>Ga0302325_10026784_pt1 | contig 11970 bp, 14 predicted proteins | sample Palsa_T0_2_FD_201948 | JGI IMG/M metagenome (GOLD analysis project Ga0302325, IMG submission 201948) | Peat permafrost microbial communities from Stordalen Mire near Abisko, Sweden - Palsa_T0_2 | ecosystem: Environmental > Terrestrial > Soil > Palsa > Peat permafrost | place: Sweden: Abisko... | reverse complement strand
ACCGACGACGACCGCACCCGCGAAGCCAAGACCGGCTGAACTCTCACAATTCGTCGAACGGCAGCTGGACTCCGGTGTGCGACAGACACTCGGTGCAGGTGTGCTCGACGGCGACCCGGCCGATCGCCTCGCGCACCAGCTTTTTGAACGGCTCGATGTTCTTCTCGAATTCTTCGACCACGTCGACGACCTTCACCCCGGCGCCCACGTCGATACCGGCGTCCAGGTCTGTCACCAAAGCAATTGCCGCGTAGCAGATGTCGAGCTCGCGTGCGAGCACGGCTTCTGGATAGCCGGTCATGTTGATCAGGGTGAATCCCGCGGCGGCGAACCACTGGCTTTCCGCGCGGGTGGAAAACCGCGGCCCCTCGATGACGACCATGGTGCCGCCTTCGACCACCCCGGGCAGCTCGGTGGCCGCCGCGCGCAACGTCGGGCAGTAGGGATCGGCGAAAGACACGTGGGCCGCGCCGGTGTCGAAGTAGGTGTCGGCGCGGCGACGGGTACGGTCCACCAGTTGATCGGGCACCACGACGGTGCCCGGGCCGTGGTCAGGCGTCAGGCTGCCGACCGCACACGGGGCGAGGACCTGCCGCACCCCCAGCGCGCGCAGCGCCCACATGTTGGCCCGATAGGGCACCTTGTGCGCCGGATACCGGTGATCGGCGCCGTGCCGGGGCAAGAACGCCACCTCGTGCTCCCCGACGGTACCGATCGTGACCGGGGCGCTGGGTTCGCCGAACGGAGTGTCCAGGTTGACGCTGCGCGCGGCCGAGTCGAAGAAGGCGTAGAAGCCGCTGCCGCCGATCACTCCGAGCATGTACGCATTATCTTTCAGGCGGCATGCAACCATCGACGGGTGGCCAGTTTTGCGCAGTGGATCGCCGGCGCGCGACCGCGGACACTTCCCAACGCCATCGCACCGGTGATCGCGGGCACCGGCGGCGCCGCCTGGCTGCACGCGGCCGTGTGGTGGAAGGCGCTGCTCGCGCTGGCCGTCGCGGTCGCGCTGATCATCGGGGTCAACTTCGCCAACGACTACTCCGACGGAATCCGCGGCACCGACGACGACCGGGCGGGCCCGTTGCGGCTTGTGGGCTCACGCCTGGCCACGCCGCGGTCGGTGCTGACGGTGTCCGTGGTCGCCATGACTGTCGGTGCGGTTGCCGGGCTGGTTCTGGCGTTGACCACTGCGCCGTGGCTGATCGCGGTCGGCGCGCTGTGTATCGCCGGGGCCTGGCTGTATACCGGAGGCTCGCGACCCTACGGCTATGCGGGCTTCGGCGAAGTCGCGGTATTCGTGTTCTTCGGCCTGGTCGCCGTGCTGGGCACCCAGTACACCCAGGCGTTGCGGGTGGACTGGGTGGGTCTGGTGCTCGCGTTGACGACAGGAGCGCTGTCGTCGGCGGTGTTGGTGGCCAACAACTTACGAGACATCCCGACCGACGCACAGTCGAGCAAGCTCACGCTGGCGGTGCGTCTGGGCGACACCAGAACCCGCATCCTGTACCAGGCCCTGTTGGCCGGCTCCGCGGCGATGACCTTGATATTGACCGCGGCCACGCCATGGTGTGCGGTAGGCCTGGTGGCCACGCCGCTGGCGGTGCGGGCCGCCAGGCCCGTGCGAACCGGACGCACTGGCGCCGAGCTGATTCCGGTGCTGCGCGACACCGGGTTGACGATGCTGGTCTGGTCGATCGCGGTGGCAGCCGCGCTGGCGCTGGCGGCCTGACTTGCGTTCGACTGTGCGCTCAGGACTTCGAGTGTGCACACAGGGCGGGAGCCATCGGCGTGTCATCGCCGTCGACGCACACTCGACGAGCAGCCATCGCTAGGCGGCCACATCCAGCAGCTTGATGACTGAGGCGCGTAATTGCGCGGTGTAGACGTGCTCGGTGATCAAGGCGATCGCCGCTTCGTCGCCGCCTTGCAGGATCCCCAGTAACAGGTGTTCGCTGCGGATCTCTTTATCCTTGTGCGCCAATGCTTCTCGCAGAGCAAGCTCGAGCGCCTTTTTGGCCGCGTGACTGAACGGGATACGCCCTCGTGACCGACGGCGTCGACCCGAACGTGACAGCGCGTTGTCAAAAGCATCGGCGCCGAACATGCGAGCCACACTGTCGCGAACGGCCCCCAGGTCAATGCCGATCGCACGAAGCGCGTCGGCGTCCTCGTCGAAAGACGTGTCGCCGGTGGAGGCTTCAGACAGCCGTGCTCGCACCACCTCGGCCGTCAGACCGTAACCGGTCAACACGGCCGACAGGTCTTCGCCCCCGCCCTGCAGCACTCCGAGAAGCAAGTGCTGCGAACCGGTTTCGCGATCGCACAGTTCGCGGGCCTCTTCCTGGGCCAGCATGACCGCGACCCGAGCATTGCGGGTGAAGCGCTCGAAAACCATCGGTCATCTCCTCCGGTTGTATTTCTGGTGGACCGCCTGCCGGCTGACCCCGAGCGCACCGGCGATGGCCTGCCAACTCCAGCCCTGCTCGCGGGCATTGGCGACGTGGATCGCCTCCAACCGCTCCTGGAGTCGCTGCAGCGCATGTACCGCGCGCAGCCCTACGGCAGGGTCGGCGCTGGCCGCGGCATCTGCGGCGGGGCCCAACGACCGATCGGATAATTCACTCACGAGTGTCAAGATAACTTGACGCTCGGACCGTGTCAAGGAATGTTGACAGACATTTCAGTCAGCCGGATGTGTCGGAGCCGTCGTCGGACGGTGCCTCCCCGCGCAGCCTGGCCTGCAGCTGCTCGCGGTCGCGGCGTCGGCGTTCGGTGGCCACCTCGAGTCCGGCGGTGGCCCGGCGTCGCAATGGACCGAACAGCCAGATCCCGAGCGGCATCGCAATGACCAGAGCGAACAGCATCGCGATGACGAGCGGAAACTCGGGCACATCAAACGCTCGCGCGGTCCCATAGATCACCGCGGTGAGCGCCGCGACCAAGGCCAGTCGGGCTACCACGTAAAGCAGGACGCCGGCGGCGGCGCGGCCGCTGGAGCTCTGTCCGTTTGACACAATGCGAGCCTAAGTCGCCGCGTATATTTGGACCAAGGAGGTGTTGAGTGCTGTTCCTGCTGCTGGTCCTTGTTCTCGGGACACTGATCTACGTCGGCTGGCGGGCGGCCCGTTCCCAGGTCACTCGCCCGAAGAGTCGCGTCATCGGGCCCGACGACGATCCGGAGTTCCTGTGGCGGCTGGGCCGCGGCGATGACGACCCGCGGTAGTTGTCAGCCCTAGATGAAGTGCTCGTTGGATCGGCGCTGATCGCTCGGAAAGCCATCGGCGACAACGGCTGCCAGCTCGACGAGCGCTTCCCGGGTCTCCCGCTTCAACCGGTGCAGGCTGATTTCGGCGCCCTCTTCCAGATGCGGGTCGAACGGCACGAGGCGCACCGCGCGACACCGCCGGGAGAAGTGATCGACCACCTTCTGCATGTCGACCTTGCCTGACCGCGGCCGCACCGCGTTGATGACCGCGATCGAATTGCGGACCAGATCCTCGTGACCGTGCGCGTCGAGCCAGTCCAACGTCGCTGAGGCGCTGCGGGCACCGTCGATCGATCCCGAGCTCACCACAACGAGCGCGTCGGCCTTGTCCAGTACCGATTTCATCGCTGAATGCAAAAGCCCCGTGCCGCAGTCGGTGAGCACCAGACCGTAGAACCGCTCCAGGATTTCCAGCGTCTGCGCATAGTCATCAGAGCTGAAAGCCTCCGACATAGCCGGATCGCTCTCTGAGGCAAGAACTTCCAGCCGGCTTGGACCCTGCGAGGTGTAGCTGCGGACATCGCTGTAGCGCTCGATGCCCTCGGCGTCGCGCAGCAGGTGCCGCACGGTGGCCGGGGTCTCCAACGGCACCTTCTGGCTCAGCGTGCCGCGGTCGGGGTTGGCGTCCACGGCCACCACCCGGTCGCCGCGGATCGATGCGAAAGTCGCACCCAGCGTGGCGGTGATGGTGGTTTTGCCCACACCGCCCTTCAGCGACAGCATCGCGATGCGGTAGCAACCCCGCAGCGGCCTGTTGACCTGCACGGTCAGGTCGTTGTAGCGCATCACCCGGGGGCTTTCGCCGAGATTGATCAGCTGTCCCGACACGCGATACAGCAATCGGCGCCAACCCTCCGACGGCGGCGGCTTGATCTGGCGCAGAAGCGTGCTGGTGGACAGCTCCGGATAGCGCAACGGCGGCAACGCGGACTCCGGGCGTCCGGGGTCGGCCTGCGAGGCGGATAGCGGCGGCCCTCCATAGTTGCCGTAGACCCGCGGGGGCGAATCGACGACCCGCGGAAGTCCTTGATACGGCGTGGCGGCCCACGCTCGCGGTTCCTCGCGTGTTTCCGGGAGCGGTGCGTGCTGGGTTGCCGTCTCGCTGAACCGGCGCTCGGTGCGGAATCCGGCGAACGCTCGTGTCGGCGGCTGCTGGACCGGCGGCGGCGCGTGCGGCGGCAACTCGGTTGTCGGATGGTCTTCGCGACCGCGCGGCGCCCCCGCATTTGCGCTGTGCGACGGATGGTCAGACACGTGAAGTCACCCCTCGTTGCAACATTTGAGTCGCTTGTTGGCGAACAGTCCTGTCACCCGAACATATCGCAGCGCCGAGCGGAGCCCCTCGGTCTCCGCCTAGCCCACCCCGGCATAGGAGTGCAGGCCAACGGTCACCAGATTGACGAAAAACAGGTTGAACACCATGGCCACGAAGCCGACAACGTTGATCCAGGCGGCTTTTCTGTCCCGCCATCCGGCGGTCGATCTGGCGTGCAGGTATGAGGCGTAAATCACCCAGGCGATAAACGCGACCGTCTCCTTGGGGTCCCAGCCCCAGTACCGGCCCCAGGCCTCCTCGGCCCAGATCGCGCCGAAGATCACCCCGAAACCGAAGACCGGGAACGCGAAGATCGTGGTCCGGTACGCGATCCGATCCAGCGTCTGTGCGTCGGGCAGTCGTTGCACCAGCTGAGCAAACGCGCCCGGGGTGGCCGGCTCGCCCAGACGCGAGGTCCGCAGCAGGAACAGGATGCTGGCCACCCCCGCGACCAGGAACACCCCCGAACCCAGGCTGACCACAGACACGTGGATGGGCAGCCAGTAGGACTGCAGCGCGGGCATCACCGGGGCGGCATTGGTGTAGAGCCAGCGCCCGGACACCGTCAGCAAAATCAGCACCGGCAGCAGCAGGAAGACCCAGAGCGGCCGGTACTGCGGTCGCCGCAGCACGATCGCGCCGGCGACCAGGCCGCAAAAGCAGGTCAGGTTGATGAATTCGTACATGTTGCCCCACGGCACCCGCACGGTGGCCAGGCCGCGCAGCACGATGCAGAGGAACAACAGCCCGATTCCGGCGTAGACCAGGATCAACCCGGACCGCCCGACGCGTTCGTCGAACGGCCGTCGCGGTGCATCGGCCACGACCGCGGGGGTCACACTGTCAGCGCCCACCGATCCGGCGCTGACCAACTCACCTTCGACTCGGCGGCTGCGGGTATAGGCCAGTTCGACTGCCAGCAGCAACAGCGCGACCACCAAGATCACCACCGCGGAGGTGAACGCCCAATCGGAGTTGCGCGCCAGGCCGACGTCGACGTGCGACGTATTCATTGGGTGCTCCTTCCGGTCGCGACCGGCTCGGCCGGCGACGCTGTTAGACCGTGCTGCAACCTCGTAACGAGCCGTTCGAACTCGTCGCCCCAGCCGGCGTTGTCGGTCCGCGCCAAACCGCCTACCTCGACATTCACCGTACCGGGCGTGGCCGACAGCAGCCGCACCCAGATCCGCCGTCGACGCACCAGCAGCGACACCACCAGCCCGGCCATCATCGAGATCGCGAACACCAGCACCCAGATCTGTCCGGGGTCGTGCGAGACCTGCAGGTTGACGAACGGCACGGCGCCGTCGAAACGCACGACGGTGCCCGCGGCCGGGCCCTTGTCGAGCCGCACCTGGTCGCCGACGCGCAGGTTCACCCGTTTGGCCCGGATGAGGCGGTGCTGGTCGATGAGACGCGGATCCAGCGAGTAGAGCGACTGCGGCCGGCCGGTGTCCAGGCCGGTGTCGCCGGAATAGATGTCGATGGCGACCGCCGGAGCGATCAGCGCGGGAAAGCTCGACGACAGCAGGGTGCCCTCGAGCTGTTCGGTCGGTGCGAGCAAACCCTGGATGGCGATCTGGTGGTTGCGACGTTCGGCGGCGTCGGGGTATGCCCCGGCGGGCGGGTCGACGCGCGCGACGCCCGAGGACAGCAACGTCCGGGGATTGTCGGGGCGCCACTGCACCGTCGAGGTCCGGGTCTGCCCGTCAGGAAAGACGACGCTGAACGTTGGCGCGTAGCCGTGGCCCTGCAGGTAGACGCGGTCGCCGCCGACTCGGAGCGGGTGGTTGACCTCCAGCCGGTAGGGCCGCCAACTGCCGCCCGCGAGATCGCGGCCGGACTGGTAGTCGATATCCGAGGCGAACGACGTGGCCTGCCCGGAGGGCAGATACTGAGCCTTGAAGTCGTTGACGCGCAAGCAGATCGGGTGAAGTGAGGTGCCGTCGACGGTGTTGCCGGCCCGGAAGGAGTCGAAGGCGGCAGGCGATGCCGAGCAGAAGCCGGGTCCGCCGTCGGCGATGACGACGACGTTGCCCTCGTAGCCGAACAGCTTGCCGGCGGCCACCGCGACCAGCAGGCCCAACAGGGAGAAATGGAATACCAGGTTGCCGAATTCGCGCAGATAACCTTTCTCGGCGGAGATCTCGATGGTGTCGTCGCGGCGGACGACGGTGCGCCAACCACGTAGCCGCCCGGTCAGCGTCGTCGCCACTTCATCGGGCTCACCGGCGATCGTGGCGGTGGCGTGCCGGGGCAGCCGGGCCAGGTTACGGGGGGCGGGCACCGGCGTTGCCCGCATGCTGCGGGCGTGCTCGATCATCCGCGGGGTCAGGCAGCCCAGCAGCGACACGAACAGCAGCGTGTAGATGGCGGTGAACCAGAAGCTGCCGAACACGTTGAACGCCTGCAGTCGATCCAGCCACGGCCCGATCACCGGGTGGGCGGCCAGGTAGTCGCCGACCTTGACGGCGTTGAGGCTGCGCTGCGGCAACAGCGCGCCCGGAATCGCACCGAGCGCCAGCAGAAACAGCAGCACCAGCGCGGTGCCCATCGAGGTCAGCGCCCGCCAGGTGTTGCGGGCCTTAGAGATAAGCGCAGTGACAAGCCGGCTCAAATCGGCAACCTCACATCGGACACGAACCCATCGCGCAGCCAGGACACGAAGTCGTTCCAGACGCCGCTGGCCAGGGCGACGCCCACTGCGATCAGCAGCACGCCGCCGAAGATCTGCAGCGCCCGGGTATGCCGTCGCAGCCAATCGAGGCCACCAACGGCCGCCGCCGATCCAAAAGCCAGCAGCACGAATGGAATTCCCAAGCCCAGGCAATACGCGATCACCAGCACGATCCCGCGGGCCACGCTCGCGCCGTCGGTGGCCGACGCGACGGTGATGACACCGGCCAGGGTGGGCCCCAGACACGGCGTCCAGCCCAGGGCGAAGACCGCGCCCAGCAGCGGCGCCCCGGCCAGCGTCGACACCTGCCGCGGCGCGAATCGGAACTGCCGCTGCAGCGACGGGACGTAACCCACGAACACCAAACCCATCACGATGGTCAGGGCGCCACCAACCCGTTGCAGCACAAGCTGATTGGTGATCAGTGTGGTGGTCATGCCCAACACGGCGACCGTGCCGAGCAGGAAGACCACGGTGAACCCGGCGACGAACAGCGCCGCCGATCCGGCGACCCGCCACCGCATGATGGGTGGTGCTTTCAGCAGACCGGGCTGTGGCTGTTCGTCCACACCGACCACCGCGGCCAGATACGACAGGTAGCCCGGCACCAGCGGCACCACGCACGGCGACGCGAACGACACCAGCCCGGCCAGCACGGACACCGCCAACGCCAGCAAAAGCGGCCCGGCGGCGGCAGTTTCGGTAAAGCCGGTGCTCATTGCGGTCCCGGCGGCGCTTGCCGTTCGGCGGGTTCAGCGGCAACCCGCTGTACCACCGGCTGCAGATCGGCGGCGAGCAGTTCGCGGAGGAACACCGCAGCCACCCGGTGCTGCCGGTCAAGCACCAGCGTGGACGGGATGACCGAGGTCGGGTATTTGCCACCGAACGCGATCATGGTGCGCATGGCCGGGTCGTAGATCGACGGGAAAGTGACCTTGCGGTCTTTGACGAAGTCCTGGGCCGCCTCGCGATTGGTGTCACGCACGTCGATGCCCAGCAGCGCGACCCCGTCGGCGCGGGTGGCGTCGTACACCTGCTGAAGCTGGCTGACCTCTGACCGGCACGGCCCGCACCACTGACCCCAGACGTTGATGACGACGACGTGGCCTGCGAAGGAGCCGGCGGGGTCGTCGACCGACACCGTGCGGGTCGGGTCCATCAGGTCGGGTCCGGCTACCGGACCGGGCCGGCCGCGGTGGTCGGGCGGATTGTAGGAGATGTCGGTTTTGCCTCCGGGAGAGACGAATTCGAAGGTGCCGCCTTGTGCGACCGCGTCATCGCCGGTGGAGCAGCCGACCAGCAGGCCAGCCACCGCTACGGCGACGAACGCCAGCCGCCGCCTGGTCAACTGCCCGCCGGCTCGCTGTACAGCACGTCGACCAGCCGGTCGCCGTCATATACCAGCGACGTCATCGACCCCACCGCGCAATCGCGGCGCCGCGGGTCGTGCCAGAGCCGTCTGCCGGTCAGCGACAGCCGCGCTGTCCACACCGGAAGCTGATGGCTGACGCACACCGCTTCGTGGCCGGCGGCCCGCGCGCGGGCCTTGTCCACCGCGGTCGTCATCCGCGCCGCGACCTGCTTGTACGGCTCACCCCACGACGGCGTGAACGGGTTGCGCAGCTGCCACCAGAATCGCGGGTCTTTCCAGGCGCCGTCGCCGGGTCCTAGCCGTTTGCCCTCGAAGAAGTTGGCCGACTCGATCAGGTCGGGGTCGGTGTCCACCGGCAGGCCGTGGCCGGCGGCGACCGGCGCGGCGGTCTCCTGCGCGCGCTGCAGCGGGGAGGCGATCACCGCGACGATGTCACGGTCGGCAAGCGCGTCGGCCACCGCATGCGCCTGCCGGATTCCCTTGTCGGACAATCGGAATCCAGGCAGCCGCCCGTACAGCACGCCGTCGGGGTTGTACACCTCGCCGTGACGGACCAAGTGGACTCGGGTCTGTTCGGCCATCAGGGTGTGCTCTCCTTGGCTGCGGCTGCGGCCTTGGCGGCCGCTGGCAGGGCGTCGGCGATGCGGGCAAATGCGTCGTCGTCGAGTGCGGCCGAGACGAACCACGCCTCGAAGGCGCTGCAGGGCGGATAGACACCGCCGTCGAGCAGCGCGTGGAAGAACGCCGGAAAGCGCCAGATCTCGCTGGCGCGCGCCGACGCGAAATCGGTCACCGGCGCCTCGCCGAAGAACACGCTGAGCATGTTGCCGGCCCGCGGGATCTGATGTGGCACATCGGCATCCGCCAACGCCGAAGACAGCAGGCCGGCCAGTCGGTCGGCATTGGCGTCCAGCGCGGCGTACACCGCATCGTCGGCGGCCCGTAGCGTCGCCAGCCCGGCGGCCACCGCCACCGGGTTACCTGACAGCGTGCCGGCCTGATACACCGGGCCCAGCGGCGCCAGCCGTTGCATCACCTCGGCTCGCCCGCCGAACGCCGCGGCCGGCAGCCCGCCGCTCATCACCTTGCCGAAGGTGAACAGGTCGGCGTCCACCGGATCGATTCCGTACCAACCGCTTCGGCTGACCCGGAAACCGGTCATCACCTCGTCGACGATCAGCAGCGCGCCGTGCTCGGCGGTGACCGCACGCAGCGCGGCGTTGTAGCCCGGCGCGGGCCGGACGACGCCCATGTTGCCGGGGCTGGCTTCGGTGATCACGGCCGCGATCTGCTCACCGAACTGGTCGAACGTCTGCTGCACCGAATCAATGTCGTTGTACGGCAACACAATCGTGTCGGCTGCTGTCGCGCCGGTGACGCCCGGTGACGACGGCAGGCCCAGCGTCGCGACCCCGGAGCCCGCGTCGGCAAGCAACGCGTCGACGTGGCCGTGGTAGCAGCCGGAGAATTTGACGATCTTGGCGCGGCCGGTGAATCCGCGGGCCAGTCGCACCGCGCTCATGGTGGCCTCGGTGCCGGAGTTGACCAGTCGGATAAGTTCCACCGGTCGCACCCGGTCGATGATCTCGGCGGCCAGTTCGCTTTCGGCGGGCGTCGGCGCCCCGAATGACAAGCCGGTGGCGGCGGCCCGGGTGACGGCGTCGACCACCGACGGGTGCGCATGGCCCAGGATCATCGGGCCCCACGAGCAGACCAGGTCGACGTACCGGTTGCCGTCGGCGTCGGTGAGCCAGTAGCCGCCGGCCTCGGTGATGAAGCGGGGGGTGCCGCCGACAGCCTTGAACGCGCGCACCGGCGAGTTCACGCCGCCGGGAATGACCGCGCAGGCGTCCTCGAACAGCTTCGCCGAGACATCGGTATGCACGTCATCCAGTGTCCCAGCCGCGGCGGGCGGCTTCACTACAGGGTGTAGTTGTCGAGCTGGCCACCGATCCACACCGAGCTGAAGTGCCCCGCGACGTGTCTTTGATTAGGTTGCCCGCATGGGCGAGTTGCGGATCGACATCGATGACCTCCAGGCCACGGCCGCCTTCTACCATGCCGAGGCGGGAGAGCTCGCGGGCAGTGTGTCGGTCGGTGAGGGGCAGTTTTTTCAGCCCAGTGCGGCGGCCGTGCGGGCGGTGCACGCCGGCGCGGCAACGGCGCGAGCAGCGCTTTCGGCGCGCACAACGGGTACCGGGGCCAGGGTCGCTGAAGCGGATGCGCTCTATGTCGAGAACGAGGCCGAATCAGCGGCGAAGCTCGGCGCGGTGAACCCCCAGGCGGTGTAAGTGGACGTTGGCGCCGTGCTGCCGACCCTGTCGCAGATACGCAACTGGGACACCGAGCACCTAAGCCAGGCGGCTGATGACTGGGAGGCCGAAGCGCAGCGATGGGAGACCACCTACGACCGGAATTACCAGCGTCTTGCCGACACCGACTGGCAGGGACAAGCCCGTGAGGCCGCGTTGGAGCGCGCCGGGCTTGACCTGGTGAAAGTCCGCGGCACAGGTTGGCAGCTCCGGGAGGCGGCGGATGCTGCCCGTTACGGGTTTGCCCAGCAATACGGTGCCAAAGAGTTGGCGCTCGACGCCGTTGCCGACGCCGAGCACGCCGGTTTCAGCCCTAAAGAAGACCTCTCGGTCGCCGATCGCCAAACCGGCGGCAGCGCCGCCCCACGGGCCGCGCGGCTGGCCGAAGCCCAAGCCTTGGCCGCCCAAATCCGCCATCGTGCCGCGAAGCTAGTCGCCAGCAACCAGGAGATCGCGAACAAATCACTGCCGCCGCCGGCAACATCGGCGAATTCAGCTTCGACGAGCCCGCCGGTGTCGCGACCACACCATCAACGCAGAAAAACAACGGAATTCAACTCGTCGACAATAAGAGTTGGAAAAAAGACCCCCCGCCACCGCCACCCACGCCCAGGGGTGCGCCTCCTGAGGGCGTTCACCCTCCCGTTTCGGGCAAGCTGACGCCGGGACCACCCAGTCGCGCTGGCGAACGGCGTCGCGGCGCCCAGCATCTCTGGGACGAAAATGGTGGTGAATGGCGCTATCATCCCGACGACATAGGACATAATCCGCATTGGGATTACAATCCCCACGATAGGCCGAACGCTGAATGGGACCAGATTCCTATTGGTGGTCTCCCACCCGAAAAAGCAAACTCAAATCCGTCAGCGCCAATAATGCCTAATCCACCACCTCAATTCGCTCCGATGGACATGCCAGACCCGCCGACCGCGCCGACTCCGATATATACGCCGCCACCTGGTGGGCCAATTATCAGCCTGCCGCCGATCTCACACGACGACGCCACGAAGGCGGGCGCAGCGACAG
>Ga0302325_10026783_pt1 | contig 11970 bp, 13 predicted proteins | sample Palsa_T0_2_FD_201948 | JGI IMG/M metagenome (GOLD analysis project Ga0302325, IMG submission 201948) | Peat permafrost microbial communities from Stordalen Mire near Abisko, Sweden - Palsa_T0_2 | ecosystem: Environmental > Terrestrial > Soil > Palsa > Peat permafrost | place: Sweden: Abisko... | reverse complement strand
GCAACTCGGCTCGCGCAAGCTGCCGCAGAACGCGACGACATCACCGTCCTGCCCGGAATGGAGATCAACTGCTTGCCTCCGCCGCACTACTCTGACGCGATCCACGTCCTTGCGATCTTCCCCCCAAGCTTGGGTGAAGTAGCGATCGAGCGCATCTTCGCCGGTAAGGATCTGGCTGAGCCCGGCGACCGAAACGGCACCGAAGCGGTCAGGTTCGACGATCTAGTCGATCTTCGCAACAGAATTCAAGGTGCAGGCGGCCTGTTTGTGCTCGCGCACATTGAGAATCAGAGACGCGGTCATCGAGCGCGCTTTCGCATCGACCGCGCTAAGACCCTTGCTCTCTACGCCGACGAGGGAGAGCTAGAACGTGATCTCGCAGACGAGTGGCAGGACCCCCTGAGATCGGTCCGCTGCGTGTGAGAGCTTCGATGATCCTGAAGAATGGGTCGAAGGAGCAATCGCATGTCGCGACGCAGGCACACACCGGAGCAGGTCGTTCGGAAGCTGAGGGAGGCCGACCGGCTGCTCAGCGAGGGCAGCGAGCTGCCCGAGGTGCTCAAGCATCTAGAGATCGCCGAAGCGACGTATCACCGTTGGCGGAACCAGTACGGCGGGATGAAGGCCGACGATGTGAAGCGCTTGAAGGAGCTCGAGGGCGAGAACCAGAAGCTCAAGCGGATCGTCGCGGACCAGGCGCTCGACATCCAGGGGCTGAAGGAGCTGTCGGCGGGAAACTTCTGAGCCCGGCCCGGAGACGTCGTGCCGTCCTGGCTCTCCAGGAACGGCTCGGGTTCTCTGAGCGTCGGGCGTGCCGGCTGGCGGGGCAGCACCGCTCGACCCAGCGCCACGTCGTGGCTGTGGTCCAGGATGACGCGGCGCTGCGAGTTGAGCTGCGGGCGTTCTCGCGTGAGCGGCCGCGGTGGGGATACCGTCAAGCGCATCAGCGCCTGCTCGATCAGGGGTGGTCGATCAACCGCAAGCGGACCCAGCGGCTGTGGCGGGAGGAGGGGCTGCGGGTCCCGCCCAAACGCCGCAAACGCCGCAGGCGCGGGGATTCCACCGTGCCAGGGGACCGGTTGCGGGCGCAGCGGCCTGATCACGTGTGGGCGTTCGACTTCCAGTTCGACGCCACCGAGGACGGCCTGGCGGTGAAGCTGCTGTATGTCGTTGACGAGTTCACCCGCGAGGCGTTAGCGATGGAGGCCGAGCGACGGATCGACGGCGACAAGGTCGTCGATGTGCTCGACCGGATCATCGCCGAGCAGGGCCGCCGCCCGGAGCTGGTGCGTTGTGACAACGGGCCAGAGATGACCTCCCACGCTCTGCGGGACTGGTGCCGTTTCTCCCGGACCGGAGCGGCGTTCATCGAGCCCGGATCGCCGTGGGAGAACCCGTTCGTGGAATCGTTCAACAGCCGCGTCCGCGACGAACTCCTCGCGGTCGAGGTGTTCAGCTGCCTCGCCGAGGCGAAGGTGATGGTCGAGGACTTCCGCCAGGATTACAACCGCTGTCGGCCGCACCGCGCGCACGGGATGATGACCCCCGCCGCGTTCAGGACCGGCTGGGAGACCGCTCACGAGGCGGCGCCCGCCAGCGCCGAACTCCGCCGCCGCTACGCGTCGGCTCCGTTCGACGCTGGCGGCAGCCCTACCCTGCAGGTACCTACCACCCACCAGCTCTCACAGCAGGTGGACCGATGAACGGGGTCCGGTCAGGAAGCGAAGGCGCGCTGAGTCAAACCGAGGCCGACAAGCTCGTCGAAGGTTGCGCATGGCGCAAGTTCGACGAGGATGCGGGCGCCGATCTGGTCGACAGCTCGGTGGTCGGTTTGCTGCAACTCGCTGAGCAACCGATCGATGATCTGGTTCGAATCCGGCTCAACGGCAGGGCGGTCGATGAACTTTCTCCCGGTCAGCGCAGCAGTGCGATGCTGCCCCTCATCGCACTGGCAGAGACCGATCCCCTCATCATCGACCAGCCCGAAGACAACCTGGACAACGCGATGGTCGGCGAGACCTTGACGCGCATCCTCGCGAGTCTTAAGGAGCGACGGCAGATCATTGTCTCAACGCACAATCCGAACATCGTCGTCGGCGGAGCAATTGTCAAATGTTGTGGATCTGGCAATGAAGAATGATCAGGCGGCGACCCTCTCGTCCGTCATTGCGTCGTGGTGGTTGTCGTCGTCGGTGACCCGGATTCCGTCCTTGAACTTCACATCGTTGAGCACGTCGGCGACGAGCTCGTGGCCGTTGAAGCGTCGCCAGCGTTCCTGGGCTGACTCCAGCAGCTTGTAGGCCATCGCCAGCGCGGCGGTCTTGGAGCCCGCGCCCTTGGTCACGCGCGTGCGGAGCCTCACCGTCGAGAAGCTGCTCTCGATCGGGTTCGTCGTCCGCAGGTGGCGCCAGTGCTCGGCGGGGAAGTCATAGAACGCGGTCAGCGGCTTCCAGTCGCGGTCGAGCTTGGCCAGCGCCTTGGGGTACTTAGCGCCGTACTCCTCGCGGAACACCTCCAGCGCCCGGCCGGCGTCCTTGCGGGTCGGGGCCTCGATGATCTCTGAGAGCAGCCCCTTCGCCTTGGACTGCAGTCGCTTGTGCAGGCAGTCGATCACGTTCCCGGCGGCGTGAAACCAGCAGCGCTGCTCGGCGGTCTCGGGGTAGACGTCGCGCAGCGCGGCCCAAGCGCCCAGGGCGCCGTCGCCGACCACCAGCTTGGGCTCGCCCAGGCCGCGCCGCTTCATGTCCCGGAACACGCCGGCCCAGCTCTCGGTGCTCTCGCGGTAGCCATCCTCGACGGCGAGCAGCTCCTTGACGCCGTCCTCGCGGACACCAATCACGATCAACAGGCACACCTTGGGGTCCTCGCCGAGCCGCACCGAGACGTGAATGCCGTCCATGAACAGGTAGGCGTAGCGGGTGAAGCCCAGGTGCCGCTTGCGAAACCGTTCGTGGTGGGCCTCCCACTCCTTGCACAGCCGGCTCACGTTCGTCGCCGATAAGCCGCCGGCGTCCTCGCCGAGCAGCCCCTCCAGCGCGGGACGGAAGTCCCCGGTCGAGAGCCCGCGCAGGTACAGGATCGGGATCACCTCTGAGACCTTCGGCGAGCGGCGGGCGTACACAGGCAGGATCCGCGAGCTGAACCTCTGCCGCTCGCCCTCCCCGTCAACGCGCTTGTCGTTCACGCGCGGCGCGCGGACCGCGATCGTCCCGGACCCGACCGTCACCCGGCGCTCCCGCGCGCGGCCGTTGCGGACGACCCTTCGGTGCCCGTCCTCGTCGACCTCGTCGCTGAAGCGCTCGACGTACTCGTCGGCCTCCGCCCGCAACGCAGCGGCGATCATCCGCCGCGCGCCCTCCCGCGCCAGCTCATCCAGCGCAAGCGTGATCTCCTCGTTGTCCTCCCCGACCGGGAGCGTGCGAACATTCGTCATCGGCGTGCCTTCCTGCCGGCCCAGGCCGGCATCGGTCTTGATCAACCGGGAAGGTACGCCGCCTTCTTCTTCAACGCCGTCCACAACATTCGGGTATAGCTCCATCGTGAGAGACCAAGGGCCGCTGGTGCCGGTCAGACCACATCGCTGGGAGGCGGAGAGGTAGTGAGGGTGTTGGTAGTCGAGGACCACGCCAAGCTCGCGATGACCGTGGCGACGGGTCTTCGCCAGGCCGCGATGGCCGTGGACCTCGCATTCGACGGCCGCGACGCGCTTGACCACGTCGCCATCACCTCCTACGTCGATAGATCGCGGCGCATGGCGATGCCAAGGGGACCCCGCCCGTGGCCCAGGACGGTGAACCCGGCGCGGGAGTAGAGCCTTGCTGCCGGGTTCGGATGTGGACGTTGAGCACGATCGCGGGAAAGCCTTCGGCGGCTTTGAGCGTCACCACCAGGCCACGCCGACTCGGGCCGCGTCCGGGGCTGGCCGGTGACGGCAGCCTGGATCTTGCGGGAGCACGGAGCGCACGTCGTGTGGGTCTGGCGCCGGCAGGGCGATCTTCGACGATGCTCGCCTGCCGAGCCATCTCGACGACGAACGCCTGAGGTCGTCTGCCGCGCGGACGTTGATCAGTCCGCTCGCGGGACTCCTCCTATGTCGCCAACTGGGGGTCCCAGCGGTCGGCTGCTGCTTTAGCTCGTCGCCGGCACGGAGCGGGAGCCTTCAGCGGCTGTTCCGCCGCCCGGCACGTGGCCGGAGTTTCGTGACAGCAGCGGCCGCGACCCCGGCCGAATCAGACCGCCCTTTCAGCCCGACCGGTTCAGACACGCAACGGGGACGGGCTCTTGCAGCTACCGCTCACGTCGGTAGATGTGCTCCACGACCTCATGCGCGACGCCGTCGGCATAAGAGACCTCCCAGCCAATTTTGACGAAGCCCGCACGGGTCAGCACTCTGGCTGAGGCGATGTTGTGCTCGGCGACGCGCGCGTGCAGGGGACGCGTGCGCTCGATCTCAAGGAACATGTCAAGCGCTGCGCTGGCAAGACCCTGGCCCCAACGCGCCGGGTCAATCCAATAGGAAATCTCGCGCGAATCCTCGATCGTGAAGCTCGCGATCTGTCCGACCAAGATGCCGTCGCGCTCGATCGCGCACAGCGTGTTCTCAGGATTCGCTCGAACACGGCGGTAGTGGGCGTCGAACGCCTGACGGTCCGATCGGTACGCGCGCGTCTGTCGCTTCGGACCCTGGCGGAATTGAAGGAGAAGTGCGGCCGACAGCCTGACCCTGCGAGATGGCTACGCCTTGGTGAAGGAGGCAGTCGGCGAGGCCCCGTGGGGTCGAGCTCCTACCGCTTCACGTAGGATCGCGTCGCATGGTTGTTGAAGCCAGATTGGATGAGACCGAGGCGGGGATGATGCCAGCGACGGTGGGCTGGTTCGTCCTCAATGCGCGAGATGCTCGCTGGTTTGAGAAGCCTGGGCAGGGGCACAGCCTTCCGCTGACCGGCGTCGACGAGCACGAGGCGGAGACGTTCTTTCCCATGCTTGGGATGTCCTTACGGGTGATGAATCCGGGGGAGCCAAGCACGACGTATCACTGGGAGACCGAACAGGAGGACTTCCTCGTCCTTTCTGGCGAGGCGATCCTGATCATCGAGGGCCAGGAGCGGACGCTCACGCAGTGGGACTTCGTCCACTGCCCGCCGGGGTCTCGCCACGCGTTCGTTGGTGCGGGAGACGGCCCGTGCGTGTTGATGTGCGTCGGCTCGCGCCGGTTTCAAAAAGACGGGCCCTGGGGCTCCTACTGTGCGGATCCGGTAGCCGAGCGCTATAACGCCAGCCCGCCTGCGGACACCCAGGACGGACAGCTTGCCTACGCGCGATTTCCGCCAGCACGGACGACGCGCTACTCGACGGGTCTGCTCCCCGGTTAATCGTAGTCTCACTGCTGCATCGTCGCCTCAGCGGGTGCCGAAGTCGCCGCTGCCGCTCCGGTCGTCGGATCACCCGGAGCGGAAGCCGAGCACGGCCATGAACGTCGTCGAGGCTCCCCGTGTTTCGTGGAAGCGAGAGCGGCCAACGGTTTTGGCTGCAGACTCAGCGCGTCGTGATCTGGGTCATCCGCAGGTCGCATGCTGATCATTCTGTAGTCGCATTGTTCGATGATCGAAATACGTCTAGGCTTGTGGCATGTCCCGTTCCCAGACTGAACTACGCGACCGTGAGTCGGTGGCGGGGCTGTTGCGCCGTTTCGCGGAGGAATCGGCGCGTCTGACGGCGGTGTTCGGTGACACGCACGGCCTCTACACCCGTGATCTGGCCGCGCTGGCCGCGATCGCGGAAGCGGCGCAGGCCGGCCGGCCGTTAGGGCCGGCGCGGCTAGCGGAGGCGCTGCATCTCAGCCCGTCAGCCACGACCACGTTGATTGATCGTCTGGAGACGGCGGGGCATCTCGTTCGCCGACCTGACCCGCGTGATCGGCGGCGAACGGTGCTGGAGATGCAGCCCCAAGCGCTGGAGGTCGCCTCGGCGTTTTTTGAGCCGTTGAGCGTCGCCTTAGACGAGGTGATGGACCAGTACAGCGCCGAGCAGCTGCGGGTGGTCGCCGCCTTTCTTGACGAGGCGGTCCAAGCAACGACCAACACCGCGCACGCCCTGGGGAGTGCGGATCACCCGACCACGAAAGACCCCGATCGCCCGGTCTGAGGGCGAGCGTCAGGAGACATCACCGCATGATCGAAGTTGACTCGTTGACCAAGCGCTTCGGCTCACAGATCGCCGTGGACGATCTGAGCTTCTCGGCGCCTGCTGGGGTGATCACGGGATTTCTGGGGCCAAATGGGGCAGGAAAGTCCACCACGATGCGGATGATCGTCGGGCTTGACGTCCCCACTTCGGGATCGGCGAGAGTCAACGGGCGCAGCTACCGAGATCTGCCGGCCCCGTTGCGCGAGATCGGAGCGCTGCTGGACGCTCGCGCCACTCACCCCGGCCGCTCAGCGCGCGATCACCTTGCGGCGATGGCGTTGACGCACGGGATCGCCGCTGGCCGGGTGGAGCAGGTGATCGCCATGGTCGGTCTGACCGAGGTCGCCGACCAGCGCGCCAAAACGTTCTCGCTGGGCATGGCGCAACGGCTGGGGATCGCCTCGGCGATGCTGGGCGATCCCGGGACGCTGATCCTGGATGAGCCGGTCAACGGTCTGGACGCCGAGGGGATCCGCTGGATCCGGACGCTGCTCAAGCGACTGGCCGCCGAAGGACGAGCGATCCTGTTGTCCTCGCATCTGATGAGCGAGATGGCGCTGACCGCCGACCGGCTGATCATCGTCGGGCGGGGACGATTGATCGCCGACACGACCGTCGACGCGATCGTCGCGGAAGCCTCGGTCGGGGGTACCGTGCACGTCCACTCCCCGCACGCGCGGGAGCTGGCCGACGCTCTGGGCCGGATCGACGAGGCCGAGGTCAAGCTGGCTGATGATCGCGACGAGCTCGACGTGAAGGGAATCCCGGTCTCGCGGGTGGGAGAGGTCGCCGCCGAACGCGGGGTGGTGTTGCACGAGCTGATCGCCCGTCAGGTCTCACTAGAGGACGCCTACATGCAGTTGACCGGCGACAGCGTCCAGTACCGAGCCGCCCCAGATCAAGCCACCGACGATGCGGTGCTCAAGCAGGCAGCATGAGCGCGACGATCGACACCCCCCAGAGCCGGGCCGAGCACACGCCGACGATCAGGGTCACGCAGACACGCGTCATCCGCTCGGAATGGAAGAAGCTGTGGTCGCTGCGCTCCACGCGCTGGTGTCTGCTGCTGGCGGTCGTGATCATGATCGCCGCCCCGATCATCTACTCGCTGGTCGAGATGAGCCAATGGTCGACGCTCGGCCACCACGACCGGACCACGTTTGATTCGATCGACGCCTCCGCAGGAGGGCACTACCTGGCGCAGCTCGCGATCGGGTTTCTCGGCGTGCTGACGGTCAGCGGCGAGTACGCGACCGGGATGATCCGCTCAAGCTTCATGGCCGTACCGCGCCGCCTCCCGGTGCTGTGGGCCAAGCTCGCGGTGTTCGCCACGGTCGTGTTCGTACTGATGCTGGCCTCGAGCGTGATCGCGTTCTTTATCACCCAGACGATCGTCTCAGTCCACCACGTCAACCAGTCGATCACCGCACCCCACGCAGCCCGGGTCGTGATCGCGACCGCCCTGGTGATCACGATCGTCGGGATGCTCAGCGTCGCCCTCGGCGCGCTGACGCGCAGCACCGCCGGCGGCGCCGCGATCCTCGTGTTCCTGATGTTCGTGCTCTCCGGCGTCGCCGCACTACTGCCTCGGAGCATCAGCAACGACATCAACCCCTACCTCCCGATCAACGCCGCCTACACCGCGGCGACCAGCACCTTTGACCCCGGTCGGCACCTCTCCACCTGGGGCGGGTTCGGGATCTTCAGCGCACTGGTCGTGATCATCATCGCACTGGGCGCCGCGCGCTTCAGACACGGCGACGCGTAGCGCGCGGCCCCATGCAGACCCTGTGACTCGGGTAGACCTTCGGGCTGACATCAGGACAACCGAGTTCAAGGTCCACCGCACCAACACCGAAACTCCGGTTAGAGCGCTCCATGGGCGGTATCCGCTCCGGTTTGTCGCCGTTCGGGCAGCGTCGCTCCGGCTGCTGCTTGCGTTCTCGGGTTGATCGCAGCAGAAGCTGTGAAGCTGCCCTCTCACGATGTCGAGACGCTCGAGTCTTGAAACCGGGTCTCTCCGAGGTACGGCTGAAGCCACCTAGCCGCTTTCGGATTGGGCGACGATCCCCGCAACGATGCTTAGCGAGTGGGATTTGGTTCGGTCGTTCTGTGGGTTCGCGGCAGACGCGAGCGCGATCTGTTCTGTCAGTTCTGTCTCGGCCGGCCTGATCACGCCCCTATCCGTCGTCGGAAGCCGGTCGGTGTCTCGTCGGTCTGCTGGGCGAAGAACGCTGCGAAGTTGGACGGGTCGTCGAATCCGAGCTCGTGAGCGATCGTCGTTACCGGTCGGTCGGTGTGGGCGAGTAGGCGGCGGGCCTCGAGCGCGATCCGGTGGTTGATCGCTTGTTTGGGAGATTCGCCGGCGGCGGCCTGGGTGGCGCGGTTGAGCGTTCGCTGGGAGTAGCCGAGCCGGCGGGCGTAGTGGTCGACGTGGTGAGCGTTCGCGAAATCATGTTCGAGGAGATCTCGAAACCGGCGGTCAAGGCCGGCGGCGTCCGTTCGCATTCTGTCTGGGGTCTCGAGGCTGAGGATGAGGACGGACAGCAGGTGTCGCAGCATCTCGGTCTGGATCTTGGTGGGCGGGTGGCCACGCGCGATGGCTGTGTACTCGCGGTGCAGCACGCGCCGGTACCGGTCGACTGAGGCGCGGGTCGAGGCGAAGCCATCGGCTGAGATGACACCGAAACGGTCGTCGGCAATGGTCGCGGCCTGAGTGCCGGGGAGCAGGAAGTCGGCCTGAAACAGGACGAGGTCGCCGGCCGGCCGGTCGTCGCTGAACTCCTGGACCTGGCCCGGTCGGACCCACAAGACGGATCCGGGGCTGAGGCGGTGCTCGTTGAAGTCGACGGTGTGCGTCATGTCGCCGTCGGTCATGAGCAGCAGGGAGTGAAAGGCGGGCCTGAGCGGTCTGGTCATGACGCCCGGTGGGGCCGTCGCCCACAACTGCTCGAACGTCATGACCTCCATGCCCAAAGACAAAGGCGATACGAACGGGACGCGGCGGATGGTCTGGCGAGTTCTCACTGGTCGCAGGCGATCTTAGACCTGTCCGCGTCCCTAGGTACGGAGTCGTCAGAACAGGCGAGGAGCGCTGCTTGGTGTCTGCACGTCCCGCGTCTTTCGGGCTTTCTAAACGCGGCGGTCAGCTTGGGTGTTTGGCAGTTGCGGCTGTCGCTGCTGCTGCAGTTCCAACGCCTCAGGTGTCACCGGCGTGTACAGGTTGATGAGCGCTCCGTCGGGATCGCGGATCAACAGGGACATGTTGCCCCACGGCATCATGGTCAAAGGCTGCACCACTGTGAGATCGTCGCCAAAGTCGACTTGAAGTCTTGAGAACAAGGCTTCGACGTCCTGAACCAAGAACTCGTAGATGACGCTGTTGTTAGCCGCTGCTCGTGGGCTGTCCTGGCCAAGAAAACTCACTCTGCGGGCGTGGCTGATCGCGACCGTGGCGGACGGCGTCACCAGTTCGACAAAATCCTCGGTCAACCACTGGGCGTCGGCTCCGGTCACTGCCTCGTAGAAGCGAACGAGTGGCTGGAGATCCTCAGCAATGATGCGGACTGAGGCGAATTGGACGGTGTTTGTACTGGTTGGGTGCGGGTTGGTCGTACTCACTTAGGGTCCTTTCGCGTCTTTCTGGGATACCTGGCGTGGCGGAGATCGACAGTGACGTGGTGCGCTCTGGCACGATGCAGTGCATGCACGGCCGTCGCTGTCGATCTCACGTGGGACGGAGCGTAGGAGCAATCCTGGGTGGATGTGCGACTACGGCGGGTGGAAACTCGCCACGGGAACCGTCTGTGATTCGTGGCTTATCTGGCTCCTGGCATGAAAGGTCATGATCCCTGCGCAGTTGCGAGCTGCCCACCCGATGTCCCTTAAGCTGCCCGAGTTGAACGCCGGCGTCCCATCCGCTAGTCGTGGGCACCCCGACTTCCTCACGTCCTAGCCGAGACGCGCTGCCGAGCGCATGTGGCGATTGACGCCGCCGAGCCGTGACGTCACCCGCTGGCAGTCCTGCGGCAAGGAAAAGCCCCGAGGCTCGGAGCACCCGCACCTGCTTTGTCGCCGACTGAGTCACGAGATCGCGACAGCTGCTTCCTCGGCCCGCCGGCGCGGAGGAGAACTCCACTCGGGTGGGGCCCACGTGACCAACATGACCAGTCGTTCGTGCTTGCGAAGCTATCGCGTACCGTTGGAACATGCCTGCGGGCCGAGATGGGCCTCTCGATATCGGCGATCTGTACGTCGCCTTCATCCCGGGTGATCACACCCCGCCGGTCGAGTTTCTACTTTGGCTCACCACTGCCTACAGGCTGAGTGGCGCGCTGTCGGTGCTTGACATTGGGTGCGGCACAGGCCGGCTGCTTGTACCGCTCAGCGATGCTGGCTGGCGAATGACCGGTCTGGAGCCTTGCGAGGAGTTCCTCGCGCGTGCCCGGCACGCGGTGCGCGGGAGCGAGCCGGCGATCAATCTGCGCCACGGGGGCCTCCTCGACATCGACGATCAGGGGCGCTTTGACGCCATGATCGCGATCAGCGATCCCTTCTGGTACTTGCTGTCCGCGACCGAACGCGCCGAGGCCCTCCAACGCGTCTACACCGCGCTGAAACCAGGCGGCATCGTGGTGCTCGGCGGCGCCAACTTCGTCTGGATCCTGCAGCACTACCGCTCGCCCTCGCCCTCGCCCTCGCCCTCGCCCTCAACCGTCCGCCGGCCGGGTCTGGAGATCACGCGCTCACCAACACATGAGATCGACCCCCACGACGCCGTCTGGATCCATCGCGACTGTTTCACGGTCTCTCAAAACGGTGTGGCCACCACCGTCCGCGATGAGCATCGCTTCGCGATCCTCACGCCACCTGAGGTGACTTCTGCCCTCCAGGCGGCCGGCTTCGGCGACATCCAGACGTTCTCGAACTTCGAGAGCCGCGCCAGCGAGCGCGTCGCCGGTCCGCACATGATCTTCGCGGCTCGACGGCCTGGCTAGCGGCGTGGACTGGCAGTCGCGCCGGTCGCGACCGCGCGGCCGAGCTTTGTGCGCTTCTCCTCTTGCCAGGCCGAGTCTGGTCGCCAGCACTGCCGCTCCGGGCAGCCGGTGGCTCGAAGGAGAAGCCGCCACAGGGTCCGAGGGGCGGGTCGAGGCGCCTCGTCGTTCGTGAAGGGAGAAGGCCCGGCAGGTGTGGTGCGGCGGTCACGGAGAGGTACGGTTTACATCGTGGAGGAGTCTGTCGAAGACGTGATGGGGCTGCGCTTGCTCGCGAAGGGCCACGATCGGCTGGCTGCTGCCGAGCGCGAGCTTCCCGCCTTTGAGGCGCGACTTCGCCAGCTCGGCTACAGCAGCCGCGCGATCCATCGCGCGTATCGAGTTCTCTGCGGTCCCGGCACGATCGCAGAAGCCCTCGCGGTCCTAAACGAACCCGCCTGACTCTCAAGGGATACGAGACTGCTGTCCCCGCCGCAGACGTGCTTATCGCACGGGCTTCAGGGATCGTCAGGCGAGCGAGGGATGCTTAGACGCCGGCACAGTTCGGTAACCGCGCCCATCCGTCTGCGCTGATGCGCGCGGGCTTGCTCGCGCAGCTCGCGTTCTTGATCGCGCAGCGCCGCTGCGTGATCAAATCGCTGCTGTTCGATCGCCAGCTCCTTGGCCGAGGTCACTTCACTCATGCGCTGAGCCAGAGTCCGGCTATCTGTCCGGTTGCGGGCGCGCGCCCGCTCGATCCTGCCCGACAGCTCATCGACGTCGATGTCAAGTTCGCCGAGCGCCTCAGCGG
>Ga0302325_10026782_pt1 | contig 11970 bp, 10 predicted proteins | sample Palsa_T0_2_FD_201948 | JGI IMG/M metagenome (GOLD analysis project Ga0302325, IMG submission 201948) | Peat permafrost microbial communities from Stordalen Mire near Abisko, Sweden - Palsa_T0_2 | ecosystem: Environmental > Terrestrial > Soil > Palsa > Peat permafrost | place: Sweden: Abisko... | reverse complement strand
CCAGTTATGTCCGCGTGTCTACCCAGATGACCGTTACGCCGCTAACGCCGGGCTCACCCTTGCTGAGAAAACCTCACTGCTCGCAGGGCTGTGGCGGTTGCGTTCGTTGCCGGGCATTGCAGCAAGCATTTCTAGCGTTCTGGTCCGGTAGGATTGCGAGGTGCCTGCACCCGTCCGTCAGTATACTGTTAACTACTTTCCCGTAAATAATGCTGGCTACCAGATGTGGAGCAGCTACGACGGTCAGCAATATCAATCCGATATGGAGCTGGCTAAGAGTTCCGGTTTCAATACCATACGTGTCATTCTAGCGGCGAAGAGTGGCTATTTCACCTTCAGTAGGCCAATGGTAGACGAACTAGCTAACCTGACCGATTTTTATAACCGTTCCAAGAGCGTTGGAATAAGGCTGCACCTGGTTCTCTTCGACCATTGGAGCAGCTACGGGCTGATCAAATTCAGTCGGGCTTGGACTGCGGCCATGCTGGGCGCCCTGCCGGATAGGACTAATATCGCTGCCATCGAAATACAGAACGAGACTCGTTACGCCTCATCTGACATCTACGGTAATGGGTTCGATTCTGGCTGGCCGTCAGGGATGCCTCAATATACTGCAGTGGGACGAGTGGCCATCGTCTGGGCTCAGCAGATGACAATGTACGTACGCTCCATCGCCCCTGGCGCGCCCGTTACCTCCTCTTGTTCGCATGGTCTGGCTGACCTGACCGCCTACGTGGCGGCCGTACGGAACACGCCGGCAGTCCCAGACTGGTATGACTGGCACTGCTACGCCGGATCCAGCTACCTCGCCCACTCGGCTCTACGGGCCGTGATAGACGTCGTCGGCGATCCGGCCATGCTTAACGTCGGCGAGACGGGCCTGACATCGACCCCTTCTGGTACGCAGGGCACCATTCAGGCTCAGCAGGCCGAGGCCGACTACATCCAGGCCGTGCGATGGTCATGCGCCCAACTCGGTCTACCCGAGCCGTCGCCCTGGATTCTCTTCGATATGAACAGTTCAGCTCAGTTTCCAGACGGACAGAACTTCGGTCTATTCGACACCGCAGGCAACGCCAAACTCAGCGGAAAGATGTATCAGGCGATTCCGCCAGGTTGGACCATTCCGGCTATCAGTCTCAACGGCGAAATGCAAGGCGATCAGCCAGACAGTAACGGCAACGCCCTTCCTATCCGATGGATGCTATATAGAGGACAAACAGGCAGGCAGCCTATTACCTCGGCAATCGACGCCACCACGACGTACAGGGGCAATCCCACGGTTTTGCTAACCGGATCGGGGCGTACCTTTGGTGGTGACAATCCTCCGGCACTCGAATCACGTGCCTGTACGTGGCCAGTCATCTCCGGGGGACAGAACTATACTTTCAGCTGCGTCCTGAAAGCGACAGGGACATACGGCTCGGGTGTATCGCCGTCTCTGCAGATCTCCTGGTACGACTCCTCAGGACGTTACATCTCGAGCGAAAACGGACGCGCCTTGGTCTTGACTAACTCATTCACACGTTACTCAACCAGTGGTACTGCGCCGCGGGCGGCGGCTTATGCGCGACTCTTCGTCAGAGTCGGATATAACTCGGGCATGATCTGGGTCGGTGATGCGGCGTGGAGCTAACCTCGGCAGTAGTTGACGTCCACTTGGCCTGCCTACCGGGTTAATCCGTTTTACCGGCTGCTCGCCTGCGTCCCGTTCCGCCCGAGCAATGCGTCCTCGAAGACTTCGACGACACGTGAAGCTACTGCCGAGGCCTCGAACTGCCGTGCGTGGAGGCGTCCCGCTTCTCCCATCCGCCGCCGTGCTCCTGGGTCCTCCAAGAGGCTGTCGAGCGCCGCGGCCAGTGCTCCCGGATCGCTAGGTGGAACCAACAGGCCGGTGACACGGTCTTGGACAACATCCCGCAACCCGCCTACGTCGGAGGCGACGACGGCTCGTCCGAGAAGCGTGGCTTCGATGGCCACCTGTCCCTGTGGCTCGTTCCACACGGATGGGACGACTGCGACCGACGCTCGTATCCACGATGCCATGACCTCGTCAGAGGGGACATCGCGGACGACAGTGACCCCAGGCTGGGCGAAGGACGGGCTGTCGGGTCGGGGAGTGCCGATCAAAACGAGCGGCGGCCGGTTGCGCATCCTGCGTCTGGCCTCCATCAGCACATCAACGCCTTTGTGCCGTCCCAGTGCCCCGACAAACATGAGATAGCCGTCCTCGCGCGGCAGAAACGCAGGCCGGGGCGTCGACTGTGCGAGGGATAGGAGATGGTTTGGCACCATCGTTGGTATGACAGTGATCTCCATTCGGGCGGGCAGGGCTTGGCGTGACCCCTCAGCGACAGCGTTGCTGATTGCGATGTAGCGGTCGGCGTGCCCGTGCATAGTCCGGCTGGCCCTGAGTCCCGTGGTGATCGCCACGCCTTTGAGCACGCCGTACTGCTCCGGCGCGCAGGCGAGGCACTTTGCCAGCCGCGGGCCCGAGCACGGCAGGCTGAGGTGGTTTGTCCACGGCGCGGATAGCTGGTCGGCGGGGCCAGCGGGTCTGCGGTTGACGTGCTGAAGCGTTTTCCTCGCGCACGCCAGGCCGTAATCGTGGAGCGTCACGACGTGCGCAGGACCTCTGTGCCGGTGGTGCAACGGGAAATATGAGTACTGGAGCCAGCTGTGGTCGTGCACCACATCCGGACGCTCTTGCCGAATGAGTCGGCGCAAGACCGGCAGGATGCCCGGATCAGGAAAAGTAGGATGAAACGGCCGCGCGGAGTTCGCGTGAAAGGCCGTTAGGGCGTTGCTCCATCCGCGGATACGGACGACGCGCACACCGTCCAGCGTCTCCTCAGACGGATGCTCACCCGTCTGGAGCGTCACGACCGTCACCGTGTGGCCCAGGCGAACCAGCTCACGGGAGAGAGTTTCCACGTGCCGTTCGAGGCCGCCAATGACGGGCCGGTAGAAATCACTCAACTGGAAAATATGCACCGGTACCTCCACGGCAGAAACGAACCGAGAATGTGGCCGCACCCCGGCGCAATAACCCTGCGGTTGGCATCGGTCCAGGTCATCGATCCCGCCTAGTATCGCCCAAGACGTCTTGATAAAGCTTGGCCATCGCAGTGGACGCAGCTTCGGCCGTGAAGACAGCACGGAAACGCCTCTGACCCGCGTCCCTCCTCGCCTCGTTCACGGCGCCGCATTCAAGCACTGAAACCAGTGCCTGCGCCAGGGCCCGGCCATCGTCAGATGGCACCAGCGGCCAGCCGATGTCGCCGATGGTCTCGGCTATCGGCGGGATGTCAGATGCCACGATGGGAAGCCGGAGAGCCATAGCTTCGATGAGCGTGCCACCTTGTCCCTCCCATCGTGAAGGGAAGGACAGCACATCCGCGGCACACATGAGGTCTGGGACATCCTTTCGGTGCCCGAGAAGACGAATTTCCGGGCGGCCCTCCGCTTTGGCCCGCACGACAGCAATTGCGTTTCCCGGGCGACCAGCGATAAGAAGTACTGCGTTTGGTATACGGGAAACCAGGTGCCGGAAGGCGTCGATGGTTATATCCACGCCCTTCTGCCGATCGAGTCTGGCCACGCTCAGGACCACAGGCGTCTCGGCATCGATCGAGAGTGTAGTCCTTATCCGGAGCCGCCTGTCCAGCGTCGGCGAGCCTAGCGTAGCTTGATCACGTCCCCGGTAGACAACTTGGATCCGGTCCGCGGGAATCCTGAGTCGGCGGCTCATGACCCTGGCTACGTCCGTCGATATTGCGTGGAAGCGTGTCGTGAGTGGCGCAGTCAGCATATCTGCGGCTTGAGCTGCACGGACGGCCCATGCTCCGTAGTCAGAATTCGCTCTATGCTCCGGCCCGTACTCCTCGTTAGCCAAGGTGGTGACTACTGGGGTGCGAGTTGTGCGGGCCGTAAGTCGACCCGCCATATTCGCGAACAGCAATGTGGTGTGAAGTAGGTCAGGATGCCCGGCGCAAATTATTTTCCGTAGTTCGAGGACCAGACGAAGGGGATCTTGATGCTCCAATCGTATGCGGGTAATTCCGAGAGCGCCAAGTCGGTCCTCCAGCACTCTGTCATCGGCCAGCAGAGTAACAATGGAAATCCTTACCCCGCGGCTCATAAGAGCAGGTGCCATTTCAAGGAGAGATATCTCGGCACCGCCGCCATGCATGCTGTCGATTATGTGCATCACATGCATATCGCTCATCTCCCGATAGCCGAGAGTCTGATAGTGCCAGCCGGTCCCTGTCTATCACGCTGCCTCCTGTGTCGCCCTTGCTTACCGCCGTGGCCCTCAAGACGATGGAGCCCTCTTCTCAGCGCCCACCAGGAAACCACGCCTGCCGACGACTGAACTCCTATGATAACGAGGCCAACGCTAACTAGCCCCGATGAGTGAGCGAGCAGCGCTACGGCCGTCAGCGTCGCCGCGCACACGTACGCCTGCATGATTGCAGATTTGTGAGTATTGCGCTGGACTCGACAATATGAGTAATACACAGTCGAAACTGCTTTGGGAAGACATGCGATCAACAACATAATAAGTAGCGGGGCGGCATGCACGTACTTCTCCCCGAATGCGCGTAGCAGCCAGGGACAGATGATGGCGAGAGTGCAGACGACCGGAAGGATGATCGCGAAGATATGACGCACGGCTTGACGGATGAGCATCGGAATCTTATCGGGGGTGTGAGCTCCTTCGACCGTCAATGGTGACGCGTAATTAGCGGCAACCTGATCTATCGTGCTTGAGAACAGGAATGATGTGTAGAACAAGGCATTGGCCGAGGCGCCCAATGTGACGATAATGAGAACCGGAAGAAGGTATGTCCAGGTCTGCGTGAAGAGTCCTCCGGTCGCATCGCCGACCGCGAAACGGATGATACGTGAACGCATCCGCGGTCCCAGCTGGGCCATGCGTCGGGGTTTTGACGCTGGCGGCAGGAACCTGAAGAATAGTACTGTAGAAATTATCGGAATCGTTAGTGTCAGAGGTATCATCCAAGCGCCGAAAAGTGCAAACGCAGTGCCGACTGGCGCCAGCAAAAAGAGGGCGACGATCTTCGCTACGCCGAAGGCCCCGTTCTCCGCTGGCACCCATACCGCTCGCCGCAGTCCGACGAGAACATTGTCTTCAATCGCGAAAATCGCCGTGGCCATAGCTGCCAACACAAGGACTGCTGACTGAACTGTGTCCAGGTGCAATGGTGAGGCCGCGGAGGAAAAAATCCTAATACCTATCATCGATATAATCGCAAGAACTGCGGATGCGCCTGCGGCGCAGGTATAGGCTGCCAAAACTAGCCTACGGCTTTTCCCGCCTGCATTAGGCAGGAAGCGCATCAGCATCCCTGATAGGTTGAGCTGCCCGATACCAGCGAACAAAGTCGTTGCTGCCACCAAGGCACCGGCCACACCGACCGCGAATGTTGAAAATAGGCGGGCGGCCACCACCCAGTAACCAAAACCAAGAATTCCTGTCAGCCCTGTGTTGACGAGGAGCGCTAGACCTCCGCGGGAGAGAGGATCAGACCATTGACGTCTTGCGGCCGATCTGATCCGGTTAGCCCATCGCGGCAGTCCGGGAGTGCTGGATCCTTGACGGGCACTTTTACCCTGGCCCGTCACGAACATACCCTTCTCTTGGGCCAGACCGGAAGCGCAGCGATGCCTGGTCCCGTGGCCAGGGCCATGAACGGCGACATAGAAGAGCAACGCACGGCGGGACTCTCACGGGCATAGTGGTCTCGGTGCGGGCGCGGCGGCCTCCAGGTAGACACGCGCAAGATCGACTTCGGCGGCGTCCCAGGTAGGCAATCGGCCTGAAAAGTTCGCTCGCCCATCCTGCATTGCCGCCACCAAGATGTGAGCGACAGTGGTCGGCGACGCGCCCTTGGGCACCCCTCTTACCAGCTCGTCCTTTACAAGGTCACTAATACCTGCGGTATCCAGGCCGACGACCGGGATACCTAGCGTCAGCGCTTCCATAACGGCCAGTGGGTGGGACTCGTAATCTGACAGCGCGGCAACGACGGCGGCTTGGCCGAGTGACTCACCCATCCGTTCGCGGTCGTCTGGTTTGATGTACTCGATTGTCACGGACTTTTCTAGTCCCAGAGCATCTATACGAGCTCGCAACTGGCGTTCGTAAGGGCCGGAGCCCAGAATGTGCAGCGTCGCATCAGGGGCGGACCGCTGCACGATCGGCAGCGCTTCGATTATCCGCTGGTGACCCTTGTACCGTTCGAGTCGGCCGCATGAAACTATTCGGCCCGGGATGGCCTCTGCTGGGATGAGAGAAGCGGGCAATTCACCGCCGTTCGGAATGATCCTGAAACGGGCCGCGTCAAGGGAGCACGCTTTCTGGAAGATCAGCTGTTCAAAACGACTTACCGCTACGATCATGGCGGCTCCGCGAAGAAGCGGGCCAAGTGAACGCCATTGGATATTCCGGAGCCGACGCCGGAAGCTTGATGAGTGCCCGCCAGTATGAAGTGTAACCACGTATGGAATTCGTTTGCGCCTAGCGGCCGTCATTGCAAGTATCGGTACCGCTGTGTGGATTCCTTGGCAGTGGACGATATCATAATTGCTATTGAGAATGTGCCTGTATACGCCGGGCGCAAAATAATAGTCCTTGCGTCGCGGATAAGAGCGGCACCTCAGGACTGTGAAGCCATCAAATACCTCTCTAGTCGGACGACTGCCCGAACGATCGGTCGTTAGCACCGTGAGGTCAAAATCATCGCGTATTGCTATTCGTCTGGTGATCTCGTGAATAGCAGTTTCGGTCCCACCGAGGTCAGGAAGGAATCGCGCCGCTACTATCAAGACCCGAATCGGTCCAGCATGTGCAAGCGGTTGCGGCCTAGTGCCCGCCGATTGGGCCTCTTTATCCGCGAGGATACGCATGGTTTAGGTTGCCTTCCTACCACTTACCGAAGGGCGAAAGAAGCCACCCGCGCAGTAGCCTGCCGCCGTGGCCAGAAGGCCAACAGCAATCGCTACCGAACGTGCCATGCCCCATAGGTCTCCGCAAGCACTGTCGTGGAGACCGTTCCAGATTCCTCGCGGCAGTACCCGGAGAACGTAGTGACGCTCTGTGCTCAGCGCCTTTGAACGGCCCACTCGTCGTGAAACTTCGGCCTTCGAGATGCCTTCAGCCCAGCAACGCCTGACAAAGTAGCTGAAAGATGCCCGGTGCTGGGCCAGGTGGTGCTCAACTTGAGACGAGGGCTCATAAAGGATGATTGCTCCAGGATTTGCTTGCGTCAGCCGAATAGAGAATTCGGTTTCCTCGCAGCCAAAGAGTTGCTCCCCGATTCGACCCAACTGCTCTGTAAATCCGCCCACATGTTCGAACGCAGCTTTCCTAAATGACATGTTCGCGCCGACAAGGTTCCGAACCTGATGTTGGCCAGATGATAGTCCACGATGGCTGCATCCCACGACCCAGAGATATTCCTCAGGAAACCATCCTGGCTGACCGCTTAGCCAGTGCGGTTTGGCAAAGCCTCCGACACCATAGACGTACTTATCGGCGTAAGGCGCGCGAAGAGCGTCGAGCCAGCCGTCAAGTGGAATAGCGTCGTCATCAAGAAAAACTATTATTGAACCGTGCGCTTCGTCGAGCGCTGTGTTTCTCGCACCGGAAAGTCCTCGGCTGTGACGATTAGGAAAGACCGTGAAATCGCCGATATACTCGTGGCATCGAGCCAGAAGCGCATCATTATGGTCGATAATTACTATCAGCTCATCGCCGCAGTTAATTTGATCCAGTGCTACGTCGATTGCGCGCCGCAATGTCACCCAGCGGTCCTTTGTATACGCGCAGACAACCACCGTTACTGAATTAGCGAGGTTTTGCTTAGCACTTACGTCACCTTGGCTTTCAAGCATTCGCGAGTTCCTCAAAGCACACCACCCCGGCGAACGAGGTTCCGATGGCGAGGTGGCCACTCCTGGCGTGGGCCCGTTGCCTCACAGCCAGCATGCATGCCAAGACCCAAGCATGATTCCGAGCTACGTTCAGCACGGAAACAAAACCGGACACCCAGGGCAATGGGTCTCCGCGGACCGACTTTAGCGTCATGGTCTCCCCCCACGTTCCGCAGCCGTCGCTAGAACCTCATCCCGTGCCGATGCTAAGCCAGCGCTATGTAACAGGCAGGACTCAACTCGCTGGTGCGTCGTCGGCGAGCTCGAGTCCAAGCGCACCAGAGTTGACCAGGCTGCCCGCGCGGGGTGGGTTGGTGCCTATTGCAAGGCGACCGCATCCAACTAGGGTGAGGATCTTAAGCGTCGCGAAGGGCTGACGTCATGGTCGAGCTGACATTTCTGTTCAAGGATCCTCCGTTGTCGTTATTAGGCTATAGTTTTTGATCCTGCGTTGGTGATGCGACACGCCGCGTTGCCGATGCGACACTCAGCGTGTCTAGATATAACCCAGCAAACCACAGCTACCAGCTTGCCAGGTTACCTATGGTTTGTCCTCGGTCTGGCGAAAGTCGAGGTGTGGCCTCGAGGTATGTCCGGCCTTTTGATGGCGCTCGGCCGATTCACGAGGACACGGCAAGACGGAAGCCAATGACGGAGAATGGCGAGAACATAAGTGCGTCGGCGCTGCTCCTGCGGTTGCTGGAGGTCTTACGAACGCCTTGGCGTCCTGACGGAACGCGTCGAAGGCCTCTGGGCTGGTGATGCGCCAGGTCCGGCCCTGTGTGTTCTCGTCGAACCAGACGAATCCCATGAGGCCGTAGGAACGAATACCCGAGAACAGGTCGTTGATCTTCGCTGGTTGGCCTGCGGCGGGGGCCGCGCCCGTTTCCGCGATAATTATCGGGTCGCTGGTCAGCTTGAGTACGGCGACGATCGTAGCACTGTACACCTGTGCGAAATTCTGTGAAGACAAGTAATAGTAGCCGTCGATTCCCACCCAATTCACGTAGGAGCTGCCTGGCCACCAAGGAGTGGGGTTGGGAATCGGAATGCTGTTATCGATGATGTTAACTGTCCATAGCCACGTAACGTTATCGGCACCCGCCGTCCGGAATACCGTGACCACGTGGCGCCAGGCGGCCACGAAAACCTCCGGCGAGGTGTGCTGGTTCGCCCATGAGTACCAGTTGCCGTTCATCTCATGGCCGAAAGAAATAACCACCTGGCCGCCGAAGGTCTTGACCGCAGCCGCGTAAGACCGCAAATAGGCGTCGTACCGTCCGGCGGCAATCTGTGCCAGCGAAACATTCTCCGGGTCGATCTGTATGATTGTTTTAGCGCCATGATTCGCCGCTGATGTTGCGAAACCGGCCTGGAACGGCTCAAGCCACCGACTGTAATAAGATACGAGGTTGGGTTGCATACCGATAGCCTGCGCGAACTGGTTCACGCCGGCGTACGTGCCGGGTGCGTCCGGCTGGTACACACCGAGATAGCGTACTGACTGCACCGGATGAATCGATTTATTTGTCCATGGCTTGATCACGATGAGTGCGGCTGCGGCACCAAGGACCAGCACCGCGCAGGTTATGAAGGCGACGTACCTCTTGATCCTTGCCTTCTGGCGGGTGGCCGATCGCGTCGCTGACCTGGTGGTAGAGGACGACGTCATGCCACGCTCCTATCATGCGACGGTGAGGAAAGGCCCTCAAACAGTCGATTGGTCATGATGCATCACTCCTGTACGTCTCGGCGTAATGGCGGAACGCGGCGATCGCCGCCGGGGTGCTCAGGCGCCAGTCCACTTTGTCGACAGAGTCGAACCACACGAACCCGAGCAGGCCGTAGAGACGTATTCCGGCGAACAGGTTGGCAATTTTGGTCGGCTGGTCGGCGGCAGGCGTCGCGGATGTCTCGGTGATCAGTATCGGATCGTGGGTAAGTGTACGCACGTAAACAATGGTCGGGCCAAACACTGAAGCGAACACCGAGGATGGCTTGGTATAGTAGCCGTCAATCCCGATCCAGTTCACGTACGAACTGCCGGGCCACCAAGGACCAGGCGAGGGAACCCCATTTTGCTTGTGGATGGTGTTGATCGTCCACAGCCAGGTAACGTTCCGGACCTTTTGTGCCCGGAAGACGTTCACGATGTGCCGCCACGCCGCCACGAAGACTGCGGGGGATGTGTGTTTGTAGCCCCAGGTGTACCAGTTGCCGTTCATCTCATGCCCGAAGCTCAGAATGACTGGGTGCCGGTAGGAGCGGACGGCGTCAGCATAAGTCTCCAGGTATTTGTCATACCGACCAGAAGCGACCGCGGCGACGCTTGCATCCGTCGGATTCATTTGAACGAGCAGCACCGCACCTTCACGGTCGACGGTCGTGGCGAAGCCGGCCTGAAAGGGTTCCAGCCATCCGCTGTAGTAGACGACAATGTTGGGCTTGACCCCGGTGATGGCCGTAAATGTCGTCATGCCGACATACGATGCCGGGGATTCATGAGTGTAGAGCCCGATTAGCGAGCCGGAAGCGGTGGGAAGACGGCTGCTTTGGGATGCAGAGCGTGTCTGTGTCGCGCGTCCCGCGATGTATAGCCCGAAAGAGACAACAATTACCGCCATGACACCCACAGTGATAACCGTTGCCGCCAGTCTCGCCCGGTGATGGCCTTCCGCGGGACGAATTTTCTGCGGTGGAGCCTGACGATGCCGTCCCAAGCGCTGAGTGTCAGTCAAAACCTTATGGCCTCCTACCCCCCGTGACGAACTAGCCCCCCGGTACGCTCAGATGAGCTACTCGCTCATGACCCAGGCCTGTGGTACGTGCTGGCGCCCTTGCGGAATGCGGCAGCGGCCGCGGGCGTGTCGATGGCGAATTGCTGGCCCTTGGGGTTCACGGAGTTGAACCAGACGAACCCGAGCAGTCCGTAGGAGCGGATGCCTGCGAACAGGTCGTTGATCTTCGCGGGCTGGTTGGCCGACTGCATCGCACCCGTCTCCGCGATCAGGATTGGATCGGTGGTCAGCCCTTGCACGTCGCGGATCGTCGGTCCGAACAGGGGAGCGAATTGCCACGAGGGCTTGAGATAGTAGCCATCAATCCCCACCCAGTTCACATACGAGCTGCCAGGCCACCACGCATCCGGGCGGGCTATATTGCCGGCCTGCCCGTCGTTGATGATGTTGACGGTCCATAGCCAGGTGACGTTCCGGGCTCCTAGGTCACGGAAAAGGTTGACTATGTGGCGCCAGGCGGCGACGAAAACTACCGGGGATGTGTGTTTGTAGCCCCAGGAGGACCAGTCGCCGTTCATCTCGTGGCCGAAGCTCAAAATGACCGGGTGCTTGTAGGCGCGGACGGCTTCGGCGTAGGAGCTCAGGTACGCGTCGTACCGTCCGGATGCGATCTGGGCGAGGCTGATCGCGCTGTTGGGCTGGTCTGGGTTCATTTGCACGAGCGGCACCGCACCGTGGTCGGCTGCGGTATCGGCGAAACTTGTCGGGAAGGGAACGAACCAGCCGCTGTAGTACATGACCAGATCGGGCTGCGCGCCGGTCTCCTTCGCGAACGTCGTCACCGAGGTGTAGGTAGCAGGCGCTCCCTTCGCGAATACCCCCAGGTACGAAGCAGATGCGGGCGGCAGGTTGACCGGCAACGGCCCGTTGGAACCCGCGAAATTGTTGTAGAGACCGATGCCAAGCGCGATCGCGGCGAGTGCGAGGAGAGCTCCGGCAGTGACGAAACGCCGGCGCCTCCGCGGCTCGCGACCGCGGCGGCGGCTGATGGAAGTCCCCGCCGTGTGATCCGTCTGTGGTTGCGGGGCCAGGCCAACGGTCTCCTCTTGGCGATCGGGTGGGCTCATAGTGCTACCTCCGCAGTCTTGCTATCGCGGCGATTCCAGATTCCCTTACTAGGAGTCATCAGCGGTGCCAGCATGTAAAGCTGCACTCCAGCCAGGACCTCCGTTGCCCAGTACGGACGCCAGCCGTACTGGTGCACCCGGAGCGC
>Ga0302325_10026780_pt1 | contig 11970 bp, 12 predicted proteins | sample Palsa_T0_2_FD_201948 | JGI IMG/M metagenome (GOLD analysis project Ga0302325, IMG submission 201948) | Peat permafrost microbial communities from Stordalen Mire near Abisko, Sweden - Palsa_T0_2 | ecosystem: Environmental > Terrestrial > Soil > Palsa > Peat permafrost | place: Sweden: Abisko... | reverse complement strand
TATGCGTGATCTCCCGACAGCCCGTTCATCCGACGCGAATCGGAAATACTGAATCGTGCTGCGCCTTCCGCATGAATGCGGGTTGCAGCGGGGTCAGTCGTAAAGGCGGCGGCAGAGCCACCGCACTCCCAAAAACGCAATTCGCCCTCCTCAGGGCGAAGAGGCGCCGCTACGAGATCGTGGTGACTGTTCTTTTTGAGTTTTGGATTCGGGCCCGGATCGGCGGGGAATTACTGTAAGGTGGGCAATGCTTCGCAAGCCGTTTGGGTCAGCGGTTTCGTGCCGGTAATATCGTAATGGATGGTTCCGGCCTCGTCGGCGCAGAAGCTGCGACTACCGCTAAACCCATTCAAGATGGGACTCGCCGTGACGAGGTAGGAATTGGTTCCGGCGCTGCCGCAACCCGCGGGGGGCGTGACGGGAGCGCCAACCGCCGTATATGCGAACGTAAAACCGCTCTTCTGGTTTGGCGCGGTGGCTACGATTGGATCGATCAGGTTCGCGAAGTCGCACGTTGCGCCGCTGCCGGGACCACCCAAGTTTGACAAGCCCGCCGGAAAGCCATTGCCCCAGGTCGAGCTATACGCCATGGACGCCGTGGTAATGGTGCGCACGGTTTCGCCTGCCGCGGCCTCATTCGCCGCGATGCGCGCTCGGAGCAACTGGGGAATAGCCAGGGCCGCGATCACCAGAATGATGGCGATGACCACGAGCAATTCGATCAAGGAAAATCCGCGCGAACGGCGCGCTCGGGGGAAATGTAATCCGGATTCCGTCAGAACGATCATATGCGGCGCTTCGCTTTTGGTCGGGTGCTCGTCAAAAAAAAGGGGAGGAAGATTTCTCTTCCTCCCCGTTCGAAGCAGCCTCCGAACTACTGGAGGATGGTTACGAGCGCCTGGCAAGTGTTCACAGCCGTGCCAATCGCAGCGCCGGTGGTGTTATAGCGAATGACGCCCGACTGGTCGGAGCAGAAAGCACGCGTGCCGGTGGAAGTCGAAAGCGGTGTAGCGTTGACTTCGAACGTATTGAACGGCGAGAGCACCGTACCCGCGCCAGTCGCCGGGACTGTTGCGATGACGTAGCCCGACTTGGTTCCCACCGTCAACACTGGGTCGAGCAAGCAGGCCGTGGCCGGTGCGGCAACGCAACCCGCGGCGCCGCCCAACTGAGCCAGCGTGGTGAAGCCCGTGCCGTAGGTCGTCGAATAGGTGACCTGCGCGGTGTTGATCGTGCGAACCGAACCAACCGCCGATGCTTCGTTTGCCGCGATGCGCGCACGGAGCAAGTTCGGAATGGCGATCGCCGCGATGATCAAAATGATGGCGACGACGATCAACAACTCAATTAACGAAAAACCCTTCTGTCTGGTGGTGATTTTCATTGTTTCTCCTTGAAACAGGTGGATTCCGACTTGCGTTTCGATATGGAACTGGCCCTTCTGATTCCCTCGCGCTCTCTGGCGCGTGCGCTCTTCACATTGCAAGTCGACAGCCATGTCGCTTCCTCCGTATTTTATTTATCGAGCCTTTACCCATTAACTGTGGAGTGAACGCTATACGGATGGCCGCGCGTTTTTTGAATCACTCCGAACGATTAGAAAGTCGCGCGATGATCGACAGCTCGCCATATTGTGTCGAGAGGTCCAGACGCGACTCGGCCACGCGGGAAAAGTTGTTGTTCCAAATTGGATAGAGATGTTCTGAAGTGAAACGAAACACACTTTCGATGCTCGCGCCGCTGACGATTAAGTTCGGCGCGACTTTTCTTGGAGCCGCTTCAGTATGAAACGCGAACGACGGTCGCGGGCACCAATCTCGAATCTCTCTGACCCCGCAGTGTGCGCTGTCCTTATTGCGCTCGGGGCGCGCGTTTCTACCTCAAGCTCGACACAAGAAAGCCGCCCCACGATAGCCCCAGACGCTTGCATAACGACGTCAAGCCAGAAAGAAAACTTAAGGGAAGAAAAACTACAGGAGGGAGAACTTCAGATTCCGTATTTCTTCGCGTAGTGCCGGAACGACCGGTACGACATTTTCAAGGCATCTGCCGCGCGCGTTCGAACTCCGCCGGACCGCTCCATCGCGGCCAGCAGGAAGGAGCGTTCCAGATCTTGAATGTACTTTTCGAGGTCGAGCCCTTGGTCGGGCAGCACTGGACCATGTCCGTTGCCGTTTCCATTACCATTTCCATGGCCGTTTCCGTTTCCAGCCTTCGCTACCGTCTCTTGATAATGATCCCGTATCCGCGACGGCAGTCCGTCGGCTGTTACTCTTCCCGATCCTTCCAGCGCCACGGCGCGCTCGATAGTGTTTTCCAGTTCCCGGACGTTCCCCGGCCAATCGTAGACTTCCAGCCGTCGCATGGCCTCGGGATCAATTCCATCGATTTTCTTTCCCATCGCCTTCGTATAGCGGTCCAGGAACGACCGCACCAGCAGGGGAATGTCCTCGCGGCGTTCACGCAGGGCAGGCAAATGAATGGGAATCACGCTCAGCCGGTAATAGAGGTCTTCGCGAAATCGGCCTTCCGCGATTTCCTTGGTGAAGTCCTTGTTCGTTGCGGCAATCACCCGAACGTCGACATCAACTTCCTCGGTGCTGCCCAGCGGCCGAACCTTCCCTTCTTGCAGAACCCGGTACAGCTTCACCTGCATGGTCAGGCTCATGTTTCCAATCTCATCCATGAAGAGAGTGCCGCCGTCCGCCGCCTGGAACAGTCCACGGCGATTCTCGTTCGCCCCGGTAAACGACCCGCGCATGTAGCCGAAAAGCTCCGACTCCAGCAATGTTTCAGGGAACGCGCCACAGTTGATCGTGATAAAAGGAGCTTTCGATCGGGCGCTGTTTTCATGGATGGCCCGCGCGACGAGCTCTTTTCCGGTGCCGCTTTCCCCGGTAATCAATACGCGGCTGGATTGCGGCGCGATGGTTTCGATCAGCTCGAACAGGCTGCGCATCTTCGGGCTGGCGCCGATGATGCGATCGAAGCCCGTGAATTTCCGTAATTGACGGCGCAGTTCGCCCGCTTCCTTCTTCACCGCCTGATTCTCCGCAATCCTGCGCACCGCAGGCCGCAGTTCGTCGAGCAGCCGGTCGCCCTTGATCACGTAACGGTCCGCACCAAAATTCACGGCGTCAATCGCGGTATCAACCGTGGGCACACCTGTAATAAGGATGAAGGTTGTGGAAGGCGAGACCTCCTTCGAGTACTGGAGCAGTTCCACGCCGTCCATATCCGGCATGCAAATGTCCGATATCACGATGTCGAAGACCTGCGCGGCCAGCCGCCGTTTCGCCGCTTCTCCGTTCGAAACGACCTCCACCCTGTGCCCTTCCTTGCGGAAGCTGATTTCCAGCAGCTCGCTGATGGATGGCTCGTCGTCGACGACTAGAAGGTGCGCCATGGCTATGCCTTCCCCGCGATATGCAGGCTCTCGATGCTATGCGCCGCTTCGGGGACCAGCAGGCGCGGCGCCTGCGTGCGAGTTGGCATGCTCCGCGGAATCTCAACCACGAACTCGGCGCCGGAGCCCTTCTCGCTTTCCACCCGGATGCGGCCTTTATGCGACTGCAAGATTTGGTACACGATCGCCAGGCCCAAGCCCGTTCCGCCGGTGAACCCGGATTGGAAGGGCTCGAAAATTCGCGGAGCCTGTTTCGCGTCGATCCCCACTCCGGTATCGCGAATCGAAATGCGCGCCCAGGATTCGTCTGTTTCGAGCGAGACGGACAGCGTTCCACCCTCGGGCATCGCGCGCAGCGCGTTGTTGCACAAATTCCAGAACACTTGTTTCAAGGCGTCCCGGTCGGCGCGCGCCCGCAGAGTCCGCACCTTGAAGTTCCGGACGATCTGAAACTTTCCCCGCGCCAGAGCGTCGCGCTCGAGTACCAATAACGTTTCTTCAACCAGCGGCACAAGGTCCAAGTCGGCGAACGCGTACGTCTTTTCCCGCGAATAATTCAGGAAATCCGTGATGATCTGATTCAGCCGCTGCGATTCCTTGCTGACGATGTGGACCAGTTTCTTGTCGTCTTCGTCGAGCGGCGCGAGCCGGGCCAGTTCCTTCAGCGCGCCAGTCATGGCCGTCAGCGGCTGGCGAATCTCATGCGCGATTGCCGCCGAAAGGCGCCCCAGCGCCGCCATCCTTTCCTTGGTGACCACTTCCCGTTCCAGCCGTTTCAGTTCGGTCAGATCCTGAAAGTTATAAACGAAACCGGTGTTTTGATTTTGCGAGGTCCGTAGCGGGGAAATCGACACGCCCAGATATCGCGTGACGCCCGCCGGAGTCTTAAATTCGATTTCCTTACGGCTCGCCAGCGGATTTCCCTGCTCATCCACCTCGACCGGCCAAAACCCCGGAAGGCGCTCCTGCACTTTATCGCCACGATGCAAGCCGAGTCCCGCGCCGGTGATTTCCGCGCCCGCTCGATTCATCACCAGAATGGTTCCGTCCAGGTCGGCGGTCAGCAAGCCGCCGCGCATCGACTCGATGATGTCCTGGTTGAACGCCTGCAGGTCTTTTAACTCTTCGCTCTTCTCCGCGAGCTCCACGCCTTTCCGGCGCAAGGTTTGCGCCAGCAGGCTACCCAGATACGCAACCGCCAGAAACGCGAAACAGTTGATCGCCAGCCAGGAATCCAACGCGTTCAGATCGGGCGGAGCGGCGGACGTTCGCGGGATCACTCCGTAATAGGTCAGTTCGATCATGCCGCCCAGCAACGCCAGGCTCGAAGCTGTGACCACGAATACGCCGCGCCGCGAAAACAGCACGCTGGCCATCAAAATCGCGAGCAGGTATAGCGAGACGAAATAGCTATCGTGACCGCCGGTCGTGTACACCACTCCCGTGATCATCAGCAAATCGCAGGTAATCTGCAGCGGGGCGTGCCAGCGCGCGTTCGGAATCCAGCGCTGCAAAATGACGTAGAAAATCGCCAGGGTGTACCACAAGACCAAAAGTTGCACGAAGGAACGGAGCGAAGCCGCCGCCGGCGTCAAATGCCGCGCCGCAATGATAATTCCCACCAGAAAGGTGATCGCCAAGAAGCGCACGCGGCCCAGCCACGGCAGCCATTCGCCAAGGACCACACTCGGCGCGAGGCTGGGTGACATCCGCGGTTCCTGATGGCCTTGACGATTCGATTTGCGATGCGTGTCTGGCATGGACGGCTTCTGTCTTACGCTCCGGCGCGCTCGCGGACCGTATGCATCTGTTTCGTCCGCGAGCCCACCCGAGGCAGCTGATTAGTGGCCCGCCAGTTTGCCGATCAACGAGAACAACGGCAGGTACATCGAGATGACGATGCCGCCGACCACGACGCCCAGAACCACGATCATGATCGGTTCCATCGCCGTCAAAAGGTCCTTGACCGCTGCGTCGACTTCGTCCTCGTAAAAGTCCGCGATTTTCTGCAGCATGGCGTCCATCGCGCCGGTTTGTTCGCCGACCCCGATCATCTGCGTCACCATGCCCGGAAACACTCCCGTTTCTTTCAGCGGATCCACCAGCGAACGGCCCGCTTCGACCGCTTTCCGTGTTGCAATGATCGCCTTCTCCACCACCGCATTTCCTGAAGTTCGCGCCGTAATGTCCAAACCTTCCAGAATCGGTACGCCGCTCGATATCAAGGTTCCCAGAGTGCGCGTGAAACGCGCCACGGCGATCCTGCGCAGCAACGGCCCGACCAGCGGCACCTTCAGGACCAGGGTATCGAGTGCCATCCGCCCCGTCGGCGTCCCGTACCAGAATTTGACTGCGAAAACCGCTCCGGTCACGAACATCGCGATCACCAGGCCGTAAATGCTGCCGATGAAGTTGCTCAACATAATCACGATGCGCGTCGGCAACGGCAGATCGACGCCCAGGCCGGCAAACAGTGTGGTAAAGATCGGCACGACCTTCCACAACAGAAGGATGATCACGGCCCCGGCGATGCCCATGACCGCCGTTGGGTAGATCGCCGCCGACTGCACGGCGCGCTTCAACTTCACGTTCTTTTCGATGTAGCTCGACAACCTCTGCAGAATCGTGTCGAGAATACCGCCCGTCTCGCCTGCTTCCACCATGTTGTAGTACAGCGGATCGAAGACCTTGTCGTACTGCTTCATGGCCACCGACAGCGTCGATCCTCCCTCGACCGAGGCCCGCGTCCCGTTCAGCACTTTCTGGAACGTCTTGTTCTCCTGCTGGCCGGCCAGAATCTCGAGGCACTGCACCAGCGGCAACCCCGCGTCGATCATGACCGAGAATTGGCGCGTAAAGATCGCCAACTCCTTCGACTTGACCCCGCTGCCGCCGAACGAGGGGATGTTGAACTCCTTCCCCTTCTCCGACAGCTTGCTGATATTAATCTGCTCGCGGCGCAACGCGGCGGACGCCTCCGCCTTCGTCGCAGCGGTGCGTTCGCCCGCGACGTTCTCCCCCGTCTTGTTCGTTCCCCGATATGTAAAAACCGGCATGATCTGTTACCTCCTCTTCTTTCCGCGCTTAGCGCCGGACTGGAACTTTGCCGCCACCCGCTGGCGCCGAAGTCACTCCGCGATTGATTAAATCGTTTAATTCGTCTGGATGCGAAGATCGCGCAACGGCAACCTCCAGCGTGATCTGTTTCTGGAAGTACGCATTGGCGAGGCTTTGGTTGAACGTCTGCATGCCGGACGTGCCCGTTCCGGTCTGCATGGCCGAATAAATCTGGTGGATTTTGTCTTCGCGGATCAGGTTGCGGATCGCCGCGGTCGGAATCAGGATTTCCATCACCATCGCGCGGCCTTTCCCATCAATTTTGGGCAGCAGCGATTGGCAAAGAATCCCTTCCAGTACCATCGAAAGCTGCGCGCGCACTTGCGGCTGCTGGTGAGCGGGGAAAACGTCCACGATACGGTTGATCGTCGAGATCGCCGAGTTGGTGTGCAACGTCGCGAACGTCAAGTGGCCCGTTTCCGCGATGCGCAGCGCCGATTCGATGGTCTCCAGGTCGCGCATTTCTCCGATCAGCACCACGTCCGGATCTTCGCGCAGCGCGGCGCGCAGCGAATTCGAGAACGAGTGCGTATCCGAATGAACTTCCCGCTGGTTAACCAAACATTTCTTATGGTTGTGCAGGAATTCGATCGGATCTTCGATCGTGATCATGTGCTCTTCGTGCTCGTTGTTGATCTTGTCGAGCATCGCCGCCAGCGTGGTCGACTTCCCCGATCCCGTCGGCCCCGTTACCAGCACCAGCCCGCGCGGCTTGTCGCATAATCCGCGCACCACCGCCGGCAGGCCCAGCGCGTCGAACGACTTGATTTCCCACGGAATCGTGCGGAACACAGCCGCCACCGCCCCGCGCTGATGGAAAATATTTCCGCGGAAGCGCGCCAGGCTCTTCAAGCCGAACGAGAAGTCCAGCTCGAGGTTCTCCTCGAGCCGGTGCTTCTGCACGTCGGTGAGCACGCTATACGCCAGCGCCTTGGTGTCCGCCGCCGTCAGCGGCGGCATATCCAGCGGCCGCAGCTTTCCGTGTACGCGGACGCGTGGTGCGCTGTTTGTCGACAGATGCAAATCGCTCCCGGACATCTCGATCATCTTTTTCAGGAGCTCACTTAATGTGATGCCAGCCATCTTTTCCTCCGCTTACAGAACTGTCTCGCGTACCACTTCTTCCAAGGTCGTCAGCCCGAGCGCCGTTTTCGTCAGGCCGCTGCGGCGCAGCGTAATCATTCCCGCTTCGATCGCTTTCTTCTTCAGTTCCAACGCCGAGGCGCCCACCAGGATCAACTCACGCAGATCGTCGGTGATTTCCATGACTTCGTATAAGCCCACGCGGCCCTTGTATCCCGTGTTGTTGCAGGTGCTGCAGCCCCGCCCATGTTGGATGATCGTGGCTTGCGCCTCTTCAGGCGTGTAGCCCGCGTCCACCAGCGCTTCCGGCGTAATTTGCAGCGGCTCTTTGCACCCCGCGCAAATTCGGCGCACCAGGCGCTGCGCGCAAATCAGGTTCACCGACGTCGCCACCAGGAACGGTTCAATACCCATGTTCATCAATCGGCTGATCGTCGACGGAGCATCATTCGTGTGCAGCGTCGAAAGCACTAAGTGGCCCGTCAACGCCGCTTTCACCGCGATTTCCGCGGTCTCAAAGTCTCGAATTTCGCCGACCAGAATGATGTTCGGGTCTTGCCGCAAGAAGGCGCGCAGCGCGGACGCGAAGTTCAGCCCGATCTGCTCCTTCATTTGCACCTGATTGATTCCCGGCAACTGGAATTCGACGGGGTCTTCCGCCGTCATGATGTTCGTTTCGTTGGTATTCAACCGCGCCACCGACGAATACAGCGTGTTCGTTTTTCCTGATCCGGTCGGCCCGGTAACCAGCACCATCCCGTAGGGCTTTAGAATCTGGCGCTCGAATTTCGTCAGCGATTCCTGCTCGAAACCCAGCTTGGTCATGTCCAGGCGCAGGTTTTCTTTGTCCAGCAAACGCATCACGACTTTTTCGCCGAACAGCGTCGGCACCGTCGAAACACGAAAATCCAATTCCTTCTTCTTGCCATCCTTCAAATACTTGATCATGATGCGGCCGTCTTGCGGCAGCCGCTTCTCGCTGATATCCAACTTCGCCATGATCTTGATGCGGCTGGTGATCGCATCCTTCAGTTTCAGCGGCGGCGCCATTACGTTCTGCAAAATTCCGTCGATCCGGAAGCGCGCACGAAATTCCTTTTCGTACGGCTCGATGTGGATGTCGCTCGCTCCGCGCTTCACCGCGTCGGTCAGAATCAGATTCACCAGCTTGATAATCGGCGCTTCTTCGGCGGCCTTCTCGAGCGTCGCCAAATCCATTTCCGCTTCGTCCGCGGAAATCTCGAGCGCGGCTTCGTCCCCGGCAAGATCCTTCATCACCTTGTCGAGTTCGCCGACGCTCTCGACATCGCCGTAAAACTTATGTATGGCTTCGCTGATCGCCGTCTCGGACGCCACCACCGGCTCGACGTTGAAGCCGGTCATGAACTTGATATCGTCCATCGCGAAGACGTTCGTGGGATCCGTCATCGCGATCGTCAATGTCGAGCCCACGCGTGACAAGGGCACAATCTGATACCGCACCGCCGTCTCCTGCGGCACCAGCTTGATCACCGCCGGATCCACTTCGTAAAATTTCAAATTGATGGATGGCACGCCGTACTGCCGCGAAAGCACCGCGGTGATGTCGTCATCGCTCACCAGGCCCAGCTTCACGAGGCAGGTTCCCAGGCGCCCCCCGGTTTTCTTCTGGTGCTCGAGGGCCTGCTTGAGCTGATCCGCCGTGATCAGGCTGTCTTTGACAAGTATTTCGCCGAGCCGTGAAGACATGAGTATCCGGGAGTGGTACTAGAACCACTCGATGAGCGAGCGTAGCATGGCACCTCATTGGAATCTTGGCGGCCTGCGCCCGCGGTAGTGAATCAGCTAACATCCGTTACGCAGCCCAAAACCTGTACCATCGGACAGTCATTTTCCGGCACCTGTACTTCCGTACAGGTACTTGACTGTGAAAGACTTAGCCTTATTTTCAAGGACGGGCTCCCGCCCGCAAAAGTGCCGCCATTTTTCGTCGCGCAATTTTCGGCGTAGCCGGCGCTCGCGCCTGTAAACACGGGGGGATATTTCCGGAAATTTTGCGTTGAAAAAGCTGCGGGCTAGCACATTTCGCGAAAATTCTGTTACGATGTTGCCGTTGATTCGGGCGGTTAGCATTTCAACAATTCGTTGAAACGGCTTCGCTTACCCCGCTAAGCTCCCTCGCCAAAAGAAGTTTGTTGGACTCACTTTGGACTCAGAATCGATCCTTATATAAGGACACACCCCTTGACAACAGCATACAAGATTATGTATATTAGACCGTGAGTGATAAGCCGAGACCGAACGCTATTCCGTCTTTGGAAGGCGACTCGCGGGATGTATTACGGACATTTCCGGAGGAAGTTCGAAGCGATCTGAGTTTTAGCCTATGGCAACTTGAACAGCACTTTAAGCCGAGCAACTCGAAGCCAATGACATCAATTGGCAAGGGCGTTTTCGAACTTAAGGAAGGCGACGAGGCAACCTGGTAGCGGCTGATTTATCTGACAGAAATCGACAACGTGATATATGTTCTGCACTGTTTCGAGAAAAAGGGAAAGAAGACTTCGCGGAACGATTTAAGCATTGCGAAGAAACGCCTTTCAGGCGTAAGAGCGCGATTGCAAAAAGGTGAACAATGAAGAATCCAAGATTGGGATCGGGGGATGTGTTTCAGGACGCTGGTTTCTCGTCCGAAGAGGCTGTGGAACTTCGCTTCAAAGCCGAACTGTATCAGGCAATTCTGACTTGTGCACGGCAGTATAAGCCGAAGGATCTCGAAATCCTTTTCAACGAACCGCAACCCCGCATCAGCGAATTGCTCAACGGTAAGATTTCAAATAAGAGTATTGAGAAATTATTGTGGTATGCCGGACACCTCGGTATGGTACCGAAAGCTACGTTTCCTCAGGTCAGAAAGCAAGCGGTTGAACAAGAGCTGAGAGAAGCTTACGCCACTGCGTAAACGAGTCTAACTGATTCGCTCCTAATCCTCTTCTAATCCTCTCTGCGCGCCTTCGGGTGCCTTCGACGCCACTCTTCCCTGCACCATTGCAACTGCATCCCTCGACGCTCTTCGACCCTATCGTCATCTGGTCCGCGAGACGGATACGGGCACTTTTGGGAATAAGCCTTACCGAGGCTGATTAGTTTCTCGTCAGGGAACGTCTTGATCCTAGTCCGAAAGTCTTCCTCTGATTCCTCACGCAGCCCTATCATTTCCGCTTTCCTTTTCTACAACCCTCGCATCGAGTTTGCTTCTCTCCATCGTCCACGTAAAAGACACCCTCGCATTTCACGCATTTCCTCATCGTTAGCCGTGTCCCATCGGGTTTAATTACGACCTTGGCACGCTGCGGGTTCGGGATAATGGGTTTATTAACGGGCATCGTTTGACCTGACCGGGGTTTTTTGTACCAGCGGGAGTGAGAGAGAATTCACTCTGGAGGGAAGCTGGTATGCCGATGAAGAAATACAAGCCGGAGCAGATTGTGACGCTGTTGCGGCAGGTTGAAGTCGAACTGGCCAACGGGAAAACCACACCGCAAGCCTGCAAGGAAGCCGAGATCACCGCACAGACGTACTACCGCTGGCGGAAGGAATTCGGCGGATTAAAACTCGATCAAGCCAAACGTCTCAAGGAGCTGGAGCGGGAGAACGCCAAGCTGAAGCGGCTGGTGGCGGAGCTATCTTTGGAGAAGCAAATTCTGAAGGATGTGGCAGAGGGAAACTTCTAAGCCCTGAGCGGCGGCGTGGCGCGGTCAGGCAGGCACGCGAGGATTATCGGATTTCCGAGCGGCATGCCTGCCGGCTGCTGGGGCAGTGGAGAGGAACACAACGCTACGAAGTGATTTATCGAAGCGACGAAGATGCGTTGACGCGCGAGATCGTGGCGCTGGCCGGCGCATACGGACGGTACGGCTACCGGCGGATCACCGCTCTGCTGCGGGATCGCGGTTGGCATGTAGGCAAGGATCGAGTGCAGCGGATCTGGCGGCGGGAAGGGTTGAAAGTGCCGCAAAAACAAAGGCCGCGAGGCAGGCTGTGGTTGAACGACGGATCGTGCCTTCGGCTGCGACCGGAACGAGCGAACCATGTGTGGAGTTACGATTTCGTGAGCGCAATGACGCATGACGGGCGAACGCTGCGGATGCTGACGCTGATCGACGAATACACGCGGGAGTGTTTGGCGATCCGCGTGGCGAGAAGGCTGGGAAGGTATGAAGTGATCGAAGCGCTGGCGGATGTGATGCTGTATCGGGGAATCGGACAACGGGCCGGAGTTCGTGGCCGAAGAACTGCGGAAGTGGCTGGCAAAGGTGGGCACGGGGACGCTGTACATCGAACCAGGGAGTCCCTGGGAGAATGGCTACTGTGAAAGCTTCAAC
>Ga0302325_10026779_pt1 | contig 11970 bp, 9 predicted proteins | sample Palsa_T0_2_FD_201948 | JGI IMG/M metagenome (GOLD analysis project Ga0302325, IMG submission 201948) | Peat permafrost microbial communities from Stordalen Mire near Abisko, Sweden - Palsa_T0_2 | ecosystem: Environmental > Terrestrial > Soil > Palsa > Peat permafrost | place: Sweden: Abisko... | reverse complement strand
GCTGACCTCCCGGGTGTTCTCGTCGAGCACGAGATCCCCCACGACCAGGCGGTTTTCGGCCGTCTCGGCGGCGATCCCGGCCCGGCGGAGCATGCCGCGGACCCGCGTGACCACCTCGGCCAGGCTGAACGGCTTGGTGACGTAGTCCTGGGCGCCCGCGTCCAGGCCGGCGATCCGGTCCTCGACGGCGTCCCGGGCGGACAGGTACAGCGCCGGCACCTCGAGCGCGTCGGCGCGCAGCCGGGCCAGCACCTCCAGGCCGTCGAAGCCGGGCAGCATGACGTCGAGCACCACCACGTCGGGTTTGAATTCGCGCGCGGCCCGCACCCCGGCCGGCCCGTCCGCCGCCGTCCGGACGGCCCAGCCCTCGTACTCGAACGCCATCGTGAGCATCTGGGCCAGTGTGTCCTCGTCCTCCACGACCAGAACCCGCATGGGCGTCCCGTCCGGCCGGCTGAGCTGAATCCGCTCGGTCACTCCGCATTCCCCTACCTATTTAAGGCCGAACGTAACGTGCCATCACCGCCATGACCAGCATCACGCCTGCCGTGGCCTGCCTGCGCAACCCACCGTACGACCGGGCCCCGTCACCACCCGGGGTTGGGGGTCGGGGGTGGTGACGGGGCGGTAGCCGGCCTCGAGGGCTGAGCCGGCTAGCTCAGCGGCTGGCTGAGATCGTAGACCGCCTGCCCGCCGATGGTGATCTTCTTGTAGTGCGCTGCTACCCACTTGGTGATCTGGGCGGCCACGCCGGCCGAACCGCCGCCCATCGCCATGCCGCCCGAGGCGATCAGGTACCGCACCTGCCCGGTGGCGACGTAGCGCTCGAACTGCGCCAGCGTCGGGGAGGGATCGGTCCCGCTCCAGCCGCCGATCGAGATGACGGCCTTGCCGCTGGCCAGCTCGAGCGTGGCCGCGCTCTGGTCACCGACGACCGCGGCGGCCCACCTCGACGACGTGGCCTTGAGCGCGTCGGTCAGCGCGGAGCTCGTGGTCCCGCCGCCCCCGCCCGACGTCGTGCCGCCCGCCGACCCGGTGGGCGCGGACCCGGTAGGCATCGAGCCGCTCTTGGCCGAACCGTCCGGTGCGGAGCCGCTCCTAGCCGCGCCCCCCGGTGCGGAGCCGCCCGGCGCCGAACCGCTTGGTGCCGAGCCGCTCTTCGCCGAGCCACCCGGTGCGGAGCCGGTCTTGGCGGTGCCCGACGCGGACGTTCCGGTGCCGCCGCGGCTAGCGGACCCCGCAGCCGAGCCTGCCCCGGCGCCCCCGCCGGTCCGGCCGGACGGCAGTCCGCCGCCGGTCCCCGGTCCGCCGCCGGCCGAGGCGGCAGTGGCCGCGGCCGCGGGACCCACGCTCGGGATGCTGCCGGTGTGCGGGCTGGCCGCGGTGGCCACGCCGAACGCGGCGGTCCCGATCAGCGCGGCCGCCAGGCCGGCCGCGAGCAGGCCGCGCGCGGCCAGGCGAGGCCGGATCGGCACGGCCAGGCCGATCCCGGCCACCAGCGTGAGGACGAGGACCAGCCAGCGCAGCTCGGGCTGCCAGCTGCTGGTCCGGCCGAGCAGCACGAAGCTCCAAAGCCCAGCGGCCAGGACGAGCGCGACGCAGGTCAGGCGGCCGGTGACGGTCGCACGGCGTTCCCAGGCGGCGTGGCCGGCCAGCGCGGCGAGCGCGGCGATCGCCGGGGCCAGAGCCACCGTGTAGTACGGGTGGATGGTGCCCTGCATGTAGCTGAACACCAGGCCGGTGACCAGCAGCCAGCCGCCCCACAGCAGGGCGGCCGCGCGCAGCCGGTCGGTGCGCGGGGCCCGGCGGGTGAACCACAACAGGGCGACGAACCCGACCAGCGCGGCCGGAAGCAGCCAGGAGATCTCGTTACCCATCTCGCTGCTGAACAGCCGGGACAAGCCGGTGGCCCCGCCGAAGCTGGAGCCGCTGGCGCCGCCCGCCGCGCCGCCGTTTCCGCTGCCCCCGAAGATCCGGCCCAGGCCGTTGTACCCGAAGACCAGCTCCAGGATCGAGTCGTTGGTCGAGCCGCCGACGTAGGGCCGGTCGGCGGCCGGCACCAGCGTGACGGCCAGCACCCACCAGCCAGCCGCCACCACCACGGCCGCGGTCCCGGCGAGCACCTGGCCGATCCGGCGCCGCAGCGGGACGGGCCCGGCGAGCAGGTAGGTGAGCGCGAAGGCGGGCAGCACCAGGAAGCCCTGCAGCATCTTGGTCAGGAACGCCAGGCCGATCACCGACCCGGCCAGGACCAGCCAGCGGGTCCGGCCGTCTTCCAGGGCCCGGGTGACCGCGTAGGCCCCGGTGATCATGCACAGGACGAGCAGCGCGTCGGGATTGTCGAAGCGGAACATCAGCACCGCGGCCGGGGTGAGCGCGAGCGCGGCCCCGGCCGCCAGGCCCGCGGCGGAACTGGCCACCCGGCGCACGGTGCTGTACAGCAACCCGACGGCGGCGATCCCCTCCAGGGCCTGCGGGACCAGCAGGGACCAGGAGTTGAACCCGAAGATCCGGCCGGAGAGCTCCATCACCCACAGCGACGCCGGCGGCTTGTCGACGGTGATCGAGTTGCCCGCGTCCAGCGAGCCGAAGAAGAACGCCTTCCAGCTCTTGGTGCCGGCCTGCACCGCGGCGGCGTAGAAGCTGTTGGCGTAGCCGGAGGCAGACAAGTCCCACAGGTACAGCACCGCGGTCAGGGCGAGCAGGCCAAGCAGGGCCGGACGGGCCCAGCGCGGCTGGTCCGCCGGACCGCGCCAGATCCGCTCCAGGCGGCGGTCATCCGGCGGGGTGGGGCGCCCGGCGGCGGTGTCCTCGGCGGTGTCCCCGGCGGCGGTGCCGGCGGGGCGCTGAGCGGCGCGCCGGGACGGCAGCAGCTTCGTGGTCATGGCGAAGTCCTCGTCAGATCGTCGATGGGATGTCACAGCGGCGCACGGCCGAGTTGCGCGCGCACCGCCGCGACCGGCAGCCGGCCGGTGGCCAGCGCCCGGCCGAGCCGGGCCACGCCGCGCAGGTCGGCCAGGGCCGTGGCGACGATGTCGACCCGGCTGTCGGGATCGTCGATCCAGTCGACCGGCACCTCGGCGATCCGCAGCCCGGCCCGCTCGGCGAGAACGAGCAGCTCGGTGTCGAAGAACCAGCCGCTGTCCTCCACCAGCGGCAGCAGCTGCCGGGCCACCTCCCGGCGGATGGCCTTGAATCCGCACTGCGCGTCGGAGAACCGGGTGTGCAAGGTGCGGTGCAGCAGGACGTTGTAGCTACGCGAGATCAACTCGCGTTTGGGTCCGCGCACGACCCGGGCGGTCCGGGCCAGCCGGGTCCCGATGGCCAGGTCGGAGTGGCCAGAAAGCAGCGGGGCGACCAGCGGCAGCAGGGCCGTCAGGTCGGTGGACAGGTCCACGTCCATGTAGCCGAGCACCGGCGCGTCGGAGGCTAGCCAGACCGCGCGCAGCGCCCGGCCCCGTCCCTTCTCGGGCAGATGGACGGCGCGCACTTCGGCCAGGGCCGCCTGAAGCGTTTCGGCCAGGGCGAGGGTGTCGTCGGTGCTGGCGTTGTCGGCGATGGTGATGCGGAACGGGTAAGGGAAAGTGCCGGCCAGGTGGGCGTGCAGCTGCCGTACGCACGGTTCCAGGTCGTCCTGCTCGTTGTAGACGGGAATGACCACGTCGAGGACCGGCGGGCCAGACGCCGCCTGGCCGGCCGGGTAGGGCGCGGGTCGGTTGAGAGTGATCGTCATGCAGCCAATGTCGCCGCTGCGCTTATCACCAGCCTGTCGCGTTTCTATCGAAACCATAAGTCTGCCCGGGCACCCGCAACCGACCCTGCCCGCGATGCCGAGGCGCATCCGGGAGCCAGTGCCGATCGCGCCGGCTGAAAATCCCCGCTAGAAGCCAGTATCTGGAACACATGTGCGTGCAGGTAAGGGTGGTTCGCTTCGGTGCCGGCTGGCGCGCGGCGGTCAGGGCAGGATGAAGCGCTCTACCGCGTGGGCGAAGCCCTCGTCCTCGTTGGACGTGGTGACGCGGCGGGCGGCTTTCTGGACCTCATGGCTCGCGTTACCCATGGCGATGCTGAGCCCGGAGTGGGCGAACATGAGCACGTCGTTGGGCTGGTCGCCGATCGTCGCGATCTGCTCGGCGGGGATCTGGTAGGTCCGGGATAGATACTGGGCCACCGCGCCCTTGTTGGCGTCGGGATTGGTGACATCGCAGTAGTAGGGCTGAGACCTGGCCGCCGACACGTGGTCGCCCAGGCGTTCGCGCACCGCGTCCACACCCTTCTGGACCGCGTCGTAGTCATCGCTCACCCCGACGACCTTGGCCGCTCCGTGCGACACCGAGGCGAAACTGCCGGTCACCGTCGGGTCGAACTTGACCGTCCAGGCCTCGCGGGCCACGTGCGGTGCCTTCGGATCCCGGATAAACCAGTCCGCGCCCCGGTAGACCCACACGTCCAGCCCGTGGGCGCCGAGCAGGTCGATCACCGTCGGCGTCACGTCGTCGGGGATGGTCTGTTGCTCGATCACCGACATGTCGGGACGGACGTACACGCCGCCGTTGAAGCCTGCGATCGGCGTGGTGAGCTGCAGCGGCTCGATGAGCATGGACATGCCGCGGGGCGGGCGGCCGCTGGTGATGGCGAAGAGTATCCCGGTCTCCTTCAGCTTCCCGACCGCGGCGATGGCCCTATCGGTGAGGACCTTATCCTGGGTGACCAGCGTGCCGTCGACGTCGGCGAGGAACAGTCGAATGGGCGCGGCCATGGTGCCTCCAGTTCGGTTCGGCAGTTGGTCCGGTCAGGTCAGGAGCTCAGGTCGCGGTACGGTCGGCCATCACCAGGGAGGCGGCGGCCTCGACGCGGCCCGCTGGGATCGTCGTGTCGCCGGCCAGGAGCCTGGCCAGTGGCTCCTTCTTGTCCTCGCCGGTGACCAGCCAGAGGATCTGCCGGGCCCGGGCCAGCGCCGGGTAGGTCAGTGTCATCCGCACCCGCTCCTGGTACGGCTGGGTGAGGGCGACCAGGCGATCGGTGACCGACAGGACCGGGTCGCCTGGTACCAGCGAGGCGGTGTGCCCATCGGGGCCAAGACCCAGGTGGACAAGATCGAAGTGCTCGGGCAGCAAGGCCGCGTAGCGGCCGGCCGCGGCGACCAGATCGCTGTCGTTGACCGGCATGGGCCGCACCTGCGCCGGGGCCGAGCCCAGCGCCTTGGTGAGGTGGGTCAGGTTCCGGTCGGGGTCGTCAGGCGGAGCCACGCGCTCGTCCACCTGGTAGATGACGGTCGCCTCCCACGGGACCGTCTCCGAGGCCAGCTCGGCGAACATGGCCCAGGGGGTGTGCCCGCCGCTGACCGCGAAGTGGAAGCTGCCGTTGGCCGCAACCGCGGCGCGGGCGCGTTCGGCCACGAATGCCGCGCCGGCCCGGGCTACGGCATCAGGATCGGCCAGAATTTGGAGTTCGTGGTGCATGTCGCTCCTTAAATGTCGGGCGATCCATCCGACACGCTACACCAGGCGGGTGAGCTAGGGTCGGGCGCATGAGGGCAGAGACCGTGATGGTCGCGCGGCCGCCGTGCGCGACGTGCTCGCGCGGACATGATTCCTGCTGTTTGTGCGTGCGGCGGTGCCGTTCGGTTAAAGAATGGGCACACCGCAGGGTGGGCAGTCTGCCCACCACAGAAGACGGAGGCACCCGCATGACCACCACCACCATGGCCGAACTACCCTCGCTTAAAGGCCAGGAACTAGGCAGCAGCCCGTGGAGCGAGGTCACCCAGGATCGGGTGAACACCTTCGCCGAGGCCACCGACGACCGCCAGTGGATCCACGTCGACGTGGAGCGGGCGAAGAAGGAGAGCCCGTTCGGGGGGCCGGTCGCCCACGGCTACCTCACCCTCTCGCTGCTCATCCCGATGTGGGGGGACGTCCTCACCGTCACCGACGCGACCACGGCCATCAACTACGGCCTGAACAAGGTCCGCTTTCCTGCCCCGGTACCCGTGGGCAGCAGGATCCGGCTGACCGCGACCCTCACCGACGTGACGGAAGTCGCGGGCGGCCTGCAGGTCACGGCCAGCGCCGTCATCGAACTCGAAGGCGGCGGTAAGCCCGCCTGCGTCGCGGAACCCATCTTCCGCTTCTACGCGTAGCTTTCGCCAGGTTCGTCCGGCTGGCGGCGCGGCGGACGGCTACTTGATGAGCGGGTCCCGGGGGAGGCCGAGGATGCGCTCGGCTATCTGGTTCCGCTTGATCTCCGACGTGCCGCCGGCGATCGACATGGCCCGGTTCATCAGCACCAGCGTCGCCGCCATCGCGCCCTTACCGGCCAGGAACGCCGCGTCAGGCCCCGCGAGTTCCGCCATGATCGCGGCCGTCTCGTGGCCGACCTCGGACAGCAGCAGCTTCGCGATGTTGCCCTCAGGTCCCGGGCCGCCGCCCGCCACCGCCCGGTAGGCGCTGCGCTGGTTCAGCACGCCCATCGCCTGGGTGCGGGAGATCTGCCTGCCGACCCGCCCGGCCCCGCCGGCCAGCCGCTCCGGGTGCGCGTCGAGCGGGGCGATGAACGCCTCGGCCGGCATCGCCAGCGTGCCGCCGTCGCCGCCGCCGATGCTGACGCTCTCGTTGCCGAGCGTCGCGCGCGCAACGGTCCAGCCCGCGTCGACCGGTCCGACCACGTCGGCGTCGGGTACGAATACGTCGTCGAAGAAGACCTCGTTGAAATCTGAGTTCCCGGTCGGCATCTTCAGCGGCCGGATGGTGACGCCGGCCGCGTGCATGTCGATCACCATCGTGGTGATGCCCTCGTGCTTAGGCACGTCCGGGTTCGTCCGCACCGTCGCCAGGCCGAAGCTGGCCACGTGCGCGCCGCTGGTCCAGACCTTCTGGCCGTTGATCAGCCAGCCTCCCTCGACCCTGGTCGCCCTGGTCGCGATGCCCGCCGCGTCGGACCCGGCGCCCGGCTCGCTGAACAGCTGACACCAGGTCACGTCCTGGTTGAGCGCCGGGCGGACCCAGCGCGCGACCTGGTCCGGGCGGCCGTGCTGGATCAGGGTCAGGATGACCCAGCCGGTGATGCTGTAGCGGGGGCGTTTGATCCCGGCCGCGGCGAACTCCTGCTCGATCACGAGCTGCTCGATGGCGGAGGCGTCCCGCCCCCACGGCTTCGGCCAGTGCGGGATCGCGTAGCCGGTCTCGATCAGCGCCTGCTTCCTGGCCTCGCCCGTCAGGTCGCGCAGCCGGGCTACGTCGGGCCTGACCGCCGCCCGGATCGCCTCCGCCGCGGCGGGCAGGTCAATCGCGGCCGCCCGGCGCACGCCGCGGCGGACCAGATCGGTCACCTCGATCGCCGCTTGCCCGGTGTCCAGCACGGCGGCTATCGCCGCGGCCCGGCGCAGGTACAGGTGCGCGTCGTGTTCCCAGGTGAACCCGATCCCGCCGTGCACCTGGATGTTCAGGCTGGCGTTGCTGACCGCGGCCGGGACGGCCAGGGCCGCCGCGATCGCCGCGGTGTAGCTGAGCTGATCACCGCCGCCGATCCCGGCCCGGCCCGCATCCCACGTGGCGGCCGCCGCCACCTCGGCCGCCACCAGCATGTTCGCGCAATGGTGCTTGACCGCCTGGAAGGTAGCGATCGGGCGGCCGAACTGCTGGCGGACCTTCGCGTACTCGGCCGCCTGCTCGGTGGCCTGGCGGGCGATGCCGGTCGCCTCGGCCGCGAGCACCGCCCGGGCCACGGCGGTCAGCAGCCCGCGCGCGCCCGGCAGCACCGTCGCTGGTGCCGCCTCGAGCCTGATCTTGGCCGCAGGCCGGCTCGGGTCGAGGTTGGCGGGCACCTCAGCCTGAACGCCGCCGGCCTGCTTCTCGATCACCAGCACGTCCGCACCCGCCGGGACCAGCAGGACGTCCGCCAGGTGACCGCTGATCACGACGCCGGCCTTCCCGGTCGCGGCACCGTGGGCGAGCCTTACCTCGCCGCCCAGTGCGACCGCGCCGATCACGCTGCCGTCAGCCAGCCCAGGCAGCAGCCGCTTGCGCAGGTCAGCTGGCCCGGCCGCCGCGAGCGCAGCGCTGGTCACCACGGTCGGGACGAACGGCCCCGGGGCCAGGTAGCGGCCCGTCTGCTCGGCCACGACGAGCGTCTCGAGCAGCCCGAAGCCCGAGCCGCCGTGCTCTTCTGGGATATGCAGCCCGAGCAGGCCCAGGCCGCTCAGCTCGCCCCAGAAGGCTGGGCCCGCGTCCGCCTCGGCCGTCAGCAGGTTGCGGGCCGCCGCGCGGGACTGATGCTTGGTCAGCAAGCCGGCGACGGTCTGCGCGAGGGCACGATGCTCTTCGGTGATGGCGATCGACATAGCTAAATAGTTCCTCGTTCGGGCGGCGCTGGCTATCCCGGGGCCCGCGGCTAGGCCCGGGGCATCGTGAGCGTCAGCTGCGTGCCGTGTCCCGGCCGGCTGCTCGCGGTCAGCCGGCCTCCGTGCGCCTGGGTCAGCTCGGCGGCGACCGCCAGGCCGATGCCGCTGCCGGAGATCCCAGCCGCCTGCTGACCGCGCCAGAACCGGTCGAAGATATTGGGCAGGTCGTCGGCCGGGATGCCAGCGCCGGTGTCGGTGACCCGCAGCACCGCCCCGGCGCCGTCATGACTGGTGCTGATGGTGACGTGGCCGGCCGACGGGGTGAACTTCAGCGCGTTGGTGAGCAGATTGGTGATCACCTGGTGCAGCCAGTGCGGATCGGCGGAAACCGGAATCGGGACCAGCTGCCGGTCCAGGGTGATCCCGGCCGCGTCGAACCGGCGGGCCAGGCTGTCGGCCGCCGTGGCGGCGAGGTCGGCCAGGTCACAGTTCCGCCGGGACAGGTTCAGGGCGGCGGCATCGGCGGCGGCCAGCGTCTGCAGATCGCCGACCATGCGGGCCAGCCGCAAAACCTCGTCCCGCAGCGAGCCAAGCTCGGCCGGGGTGGGTTCAGCCACGCCGTCGAGCAGGGCCTCGTGGCCAGCCTGCAGGACAGCGATGGGAGTGCGCAGTTCGTGGGCGACGTCGGCGACGAGGTTACGGCGGATTTGCTCCTGCCGGTCCAGGGCGCCGGCCATCTGGTCGAAGGCGATCGCCAGCTCGCGTAGCTCGCCGGCGGCACGGATCTCGCCCGCCCGCGCGGTGCGGTCGCCGGCCGCCATCGCCCTGGTCACCATGATCAGCCGGGTGACCGGGCGAGTGATCCGGCGCGCCACGGCGAGCCCGGTGAACAGCGCGAGCAGCGCCGCCAGCCCGGCGGCCCCGGCGATGGCCCGCAACAGCGCGGTCTGCAGGCTGCGGTCCGCGGCGTTGAGCCCGGAACCAGTGAACCGGGCCACTGCCGTGCCCACCCGCTGGTCCCGGACCACGATCGGATGGCTTGACTGCGGCCCTTTCGCGGCGGTGAAATCCGCCGAGGACGCGACGGCGTGCCCCGCCTGATCGCGGATCTGGACGGCCGCGCCGGTGCGCGCCGCGTTGTCGAGGACCGAGGAGAGGTCGCTGGAGTCCCAGGTGTTGTCCTGGCCCCATACGGCCCCGGCGGCGACCGCGAACCCTGCGGTCAGTTCAGTGCGCTGCTGGTTGGCCAGGTGGGAGACGTCCGCGGCGGCGAACGCCGCGGTGAGCCCGGCGAGCAGGGCGACCGCGGCCAGCGCCACCATCAGGAAGGCCAGGGCGAGCCGCAACCCGAGCGTGCCGCCGCGAGCCGTCCGAGCGGACACGCCAGGATCGTCAGTCATCGCGGGCCAAGCCGAGCCGGTAACCGCCGCCCAGGACGGTGTGCACGATCCTGGGCTGGCCCGGATCGTCCTCTACCTTACGGCGCAGGTTCTTCACGTGCGAGTCGACGGTGCGCTCATAGCCTTCGAACTCATACCCCCGGACCCGGTTGATCAGCTCGAACCGTGAGTACACCCGGCCCGGGACGCTGGCCAGCGCGAAGAGCACACCCCATTCGGTCGGTGTGAGGGCGACCGCTGAGCCGCGCACCGTGACCAGGCGCTGCGGCTCGTCGATAACCAGCTCGCCCCCGCCGTAGCTGGTGACGCCGAGGGCGGCAGCCGACCGGCCGCGGCGCAGGATCGCCTGCACCCGCAGGACCAGTTCCCGCGGGCTGAACGGCTTGGTCACGTAGTCATCGGCGCCAAGCTCGAGTCCGCGGATCCGGTCCTCCTCGGCGCTCTTGGCGGTCAGCATCAGGATCGGCGTGGCCGACGTGCTCCGGAGCTCGCGGGCCACGGTCTCGCCGGGCACGTCAGGCAACCCGAGATCGAGCACCACCAGGTCCGGCGACGCGGTCGCCGCCATCGTGATGGCCTCGGCACCCGAGCCAGTCGACAACACGGTGAACCCGGCCCGCTCCAGGTAAGACCGGACCAGGTCACGCAGCTTGCGCTCATCCTCAACGACCAGCACCGTCGACGCCATCGCCGCTGTCCGCCTCTCCACCTCCGCCAGCCCGGCGGCTGGCCGCCTCCACACCGTCACCATGCCAGCTGCACCGGTCCCGCATGCCCACCGGGTGTACTCATGCTGACAGCACTGGCGGTTTGGGAGCCCTTGAGGGGCTTTTAGGGACGAAGCCGATGACCGGAATTGACCTGATCGTGGCGGCACCGTGGATCATCTTGGCCGTCGCGCTGGCCACCATCTGCATTTTCCTGCTCCGTTCACGCCGCTTGTCCCGGCCTGATCGCCAGGAGCCGGCCCAGCACCCGCACCCGGAGGAAGAAAGATGTCCCCAGCAGAACACCGGTGCGTAGGTGACCGTCCTCGCCAGCCTGCATCGCCGTCAGCGGGATGACCGAGGTGACCCGGCCGATCGGATCCCGGTCAGCCGATCCGGAGCGGAAGCGTGCGCGGTCCGCGGATCTGACCCGCGGACCAGGTCACCCCGCCGGGGTTGTCCAGGGTAAACGCCGGGATCCGGTCGAGCCAGACCTCGAGGGCGACCCGGAGCTCCATCCGCGCCAGGTGCGAACCCACGCAGCGGTGGATGCCCAGGCCGAAGGCGGCGTGCCGGTTGACCTCACGGTCGATGACGACCTCGGCGGCCCGGTCGAACTGCGCCGGGTCACGGTTCGCCGCCGGGAACGACAGCAGGATCCAGTCCTCGGCCTTCATGTCCACGCCGTGCCAGCGCATGTCCTGCCTGACCAGCCGCGCCATCGTGACCGGCGCGTAGGCCCGGAGGAACTCCTCCATCGCGGTCGGAAGCAGCCCGGGTTCGGCGACCAGGCGCTCGCGGTCGGCGGGAGTCTTCGCCAGGTGCCACAGGGACGCGCCGATGGCACTCCAGCTGGTGTCGATACCGGCGATGAGCAGCAGCGCCATCGCGCCGGTGACGACGGACGGGTCGAGCTTGCGGCCGTAGAGCTCGGCGCTGATCAGGTAGGTCGTGAGGTCGTCACGCGGTCGATCCAGGTGGTCGTGGACCTGCGCGAGCAGGTAGTCGAACAGCCGTGAGACCCGCTCGATGCGGTCATCCGGCGGCAGGTTGATGCCCTCGAGCAAATCCTCGACGAACTCACGGAACTGCGGCCCGTCCTCCGGGGGGAAGCCGAGCATGTCGGCGATGACCCGGACCGGGATGTGCTGCGCGTAGTCATGGGCCGCGTCCACCACATCGCGCCCCTCGAACGAGTCGATAAGCGAGTGGCAGAACGCCCTCGTCGCCGGTTCGCCTCTGGCGACGGTCTTCCTGGTGAACGCGGGCAGCAGCAGCTTGCGGGCGTCGTGGTGAAACGGCGGGTCCGAGGAGATAGGCGGCGAGCCGCCGATCGGCGCCAGCTCGGGGGGCGGCCGGAAGTTGCTCAGGATGATCGACCGCGAGGAGAAGCGGTCGGTGTCGTACGCGATCGCCGCGACGTCTTCGTAGCGTGTCGGCAGCCATGCACCGCCGAACCGCTCGGTGCGGGCGATCGGGCAGCGCTGCCGCAGGTCGTCCTGGATCGGGTAGGGATCGGCGG
>Ga0302325_10026778_pt1 | contig 11971 bp, 7 predicted proteins | sample Palsa_T0_2_FD_201948 | JGI IMG/M metagenome (GOLD analysis project Ga0302325, IMG submission 201948) | Peat permafrost microbial communities from Stordalen Mire near Abisko, Sweden - Palsa_T0_2 | ecosystem: Environmental > Terrestrial > Soil > Palsa > Peat permafrost | place: Sweden: Abisko... | reverse complement strand
TCTGTGGCGGCTGCAGTCGAGCTTTCGGGCGCACTGAAGGCCAACGACGCAGGCGACAACATATCAGCGCGACAGCATGCGTCCTCGGCAGAGCGATTATTTGCGTCAGCAGGTGACGACGCGGGCGCTCTTCGGTCACATGTGGAATATTTATTCGCCTCTCACGATGCGCAAGAAGGCAATGAGTGCATACGGGCAGCTCAGGGTTTAGATCAGAGGCTAGCAACTCGGCCTTACGCATGGCTTAAAACTCAGTTCCACATTGAGCAAGGTACATGTTACTGGCTCGTGGGAAATCTCGGCGAAGCCAAGGATTCGTACGAGATGGCGGAGCACAATGCAGAAGCTAGTGGCTATCAAGTGATTTTCTTGCGAACCCAGGATCATCTGTCAGCGCTAGACACCGAGACCGGTGATTTTTCCGCGGGCGCTACGAAAACCCAGTTGGCCCTCGCTCGTTTCTGGTCCGGCCACTACCCGGCTATGCGGGGATATAACTTGTATTTCAACGCTTACGAAGGTTCTCGCCTGACAGATCGGCCACATCTGCAAGTAGCAGTTTGGCGCGACGGGCTAGCATTGAGTGAATCCTTCAGCGATAACGTCCTGCGCGCAATGGCTCATTCCGCGATGGCGGATGCGGCAGTGGCCGCGGGCGCGTTCGCGCTCGCCGAGAGAGAGTTTGCGAGAACAGGGGAACTCTTCGCCGCTTCCCCGCAAATCAAATCGATTCAAATTGCAAGGGTTGAGGCAGAAACCAGACTGGCAGCGGTCGAAGCTTCGCAGGGCCGAGCGCAGGAGGCGGCGTTGCGTCTGCGACGATTCGCACCCGAGGTTTCGAGCCTTTCTGATGCGTTCCTCCGAATTCTCTTCTACGCCACGATGGGCGATGCTGAGTCTCGGCTCGGAAACGACAAAGAGGCGGAGTCATATCTCCACACGGCCGTCATGCTTGCTGAATTACAGCTGCGGTCTCTAAATAGTGACAAAGCGCGGATCGACTGGGAAATGCGTACATCCAATGCTTACCGCGATTTCGTGCAACTACGACTGCGCCAAGGAGACGTGCAGAACGCCCTCGAAATCTGGGAGCTGTATCGGGGAGCCGCGCCCCGTGCGGGGAAGGCTAAGTATTACGGTCCCCTGACAAGAACTTCGTCACCGGAACCACACGAAGTCACGACGCGGTTACCGAGCCTGACGAATGAAACTGTCGTTTCGTATGCCTTCCTCCCGCAGGGGTTAGCTGTTTGGGTTTACGACAACCGAGGTGTCTTCGCACATTGGATCGAAGAAGAACACGGTGATATCGAAGCTAGAGCCGAGCGTTTTCGTAGGCTGTGTTCCGATCCGAATTCTGACTTGTTGGTGCTACATCAGAACGCTCGTGCTCTCTATGATTTGCTCATTGCGCCCATTGAGGAGCGGTTGTCTCCAGGGCGGGTTTTGGCGATCGAATTGGATGACCGGCTCGCCGGGCTTCCGTTTGACGCCTTGATTGATCAGCAGGGCCGCTATCTAAGTGAACGCATTCCTATCGTCCTTTCGCTGGGAATCTATTATCCGCGCGATGCCGGCGCATTCGCGCCAATAACCAAAGATTCGCTTGCTCTGGTTGCAACCGTCTCGTCATCCTCTGTCAAGGACGATGCATCGTTCCTCCCACTGCCGGATGCAGATTCTGAAGGCGAGATGGTGGCGCATGAATTCCGCTCGACTCAACTGCTTTCGGAACAGGACGCTACCGCTGCCGCTGTCGTTTCCCGCTTGCCCGGCGCGATGGTGTTTCATTTTGCGGGGCACGCCTTCAACTCACAGCGGCAGTCTGGATTATTGCTGTCAGATGCCCTGCTTACCGCTCCATCTTTGCAAAAGGTGGCCCTTTCGCGGCTGCGCCTTGCTGTATTTTCCGCTTGCGATACGCAGGGCGGGTCTACCGGCACAGCCTATGACGCTGACAGCTTGGTTCGCGTTTTCCTTAGCGCCGGTGTTCCCGATGTTGTAGCCAGCCGCTGGAGTGTTGATTCCGTCGCGACTCGTCGATTCATGGATTTGTTTTACCGGGCTCTGCTCAAAGGGAATATCCCCGCCGAGGCGATTCATCAGGCGCAATCTGGCCTGCGATCGCTGCCGGGGACGGTTCATCCGTATTACTGGTCGGCTTTTAGTGCGTTCGGGCTGGTCTGATGTCAACTTTCTATTTCAGGAGACTGAACAATGAGGGACAAGTGTGTTTTCTCGCAACTCTTACGGAGGATCGTCCTCCTGTTTGTAGTGACGATGCTTTTCACCAGGGTATCGGTTGCTCAGACTGACCTCCAGATCATGGTTAGTGGACCGTGGGCCTATGTGGTTGATCCTCATCCGGAAAAGGACCTCGGGCAGCCCGTGCAGAAACGGATTGTTCTAGCCGTGACTGCCGGTTCAGGCAGCACCATGGATCACCACGCCTACATTTTTTCGGGGGACAACGCCAGCCTGTTCCGGGCTAAGCCTGAAATGGGGCCGCCTGGATTTTATTACTTGGATATCGATCGTAGTGTCCGAACTTTTAACGGTACGATGTCCGGTAGTGATGTCTCTCCTCAGCCCCTTGAGGCCTCCGTTGATAACGCTCAGATTGGCAACGTCCTTGACCATCCGAGTACGCCTCGATATGCCATTTCGCTTCCGGAACCCGACTACTACACAACCTACAAGGGTAGTTACGGCGATGGTCTCAGTCAGAGCATAGTGGCTGCCCAACACATAACTGCAAATTCGAATACGCCACCGGGTATGTATACAACATGGATGGTGCTTCATTACTGGACCTCCGCCGCTGTGCCGGCTATTCTGAAAGATCCAGCGGGGAAGCTCACTCCATACGCCTTCGCTAACAATGGTTACGCTTTGGGTGTGAGCATAGTGATGGGCGTTCCTGGGATGGGCAGCCAATCGACGTGTGATTCTCTTTCGTCCGACTCCTTCGGCAAATCTAAGAACTTGTGGAACTTGCCGCTATATGCCCGTTTTCCTTCAGAGACAGATGGCATCCACGGAGTTCAAAACATCGGCGACTTCCATTACGATTGTAATGAGGCAGGTACTGTCGCTGTTGAAGAGGCACAACAGGAGTTCAGAAAGGCACAAGATAACGAATCGGCAACCCTTGAGTACATCAGGGGTCTTAGGTCGCAACTCGACTCCGCAGGTTTGCAGCCACGGAACGCGGACCTATTGCCGGTGAGAAGCGCGGTCGCCGCTCTCTACTTCGGTCCGGTGCCACAAGACGTCATCCAGAATATAGACTGTGTGGAAGAATTCCTTAACCACAAGCCGCCCTCCGCTTGTCCCAATGCGACCAAGCAAGCCGCTCAGACGTATCTGGATGATATCGGAGTTATAGTCCGCAAAAAAGCGGCCGGCAGTACTGACTGTCACGAAGCGCAGATTATTGTTAACAGTGCTTTCCACTGAGAGCATGGTTTACTGCCTTCTGACATGAGCACAATCGTTCCCGTTGTGCGTTTCGAAAAGAAGCTTCAACGGGCGGGGGTTGTGGACAGTTGACACCGCTGCGCCGGACTCCAATTCAATAAAAAATGGCGGAGTGCGAACTCGCACCCCACCGAGAATCTAAGGTCAATTGGCCTATGCCGTCTTGCGGTTCTTCGGCTTCGCTCTGGCCTTCGTCTTTTTATCTCGTTTCGCAGCAAGTTCTTCTGCCACGGTTGTTCGGAGTTTCTCAGTATCCACTCGATAGCGTTTGGCGGCGTCCATGAGAACGTCGTTGCGGCTTCCGGTAAATCGCTGATACGCCGAATCCAGCAGGCTGATCGAGAAGCAGCTTGCAGAGTTCGGACTCGTCATACGTAACCACTTGTTTGACCAGAAGTTCCTGCGCGGACGCAGACTCTTTCTTCACCTCTACCTTGTGCCGCTTCGCCAGAGCCGGGACTTGGCTGTAGGAAAGATGGCCGATGGACGACCGCCAGCAAGTCGGCCTTCTTTAACGGAGTCGATACGCGTTGGAGGATTGTGGCCAAGATACGATGGCTAGTCGTGATGGCCAGTTTCTCCTTCACGATGCGCTTCCGTTCCTCCGCACCCTCCCGCTCGACCTGTTGCGGAGAAGGTGTGTCGGGATGGTGGACATGGCACGCCGGATCGGCGCAAACCTTAACGACCTGGCCGCGCTTGCCGCCGTCCATGACGATGGCCTCAGCCATCTTCTGGCATGACTTCTGGTTAGCCGACAGCTTGCTTGTTGCGCCGCTTGCCTTTGGTTTCTTGATCTCCAACTCCGCATATTGATTCCGTCACAAGGGAGCGCTCTCGCGGGAATTCCACGCCGCCGAAATCTGTATTAGCTGCGGCTTGGTCTCCAGATTTTTTTTCACGCAAGCGCCGATCTTGGCCCGGAAACAGTCGGGCGAAGTGCATTATGTGGAATGAAGTCAACCCGAATCGGCTTTGGATGTTTATCCACCGAAGGCTGTTGTCAGGGTGCTTGGTAGCAGGTATAAAGCTTTAGGCCAGATTCCAGCATGACTGTGAGACCTTCACGGAAACTCAAAATACCGGCAAACCTCAGTGTCGGCCTCAACGCATCCCGCTTTGCACTGCTCGTCGTCGTGTGCCTCCTGCATACGCTCCCAATGTCCGCGCAGGACACAGAAGGCCAAGGACGCTCCCCGGACGTTGGCGCGATCACTGCTCCTACCCCTTCGCCGGCTGATATCAGCCGCGCTATTGCTCTCGCGGCTGGCTATCTGGAGCGGGCTTGTGGTCCGGACGGAAGGTTCGCATACAAGGTTGATGTCCGCTCTGGCCGGGAGAGTTCGTCTTATGACATTATCCGGCACGCTGGGGCGATGTACGCGCTGGCGATGGTGAACCGCTCTCGCCCCGACCCGGAGGCTGCAGCCGCGTTGATCCGAGCTGCCAAGTTTCTGCGCGAGAACTATATCGGACCGGGGCCTCGTCCGGGGCAGCAGGTGGTTTGGTCACAGCCAGTGGCTGAGCTTTCCGCAGACCGCCGCTCTAAGCCGCAGGAGCACTATGCTGAATTGGGTGGCACTGGCCTGGGCTTGGTGGCCTTGGCTGCGGCGAGAGAGGTGGACCCGAACTCGGTGCCGCTCGAACAGTTGCAGGCTCTCGGCCGTTTTGCGCTGTTCCTGCAACGGGACGATGGGAGCTTCATTCACAAGTATCTCGCAGATGGCGGTCCGGTGCCGAACTGGACCGTCTTGTACTATCCTGGCGAAGCCGCGCTGGGCTTCATTGCGTTGTACGAGGCCGATCACTCCCGTGAATGGCTTGTGGCTGCTGGCAAGGCGTTGTCCTATCTGGCCAAGAGCCGCGCTGGGCTTTCCACCGTTCCCGCCGACCATTGGGCGCTGATCGCGACTGCCAAGCTGCTTCCCTATTGTGAAGACGGCGGATGCTCTGCTTCGCGGGAGGAACTCGTGCGGCACGCGGTTCAGGTTTGCGAGTCGATTCTTCGGGATCAATTCAAGGGCTCGGCAGCCGTAGGCTTGGCTGGCGCGTTCGATTCAGCAGGTCGCACCGCTCCGGCAGCTACTCGCCTGGAGGGACTTTTGGCCGCACTGGAGTTTCTGCCGAAGGGCGAGTTGCGGGACAGCATCGAAGCGGCAACAGGACGCGGGATCGCATTCCTGCTAAGGGCCCAAGTCGTCTCCGGCTCGGAAGCGGGCGGGATGCCGGGATCGGCCCTCACTAGAGTGCTCGATTCGGCCCAGGTTCGCATCGACTACGTGCAGCACGCGCTATGCGCTTGGCTCCGCTACAGCAAGCTGCGTCAGCGTGGTCCGCCCCCATAACTCTCTGCAGGTTGCCGAAGAAAGGCGCCCAGATCGTCTTCCGACTGAAAGGGGATCCGTGGCGGGCGGTGGAAGGCTAGTCCAGGGAGCCGCTTAACGAATCTTGATGGCTTCGCCGTTTTCGATCTTAAACCTGATCGAGTCTGCGTGCTGCGTTCTGCCTGATCCGTCCGCCACGACAACGTTCCCGGTCGCAGCAATCGTCCGATTCTTCACGTCGTAGGCAACCCTATTCGCCTCAAGCGAGAAGAGGTTGTAGGCCACACCGGCTTGGCCAAGCGAGTCTGCTCGATCACCCCCGTAGACATATCCAGAACCCGTTGGTCGGCGCATGGGGTAATTCGATGCTCACTTCGAATGGCTCGCCGCCCTCTGAGGGGATGGGAAAACGATCATTTCCGTTCACGTTCGTTAACCTGGGGTTGCTCTACAGCAACCGGCGCGAAGGGATTTTTCTCTTAGCCGCTCTCGTTTCAACAAGTTCACGCACAGCAACCGCAAGTTGCTGTGCAGCTCCCGTTCCGGGGTGACGTGTCCCTACTCCACCCGACGCCGTAGGCGGCGAATATTTTGACTCTCCCCCTAACGCACAGCAACCCCGCTCCTTACTCCTGAGTGTGCCGGAATCGCCACACTCCCCGGTCAGGATTCGGCGGGGCAATTGCAACCGGAACGCATCGCCAATCGCGGTTAACAACCAGCAGTGAGAAGGCTCGCAAAAGATGGCTAAATGATGGAGATTCCCGATGCTATCTTGGAGGGAATCAGCAGCGGAAGTTGTGCTCCCCATGCGGTCTCGGCATAGGCCATAATAGGGCAGCGATCATGGGTCGACTCTTCATCACAATCCTCTTTCTCGTCGTGGAAGTCGGGGCGCAATCTGCGGCGCAGACAACACCCGCCAGCGGGAAAACGCCAAGCCCGCCGCCCCTCAAAGCCCCGACGATACCGGTCCAATCGAACGCTCCCTCTGTGTTCGAACTGCTGCGCACACGATATCGCTTCGAGAATGACGGCACTGGGCAGAAGGAAGTCATCGCCAGGATTCGCATCGTGAATGAGACGGGAACTCGCCAGCGCTCTGAGCTGACCTTTGAGTACCATCCCTTCAGCGAAGAACTCCAAATTCCATACGTTCGCGTAAGGAAAACAAACGGAGCGGTCGTCAACGTCGAAACGAGTCTGGTTCAGCATCCGCCTGCAGATGTGAATCCATGGTTCGATCTGGACAAAAAACGAATCGAGATTCCCGGACTGGCTGTCGGAGATCGCGTTGAGTACGATGTGCTCACAACGATCTATCGCCCTCTTGGAGTGGGTCAATTCTGCGTACAACATAGTTTTCAGCTTGGCGCTGTCCTACGCGAGCAACTGGAAATTGAGGTCCCTAAGAAACGCGAAATTAAAGTCAAGAGCCTGCCTCGTCTCAGGGCTTGGGAGACGGTTGAAGTGGCGACGAAGGTCTACCACTTTGAGAAACGAAATTCTGAGCCCAGCCTAGTCACGTTAGCGCCCTATGTGCCCGGTCGCACGCCCGACGTTCAGATATCGAGCTTCCGCAGTTGGGAGGAGGTTGGGCGCTGGTATGCGGACTTGGAAAGGGCTCACCGCCTACCGACACCGGAAGTTAAGGCAAAGGCCGATGAGCTAACGAAAGGCCTGAAGGCCGATCGAGAAAGGGTGGAAGTGCTTTACAACTTCGCTGCCAAACGGATCAAGTACGTCAGCTTGGCGTCGCTAGGCATCGGAGGATACGAACCCCACTCGGCCGACGAAACGCTCCATAACGGGTACGGCGACTGCAAAGACAAGACTGCTCTATTGAGAGCACTTCTGGAAGCAGAGGGTTTTAACGGGTCTTCGGTACTCATCAGCGGTGATCTCAAGCTGGATTTGGCTATGCCCTCACCCTGGTACTTCGACCACGTTATCTCGGTAATGCATTTAGGGAAGGAAGAAATTTGGATGGATGCTTCGCCCGCTGTTCTGCCTTTCGGAATGCTAGCTTCTCCTCTTCGCGATATACCGGGGCTAGTGATACCCCCAGTAGGTACGCCGCATTTCGAGACAACCCCTGCCGCGGCTCGGCTGCGAAACAGTTCCTCCGAAGAGATCGAAGGCACAGTCGACACAAATGGGGCTCTTGAAGTTATGGTCAAGGTCACCTTGCGCGGCGATGCTGAACTACCGATACGTCAGGCGTTTTTCGAGTCTCCTGAGAAAGCATGGCCTAATGTGGTGAGGATCGCAGTTCCAGGGATCAATCGGCAAACTGAGAGCATTGCGGATGTGAAAATTACTGATCCTACTGATACTACGCAGCCATTCACGCTGTCGTTCGTGTTTGCCAAGCCGCATTTTGCTGATATCACTTCGAGGAAGATCACATTTCAATTGCCATTAGCAAAATTTGATCTACCACCGACCGGGGAAGAAGGTGTAATGGACGCAAACGGTGGATGGCACCGCGGCGAGTCTGAACCGGTTCAATTGGGGCTACCCGGAGAGCGCGAATACGGATTAAAGCTGCATTTACCCCCAAGCTACAATGCCGACCTGCCACACTCCGTCGCATTCAAGTCGAAGGGCGCCGAATATGCCGCGACTTATACACGAGATGACGGCACGCTTACCGTCACACGACGATTTGCTATCACGAAGAATCAAGTTTCTTCAGAATTCCGACGAGAATACTCGGAATTCCGCTCCAAAGCCGCTTTCGATATGGATCGGCGTTTTTCTTCTGAGTTCTCTGAGCGACAGATGAACACACGATGAGTAGCTAAGACCGCTTCCCGCGCTCGGGCTCTATCTTATTCCGCGTGTTAATGCGACTTTCTCCGATGATGAACTTTCATCGCAGACTCGAAGACGAAGCCGCTAATTGGCTGCGCCGACCGCACGAGCGAGATGAAACGACCTCAACCTTCACTCGACGATCCGTCATGACTGCCCTTGGAACCAAGCGCGACCCAGGCTCCCAAGGAATATCCTATAGCTCCCAACGCCGGCAGCGTGCCAAATATTAGTTCAAGCGAGCTTCCTCCCCAGGCGTTCGCGTCCTTAAAGCTGGTAAAAAACATGTGCCATGCACGATGAACGAAATCGCCCTTCGGTGGAAACGATGGCGGAAAGCGGTACGCGCGGCAGTCATCCCATATGTAGAAGGCAAGCCAGGCTGTGCTCACCGGCCACGCCCAGCACGCAGATCGATCGCGCATCGCACGGTTCACAAGAAATCCGAGCGCAAAGCCCGGTCCCCACGACAATGGAAATAGAAGGAAAGGGATGTAGTCGAGAAGAGCTTCACTCGGGCCAAGCAAAACCATCGCCAGGAGCGAGATCGCGGTACTTCCTACAATGGCCAAGAAAATGTGAAAAAACAGACGGCGTGTCATCTCGATGGTGCGCATCTTACCTAAGCCTTCCCTGGTCAGCGAACAAAAGCATCTCCTACAACTGGCCCCTCTGATCACGCGCCGGCCACGTGTCTACCTCGGCGATGCCCTTATCGCCGTCAGAATCCTTTGGACGCACGGCGAACCTTTCCTCGTTCTGATCGTCGTCGCTCCTATTTTCACTAGTCGAAGGATTGCAGTCGCTTTGGAGCGTATTCCCCAAACCGCTGCTACCATATTCGCACCCGAAATTGTGATCGCAATTTCGGATCGTTGCGCTCGACCCGGGAGGCAGTCCACTGTATGTGGGCGTGGTTCCACCGCCATTGAACTCTGTCCCGTTTGCGGCATAAACAAGCGAATTTGTCGGTCCACTTCCCCAATAAGTTAAAGTCGGGGTGCTGTTAAGTTCCGGGGCATAGCCAGCTGGTGAACCAGGGGAAAAGTAGATGATCCCATTGATCCCCGTGGTGTTCAGTGCGCCGCTGCCCGCTCCCTGATTTACAGGTCCTGCGCCGCCGCTGAAAGGAATAAGGAGCAATCCTTGGGGATTCGCTTGCTCCAAGGCGTTAATCTGGGCAGACACATCCTGGCATGTTCCGCCGCAGGGAGTCGACGACACGCCGGGCATGCCATCGTAAGCCTGAGCAGCCAGCTGCGGGAGAGTCCAGCCAGAGTAAGATGTGAGATAGACCGCGGTGCCTGTTGCGGCGGCGGCTGTAGTAAAGGCTGAATCGTAATCGCCATCGCCGGTACCGCCGATGAACACGACGCATGTGTCTTGTGGAGTCGCGGTAACGCAGGCGGTAAAATCATTCTCTACACAGCCCCCGCCACTGCTGTCGTCGTTGCCACTGTTGTCTTCACCACCGCCACCGCCGCTGCTATCATCCGAGAAAACGCAAGTGATATCGTCTGTGGAGCAGGGGTCCTGCCCCGTGGGATCAATAAGCCGTAGAGGATTATTTGAAACATAAGCATACCGGTTCCAGCTTTGCGGGTTGGCTAACGTCACCGCACCACGACCGAGCGGGTCAGGCGAAATCCAGCGGCCCTGGCTGGGGCTATAACGGCGCGCCGGAAAGTCATAGAGACTGCTCGCGGTGTCCTGATCCTGCCCAGTGAACGAAGCGTCTGCCGCGCCTGAAGTCTGACCCTGCTGTGACTCCCCGAACGGCGCATAGGCTGTGCTGGAATACATGGATGTCGGTTTGGTCGCCGTCGAAGTGAGCCGCGAGCTGCCCAGCCAATCCGAGTGGCGATAGTAAGCCAAGCCCGACGTGTTGTAGATGGCCTTGGCTCCGCCCGGCAACGCAATGAAAGCCTTGATTAAAGTCGTCCCGTTGGCCGTGGCCAGCTTCTTCCCGGTCGGTCCGTAAATGAACTCCGTGTAGCTGCCGCCCGCGTTATTCTCGACCATGCGCCCCAGTGCGTCATAGGTAGCCGCCACCGTCGCTGCCCCAGTGCTAACCGTGAGCATATGGCCATACACGTCCCAAGTGTAGGTGTTCAGGTTGTCGGTGAGCAGGTTGCCGCTGGCGTCATATTTCGGCGTGATGCCGGGAAGCGCCGTAAACTGGTTGGTCGGAGGAGTTGTCGAATAGGTGGGGAGAAACGTGAGGCCGCTATCGCCGTTGGGCACGTTCTTTGTAATGTTTCCGAAAGCATCGTAGGTGAAATTCTGCGTCCACAGCACGCCGCAACCTGCCGTAGAAAGGCGCCGCAGGTCGTCATAAAGGTAGTTGCAGGTCTGGGAGTCGCTGGTGCCCGTAATACTGTCGGTGATCTTGAGCTGATTCAGCGTGCCGTTGGTGTTCCAGTTGAGAGCGCCAATGTCCGTCTGGCTGTTCACGGTAAAAGTATAACCGGTCATGCGCCCGGTGTTGGGGTCGTAGCTAAAGCTGTCGCTATCGGCGGAACCGAACGTAACTCCGGTCAGCGATCCCAGAGGGTTAACATTGCTGGTCGTAGAGTACGTAACGCTGGTGACCGGGCTCGTCCCGGATGCGGCGGTCACTTGCGTGATCCTGCCTTCTCCATCAAGGCCCGCTCCACCGCTGGCACCATAGTAGACGGTCGGAAATAGCGCGGTCGGTGTCGAATTAAAGGCGCTCAGCGAATCGAGTGTTCCGGTCGGCCAATAAGAGGCATTCGAGTGATAGTAACCTCCCGAGTGCGGCGTGGATTCGTAAACATCGGTCACTTCGCCACGCGGGGAATAGCTAAACCACTCGTCCGTGATCGGAGTAGTGGGAGGCCAGGGCTCGCAACTATCCGTTTCCGCTTCGGCCACTCGTCCCATGACGTTACTCAACGTGCCCACCCCTTGCGGAATTTTGCCCTCAACTCCCGTTGAGTTGTCATAACGCAACCTTCGGCAAGCGTTCGTGGCGCTTTGATTGTTATTTGCAATGTCAGTTAAGCGATGCAGCCCGTCGTATTCATAGCAAACGTGGTTTCCGTCGGCGTCCGAGGTCGCCACCAAATCGCCGGAAGAACTGTAGGAGCTGGAGATATAGCAATAGCCGCCAGCAACCGAGTCGTAGGTGTACGTCTTCGAGCCTGATTCGGGATTGGACTCTGACGTCGTGCGGCCCAGCATGTCGTAAGTGAAGGAGCGCGCCTGCCGGCTGCCCGACGCGGCCTGCGCGTTCTGCGTGACTGTGAGGAGATGGCCGAGGGCATCATAGGTGTATTTCGTCCAATATCCGGTCTTTGTTGTTACCTGGCCGCAGGTTCCAACTCCAG
>Ga0302325_10026776_pt1 | contig 11971 bp, 11 predicted proteins | sample Palsa_T0_2_FD_201948 | JGI IMG/M metagenome (GOLD analysis project Ga0302325, IMG submission 201948) | Peat permafrost microbial communities from Stordalen Mire near Abisko, Sweden - Palsa_T0_2 | ecosystem: Environmental > Terrestrial > Soil > Palsa > Peat permafrost | place: Sweden: Abisko... | reverse complement strand
AGGTACGCAAACCAAAACTTGCGCATGAAAAAGTAGTGGAACTCGAACGACAATTCCGGTGTGATGTAAGGATTCGGCCGCTGTTCGAACGGGAGGCCGATATTCAAACCGATGGTTTTGCCGCCGGCGTCCGCCGCGCCCCGATTGGCGGCTTCCATGATGCCAGGGCCGCCGCCCGAACAAATCACAAATCGGTGGGGCGTTGCTTCTAATTTGCTGGACCACTCGGTAACCAAACGCGCCAGCGTTCGTGCCTCGCGATAGTATCTTCCTAAAGGACCGTCCTCTTTCAGCCGCGCCGACCCGAAGAACACAATGGTGTCCTGAATCTTTTCGTCGCGGAAGTGCGAGAGCGGCTCCAGATACTCGGAGAGAATGCGCAGCCCGCGAGCATCCGGGCTTTCTAGAAACGTCTCGTTGAGATAGGCTACCGGCCGGCGTTCAGGAGCGGAACTGTCGTCTGTCATTGCGAAATAGTGGGCGAGGTCGTCGAAACACCCTCCAGGCGCTCCAAACGCTTCTCTAATTGTCTCACTGTCTTCAATAACTCAGGCAATTTCGGGAAAGCGGTGATCGCCCGCAGCCACTCGCGCGCTTCAAAGGCCGGCGATCCCGACATCACGGCTCCCGCCTTCACGTCGCCGCCGATTCCGCTTTGCGCGTAAATGGTGGCGTTGTCGTGAATCGTGAGGTGTCCGGAAATGCCCACCTGGCCGGCCAGTAACACGTTCTTGCCTAGGATCGAGTTCCCGGCCAGTCCGGTCTGGGCGCAGATGATGTTGTCCTCACCCACCACGCACGCATGGCCCACTTGGACCAGGCTGTCGATCTTGGCCCCCCGCTTGACGCGCGTTTCGCCCATGGTGGCCCGGTCAACGGAAGTCAGCGATTGGATCTCGACATCGTCTTCAATCACAGCCACGCCCGACTGCACAATTTTGAAGTGCGTTCCTTCGCGTGTCTTGGCGAATCCAAATCCGTCGCCGCCCACCACCACGCCGTTCTGCAAGACTACGCGATGCCCGATGCGGCAATGTTCACGGACCACGGAGTGCGAGTGAGCACAAAAATCGTCGCCTATGGAGGCTCCTTCGTAAATCACTACATGTGGATGCAGCACAGCATCTTTCCCAATGTTCACATGCTCCCCGATTACCGCGAACGCCCCTACGGAGGCGCCCTCGCCGAGCCTGGCCGTGGCTGCGATGTACGCTTGGGGATGGATGCCCGGCACAGGCCGCGGCGGCTGGTAGAACATCGCCAGCGCTCGCGCAAAATCGTGGTAGGGATTCGTCGATAGCAGGCTGGCGGGGTGCGGCCCGTCGAGAGCCTCCTTCACGAGAATTGCCGCCGCCCGTGTGTTCTTCACCCTGGGCCCATATTTGGGGTTTGCCAGAAACGTCAACTCGGTTGGGCCGGCCTGCTCTAAACCCGCTACGCCCGTAATTTCAAAGTCCGGGTCGCCTTGAAGTTCGCAGCCCAACCGGACGGCCAAGTCGCGCAAGCGAATCCGCTGGATGATAGACATATGGATGGCTTTATTGTATCCACGTGGCCACAAGCTCCGCCATTTCCGTGCCTTAGCTATGGGTCTAGCTTCATCACCCGCAACTCTACTTGACAACAACACACTAAAGTTTGATAATGGATGCAGGCTAAAACGAACCCGGAACTGCTAGCCGGAGGATTGAGGAAGAATGAGCAAAATCATAGGTATAGACTTGGGTACGACCAATTCCGTCGTCTCCGTTATGGAAGGTGGCCAAGCCGTTGTCATCCCGAACCAGGAGGGTGGCCGGACCACGCCGTCGGTAGTGGCGTTCACGAAAACCGGGGAACGTCTGGTCGGCACGGTGGCGAAACGCCAATCCGTCACAAACCCGGAAAACACGGTTTATTCGATTAAGCGCTTCATGGGCCGCCGCTTCAGCGAAGTGAGCGAGGAAATGAAGCTGGTTCCATATAAGGTTGTCGCCGGAGAAAATGGCGACGCGCGCGTAGAGATCAACGGCAAACGCTACTCCCCGCCCGAGATTTCCGCGATGATTCTCACCAAGCTGAAGGAAGCCGCCGAAGCTTATCTGGGCGAAAAGGTAACTAAAGCTGTCATCACGGTCCCGGCCTATTTTAACGATTCGCAGCGTCAGGCCACCAAGGATGCCGGGCAGATCGCCGGCCTGGAGGTGATGCGCATCATCAATGAGCCGACTGCAGCCGCGCTGGCCTATGGGCTCGACAAAAAGAAGAACGAAACCATTGCGGTCTATGACTTTGGCGGTGGCACTTTCGACATCTCCATTCTTGAAGTGGGCGACGGCGTGGTCGAGGTGAAGTCCACCAATGGTGACACGCACCTCGGCGGCGACAACATCGACCAACGGATCATCGATTGGCTGGTTCAGGAATTCAAGAAGGAAACCGGCGTCGACGTCTCTAAAGACCAGATGGCTTTACAGCGCCTCAAGGAAGCCGCCGAAAAAGCCAAAATCGAGCTTTCGACGGTTCTGGAAACCGAAATTAATCTGCCCTTTTTGACGGCAGATGCCAGCGGTCCCAAGCACATGAACGTGAAGCTGACGCGCGCGCGGCTGGAGCAAATGGTCGCCGATATTCTGGATCGCGCCAGCGGCCCCTGCAAGCAAGCTATTTCGGATGCCGGCGTTACGCCCGCGCAGATGGACGAAGTGGTGCTGGTGGGAGGGTCCACCCGCATGCCCAAAGTCCAGCAACAGGTGCGCGACCTTTTTGGCAAGGAACCCAATAAGAGCGTGAACCCGGATGAAGTAGTCGCGGTGGGCGCGGCAGTGCAGGGCGGCGTTTTGGGCGGCGAAGTGAAAGACGTTCTGCTGCTCGACGTTACTCCGCTTTCGCTCGGCATCGAGACGCTGGGCGGGGTGTTTACGCGCCTGATCGAGCGCAACACGACCATCCCCACGCGTAAGAGCGAGACCTTCTCTACTGCCTCTGACAGCCAGACTTCGGTTGAGATCAAGGTTTATCAAGGCGAACGCGCCATGGCGGCCGACAATAAAATGCTCGGCGTGTTCCAACTGGTGGGCATTCCTCCAGCTCCGCGCGGGATTCCGCAGGTGGAAGTCACCTTCGACATCGACGCCAATGGCATCCTGAACGTCACGGCCAAGGACAAAGCCACCAACAACGAACAGAAGATCACCATTACGTCTTCTTCGGGGCTTGCCAAGGACGAAGTGGAGAAGATGGCGCGGGACGCCGACTCGCATGCCTCCGACGATCGCAAGAAGAAGGAAGAAATCGAGTCCCGCAACCGGGCCGACGCGATGGTTTACAACATTGAAAAGATGTTGAAAGAGCATCGCGATAAAGTTAGCGCGGACGACGCCAAAGCCGTTGAGGAAGCGCTCGACGAGACCAAGAAAGCCATGTCCGAAGGTGGCATCGATCGCATCAATCAGGCCACTTCCAAGCTGGAAACGGCCAGCCACAAACTGGCCGAGGCCATGTACAAAGCATCCAGCCAGCCGGGTGGCACGCCGCCGCAAGGTGGTCCGAGCGCCGATGGCAATGGAGCTGCCGGCGGAGAATCCAAACCCAAAGACAACGTTGTGGACGCCGAATTCGTCGACGTTGACGACAAGAAGTAAGTAAAGAAGTTCTTGGTTGTTGGTTGTTTGTTCTTGGCTCTGACCACAAGTTCCTAACAACCAATAACCAAGAACGAATAACCAATAACTGCCATGCCTGCCGCAAGCAAACACGATTACTACGAAACGCTGGGCATATCTCGCGATGCCAAGGAAGACGAGATTCGTAAGGCGTACCGCAAGCTGGCGCGCAAACATCATCCCGACCTCAATCCCGGCGACAAATCCTCTGAGGAGCGCTTCAAGAAGGTTCAGGAAGCCTATGACATTCTGAGCGAGCCCAAGAAGCGCCAGGTCTACGATCAGTACGGCTTCTATTCCGACAACATCCCTCCCGGCGGCCCCGGCGGGGGGCAGGGTGGTTCAACGGCCGGCCAGCCCGGTATGGGTTTCGGCGGATTCGATTTTTCCGACTACGTGAACCACACCGATGCCGGGCCTCAAACCAGCGGCGGCAGTGGCGCCTTTCGCGATATCTTCAGCCAATTTTTCGGCAGCCACAAAGGCGAGCAGCCCGGCGCCGGTCCCGAAAAAGGCTCCGATCTCGAATATGGACTCGACATCGACTTCTGGCAGGCCATCCGCGGCACTCAAGTACGCCTCAACGCCGCGCGTCAGGAAATCTGCGAGACATGCAACGGCAGCGGCGCCGTGGGCGGTGCTTCCACCGTGTGTCCGGAGTGCGATGGTACCGGCAGCGTGAATCAAATGGCGGGCGCTATGAAATTCAGCCTCACGTGTCCGCGCTGCGATGGCAAGGGAAGGCTCCGCAATGTTTGTCCCACCTGTCATGGCGACGGCCGGCTGTCGAAGACCGAGACTGTGGAAGTTCGGATCCCACCCGGCGCGCAATCCGGCTCGCGTCTGCGCGTTGCGGGCAAAGGCAATGCTGGAAGAGCGGGCGGCGCCGCGGGCGACCTTTACATCACCGTGCGCGTGGAGCCGCATGCCTTCTTCCGCCGCGACGGGGACGATATTCACATCCAACTGCCCATCACGGTTTCGGAAGCCGGCCTTGGCGCTAAAATCGAAGTCCCCACCATCGACGGCCGGGCTTTGCTTAAAGTGCCGCAGGGAACCCAGAATCAGCAGAAGTTTCGCTTGCGCGAAAAAGGCGTGATGAACACGCGCAAGAATCAGCGCGGCGACGAAATTGTAGAAGTAGTCATCCAGGCCCCCAAAGTGGATGACGAGCGCACGCGCGAGCTGCTGCGCGAGCTGTCGCAAGTAGGTTCAGAAGATCCGCGCAAGGAAATGTGGACGAAGGTCTAACCGGATATAGGTGTAACGATGCCCAAAGCTCGATCCAAAGCCGCCTACATGATCTCCGCCGTCGCCGAGCAATACCAGATCCATCCTCAAACCCTTCGCCTATACGAGCGCGAGGGGCTGCTGGCCCCCTCCCGAAGCGACGGCAATACGCGCCTATACACCGATGACGACCTGGAACGTCTGGAAGTGATTCTCAAGCTCACCCGCGATCTGGGGGTCAATCTCGCCGGAGTGGAGATCATCCTGAACATGCGCGAGAAGATGGCTGCGATGCAGGATCAAATAGAGGCGTTCGTTTCTACCCTCAATCAGGAATTCGCTCACCGCGCCCGCCAATCCCCGGCTGAGTCCAGGCGCTCGCTCATTCCCGTGGTTCAGATGCGCTCGCCTGCCGTGCTCGATATCCCCAAGAAGAAAAGACCTAAAGCAAACTGACACCGCCGGGGTCACGAGCCGTTCGGAAGAAGATGCTTCTGGACTTTGCCGAGCGCGTTGCGTGGCAGCTTGTCCACCAGGATGAACGCTCGCGGAACTTTGAAGGAGGCGAGTTTTTCGCGGCAGAGGCCTTCAAGATCGTGCACATTGAGGGTACCAGTGGCGACCACGTAGGCCACCGGCACCTCCCCACGCACGCGATCCGGCGCGGCCGCCACGGCAGCCTCGGCGACTCCGTCCTGCTCTTGGAGAAATTCCTCGATCTCCCTGGGATAGATGTTGAAGCCGCCTGAGATTATGAGATCGCTTTTGCGTCCGCACAGCGTGTAATAGCCATCGGGCGATCGTGTGGCGATGTCGCCGGTGCGGAAATAATCGCCAACGAAAGCAGCGCGCGTTGCATCGTCGCGCCGCCAGTAGCCCGCAAAAACGTTGGGACCTTTGAGATGCACTTCACCGATCTGGCCATCGGCTACGGGGCGGCCTTCGGAATCAAGCAGGCGTACCGATACTCCCGGTAACGGCAGGCCAACGCTTCCGGGACGGCGCTCACCGGTGTGAGGATTGCTGATGTTCATCAGCGTTTCCGACATACCATAGCGCTCCAGAGGGGCGTGTCCGAAGCGCTCGCGGAATTCTTCGAAGATGTGCGCAGGCAGCGGAGCCGAGCCTGAGACAAAGAGCCGCATGAAGCCCCCGATCTCGCGCGCTTGCTCGGGTGCGAGGTCAAGCAGGCGAACGTACATGGCGGGGACACCGAAGAACAGCGTTGGACGGAAATCGAGGAACTCGGCCGCGGCTTTTTGATGCTCAAAACGTTCGAGCAAGCGCATGCGGCAGCCGCTGATCAGCCAGCAATGCAATCCGTTACCGAGCCCGTGCACATGGAACAGCGGCAGAGTGAGCAGAAAACGATCGGCGTCCGAGATTTGCCAGCACGTCAGAAGATTGAGGGCGTTCGCGGCGATATTGTTGTGAGTAAGGATGGCGCCTTTGGAGACGCCGGTGGTGCCGGATGTGTAGATGATGCCGGCGGGAGCATCGCCATCGATAGAGGGGGTGGGCCGTTCGTCCGGAAAAGACGCGGCTTCGAGCGAAAGATCCGTCGGACTCCATACCGGCGCGACGCTCGGCAGGGGCGTGCCTGAGACCACGGCCGCAGGCTCGGCATCGTTGAGGATGTGGGTGAGCTCGCGCTCGCGATACAGAATGTTGATGGGGACGAAGATCACGCCCAGCTTCACGCAGGCTAAATAAAGATCGATCATTTCCAGACAATTGGCCAGATACACACACAAGCGGTCGCCTGTTTTGAGGCCGCGACGTGCAAGCAACCCGGCCAGACGATTACTGCGGGCGTCTATGTCGCCGAAGGTATAGCTGGCGCCCTGAAATTCGAGCGCGGTACGGTGGCGTCGCGCTTGGAACGAGAGGTCGAAAAGCTGAGTGAGATTCAAAAGCTGAAGGTAACATGCGGGACCGGACGATTTCGCGCATTTGTTAGACTCCGGTAGTGAAGAAGGCGATCTGGAGAGCTGTGATCGAAGTGGGTTTTATCGTTTTCCTGTTCTATTCCAACCTTCTCATGGGCGAGTTTGAGCGCTCTGGCGAAGCACAGAAAATGGGCTTGGCTTGGGCTCTAGCAGATATTTGGACGCCCGCTAATTTCGCAATTGCCTTGGCGGCCGCGATCATCGGCTATGTCGCTTTCGAAGCTCTGCGGAGCAAATTTTAAGCGGAAGTGTTCGGACAACATCCGCTGGCCGGATGGGCACATGCGTTGTGCCGCCGCTTTAGCAATAGCCAGATTAACGCGGCCACGACCATCGCGAGGATTATCAGCACTACCCAACCGGGCCAATGCAGTTGCGGCGCGAGGGAGGCCCGATAAAAGCTGATGACACCCACCAGAGCAAGGAAACAGGAGAGCACCAACTTGAGCGTAGCTTGCGGCATTCGGCCGGCTAGGATGGACGCGATCTGGCCACCAATCAAAACCGCGGGCACCGTCGCTGCAAGTATATTCCAGGGAATCATTGATCCGGTGCTCGCATCGATGCGAAGGTAGGTGGCCCCGGCGGAAATCGAAGCTGCGGCGATGATCAAGTGGGCGTTCCCGGCCGCCAGGCGCACCGGAATCCCCCTCAACACCTGCTCCACGGTGCTCATCTCTCCTGCTGAGAATCCTACCAAGCCTTGAAACACGCCGCCCGTCGCAGCAGCGGCGGCACGCCAGCCGTCATTCTGACGATGATAGCGGTAGGTTCGACCCTGGCTGTCCGTATGTGCGCTCAGACGCGTTCCGGAGTCGCCGCCAATGTGACTTGCGCCGTCCTCGCTGGTTTCGCGAATCAGGAGAAACGCAAACAGAACTAGACCCACGCCGACGCCTACTAACAGCCAGTATCCAGGAAGGGAGTGAGCGGAGTACGCGCCAAAAACAGCGGCTGGGACTGCAAAAATCAGCGCAAAACCCGCGATCCGGAAGTCGATCAGGCCCGCACGCCAAAAGGCGGAGGTCGAGCTCATGAAGCCAAAGATCTCCGTCAGCAGCCCCACTTCCACGGCTTGCACCGGTTCAAGACGGTGTCCGAGAAGGGGAAACCCAATTGAAAAGAAGGGGACAAAAATCACGGCCCCCGATACTCCAATGGTTCAAACTGTGATGCAGATGCAGAGGGCTATCGGGAACATCCACCAGTATTGCAGCCAGTATCCTATATGCACTCGCGGTCTCCTTTGTTCGAAAGCGTTTTGAGTGTAGCTAATATTTCGAGCCCTTGTATACTGGGTCTGCGTGGTAGAAACCAATTCATTAACACAACCCGCGCGGCAGACCTGGGCCAGCGGGGATTTCCCCAAGATGGGGGTAGAGCTTGCCATTGTGGGCGAACAGCTCTGCGAGTCCATACCCGTGCATGCGGGCGATCGCGTGCTCGACGTAGGTACCGCCTCAGGCAATACTGCAATTTCGGCCGCCAGGCGCCGGGCCTTGGTGACTGGCATCGACCTGGTTCCCGCGCTTCTCGAACACGCGCAGCAGAGGGCGCAAGCCGAAGGGCTCGACATCGATTTTCGGGAAGGGAATGCGATGGCACTGGAATTCGATGACGCCTCTTTTGATGTCGTGCTCAGCACCTTCGGTGCGATCTTCGCTCCAGATCCACGTAAGACCGCGGCCGAGATGGCGCGTGTTTGCCGGCCCGGCGGAAAAATTGCCATGGCGAACTGGACTCCTGATGGATTGCTCGGGAAGCTGTTCCGGCTGCTGGCGCGCTACTCGGCTCCCGGGACTCGTGTGGATGCTCCGGTGGAATGGGGAGACGAAGCGATAGTGGCCGAACGGCTTGGTCCCTACGTCCAGGATCTGCGGGTACGGCGCCGGGCTGTGCATTTGCGGGCGCAGTCGGCTGAACATTGGGTCGAGTTCATGCTGATTTACTTCGGCCCGGCCATTGAGGCGTTCCAATACTCCAACAGTCCGGCGGCGCATAGGGCACTCGCGGACGAGATGGCGGCGCTCATGCGGCAACATAACCGCGCTGAGAATGACACCGTTTTGGGACATAGCGAGTACCTTGAAATAGTTGGCACGCGGCGCGGGTAAGGGGTTGACACGGTTCGCGCTGAACGTTATAAGCTATTGGTCAACGAAGGAGATTCCACGTGAGAACCAAGAAACGTCTGGCGCTGGCCGCAGTAGCAGTGCTGGCTTCCGCATTGCCATTGGTTGCGCATCACGCCGTGTCGGCCGAGTTCGATTCATCGAAGGTTATTACCTTGAAGGGCGTGGTGTCCAAAGTGGACTGGGTAAATCCGCACATCTTCGTTTATTTGGACGTGAAGGACGAAAACGGCAAAGTGACGACGTGGAGATTGCAATCCGTGCCGCCAATGTTCTTTAAGGGAAGTGGCCTTACGAAAGAGAAATTAGTGGACGGTTCCGAGGCTACGGTTACCGCATTTCCGGCGAAAGATGGGACCGACGCATTCGGATTTTTGTTGAAGCTGGCGTATCCGGATGGCCGCGTCTATAACCTGGGTGGGAATAATGCCCCGGCGGCGCCGGCGCCCGCGACTCCGCCGAATCCGACGAAATAGCAGCGAGGTGAACTATGAATTTCCGTCCAACGATTCATGCTTTTGGAGCCGTTAGCCTTGGGCTGGCGGCGATCCTGATGGCACCTGGCAACGCTTTCGGCCAATTTCCCAACTATGGCCCCGGGACCGCCTCCTACGTCACGGAAGCCACTAAGTACCCGGATGCGGCATCGAAGCCGACGCCCCATACGGCCGACGGGCATCCCGATTTGAACGGCGTATGGCATCACTTTTTCGGTGGTCTGGTGCATCCGGTGGGCGAGGGATCTTTCGCGCTTGGTCTAGGAGGCGGAGGCCGGCCCGGCGCAGCAGCAGGAGGTCCACCTCCTCCGCGTCCAACGCCGGATCCAATGCCGGATTACAAACCCGAGGTCTTAGCGAAGGTCAAGTATCTGAATGACAATCAGGTGAAAGAGGATCACGTTTTGCACTGCATGCCTCCCGGGGTACCGCGGATTGGGGCGCCGCAGGAGATTGTGCAGACGCCGAAACAGATGGTGTTCCTTTACGCCGACTCGACTGGGAATTATTGGCGCGTGATTCCGTTGGACGGCCGCGGTCATAGCACGGATCCCGATACCGACTCTACCTACATGGGCGATTCGATTGGCCATTGGGATGGGGACACGCTGGTGGTAGATGTGACGAGGCTGACGGGTGACACCTGGCTGGCCGACAATGGCTTATTTCATAGCGCTAAATTGCACGTGACCGAACGGTTTCGGCGGGTCGGGGACACCATTAATTACACGATGATCGCAGACGATCCGACGATACTGACAAAACCCTGGACCATTTACCGGACGTTGACTCTTCAGATGGATACGCTTGACGAGGCGGCACCTTGCGTGGATAACGATGCCGGCCATTACGTCAACCAGCAGCATCACGATAACGCGCGCTAGGAGGGAGCGCATTCGTGAAGCACTGTATTCAAATCGAGGACGCCCAGGTAACGAATCGGCGTCGGATCAGGAATGGCTGCAGTATCAAATGGCTACAGCATTAATTGATGGCAACGCTCTCGTGGCGGCGGCAAACCTACTGCGCAGCATGGGCGCTACTCAGGTCTTTGTTTTTGGTTCGGCCACAAAGGGCGAATGGGGACCGGATTCCGACGTCGACATGGCCGTGTTCGGGCTCCCGTCAAGAATCTATTTCGCAGCCATCAGCAAAGTCTCAGATCTCCTCGGCAGGCCGGTGGATCTTGTAGATTTAGATGATTCCACACCTCTCGTTCGGCATCTCCTCGCCAGCGGGGAGCTAGTTCGTGTCGCATGAGCTTGCGGCGAAGATTCAACTGCGTCTTGTAGAGCTGGCAATTGTCAGAGGACAGTTCGGAACTTTGATCCTCACCACATCGGAGGGAGCCGTCGGGATCATCGAGACGGCCGCTGCATGTGCGATGCTACATTCTTTTTACACGGAGATCGAGAAGATCTTTAAGTTGATTGCTCGCGAATGGGTGGCGAAATGCCATCCTCCGAGTCATGGCACAAGGAGCTGCTCAACCAAACGTCGGAGACGACAGCAAAGCGGCCCGCCATTCTTTCACCGACCCTGGTCGAGATCCTCGGTGAATTCCTGGCATTTCGACATCTCTTTCGAGGGGCGTCAATAGTCCTCATGCGCTGGGAAAAAATCGCTCCGCTGATAGACAGAGTCGATCATACATACGAGCGAGCTAGAGCGGGAATTGAGGTCTTCGTACGTTTCATTGAGGGCCCCACCCCACGAACTTAATGATAGTCGCGTAAGTAAGTAACCTCGGCTTTCCCCTTGAGTCTCACCCGTAGAGGGCCGGACCATGCAGTCATTACAAACCACTTGCTGTATTGTTGGCGGCGGACCAGCGGGCGTGATGCTGGGGTATTTGCTGGCGCGCAGGGGCGTAGATGTCATCGTGCTCGAGAAGCACGGGGACTTCTTTCGAGACTTTCGCGGCGATACAGTGCACCCGGCGACGCTCCAGGTACTGGATGAGCTTGGGCTACTTGAAGATTTTCTCCAGGTGGCCCACCAGAAGGTCCGCTCGGCCGGGCTCCGAATCGGCGACTACGTGCTTCAGGTGGCCGATCTCAGTCACCTGCCAACGCGCTGCAAGTTCGTTGCGCTTATGCCCCAGTGGGATTTCCTGAACTTTCTTTCGGAACGAGCACGACGATTCCCCAGGTTCGATCTTCGAATGCGCTATGAGGGCGTAGGCCTGCTGCGATCCGGACAAAGCATTACCGGCGTGGAAGCGAAAACGCCTGACGGACCAGTCGAGATCCGGGCCGATTTGGTGGTCGGCTGCGACGGCCGGCATTCGACGGTACGGGAAGCTGCCGGCCTGGAAGTGCAAGAGTTCGGGGTGCCAATCGATGTGCTCTGGTTTCGGATCTCGCGGCATGACGGCGATCCCGAAGACGTGTTGGGAAACGCAAACTACGGGCGAGCGTTGATCCTGATCAATCGCGGTGAATATTTCCAAGCCGGGCTGATTGTTCCGAAAGGATCGTTCGTTGAGCTTAAGCAGCGCGGCCCGGCTGCATTCCGTC
>Ga0302325_10026775_pt1 | contig 11971 bp, 10 predicted proteins | sample Palsa_T0_2_FD_201948 | JGI IMG/M metagenome (GOLD analysis project Ga0302325, IMG submission 201948) | Peat permafrost microbial communities from Stordalen Mire near Abisko, Sweden - Palsa_T0_2 | ecosystem: Environmental > Terrestrial > Soil > Palsa > Peat permafrost | place: Sweden: Abisko... | reverse complement strand
CTCCGCGCGGAGCGCGTCACACGTCGCGATCATATCGAAGTAACTGCCAGCGCCCACTACGAGGCGCCCGTCCGGCCGCCAGCCAGTGAACGCGGCGACGGCGCCGTCGAACATGGAGGGCGCTGCAGCTCGAACCGCGGCAAGATGAGCCGCACCAGCACCGATCAGGTCGGCATCTGGCTGAACGGGCGCTGCTTGCACATGCCACTGCCCGCCTTGGAGGCGGCTGGTCGGTTCGGTGACGACAGCAGCCGGAAAGTGCCGGCCTCGTCGATGCACCACCTGACACTGGCCGTCATAGCGGGCGAGCAGGCTCTCGTAATCCGGCATGGCCGCAATCCAGCCCTCCTCCGTGTCGGCGTGCTCGGCCCAGCGACTCCGCGTCGGAGTCTAGCTCGGATACGCATTGTGTCACCATCGCCTCCTCAACTCCGGCGGCCCGGGCCACTAGATTGATGACCGGGAATCCGTGCTGATCGTGGCGTGCGGCGACACGCGGTTCTTTGATCGGTGACAGGCAGGCGAAGAGTGTCCAGGGCCTGCTAGTAGCGGCACAGCGGTGGGTAGCCACGCATTGAGCCAAGGGCACAAAGCTAACCGGATCGCTGCGAACGGCGACTGCACTTCCGAGCAGGAGTAATCGAGGGAATCCAGGTGAGCCGCCTGTTCCTCTCGAACACTCCGGGCAGTCCGGACGAGACGGTTGTCCAGGGTGACAAGATCTGATACGTCCTTATGGAAAAAGCTTCTCCCAAGATGCCGCCTGCCAACGCTCCGCCTTCAGCGGGAGCGGAAAGACGTAAAGCCACTTGCGAGCAAGTCAGCGCCGAAGGACGCCTCAGGCTGACAGTACTTCGCTCGACTCCGGCATCTCGCTGGCATCCACCAACCAGCTTGACAGGTCTCGGTTGATGAGTGTACCGAGGCGCATGATGTCCTTGGCGAACTCCCGTTGGAGGGCCCTACGCGTCTCTGGGGACAGCGGCGGTCGAGCCTCATGCTTCAGACTCAACGCGCGTGCCGCCGCTGCGAGTCGGCCGTGAAATCGGGCTGGAGTGACGGCGTGGTAGACGTCTTCGATTCTAGTCGGACGTGCCATTGCAAGAGCGTGTAGCCGGGGATGTTTCACTACCTTGTTTGGATTGGCAATTTCTGACGAGAGCTGCAGAACCCGATCCAGGCCGAGGAAGGAGAAGACGCGATGGACTTCGCCTGCGGCATTCGCTCGGAACTCGTCGTAGAGGATGACGTGGACCCGATCCGGTCCGAATGTGTCGAGATATCGCTCGACCTGGTCTGAATACCTCGCAGTCTCTCGATACTGCAATCCTCTCGGGAAGTGTGTAGTGCGGGGAATCCGTTGCGCTTGGCGCCGATCGGGCTCAGCTCTGAGGGCGTCTTCGAAGCTCGAAATATCCTCGTTCAAGCCGGAAAGGAACTGGCTGTGCTGCGAGTACATCATGTCCACTGGGTCCCGCAGCATGATGACGATCTTCGCGTCGGGCGCGAAGGCCCTGATCTCCTCGGCAGCGCGCTGCGAGAAAAGGTACCAGCACGATGTCTCGCCAATTTGGGCGAATTCTCCGGCGGTCTCGAAGAAGCGCAAGTACTCCTCGAGCGTCTCCCGCCGCTCTCCGTACTGATAGGTGAAGGTGAATTCCAGGTCCGATCCGAAATATGGGAGGTCCTTCCGGTCGGGCATGAAGATGTCCGGATGATGCCGCAAGGACTGGTCGAGAGACGTCGTCCCGCATTTCGGGGCACCGACCACAAAGAAATTTGGCCTAGGAGAATTTGACACAGATTGTCCTTCGTGGGCCGTGATTGCGTTTGGCGGTCTGGCGCGGCGTGTCGTATTGGCGCTATCTTACCTTACCGGAGTGACGGCCGCTGGCGTCGTTCACCGGCGGGATAGGGGCAGGGCTCGCCTCGCAGGGGTATGCGCGGGACACGATCACCGATCATGTGCACCTTCTGGCCGACCTGAGCAGGTGCTCGGGACCGGCAGCGGACCTGACCGATTCTGCGGTGGAGGAGTTCGCTGCTAACCGCCGCAGGCGGGAAGCCCCGCCCTGACGGCCAGGGCATCGATCACCGTTGAGGACGGTCGGAAGGAGGGTCGACGCCGCGTCGGCGGCACCAGTGATCGGAAAGCCGACATGAGCGCCCTTCAAGAATTCGGTAAAAGCGCCTCGGTCCGCCGTCTGGATAATCAACAATCAGTCTCGGACACAGTTGTCCCGCCGGGCAATCCTTGCTTGATGAGATGTTGGCATGGTTCTACGACGAGACTACGATCGTATGGTCGAAGCGACTCATCATGATTAGGAAGCTATCCTAAAAAGAGCGCGTATCGTTTGGACGAGCAAGTCCTCGAAATGCTCTGTCTTGGCTTTGAAACAGGAAGAATACCGCGAGATAAGGTTCAAATGGTCGAGATTCAACCCTTCGTAGTATCTAATTGGTTCCATAGGGACGGACCGCAACAGAGCCCGAAATTGTTCGAGACGCCACCGATTAACGTGAGAATAGTCGATCGCGGGAAGGCCGTGACGAGATGTGTAGTTGTTAAGAACATCCTCGGGCCACAGAAGGGAGCAGTAGGGCACGGGTATGTTCCTGTAGACGTGTTCGCCATACGGCGACAGATAGAGAGGTCCGAACTCGAGCCAGATGAGACCGCCAGGCTTGACGACTCGAAGCATCTCCGTAAGGACGCGGTCAGGGTGACGAAAGTGTTCGAAAGCATTATAAGAAAAAGCGACATCGAAATTATCCGGCGGAAATTCAAGTGCCTCAGCGTCCATGCACCCTAGGTGCACACCTGCATCTCGGGCTCGCTGATCGAAGCCAGTCGATCGTGCATCGACGCCTGTCGTAACCTTACCCGTTTGCTGCAGCGCCGCGCACACCATACCGTCCCAGCATCCAAGCTCAAGAAATGATTTGGACTCGCTCATACCAGGCAATGCTAGGATCTGGGCCGCCCGTTTATTGCCGCGGCTACCAACCGCTGTCGGGTCATAGCCATAATCAGGCGGTGGGAGGTAGTTGCAGGCGAGGGTCTCGAGTTCCTCCTCCGGGAGAAAAGCAGGTAATCCCTCACTGCTCTCAAACTGTCGTCTTGCCTTTCGTAGCTCGAAGGTCCGTAACAACCTGTAGGCAGGTTGTAGGCGTTCCCCCCACGTGGGCGGGAGTTTCTCAGCTGCTATCCGAAGCTGTCTTACCACTCGAGGCCGGAGTCTCGCTGGGGCTTCTTCCATGGGCTAACTGTAGTTACTACCAAGGCGGCGAGGCTGGGGGACTGTAAAAACAACGGTGTAACTTCCGGACACGATGGACGCATGGGGCGTTCCTGGAGGTAGCAGCCGATGACAGCAGCGACGGAGCCGGCGGGGATGAGCGGGCCGGCTAAGGATAGTGAGCGGGCGGGGTCCTGCCGCCGGTGAGTGCGGAGTTCGCGGATGCGGTGGATGACCGGCTCGTCCGCCAGCTGGCCGGGCGGGCGGTGGGGGGGCCGGTTGTCCCTGACCGGCGAGGGCGGGCTGCTGGCGCGGCTGACGAAGATCGCCCTGGAAGGCGCCCTGGAAGGCGAGATGGACGCCCAACTGGGGTATGCCCGTCACGATCCGGCGGGGCGTGATGGCGGGAACTCGCGTAACGGCCGGCGCGCCAAGACCGTGGTTACCGATATCGGGCCTGTCGAGGTGGAGGTGCCGCGGGACCGGGACGCCTCGTTGTTGACGGGGATCGTGGCCAAGCGGCAGCGGCGGATGGCCGGGGTTAATGACCTGGTGGTCTCGCTGGTCGCCAAGGGCCTGACCACTGGCGAGGTCGCCGCGCACCTGCTACCCCATATACCACTCCCGTGGACGTGAACGAATCGCAGTCATTCTCGGGTCTCCATCCCCGCCCTCGGGGGTCAGTAGTTAGAAGCGGCGGGTGCCTCACCCAAGGTAGAGAGGGAAGGGCAGGTTGCGCCCACACCAAACCCGGTAGCATCTTATGATGCGTATTTTTCTCGTGACTGATTCCTATCCGCCACTCATCGGTGGTGCGACAAGAGCCGTGCATCTCCTCGCTCTCGATCTTCAGCATCGAGGGGATCATGTCGTCGTGGCCACTCCCTGGCAGCCAGCAACGTTGGCTGAGGAGGATGTAGACGGCATCTGTGTGCAGCGTCTGGACGGGATTTGGAGTCGGCTCTGGCGACTCTTCAGGAAGGAGGCTATTCACTACAGGTACACCCCTCCTCCCGTTCCTGACCCAGAGGTCGTCTGGCGTCTACGTCGTTTGATCCGGCAGAGTCATCCTGACGTTGTAGTGAGCTATGGCTGGCTTAGCTATGGGGCTGCGCTCGCCATGACCGGAACACGCATCCCGCTGATCCTGTCCGTGCGGGATTATTCCAATGTCTGCGCTCTGCGGACGCTGCTCCGCCTGGGGGAACCCTGCACAGGGCCCGCCTGGCGAAAGTGCCTATCGTGCGCCAGCGACTCCTATGGGAGCAAGCCTAAGGCCGTCATCGCTGTAGGAGCAGTCTTGGGACAGCGCGAACTCTTGCGGCGCCGGGTTTCAGCCCTTCATAGTTGCAGTGGCTACGTTCAGGGTGTAATACACTCGTACCTGGTCGGCGGGGAGGGCTCTAAGAGATTATCGGCGGATGTCGTCATTCCTGACTACCATACAGAGATTAGCATTCCAGCTGTCGAAGATCCTAGGCTGCCGACAAGGCCGTATATTTTGTTCGTGGGAGCCTTACGCCGCGTGAAAGGTGTCGATGTACTCGTCGCTGCCTACGACCGGCTAACTGACCCACCCCCATTGGTCCTGATCGGAACTCCGAGTTCGGACCCGCTCCCTCGGATGCCGGAATCGGTTGTCATCCTGAAGAATCTGACTCCTGATGAGGTGATGGCAGCGTGGCGTCGGGCACTCTTCGGGGTCGCACCTTCCGTATGGCCGGAGCCTCTTGGCAACGTCATCCATGAGGGAATGAGCTCGGGCCGTCCAGTAATAGGCACCGTCCCAGGAGGGCAGACGGAGATGATCGTTCACAACGAAAACGGGCTCCTTGTACCCAGCGGAAGTGTGGATGCGCTCGCAGCAGCGATGCAACGGCTAATTGACGACTCGGCGCTGAGACAACGCCTCGGCGATGCGGCACTCCGCGACGCCGAGCGTTTTACAAAGGCGCGGCAACTGCCGCGGTTTGTAGCAATGCTCGACAGCGTAGCCCAACGTGCAAATGCTAGGCCACCGCGCTAGGTCGAGGCGATGATTAAGTTGCCATCATGGTCGCCATATGGTGCCGACCGTTTACCAGCTTAGGCTCCGCAGGCGCACCATAGCCCGCCTATGCGTTACTGGTTGTGAACTAGTAGGTTGTTAGCCGCTAGCTATGGTGACACGCTGGAAGCACCTGTAGCGACATAGCTTTCCCTGGACGCTCCGAAGACACGACGACTCATGATCACCGCCTCGGTCAGCGTGCCTACCAGCCAACCAGCGGCGAGTCCTGTCAACCCGCCGGCGATTACACCGATGAGGGCGAAGGACAACTCCAGGAACGTTCCGAAGTACAGCAGCGGTAGCGCGGCTCGAATCCGGTTCTCGATGCGCGCCAAGGCAACATAGTGATCTTTAATTGTGGTGCCGAAGACACCAGCCGTCAGAAGCCAGAGTGCCTGGCTCGCTTGGCGGGCATAGGTCCGGCCAAAAATCGTCAAAATCCATGATCCGGCAAAGATGACGAATATCGTTAAGGCAGCGCCAACGAGCAGGCAGGTTAGAAGACTCTGCCGCATTTTGCCAGGCAGTTGGTGGCCCTCGGTTCGCCCGATCGCATAGAGGACCGTACTAAAAGAGGTCGGCACGACTATTACAAATGACGCTACCTGAAACGCGATATAGAAGCTCGCTGTGTAGGATGCTCCCAGTATCGCCAAGACAAACGTAGGCAAGACAAGACCTGATCGCAATGAAAGGTTGAGCATCTGATGCCCAACGATCAAACGCCAGCTCTGCCGGACAATACGCAACCGCGGGCGCATGTCTGAGACGCTCCGCCAGCCGGTGACATGGACCGCCACCCCAGCTACGAACACTAGCGAGACGAGCGCGCCAAGGGTCCAGGTCGTATAGATATCGGCTCCGCTGCCATGCATCACGATAAGCGCAAGCACAACGAGGAAGACCAACTTTATGACACTGAAAATCCCGTTGCGCCACAGCTGAAGCCCACCACGGAGAAGGCCAATCGCAACATCGTCGGCCACCATGGTCATGGACATAATGGCAACGCCCAGCGCGAAGATCGTGGCGCCCAGTGGAGATTCGAAGGGGCGAAAGGCCCGCAGCACCGCCGTGCCCACGGCTACATAGGCGTAGGCGAGTATAAGGCCGATAGCCGCGCTAACAGCCAGTCCGGAGCCGATGAGTGGCGGCATCTCGCTACGGGCTCGATGCGGCAACTCTCCAAGAAGAAAAGTTCCTTGCCCGAGAGAGCCGAGGGTGGCGAGCAATGTCATTGCGCTTACGCCGGCACTAGCAACACCGACTGCTTGAATGGAAAAAGTGTGCGCCGCAACGAACCAATACACGACACCGAGTCCGGACGTAAGACCAGTGGACGCTATGAGAGACGTCGCGTTGGCGAACAGGACGCGCCCGGGGCCATGGATTATGGACCGTAATGTTCCTGCGCGAGAGGGCCTAGCATGTGATCCCATGTCTAAGTGCCCGAGGGGGGAACATACCATACGCGCTCGGACGGCTGGCTTGAGGAACCATTGAACAACGAAATACGCACACGTACAGTGCCAGGAGCAACAGAGATCTGGTGACTCCACGTCTGCTGCCAGTTCAGCACGAAGGTGTACGATCTAGCCGACGGGCCGGCCGCCCTGACTGAGAGCCGAAATGCCTCCCTGCCACTGATATCGCTGTGAACGCCAACCAGAGCGGCTCCATTAGAAGCAGGTTCCACCCATAGTTCGGCAAAGCGCTCTTGGCGATACGACGCTTCCGCATTGGACCTCTCCCATGCCACAATAGCGATCAAGCCACCAAAAATCGCTAGCATCGCAACTGCGGCGACGATGACGGTTTTGGCGTTGGTACGCACGAGGATGCTCAGGAGCGATCCGCTTTGGATTCCGTCAGCGCGCGTTCGCTGGCTTGCGATGACGATCGCCTCTGTCACGCTTACTAGACCGAGCGCGCATGCCCAGCTTCGGCGATCGATACCGTTTGGAAGAACGTCAAGGAGCAGACCAACGATAATGCACAGTGCAATGGATAGCCCGACTGCCAGGGCTAGCCGAAAAAAAACATCGCTCGGTTGCCTGGGCAGTATCGTAACAAAGAGACCGCCCGGGACTAGAAGCACCAATGGAACGGCGAAGATCTCGGAGATCAGGGAGACGCCGCCAATACCTAGGTAGACCCACATTAAGGCGAGCAAGACTACGCTTCCCCAAGCAGAGATAAGCTTGACTCCTGGACGCCTGGGAACCGCGTGGCCGTTCACGAGATTCCGTCCAGGCTACCGCTGGACGTCGCCTGCGGGTTTGGTGGGTCGACCTGAAGCACCGCGAAGACTCGTGGGCGGCCCAATGCTATCGGCTCCGTCATGAGTTGGCCTTAATGTGTACTTGATAGATCTTGATGTCTCCGTCACTAAAGATCCGAGTCAGGCGACGCGTGGTCGCGAATTTTGTCAGGCCGACTCGGGGGATCGGACGCGTGTAGTGGCCGGCCAACGGCTCGTCTGGGGAGAAGTAGATTCCTATGTCGGGTAATGCTGTCGACAGGCGCAGATCAACGAGAATATAGCGAATCCCAAAAGCTCGGATGGTATCCCAGTCGCGCGGGTCGAGACTTCGGCTAAAGTACAGGTAAGGTACCGATTCGCCACGCTGCAGTCCCTGCGCGGGGTCTACTAGCCCGATCGCCGCAAGCGCTAGCCCGTTGCTTCGATCCGATGCGAATACGGAGCCGACGGGGAGATGTGCCCGGACCCAATCCGCAGCAGTGATGGTCCGGGCATCGATCGACCTAGAGTCCGCCCCTACGAGGTAGGGCCCCGGCAGTCGCAGGTAGGGAGCAGTACCTACTACGATCCCCCCCACGAAAAGAACGAGGGCTAGCACCACCCCGAGGCATTGGTACCTGCGACTCGACCGCAATCCTCGGGCGCGGGTCAGTCCAGCTACACCAAAGCCGATACCGACGAACACAAATTCCGACGCTCGCTGAGAGGTTTCTGTGCCTGCCGCTGTGAGCCGGAGTACAAGACTTAGTGGATACATCAGCATAAGGACGAGCAGAACGACTTGAATGGGTTCGCGCGTGCGGCGCATATGCCAGAGGCTCACGGCAACTAGAGCGACGAGAATCCCTACCGAAAGGAAACCTATAATCTGCAGGACCAGCCCATCGGACGGACCAGCTGATGGTGCGAACAGATGCTTGGCGGCCGACTTGCCACTTAAAAGGTCGACGACGGACGAGAATGCCGAGGACTCGACCGGACCAAGTTCCTCGACCGTTGTCACTCTGGCGACACCAAAGAACCACGCCAGCGCGGCAATAGAACCGAGCACAGCCGTCAGCTTTATTGGCGCAGAGATTCTTCTCGTCCTGGGCCACGAATCGAGCAGCGCCCATGCGATTAGCAAAGCCAGAATCCATATCGTGGTCGCGAAGTGCGTGACAACAACCGAGCAGATCAGGAAGAGCGCCATTAGTCCGTTCTGCCTGCGCGTATAAGGGCGACGCTGAATGAGCACGGCTACGGTGAGTATTGCTAAAGGCAAGGCAAGAGATTCGTAAGCGAACTGAGCGTCGAAGAATAGGAAACTAATATTGGTAGCGTAGATCAAACTCCCGATGCCCGCTCCTCGTACACCCATAAGCCGTTCAATAATCACAAAGAGTGAGATTGCAAGGACGGCCCGCGCGGCGCCGAGAAGCACTACGCCGGAGGCGAATAGAGACAATCCGCTTACCTGAGCAAGGCTAGACGTGGCGAGTTCGATCCCCGGATAGGAGCTGTAGGCCGTGACTATCGGGTTGGAGTGGAACAGGCGACCGGTACGTACTATGTCTTCGGCGCTCCTGAATTGACCCATAGCATCATGGGTCGTGAAAAGGAGCGGACTCTGCAGGAAGGACACTAGGTAGAGTGCGAGATAAAGTGTCAGTATGAGCAGCAGACGCTCACGTCGGCTTGCGCGTCGCCCCAGCAGCCGAACAGAAATTGGTACGAAGATCGCCAGCAGACCGATCCAGAACAGCGGTTCGGCTGCAGCGCTACCTGTTCTCGCAGCATTATCCGCCATAGCGGACACCACCAGGCCGCCTGCCGTGGACAAGATTGGGGCGAGGGTCCACACCCACGAACGGGGCGGCGAGGCCGAGCCAGCACTCCCGACCGCACCGCTGGGGGAAGTCGTGCTAGCTACGGTCACAGCAGTCTCCGCGGAGGGCGAGACCCTGTCCGTGGCCAGGGCTGGCACGTGGTCCGGACGCAACGGCTTCCGCACGAAGCCGCGCCAGAAGTCGGATACGGCAGCCATGACCTAGCCGCCGGCCATACGCCGAGGTGGACTCGATCTGCGAGCCCGAGAGGTAAGCATCTGCCGCGTGGGCGCGGGCATTGTCTTCGCCAACCGACACCAAACCGGCCGCGACTGGGGCGCCTGCCGTCATGCACGCTCATATCTCCCTGGCTGTCGGCCGGCCAGCACGATTTGAGTCCGCTCAGAGCGAGTACTACATCGCTGCGCGCCCGCCTTGTCGCGAGCGCTCCCGGGTCGGCTCCCCAGCACTATAACTTTCGAGCCCAACATACGTACAGGGCGCAAATCATCCTTCGGACGTGCCCTGTTTTGGGCGACGCCAGCGCTCACTCCAGATCGTCCTAAGCACCCGCCAGCCGTCGGGAAACGTCCGCAACCTGCCTTCGCCGTGCACACGCTCCGCCTCGAAGCTGGCCACTTCGCGGATCGCCAGACCGGCCTGAGCCGCGCGTAGGTTGATCATCGCTTCGATTTCGAAGCCGTCCGCGTCGAGGTTAAGGCTTCGCAATGCAGAGGCGCGAAAGGCGTTGTAGCCATAGCACAGATCCGTGTACCGCACGCCATACAGGCCGCGGACCATTGCTACGAAGGCCCAGTTGCCCCACTTGCGTAGACGCGTCATGTCACTGGTGCCGCCGCCCGGGATGAACCGGGTGCCCTTGGCGTAGTCAGCCCCGGCAAGCAGAGCCGCGACAAAGGACACAATCTCCTCGGGTGCCTCGGAGCCGTCAGCGTCAACCTGGACAATTAGCGAGCCCGTCGCCGCGGCATAGCCAGCTTGAAGCGCGTTGCCTTTGCCGGGCCGGTCGTCATTGCGCACCACCCGGATCGAAGGCAGCAGCGTCTGGGCCACGGCGACCGTGTCGTCCGTGCAGTGGTCGTCGACCAGGATCACTTCAGAAACCCAGGGCGGAATCCGTGGCAGCACGTGGGGCAAGTTTTCTGCCTCGTTCAGAGCGGGAATGATGACGGTGACCGTCTCCCCTTTCAACCAGTTCATCCCATGGCCAAGCGGGTCCTGGCCCCCCAGTAGCCGCTGCGCCAGTGAGTGCTGCGGTGCGTCCGCAAGTTCAGCCGAATGCGCTTGTGAGTCCACTTGAATCTCCGTTTCCCGCCGTGCCACGGAGGATCGCCGACGCCTCAAGCCCAGCCGCCCGCGGCGACCGCACTATCGGTTCCCCCCCGAGGTCTTACTTATAATGCCGCCGTGCATACCACTTGTGGACGATCCGGGGCGAAGAGCACCTGCGTGATTCGCTCCGCCGCCCGGCCATCTCCATACGGGCTCACGCGCCGGGACATCGTCGCGTAGAGCGTTGGGTCTTGGCAGAGTTCTGTGACCGAGGCCCGTAGGTCCGCGGGACGCGTGCCGATGAGTCGAGCGACCCCCTCATTGATAGCTTCCGCCCGCTCGGTAGTTTCCCGGCAGACCAGGACCGGCTTGCCCAGCCAGGGCGCTTCTTCCTGCACTCCTCCGCTGTCCGTAATCACGAAGTGGCAGTCGGCCATCGTGGCGACGAAGTCCAGGTAGTCCAGCGGTGGTCGAATGATCACATTTGGACGACCTTCGAACTCCGGGAGCAGGGATGACCGAACGCCAGGGCTCGGGTGGACGGGGACCACCACGTCTAACTCCAATGTATGGGCAAGTTCCCCGAGCGTTCGGGCTAGGGCGAGCATGACACTGCCTTGACTCTCCCGTCGGTGCAGCGTGAGCAGGACCTTCCGTCGGCCGGTGGCGGCCGGGAATTGAGATTGACCGAGACCTCTGCCCAGAACCCAAGCCAGATTGTCGATCACCGTATTGCCTGTCACCCAGACCGAATGATCCGGAACTCCCTCGAGCGTTAAGTTGCTCGCGGCCGCGCGGGTTGGTGCGAAGTGCCATCGTGCTAGCCGCCCCACGAGCTGGCGGTTCGCTTCTTCAGGAAACGGATTATTCAGCCGATGCGACCGCAGCCCCGCCTCCACGTGGCCGACGGGGATGCCAGCGTGGAATGCGGCCAGCGTGGTGACCATCGCTGTCGTCGTGTCTCCTTGAACGATTACTCGACGCGGACGATGGGCGGATAGTTCCGCGTGCAGCGCGGTGAACAGTCGCGCACACAGCTGGTTGAGTGATTGCCCCCGACGCATCACCTCAAGATCGACATCGGGGACGATCTCAAGGTCGGGTAGCAACTGGTCTACCAGCTCCCGGTGTTGCCCAGACAGAACCACTCTGGTCCGGTCGTTCAGCTGACGTAAGGCCCGAATAACCGGCGCGAGCTTGATCAATTCCGGCCGAGTGCCAATGACTACGCTCACGTCCACATCTGATTTCATCACATTACACATACAACCGGGACATATTGTATTGTGACCGAGGCGCCGCAGCCTCGGCCACG
>Ga0302325_10026773_pt1 | contig 11973 bp, 8 predicted proteins | sample Palsa_T0_2_FD_201948 | JGI IMG/M metagenome (GOLD analysis project Ga0302325, IMG submission 201948) | Peat permafrost microbial communities from Stordalen Mire near Abisko, Sweden - Palsa_T0_2 | ecosystem: Environmental > Terrestrial > Soil > Palsa > Peat permafrost | place: Sweden: Abisko... | reverse complement strand
GTCGGCGCCGCTGTGTAGGACATGCTTCAGCTTGTCCAGTCGAGCGCAGCTCGACCTGCAGGATGGCATTTCTTCGGCTTCGTCTACGTGATGCATCGTGCAGCAAAACCCGAGAAATTCGTCAGATCTCGACGAAGCCGGCTAAAAGCCGGCTGCCGCCTGAAGGCCTACCCCACGAAAAGGCCAAACTCCACCAGCCGGCTTTCACCCGGCTTCCTCGACGCCGGAAGAATCGCTCGGGCTTCGCAGCCGCCTCAACGAAGAGGTTTTATCGGCATGGTGTCTTTCAGAGGTCGCGCACCTAGTCCAGTGTTCGAGAGCCGCCTGAAAGGCGGCTGCAGGCAAGATTGCCTGCCCCACTACCCGCGCTGCCACCGACAGCCTGCACGGCTTCGTCAGGAATTTCGTCATTGAAATGGAGATGCCTTCTCGATGAGCGATTTCAGTCACGCATTAAGAGGTCTGCGACGATCTCCCGCCCTCGTAGTTGTCGCTGTTCTGTCCCTGACGCTCGGAATCGGCGCCAACGTGACCGTCTTCAGCGTGGTTCGCGAGATGATTCTCGACGACCTGAGCGCGCGCCATCCGGAGCAACTGGCGCGTGTGGAAGGGGTGGACGTCTCATATGCCTTGTATCGGGACTTGCGGCTGGCCGGTGCATTTGAAGACCTCGCCTTCTATCGCGGATTGGGCGATAGAATCTGGCAGGCCGATGGCCGCGGTGAAATCGCCTGGACCTTCACCACTAGCGTGAATTTCTTCGACGTGCTCGGCGTCGGCGCACTCCGCGGACGCCTGTATTCACAGGCCGCTGAGGGCCGGGAATTCGCGGTTCTGAGTTATGGTTTCTGGTCCCGGCGCCTGCATGGCGACCTACGTACGCTGGGGCAACCGATTAGCTTGAACGGAAAACTTTACACGGTTCTGGGGGTGCTGCCGCGGGATTATCGCAGCGTCTACGGCCATGGGGTCTCTCCCGAAGTGTATCTGTCCGATGCGGGGAATGCCAATCCGCATGACCGCCTCTACGGACTCTTCGGCCGGCAGCGCGACGGATTTTCCCGTGAGCAGACACGTCAGGCTTTTAGCGCTGCGGTCGAGCGATTGCAAGGACACGATCCGTCGCGGCGAAATATCGCGTTGCGGCCGATGAGCGGCCTCGAGGCCAACGCATCGAAGGGCGGCGACGAGCGCCGGTTCTTCCTCTTCTTCATCATGTTGTTTGCCGTAGCCGGCATGTTGATGCTGATTGGATGCTCGAATGTCGCCGGGCTCTTGATAGCCCGCTCGCTCCATCGCCGTCGAGAACTGTCGATTCGGAAAGCGCTCGGCGCGAATCGTCTCCAGCTACTGCGCCCACTGCTCGCGGAGGGGATTTTGCTCGTGGTGTGCGGCACAACCCTGGCCCTCGTGTTCGATGCCTTCCTGCGCGCGAGGCTCAGCTATATCCGGTGGCCATCGGCCTACGGTCTGCCCATCGAATTCCACTTCCAGAATGACAGCGGACTTTTGCTGTACGGTTCACTGATGGCATTGACGGCCCTCCTGCTGTCCTCCCTGCTTCCCGCTTTGCGAGGCGCCGACGCGGATATCAGCGTCGCAATGAAACAGGGCGAGCCCGCATTATCGGCGAGGCGCTTTGACCTGCGCGGGGGATTCGTGACGTTGCAGGTAGTGCTCTCCATCATGCTGCTCACGCTGGGAAGCCTATTCGCGCGAAGCCTCCGTTATCTGGTAGAAAGCGGGCCGGGCTTCGACGTAGCTCACACCGTCATGGTTGTTGTGCATCCGGCTCCCGGACAATATACCTGGGACTTTCGCCGGCAGGTGTTGCAGCGTGTGGAAGCAGTCCCCGGTGTTCTGGCTGTGACATCGACAGGCATCCTGCCTCTCATGGGCGAACTGCCAGATGCACTTCTGCGCCGGGACGGCGAACCGTTGTCTGCCCAGCGTCACGCGTACGCGATTGGAGCAGGTGAGAACTACTGTAATACCCTTGGCATCCCGATTCTGCGGGGACGCGATTTCGAGATTGCCGATCGCGGCCGCAGACCGATTCCCGTGATTGTGAATCGCACGCTGGCGCGGGAATTCTTCGCCGACCGTGATCCCATCGGGCAATATCTGGTCGCGAGCCCTGCGCCGGAAGACCGTCTGCAGGTTGTAGGCGTTGCGGCCGACGTTAAGATGCGCACCCTCGGAGAAGCCGGCGTCCCGGCGTTCTTCAGGCCGGAGTTCAACGCGCAGTTGCTGGTTCGCGTCTCCGGCAGCCCCGATAGTTGGATTGAACCGATACGAAGTGCGCTGCGTAATGTGGATCGAACCGCGGCGCTCGATATCCGGCCGCTCGCCCAGGCGGCCGCGGGAGCACTGTTTCCGTTGCGCGTGGCAACTGGGTTTGTCGGCTCGTTTAGCGTCACGGGCGTGGTCCTTGCCCTGGTTGGATTGTACGGGTCTGTTTCTTATGCAGTGGGGCGCCGAACACGCGAGTTTGGAATTCGCTCCGCGTTAGGCGCCTCCCGCTCCAGCATCGTGCAAACTGCCGCGCGCGACGGAATCGCTGTGCTCATGTGCGGGGCCATCATCGGCGTGCCGCTGTCGCTACTTGCTATTCGACCCTTGACCGATTTGATTCCAGACGGCGTGAATCCGTGGGCTCCCGCACCGTTCACCGGAGTCGTGCTTCTGTTACTTGTGACAGGCTTGGTTGCGAGTTGGATTCCGGCGCAGCGAGCTGCCAATACTCAGCCATCGATGGCCCTGAGGCAGGATTGAAGCCGGGCTGTCTTACTTACTCAATCACTCGCGCGTCCTCTTTCAGGGCCACGCCCGACAGCTTTCTCGCCCGCGCCTCGCGCATCAAAAAGTGCAGCTTCTGTGCGGCAGCCGCATAAGAGATCCCCTCTGCACGCACATTGGAAATGCAATTGCGCTCGGCATCCGTGCGACCCGGACGCGGATCCCACGTGAGGTACACGCCCAGACTATCGGGCGACGTCAGCCCCGGCCGCTCGCCGATCAGCACCACCACCTGCCGCGCGCCCAGACGCTCGCCGATTTCGTCGCCGATGGCCACGCGCCCTTGCAACACCACTGTCAGCGGAGCGAGCCGCCAGTCTTCCTTTGCAAGGCGAGCAATGAGCGCTTCCAGCAAAGGCATAGCGTGACGATGCACGGCGAGCGCGGAGAGTCCGTCGGCAATCACTATGGCCGCGTCGTACTCGCCGTGCTCCAGTCGTGCATCGGCGCACAACTTGCGCCCCAAGTCGGGCCGCTGCAAGTACGTCCGCCGATCGGGAGCCGCGCTTCGCACCAACACATGCGGCACACCGAGTGACGCAGGGTCCAACTCGCGATACACCGCGTCGCGGGCGCGGGCGTGGTCCAACTGGAAGCGCAGGAGTTCCGCGGTAGGCAGGCTGTGCCCCGCGCGCCCCAGGTTCACACGGGCGGGTGTGAAATCCCTCAGGTCAAGAGCCATGATTCAGCCAGCAGCGGAGGATGCCGCTCCATCCACTCTTCAAATTCCGGCGCCGGACGCAGACCCAGCACTTGCCGCAAATAGAGCGCGTCGTGAAAGCTGGTGCTCTGGTAATGCAGCATCACATCGTCGGCGCCCGGGACGCCCATAATATAGTTGCAGCCCGCCACTGCCAACATGGTGAGCAGCGCGTCCATGTCGTCCTGGTCGGCCTCGGCGTGATTCGTGTAGCACACGTCGCAGCCCATCGGAAGACCCAGCAGCTTGCCGCAGAAGTGGTCTTCCAGGCCGGCGCGCAAAATCTGCTTGCCGTCGTAGAGATACTCGGGCCCTATGAAACCGACCACGGAATTCACCAGGAACGGATCGTAGTGGCGCGCCACCGCGTACGCGCGCGCTTCGCAGGTCTGCTGGTCCACGCCGTGGTGCGCATTCGCGGAGAGCGCGCTTCCCTGCCCCGTCTCGAAGTACATCACCTGATGGCCGCGTTTCAGTTCGCGAGCCGACTGGCAGGCTTCCGCAAGCAGCGCGAGGTTGATGCCGAAGGCTGCGTTGGCCCTTTCTGTGCCCGCGATCGACTGGAAGATCAGGTCGATCGGCGCGCCGCGTTGCAGCGCCTGCATCTGCGTAGTCACGTGCGCCAACACGCAGGATTGCGTCGGAATCCGGTAGCGCTCGCGGATGCTATCGAGCATGTGCAAGAGCGCTTCCACCGTCGACACATTGTCGGACGCGGGGTTGATGCCGATCACGGCATCGCCGCTGCCGTACGAAAGGCCGTCGAGAATGCTCGCCGCGACGCCATTCACATCGTCGGTGGGATGATTCGGCTGTAGGCGGGTTGAGAGGCGCCCCGGCAGTCCCACGGTGGTTCGAAATCGTGTGACCACGCGGCATTTCGCGGCCACTGAGACCAGATCCTGCAGACGCATGATCTTCGACACCGCCGCCGCCATTTCTGGAGTGACGCCGCGCGCCACAGCCGTCAGCCGATCGGCTGTCGCTTGATCGGAGAGCAGCCATTCGCGCAGTTCGCCCACTGTAAGGTGCGAGATGGGCGCGAACGCCGCGGCATCGTGCGTGTCGCAGATGAGGCGCGTAACTTCATCCTGCTCGTACGGAATCGGCGGATCGGCGAGGAAAGCTTTCAGCGGAAGATCGGCGAGCTTCATCTGCGCACGGACGCGCTCTTCGGCGGTCTCTGCGCAAAGACCCGCGAGCCGATCGCCCGAACGCAGCGGAGACGCCTTCGCCAACAAATTCGCGAGCGTCATTTGTCGCGGCTCCTGCGATGGTTGTTCTGTAGCGCAAGCGCGATGGCGGTCTGCTCTTCGGGCGACAGCACCAGCCGATGGCGCGCCCACACGGCGTAATACCCCACGCCCAGTACAAACCACAGCGCCGCTCCGAGCACTCCTTTGTTGTAATCCGAATTGCGAAACAGCGCGATCAGCGTCAGGGTCGCGACCGCGATGGCGGCCATCGCACCGGCCGGTCCCAGCGGACTTCGATAGGGACGCTCGATCGCCGGAAATTTCCAGCGCAGCATGAGGAATGACGCCATTTGCAGCACGTACGCCAATACCGCGCCGAACACCGCCATGTTGAGCAAAATCGCGCCCACCGGGCTCCCCTGCGGAGTGAAATGAATGGCCAGGGCGACTGCAAGCCCGAGCCCCGACCCTGCGAGTAACGCCCGGTGCGGCGTCTGTCGCGTGCGGTGCGTCACCGAAAGCCATGACGGAAAGTAACCCGCGCGCGACAGCGAGTAAATCTGCCGGCCGTACGCGAAGATGATGGTGTGGAAGCTGGCGATGAGTCCGGTGACCGCGACTAGCGCGAGCGCGCGCGTCTTCAATCCTAGCCCGAAGATGGTCTGGAATCCGAGAAACAGCGGCTGGTCGGACACCGCGACCTTCGCCGTTCCCGGTGCGATTCCGCAACTCAGTACCACGGTCAGAAAAGAGACCGCGATCAACGTGAGAAGCCCGGAGACGATGCCGCGCGGCATGTCGCGCTTCGGGTCGTGGCTCTCTTCCGCGGCGAGCGGCAGTTGCTCGATACCCAGATAGAGCCACAGCGCGAAGGGCAACTCGAACATGGTTGAGAACGCGCGTCCGCGGCCGGGCGGGAAATAGGGCGAGGCCCAGCGAGCGAGGTCGAAATGCGGCGCGGCGCCGGTCCAGAAGACCACCAGGACTGCCAGGGCGATCAGCGTTACGATCACCGAAACGTGGAACGTCATTTCGACGCCCCACACATTCAGCGCGACGAACACTCCGTAACAGATCAGCCACCATGCCGGCTCCCACGATGCCGGCGTGCCGAACACCGACCCGAGATACTGCCCCACCCCAACCACAATCACCGCGGGCGTCAGGATGTATTCCATGTTCTCGGCGAGCCCGGTGATGTAGCCGCCCATCGGACCCATGGCGGTGCGCGCGAAGGAATACGCGCCGCCCGCGTGCGGCAGCGCCGCCGACATTTCCGCGATGGAGAAGCACAGCCCCAGATACATCGCGGTCATCACCAGGACGGCGAGCAGCATTCCGCCGAAGCCGCCGGTGGCGAGGCCGTAATTCCAGCCGAAGAAATCGCCCGAGATGACCGCGCCCACGCCCATGGCCCACAGGTGCCAGGCACGCGCGTGGCGTCGCAGACGGCGCTTGGCCATGTAGTCGTCGCCGGCTGGCGTGTAGCTGGTCTGCACGTCGGGTAGCTTATATCATAGATCCATGTCGAATGGGCGGTTGGCATTTTTCATTGCGATGGCGGCGCTGCTGTTGCGCGCACAAACCCCAGACCCACAAAACGAGTTTGAGGTGGCGAGCATCAAGAAGGCCGATCCCGACGCGCGCGGCCGTTACATTCGGATGCAGACCGCGCATCAGTTTCTGGCATACAATCACGCGCTGAAGACGCTGATCGCGGCGGCGTACGATGTGACCCCGCAGGCGATCTCGGGAGGGCCATCGTGGGTGGAATCGGAGCGCTACGAAATTCTCGCCAAGGCACCCGGCGATATACGGCCGAATTTGAATGAGCAGATGACCATGCTGCGTGCGCTGCTGGCCGATCGCTTCAAGCTGACGATCCATCGCGAGAGGAGGGAAATGTCGGTCTTTGCACTCACGGTGGCGAAGGGCGGGTCGAAGCTGAAAGTCAGCACGGTGTCTCCGGATGCGACTCCCGAAGGTCCGCCGGCGCTGGCTTTCGTGGTGTCGCCGGGCGTGCTGCGGTTGCCCGCGCGCTACGCGAGCATGGACGAATTCGCGTCGTTATTACAGAGAGGGGCCTTGGAGAGGCCGGTGGTGGACCAGACCGGGCTAACCGGCAGGTACGATTTCGATCTCGAGTGTGCAATCGACGAGACGCTATTCGGCGGCGCCTTGGGCAAGGGGCTCGACAATCCGGCAGCGCCGAGCCTCTTCGCCGCGCTGCGGGAGCAACTGGGACTCAAGCTGGAAGCGACACGCGGTCCGGTCTCGGCGATCGTGATCGATCACGCGGAGCGGGCGTCGGAAAATTAGTTGTGGGACATGTTTTAGCTTGTCCATCGATCCAATTTCTGGATGCGGAATCACTGTGCGGGGCAGCGCAATTGGCCAATCAACAGGCCCGGGCTAGCGCCCGGCGACAAGCTGAAGCATGCCCCACGACTACTTCATTGGGCGCTCGGAGCGGAGGTATTGCGCCAGGAATTTATACACATCGTGGCGCGATTCCTTGGCGAGCTTGGCACCCAGGCGGCCGAACTCATGCCTTCCGGGGCGTTCTCGTAAATCTTGAAGAAGAACTGTCATTCTCCCCGATTTCTCCCCGACAAACCGCGAAGTGTCTCGTTGATGTGCCACATGGAGTCGGCGTTTCTTTCCAGGCTTCGGGCAATGCCCCGAAACGTTTGAAGGAACTGCCAAACCAACCAAAATACTACGCCGAGGTATACGACTTGAAATAGAAGAATTCCGATAAATCCGAATGCTACCGGGAACGGGAACGACGGTTGAATATTCATTAGTTGCAGCTCCTTTACTCTGGTATTTTAATCGAAGTTCTTAAGAAATTCAGATTCAGGTATGCCGCACGATTCTCCCGGAACTTTCGTGGCATCTGATTTTCCTAAAATTCATCGGAATGGAGTCTTGGACAAGCGAAGGATCACTTCGTTCGTGCGCAAAATGTCGGCAAATCATAGGATGGGCCGGGCTTGCGCCCGGCGGGCAAGCTGAAGCATGCCTCACGTCTACTTCACGGGGCGCTCGGGCTGGAGGTATTGCGCCAGGAATTTATAGACGTCGTGGCGCGATTCCTTGGCGAGCTTGGTATCCAGGCGGCCGAACTCGTGGCCTCCGGGGGCGTTCTCGTAAATCTTGTATTCAAATTTCTTCCCGGCGGCTTTCAGTGCGGTGACGAAGCGCTCGATCTCGATCACGTTGACGTCTTCGTCATTGGTGTTGCCGTGAATCAGCAGCGGGGTATCGAGCTTGTCGGCGTAGGTGATGGGCGACCGCTTCAGATACTCCTGAATATCGCCCGACACGGGCTTACCGACGTGCGAGGGGGCGGCGAAAATCGCCTGGTAGGACGCGTCGTGATAGCCGAGGCGCAGCACCAGGTCGGTGACCGGCACGCCGGCATATGCCACTGCGTAGGAACCGGGGTGAAGGAGGATGTTCATCAGGGTGATGAACCCACCGTGGCTCCAGCCGATCATGCCAACGCGCTTCGGGTCGAGGAAATCGTAGTTGTCGAGCATCCACTCGCGTGCCAGGTAGACGTCCTCCACTTCGAGCCCACCGTAATCGATCTGATTGTAGAATCCGGTTCCCCAACCAGTGCTGCCGCGGTAATCCGGGCCGATGACGGAATAACCTTGCTGGACGAGTTCCTTCACGGCGCCGTATTCGTAGTCGCGGCCGAAATCGCTGTGGATACCCTGGTGGGCGAAGACGATGAGCGGCTGTTTCTTGGAGCGGTCGAGATTCTTGGGAACGAAGGTCATCGCGTGGATGATCATCGGATTCTTGGCGCCGGGCGCGGTGGGATTGGGAGAGCGATGCGGCGGGGCGCTGGTGTAACGGATCTCATTCACTTCGGCGATGTCGCCAAGTTGCAGGTACCACTTTTGAATTTCAAGCGCTTTCAGGACTGCGTCGGAACCCTGATCGCGAGCGGCGGCAGCACCTCCGGCTGGGCCGGCTGCGGCGGGACCTCCTTCCCCAGAGCCTGCGGCACCGCTGGCAGCTCCAGGCGTAGCGGGAGTGGGCGTCGCTCCCCCTCCTCGTTGAGCGAAGGCAATAGAACACACTGCGAGACAGACCAACCCGATTCTCAGAAGCATTTCATTCTTATATCACTGAAGGTGGCCGGCTGCGATATCATAAATTCCTATCCACCCTAGTAGACATTCCATATGACTCGCAACCGAATTGCACTCTTGTCCGCCGCCGCCCTCGGGCTGGCGGCCATTTCCATCCTGGCAAGCCCGCCGGCGGAGACCTATCCGCCAACATTATGGTCGGGCATGAAATACCGCGATATCGGGCCTTTTCGTGGAGGCCGCGTGACGGCCGTAACCGGTGTGCCGTCGGAGCCCTACACGTTTTACATGGGCTCAACGGGCGGCGGAGTCTGGAAGACCACCGATGCCGGCCACTCGTGGCAGAACGTGTCGGACGGCTTCTTCGCGGTGGCGTCGATGGGCGCGGTGGAAGTATCGCTCAGCGACCCGAATATCGTGTGGGCAGGCACCGGGTCGTCGAAGATCCGCAGCAATGTGTCGATCGGCCGCGGCATTTATAAATCGACCGACGCGGGCAAAACGTGGACTTTTATGGGACTGCGAAATGTGGGGCAGATCGCGACCATTCGCGTGCATCCCACCAATCCCGATATCGTGTACGTAGCCGCGCAGGGCAATCCGTTCGTGGCCAATCCGGAGCGCGGCGTGTATCGCACCAGCGATGGCGGCAAGACGTGGAAGCTGGTGTTCCATCTCTCGGACACCGCCGGCGCCGCCGATCTCGAGTTGCAGCCCGGCCATCCCGAAGTGGTATTCGCGTCTCTGTGGCATGCGCAGAGGAAGCCGTGGACGATTATCAGCGGCGCCAAGGAAGGCGGAATTTATAAGAGCACGGACGGCGGCGATACCTGGAGCAAGCTCGCGGGCGGATTGCCGAACGATCTGTTCGGCCGCTCGAACGTGGCCATCTCGAACGCGGCTCCCACTCGCATTTACGCGCTGATCGAGGCGAAGCCCGGGTCGGGATTGTATCGCTCGGAGGACGCGGGCGCCACGTGGAGCCTGGTGAACGGCTCGGGGAACCTGATCACGCGGCCGTTCTACTACACTACGCTGGGCGTCGACCCGAACAATCCCGACGTGGTGTGGATCGGCAACGAAGGCTGGTTCAAGAGCACGGATGGCGGCAAGAGCTTCCACAATTCGCCGGTTCCCCACGGCGACAATCACGACGTGTGGATCAACCCGAAGAACTCGCAGTACATGATCCACGGGAACGACGGCGGAGCGACGATATCGCTCGATGGCGGGCGGACGTGGAGCACCGAAGACAACCAACCTACAGCGGAGATTTACCAGGTGGCGGTGGACGATCAATTTCCGTACCTGGTTTACGGCGCGCAGCAGGACAATACCACCGTGATCGCGCCCAGCCGGGCGCTGGGAAATGGCCAGCAGTTCCGCGTCGGGCCGGGATGCGAGACGGGCCCGATCATTCCCGACAAGGACAACCCGGTGATCGTCTACGGCGGCTGCAAGGGGCAATTTAGCCGGCAGAATATGGCGACCAGCGACGAGCAGCAATACTGGGTGGGCGCCGAATCGCTCTACGGCAACGGCGGCGAGACGCTGACTTACCGCTTCCAGCGCGTTTCGCCGATGGAAGTTTCCCCCTTTGCGCCCCACACGGTGTATTACGGTTCGCAGTATCTGCATCGCTCGCCCGATGGCGGCGCGACGTGGCAGAAGATCAGTCCGGACCTGACGGCCCATCCGGAAGGCACGCAGGGCGCGAGCGGCGAGCCCATCACGCGCGATGCCACGGGCGAAGAAGTTTACTCGACGCTATACGCGATTCGCGAGTCGACGCTACAGAAGGGGCTGATCTGGACGGGATCGAACGACGGCCTGGTTTACGTGACGCGCGACGATGGAAAGACGTGGACGAACGTCACGCCTGCGGGCTTGGCGCCCGGTGGACGCGTGCAAAATATCGAGCCGAGTCCGCTGCGGCCGGGGACGGCGTACGTGGCGATCTATCGCTATCTGCTGGGCGATTTCGCGCCCTATATTTACCGCACCGACGATTACGGGAAGACGTGGACGAAGCTGACAGATGGCAAGAATGGGATCGCGGCCGACGAGCCGACGCGCGTGGTGCGCGAAGATCCGGCGCGCGCCGGGCTGCTCTACGCCGGAACGGAATTCGGTATTTATGTTTCGTTCGATAACGGCGGGCATTGGCAGTCGCTACAGATGAATCTGCCGATAACACCCGTGACTGATATCAAGGTGGCGCATAAGGACCTGGTGCTCTCGACGCAGGGGCGCGGATTCTGGATTCTCGACAATCTGACGCCGCTTGAGCAGATCAAACCGGAGACGGCGGCCACGGCGGCGAACTTGTTTACGCCGCGCGAAGGCATTCGCACCACGCGGGCGACGGGCGGCGGAATCGGCCGCGGAGGCGCGGGCCCGCAATATCCCACGGCGGGCGCGGAGATCGATTACTACTTGAACGCGGCTCCCTCGGCCGACGTCGTGATGGAGGTGTTGGATAGCTCGGGCGCGGTGGTGCGGCGGTTTACCAGCGCGGGGGCAGCGCCGGAACGCGGAGGCCCTGCCGAAGAGGCTGCTCCGATGGATGACGGCGAAGGCGGCGGTGGTGGCGGGCGCGGAGGACGCGGCGGCCCAACCAGGCTAGAGAAGAGCGCCGGGATGCATCGCTTCACTTGGGATCTGCGTTATCCGGGGCCGTGGCAGAGCGCTGCGCGGCCTGAGGGTCCCAACGGCCCGGAGGCGGCGCCGGGAGATTTCAGTGTGCGGCTGACGGTGGGGTCCGTTACTGAGACGAAGCCCCTGCATGTGATCGAGGACCCGCGGGTGACGGCGGATGGAGTGACCACGGCCGACCTGCGGGAGCAGTTCGAGCATAATATGCAGGTGCGCGACTTGGTAAGCGACGTGAATAAAACGGTGGCGCGGCTGCGGGCGGCGCAGGTTCAGTACAAGAATAACGATTCGATCCTGCCGCGGTTGAACGAGCTGAGTTCGCACTTAGTCACTCCGATCATCCGGTACAGTAAGCCGGAGCTGCAAACGCATATCACTTACTTATACGGCATGACGAACAACACCGACCAGAAGGTCGGGCTGGACGCGCTGGAAAGGCTCAAGGCGCTGCGGAAAGAGCTGGATGAGCGCGTGGCGGAACTGAATAAGATTCTCGGGAATTAGGGATCGATTT
>Ga0302325_10026772_pt1 | contig 11973 bp, 15 predicted proteins | sample Palsa_T0_2_FD_201948 | JGI IMG/M metagenome (GOLD analysis project Ga0302325, IMG submission 201948) | Peat permafrost microbial communities from Stordalen Mire near Abisko, Sweden - Palsa_T0_2 | ecosystem: Environmental > Terrestrial > Soil > Palsa > Peat permafrost | place: Sweden: Abisko... | reverse complement strand
GACTGGCAACGTCATGGCATTGACGATTGGACGATCGAGGACGTCGATGAAACGTACCGGAAGATGGAGAACACACCCGATGGCGAGGACGCGTACCACGGGCGGACGGGACCGTTCCCGATTCGACAGCTGAGGTACGACGATCTGACGCCCTCGTTGCGCGGGTTCATCGACGCGACCGTGACGGAGGGGTTCACCCGGGTGGAGGATTTCAACGGGCCGGATCCCAGCGGGGTCGGCGGGTACCCGGTGAACGTCGTCGACGGCGTGCGTCAGAACAACGGCCTGGTCTATCTCACCGAGGCGGTTCGCAACCGCCCCAACCTCAAGATCTCCGGCGATGTGCTCGTCGATCGCGTGCTGTTCGACGGGCAACGTGCGACCGGCGTTGTCACGGCAAACGGTGCTGAGATTGCTGCTGGTGAGGTGATCCTCTCGGGGGGCTCATACGGGAGTCCGGCGATCCTGCTGCGATCTGGCGTCGGCCCGGCGGCTGATCTGGCGGAGCTCGGCATCGACGTCGTGGCCGATCTGCCCGTCGGGCGACACCTCCACGACCAGCCCTTCTACTACAACGCCTACGCTCTGAAAACGGATGCGCTTGAGATGCGGCCGGCGGTCGGCGCCTTGCTGTGGCGGCAGTCCAGCGAAGCCCGCGGCGAGGAGCTGGACATTCACATGGCGGTGACGCACCTACTGCCTCCCGAATACAGCCCCACCGGCGGGGCGATCGTGCTGAGTACCGCCGTGGTCAAGCCCGACTCTCGCGGAACCATACGGCTGCGCAGCCGCGACCCGAGGGAGCAGCCTGAGATCGACTGCAACTTCCTGGCCGAGGACCGGGACGCGCGCCGGATGCTCGGGGGGGTGAAGCTGGCCCGCAGGATCGGCCGCAATCCGGCGCTCGCTCAGTTCGTCGAGCTCGAGATCATGCCCGGCGACGCGGTCGGCGATGACCAGCTCGCAGACGTGATCGCCTCGAACCTGGCGTCCTACGGGCACCCAGCCGCGACGGCGCCGATGGGCGGTCCCAAGGACCCGTGGGCGGTCGTGGACTCGCATGGCGCCGTCAAGGGACTCGACGGACTTCGTGTCGTCGACGCATCGATCATGCCGGTCGTTGTATCGGTGGCGCTGAACCCCACGACGATCATGATCGCCGAGCGGATCGCGAAGGCGGTCTACGGAAGCGAGCCTGGGCCTATCCACCGCGGAGTTCACGTGGCTCCGACAGCTTGAGCGCCTGACCGACATTCCGTTGTGTCGAGGTATCAGCCGAGGAAGCCGGGGTCGCCTACATAGCTCGTCGAGCCGGGATGAAGACCGCTCGATCGAATCACCGAAATTGGGTGATGACTGGTCACCGCAGTCGGTCCGACCCCCCCTAGACTCATGCGTTCATCAGCCACCGAGGAGATCGCGATCGTCGGCATGCAGGCGCGCGAAGCACGCGAGCTGGCCCACGCCGCTGAGGCGGTAGGGCTTGCGGTCCGGCCGCTCGCGTTCGGGAGCCCTCTGGCTGACGCGGCACTTGCGGCGCATGGGCCCGGGAGCGTTCGCCTGCCGTTGGCGATCGTCGCTGGCCGCTACAGCCTGCAGCGGCCAGCATTGGGCGCCGTGCGCGAATGCATCGAGGTGCTGCGCGGAACGCGCCGGACGCTACCCGCGACATGCGTCGTGCTGGCCTCCACGGCAGACCTCGACGGCCCCGAGAAGCCTGCGACCGAGCTCGAAGAACCTCGTCGCGTTCCACCAGCAGCATCGCACGGCGCAACGTAGGCCGGGTTGGTCGCCTTCGCCCGGAACGCGCGATCGCGTTTCGCCCCCTTCTCCCCCCTCGGCTCACGGTTTTCGTCGGGGCCCGGCGCGACTCGCCGCGGACGCGACGATCGGTCGCGTCGCCGCCGAGCACCGGTCCAGATAAGGCTCGATGCCGCGGATCTCACACCCTCGATCGACTGGCGAGCAAAGCCCTCCGTCGCGGTCGGGATCGCCGCCGGCATGACGTTCATCGGGGGAGCTGGCCACGATCAACCTGATCGCCGAACCCGAACATCGCGCCCAAGATGTCGCGATGTTTCTCGCCTGCGCGTACGCCCGGCCTCACGATCCCGGCCGTGGCGGTCGGACTCTCGAGCCAGTCGCTCGGCACAAAGGACGCGACGCTCTACTGCGCGATCGTGATCGGCGGACTGGCCATGATCGCCCTCGGCGCAATCCGCCACAGCCGAAACGTCACGTGACTGTGAGCCCGGATCACCCGGATCAGGCGACGACGGCTCACCTGATCCGTTGGGAGGCTGTTGAGGCGAACACGACGGAAAGCGAGAGAAAGGAACAACATGACAAACGAAGAGTTCGTCCGCCACGCATACGACCTCGCCGAGGCCAAGGACATCCAGGGATGGATCGACTGCTTCACTCCCGACGGCCCGCGGTGAGATCTCCGGCAGTGTCTCGGGGCGCCTCGCCGCGGGGCGCGGCGCTCGACAAGCGCCGCCTCGACGTCGAACGACGGGTCCGGCCGCCTTTCGGCTCGCGCGGACCCGAAGCGGATGGTTGAGGAGGGAGGGTGAGCGTGGGACCGGCCAGCCGGCGGCGCCGAAACCGGAATCGGAAACGATCTCGCCGGGTTGGGAGTAACGTGCGGCGGGCGGTCATAGCTCCCGGCGGTGATGCCCGGCACCGAGGCGAATTGCGGGGGGCACGAGCCGCAATCGACGAACAAGTCTGGGATCGCACGATGAACCGGCTTCGCCGGATCATCCTGCTGCTCAGCGTCGCCCTCGCGGCGGTCATCGCCCGGACGGTCATCGACGGACCCAAACCGCTCGGCGGTCTCACCGGAGCGCTGATCCTCGTTCTACTCTTCTGCTCGCTAGCCCTCAGGCGACAGGGAGTTCGACTCCAGCCGGGCGCCTCGTCCGAGACCGAGCGAGTCGACGGTCGCTGATGCTCAGACGGAGCGCCTCCTCCCCGGCCGCGAGGACTCTTACTCCAGCTGCCGCGACTCCACCCTGCGCCGTGCCGGCGCCTCGGCCGCGCCGTAGCATTGGAAACGTGGCGGCTGTAGAAGTCCACGACAACCCGCCGGAGGAGCCCTACGAGGCCGCCGTCGACGGCGCGCTGGCAGGCTTTGCCGAATATCGCCAGGAGCCCGGGCTGATCGCCTTCGTTCACACCGAGGTCGACCAAGCATTCGAGGGGCACGGCGTGGCGTCGATCCTGATACACGACGCACTCGAGGACGCGTGACGCCGAGGACTCGCGGTCCTGCCGTTCGGTCCGTTCGTCAACGCATACATCAAACAGCAGCGCGAGTACGTCGAGCTGGTGCCGGAGTCCCAGAGGGAGGCGTTTGGCCTGTGAGGAAGACCTATGTCGGAGTGGACGTGGATGTGAGCTTCGATCCGGTGCAGCGTCCGGACGCGGCCTTGCGGGTCGTTGGCCGTCCCAAAGTTCCCTAAATCAGTTGAATAGGCGCCAAAAGCGAGTACAGTCGCGCGATGGGCCGGTATCGGCCGCGTTCTGCGCGAATCTCTCGGGCAGGCCCTATGTCAGGCAAGTCTCGTTACGCCGCCATCATGGGTCGTTTCGTCGCAGGCGACGAAACGCCGCTTTGCGAAATGTCGAGGTTCGTCTTCTTTTAGGAGGGGCTGTGCAAGGGGCTACAAAGCGGGTGCTCACGCTGCTGTTGCCGGTGATTGCTGCCGCGTTCGTCGCGGTTCCGGCCACGGCGCTGGCGAAGCCTAAGCGGGTCAGCTACGTGCTCGTCCGCGAGACCAAGGGCTGTCTGGTCACGCTCAACGACAACACGGGCAAGCTGACCTTCAAAGCCGAGAAGGGCCACTTCGGCCACTTCACGGTTGTGGTCCGGCACGGCAAGAAGAAGATCACCTATCGCTTCACGGTCACCAAGCCGAAGGTGAAGTCCAAGCCTCCGGTCGTCACCGTGATCAAGCCGCCGGGCACTAGCCCGCCGATCATCATCATCGAGCCGACGGTGCCGGTGGTCGGGCCGACCGGTCCGCCCGGTCCGGGCACGCCGACCACTCCGCCGACGCCGACCCCCAGTCCGACCGCGCCCACTGCCGCCCACCCGCCGGTCAACCTGTCTCCGCCCGTGCTTCGCGGCACGCCGGTCGTCGGCGACACGATCACGCTGACCTATGGAACGTGGTCGGATAGCAAGACTCAGACCGGGACTTGGTACGACTGCGACGCTCAGGGCAAACAATGCTCGGTTGATGCCTCCCAGCCTCCGGGTGATCTGTACGTGGTCCAACCCGGCGACCTCGGCCACTCGCTCCTGCTTGCCGAGACTGCTACCGGACCAGGCGGCAAGACCACGGTTGACTCTGCGCCAACTGCCGTCGTCACCGAACCGCCACCGTCGCTGATCTCACCGCCCGTGCTGAGCGGCACTCCGGTCGTGGGCCAGACGATCACGCTGGCCTACGGGACCTGGAAGAACAGCACCAGTCAGACCGGGACGTGGTATGACTGCGATGGCACCGGCCAGGATTGTTCGATTGATGCCGACCAGCCCGCAGGCAATGTGTACGTGGTCCAGTCTGGGGACGTTGGGCACTCGCTCGTGCTGGCCGAGACGGCCACCGGCCCCGGAGGCAGGGCTACGGCCGATTCCCAGCCGACTGCAGTCGTCACCGCAGCGGCGTCAGTCGGCGCGGGCGCGGCATTCTGCGATAGCTACGGGGGGCTATCAGCGGACGAGACGAGTCTGGATAACGTCTATCCTTGTGCGAACCCGAACATCACCGATCAGTTCGGTTCCCAGTGCGTCGAGTTCAGCGAACGGTTCGAGTCGGTCGTGTACGGTGAGCCGACGCTTGTGGGCGCAAGCATCCTGGGCCGGGATGTCGCCAGCGACTATCACAGCCAAGATGGCGTGCCGCTCGCCTCTCCAGGCGTCGGCGTGCTGCCGGTAGTAGGGGATATTTTCAGCATGTGGGGTGACGCGAATCAAGATCCCTCAGGCCACACGGGAGTTGTCGCCGCTGTCAACGTCAACGCCGAGGGCAACGGCGTGATCACGATATATGACGAGAACTCGTACGTTGCGAACGGTGTTAGCCGGGGCGGCAGCCCGATCAACGTAAACGACTGGCAGTTGTCGAACCCGCTGAGTCCACCGTATGACTACACAAGCTTCGACTGGACCGTTCAGGGTTCTTGACGTGACCACCGAACGATCAGGTTCGGGCCGACCACAACGAGTCCAAGCGCAAGGCCAAGTCCGTCAAGAAGGGACTCCGCAGGCGGGCTGAGCAGCGCGGGGAGCTCGCAGGCGGACCCCGTCCGTACGGCTACGAGTGGCGCGGCGCAAACCTGGAGAAGCGGCTAGAGCAAGTCCCCTCCGAGGTCCCGATAGTCGAGCGGATCTACGCCGACACGATCAGCGGGGCGTCTCAGATGTCCATCGCCCGGCGGCTGACCAAGGACGGTGTCCTGACCGCGACCGGCAAGCCGTGCTGGAGCCAAGCGAGCGTTCGCCGCGTCCTGGTCAATGAGCTGTACGTGGGCAAGATCCGACGCGACGGCAAGCTGTACGACGGGGTCCACAAGGCGATCGTCTCCGAGGGGACGTGGCGCTCGGCAGTGACGATCCGCAACGCTGCGGCTCGGGCCGAGGGAAACGGCGGCGGACGGAGCTACAACGCCGGACCGCACCTGTTCACACGCGGCATTCTCAAGTGTGGGAAGTGCGTGGAGTCGATGATCCCGCGACGGGCGGACCGAGGCCGGACCGGCTACTACGTCTGCACCGGTCATCGGTACTACGGCAACGAGGTTTGCAGCCGTATCTGCGTCAGGACGTCGCCGAGAAGGCGATGTGGGACGAGCTTAAGCCGCCGGTATCTCGATCTCGATGCGATGCGCGAGCAGTTCTCTGCGCGTCTCGCGTCCGACCGGATCCTCGCGACCGAGGCCCAGGCGGAAGCCGACCGCGAGGCGCAGCGCGCGGGAGAGCGGCTCCTACGCGTGAAGAGAGCGTTTCAGGACGGCATGCTGGAACCGGAGGACTACCGCGACCCAGCGGATCCAGCTCGTCGAAGAGCAGAAGGCCGCGCAGGCCGCAGCGAAGCACGCCAGCGACCGCGTAGGCAAGCTCGCCGAGGAACGACCCCTCGACGCTGAGGAGGGCGTCCTGCGGTACATGGCCGACCTCCGCGCAGCGATCCTCGACCGAGCCGAGAAAGCACCCGACATCAACGCTCTGCGTCGCGTCCTCCGCAGGCTGTTCGAGAAGGTGCTCCTACTCTCGCCGGAACAGGCCGGAGATCCGAAAGGCTGGGCCAGGGATGGCGCGGCGATGGTCGGCAGCTTGTTCCTGGTGCCGTGCCTGCGCGAGGAAGCGATCGAGGATTGGGCGCACAAGAACAACTTCACCGGCGAGGTCTTCCGCGAGAGCGAGGACACGCACGAACCCGCCTGCGGGCACACCCTCCACGATGCCGATTGTTCCGACTGCTGGGCGTCGACCGCGAGCTGACGTCCGAGCCGTACGTCCCCGGCGAATACTCCGAGCCGACCCCGATCATCCACGAGGAGACCCTCGAAATCCCTGCAAACACGGGGGATAGAACCAAACTCGAAGGTTTGCCGTTGTAGTTGTCGCAGCTCAGCGTGCGACGCTCGCATTCGTCCCACGAGCAGGCGCTCGGCGAACGCCGCCGGCGGCAGCTTCTCGCCGCTGACTTGCGCTTTCACGGCAACTCGGAGCGCGCCGCTCGTTTGTGAGTTCGCGTGGGACGGGCGGCGCCGACCGGGCTTGCGGAGCCGGTGCCGGTCGCCCGGTCGCCGCTCGCACGCGAATCCGGAAGCGAGCCCTATGGCCGGACCACCCTGAAAGCGCAAGCCGGCGCACTCGCCGGGCGCCTGGCCAACGACGAGGATCGGCAGCCCGCGTCGGCACGGACGGCGCGCCGCCTTGTGGGCGGAGCATGCGTCCGGTCGCGCCGCGGCGGGCGCTCCAGTTTGCCGCAAAGCGCTCGCCCGGCTGGGAACGCCTGAATCGCGAAAGCAAGCGTCCGCTCGACCCAGGCCTCGCGGCCGCAATCAGCCGGGAGCGGCTACCCGGGCCTCGCGCTCCCAGTGGCCGCAGGCAGCGGCGAAGGGGCCATCTCCACTCAACGATCAACGAGATCCAGCAGGAACTCGGCGTCCTGGTCGCCCAGGTCGCGCCGCAGCTGCTCGCCGAGCGCGGCCTCGGCGTGATCCTCGCCGCGAAACTGATCGCCGGGATCGACCGGTTCGCCAGCGATGCCCAGCTCGCGCGCATGGCCGGCTGTGCCCCGATCCCCGTCTCATCCGGGCGCACCGACCGCCATCGCCTGGACCCGGGCGGCAACCGCCAACTCAACCACGCGATCCACCTGCTCGCGATTAGCAAAATCGCCCACGACCCTCGCACCGCGGTGTAAATCGCCAAACAACGCGCCCGCGGGAAGACAAACAAAGAGGCGATTCGCAGCCTCAAGCGCCATCTCATCCGCCGCGTCTACTACCTCCTCAAACACCCCCAGCACGCCCCCAGCACGCTCATCTGCGGATAGACCGCCCCCCCGCCGGGGCGCACCCTCTCCACGCGCGCTGGCAACCATCGCCTCCGACCGCAGCAGCAGTTGTGCGGGCCGCTGCCCTCGCACAACCTCACTGCCACACCAGCCGCGCGGCTGGATCCGGGTCAAGCGCCGCAACGCCGCCTTCCGATGCACACCCAACGACGACATCGCGGCGCTTGACGCGAACCGGCCGACGCGGGTATACCACGGCCGCTGACATAGGAGACTCCACAAGCGAACCGCTGGACTTGATCGAGATCAAACCGCAAGTCAGGGGCGTCCGGCGCGTTCGCCCGAGATGCGGTGTAGGACGCAACGGCATGCGCCAAGGAGTCGAGTCGGCGGCCGGGGGGATCGGAGTCCCGCGCCGAGCGTCGGGGAACCGTGCGAACCACCGCCCCGAGGGGCTATCAAAAAATATGGTCGCATGGCAGATCGTGCTGGTCCGGGGCTCCGACGGCCGACGAGCGAGACGCCGCGTTCGCCGCAAGGGGTAAAGGTTCGCGAATTAGCTGCTTCTCATACCGGTCTCCCAGACCGCATATAACTGTGGTGCCAGATCTTTTCGCAGCTTGTATTCGGCTTGGACTGACCGAGCAAGCAGCTTGCGTGCGCTACGGAAAGGTAGGTCATTGAGGAACCAGCCCCACAGCTTGTTCTGCACTAGTGTCAGTGCCTCCTTTCCCACCAGGCCCACAAGGCCACCGACAGCGGCGCCCGCAGGTCCGCCGACAACGGCTCCGAGAGCGCCTCCGGACACAGCGCCCATAGCGTCAGGAAATGCCTCCACCACGAAATGGCGTTGCATTTCGAGTTCCGGCCGGCCTGAATCGAGCGATGTAGCTACCGCGTCGGCAGCCGCAGTCAGCGTTCTACGCGCTTCCTCGGAGCGTTCAGCGTCGTCCCCACTCAGATCACTCTGGAGCTTTTTGTAACGCGATATCGCCGGCTGTTCCCGAAGCTCCTTCGCGCGGATAAGCAGGACGTCTGGGCCTTGTCGATAGCGATTCATCCGCTGAAGCAGGAACGGAAGGAAGGACGGCGCCCACGGAAGCGCCGAGTCTCGCCAACCGGGGCCTGAGTCGCGGATCCGCCTTCGAAGCTCGTCATAGATCTCGTCCTCAGCGCTGGGTGCCGCTCGCGCGCTTCGCAGGCCGACAGCCGCCAAGAGACGCGACGCCATCGGGGCCAGAATGTGCGGAGAGCCCGCCGTCTGGGCGTAGCCGGTAAACACCAATTCGCCAAGTAAGAAACGGGCTATCTGCTGATCTCCAGGGTCTGGGAGCTCAAGCTCAAGGTCCTGAAGGCTTGGCTCCCATTGATACTGAACTGCTCTCAGCGCGGTGAGAATCTCCTCATGCGCCTGTCTAGGTACCAGGGGGCCCTCGGCGATACGGGTCCGGAGCTGCGTAAGCGCCGCAGTCTTCACCTGTTTGTAGAGCTCGTGCTCCATATCGACGTGCACGAGTGTCTTATCTCCAATGTTTAGGACGGCTTCGAGGCTCGGAGCTCCGACGTGGTTCTCTACGGCGCCGTATGCATTGTCGTATGTCCCGTAGGGATTGTCGTAGGTGTCGTAGTAGTTGAACGCGGGGAACTGGTCCCGCAGCACGACGAGGTCGAAAAAGGAGACCAAAGCGCCGAGGTTGTTCTCGATTACTTCCCATTGACGCCGGGCCGCCTCTTCGTTTCGCGGCATGCCACAAAGAAACAAGTGCCCAATGCGAAGGACTAGCGGATCAATGACGGTGCCCAGACCTTGGCGCGCCAGCTCACTCCATTGCTCCAATGTGCCGACAAGGACGTCGTAGTCCACCCCTCACCTCCTCGGACCGACGATCTCAACTCGCTAAGCCTATCGCCAGCCCGGGCTCCCGACAAGCCATCGAGTATCTGAGCGCACGCCTTCCGTTATTGGGCATCTTCTAACATTTCGACGCACAATTCCGCTCTTCGCTCGTCACGTCTCGCGCGCGCATGGTGCTCACGCCGATACGGGTTCCGAGGGATTTCGCAGAAGTGTCTGAGCTCAGCCTCTCCCAGGTGAGGGGAGAGGGAAGCCACGCGCCAATCGCGAAATGCGGGACCGCGTACAGGCAGTCGTGCCGAGGGCACGCCACGGATCGGACCGCCGGCGGAGCCCTGCTTGCGCACCGAGTCGAACGCTCAAGCGCGGGACGATGGACCTTTGCGCAATCGCGTTCGCACACGAGCAGGGGCATGCGTCCGCGCTGTCGATGGTTCTCGGCGAAGCACACAGCCTGCGGCGCGGCTTCTGCTTTTGCTCTCATCACCTCGCCCGTCTCGCTGCTGGTATCGCGTGCGAGCGGCAGGGCCGACTGAACTGCCGCCCCACGTCGAGGGCGCCCCGGCCAGGAGTTCGCGGCAGGCCATGTTGCCTACGTATCACCGGGATTCTGCACGCATAATGCGGGCCCCGGTTTCGGCGAGCTGGAGCGCCTGTCATCCGGACCCGTGCCGCATCGCGTGGCGGCTGCTCATCGTCCGTCCGTAGCGGCATTCCCTACCGCTGGCTACTCAGGCCATCGGGTCAGGGTTGGACTTCGTAGTAGAGGTTGGCGGGGTCATCGAAGTCGTGCTTCTGGAACCGTGTGAAGCCGGCATCGTGCGCCAACTGCTCAAGCGCTCGCGGCGGCAGCCCGATCGTGCCCAGCCCGGCGCCATCTGGCTCAGACAGCGCCGAGGACATGCACGAAGCGATCGAGAAGCCCAGGAACATCGCCAGCATCGGGTTGCGGCGGTTGCCGGCCCACGTGTCGTCACAGCGGATCTCCTTGACCAACCAGGTCCCGTCCTCAGCAAGGGCACGCCGGATCGCGGCGGCTGCTGCGTCCGGCCGTGTCATGTCGTGCAAACAGTCGAACGTGAGCACCAGCGAGTAATCGCCGCGGCCGGGCAGCTCCTCAGCACGGCGATCGAAGATCTCCACGTTGGTGAGCCCTGCGTCTACGACTCGGGCCCGAGCCCGCTCGACGGCCAGGCGCGAGAGCTCATACCCGTGGAAGGTCGACCGCGGATATGCCTCGGCCAGGGTCGTGAGCGCCACCGCGGCGCCGCACCCAACATCAGCGACCACCGTGCCTTCGGCAAGCCTGTCGTGCACCCCCTCCAGCGCAGGGACGATCGTCGGCACCAGGATGAGACGAGCCCAGGGTCCGAGCATGCGCTCGGTTTGATGCACGCCCGCAACGCCGTGGCGGTCATAGGGCAGCCCGGTCCCGGTTCGGAAGGCGTTGGCCAGGTCGTCCACCAGCGCCGGGTCCAGCGGCGGGCCGAAGGCGCCGGCAGCAAACTGCAGGCTGTCAGCTTCCCGTGTCAGCACCGCGGCGCCGACCGCGGTCAACTCAAACCGCTCCCCGTCGTCGGAGACCAGCAGGTCGGCCGCCGCGTTGCCCCGCAGCCACTCTTGCAACCAACGCGGGTGCAGTCCCGTCCGCCCGGCCAGATCCCCTGCCGTGACGGTACCCGCGTCGTCCAGGACCCGGTAGAGCCCGAGGCGGTCGCCCAGGTGGATCAGCAGCGACACCATCTCCCCCTGCTTGTAGCTCCACACGCGAAAGGCGAACCTGGCGACCTCGTCGGGGTTGGGCCGACCGGCGGACATACTCGCAGCGCTCGTCACGGCGTCTCCCTCCAGTTTGCTTTCAACCACCGGCGAAACCTAACGCCGATCGGCCCCGACCCGCGGAGCACGTCAAAACCAGCGAGAAGCTGCCCGACTTCCGCCTTCCAATGGCGCGAAATCCATCCCACCGCATGCGCCGGTACCCCCGACTTGGGCAAGACCACGCGTGCCGTGAGAACGATCGCGTTGATCCTCAGCCGTCGCCGTCGCCGTCGCCGTCGGCGCGCGAGCGGTTCGGCGACTCAAAGTGTCGCGCGCTCGGCTTGCGTCGCCCCCCGGCTCGCCGATCGCTTGCGCCCGCGCGTACATAGGCATTCGACCGGTTCTGCACGTCATCGTGGGCGCCCTCCTTTCGGCGATTTCCGGGTTGGCGCAGGATGGGTCCCCGCCCGAGGCGACCAACTCAGGCGCTTGCCCGACGATTCTTTTCCTTCTACCGGGGCGATGCCGCGTCAGCGGCTGGACTGAACGACGGACGGGACGGCGCCCGCCGCGATCCTGAGCGTCGGCGTCAGGCGATCGATCGAGACCACCAGCACATCGTCCTCACACCGCTGCACTCCACGAACTCGAACAAGGCACAGAACTGCCGGAGCGCCGCAGCGGCACCCCCTTCGCCGGCGGCGGGACAGCCACACGGCCTGCTCGGACACGCGGATGAGGTGCAGACGTTCGTAGGTCCTGGTCTTCGTCTCAATGACAATGCCGACGCCAGTAGGGGCGATCGCGACCGAATCGATC
>Ga0302325_10026771_pt1 | contig 11973 bp, 9 predicted proteins | sample Palsa_T0_2_FD_201948 | JGI IMG/M metagenome (GOLD analysis project Ga0302325, IMG submission 201948) | Peat permafrost microbial communities from Stordalen Mire near Abisko, Sweden - Palsa_T0_2 | ecosystem: Environmental > Terrestrial > Soil > Palsa > Peat permafrost | place: Sweden: Abisko... | reverse complement strand
GCGACGGCGCGGGCCCGTTCGCGCCGCGCCCGGCGGTGCCCCCGGGCGGTTGGCCCGGGGGCACCGCCGCGGTCGCGGGAGATTGGTCAGGGCAGGAGCTCGACCTGACCGACGACGTAGGAAGTCTCCTCGTCGTTAGTCTGGACGCCGGTGAACAGGAGCTTGATGGCCGAGCCGGAATCGGAGGAGGGGATTGTGTAGCTGTGCTCGGTGTAGCCGGTGGCCGCGTTGAGGTTGGTGAAGGTGGCGATCGTGGTGCCGGCAACCTGGATGGTGAAGGAGCCGTTGGTGCTGCTGGTGTCGTCGCTGTCAATGTGCAGCCACACCTCGAGCGTGCTGGAGCAGCCGGAGGGCACCGTCACCGACTGGGAGAGCGTGTCGGTGTGCTTCGAGTCGTAGCCGTCGAGCCAGGCGTCGTAGTTGCTGCCGCTGATCGGCGGCTCGCCGTCGGACGCCCACTCACCGATGACATCGGCCGAGGCGGTCCAGTCGGTCGAGCCGCTGGCGAAGTTCGGGTTGCCCACCACGTCCGCGGTTGAGGTGCAGGTGCCGCCGCCCGAGGAGCTGATCGTCCAGGTGAAGGACGCAGACCCAGAGGCGCCGGTGGTGTCGGTGGCCGTGACGGTCACGCTATAGGTGCCCGCCGCGGACGGCGTGCCCGAGATAAGGCCGGAACTGGAGTTGATCGACAGGCCGGTCGGCAGGCCGGTGGCGCTGTAGGTCAGCGTCTGGCCGGAGGCCGAGTCGGTCGCGGCGATCTGCAGCGAGGCCGCGGTGCTGACGGTGCCGGTCTGGCTGCCCGGGTTGGTCACCGTCACCGTGTTGCCGGTGCTGGTGCTCCCGCTCGCGAGGCCGGCGATGCCGTCCGGGGTGCCGATGCCGGTCGGGCCGTCATAGCCGGTCTCCGCCGTGCATAGGTACGCCGGGCTGCAGGAACCGTTGCTGCCGCTGGTGACGTCGTAGAAGTCGCTGGTGTGGGTGTAGATGTCGTCGGCCGGGGTGTCGCCGGCGTTGCCGGCCAGGGCGAACATGGCCGCGACCATCGGTGAGGAGGCGCTGGTGCCGCCGACCTCGTTCCACCCGCCGTTGTCGTTCGAGGTGTCGTAGACCGCCAGCCCGGTGTCGGGGTCGGCGTCGGCTGAGGTGTCGTTGGCGATCCGCTTGGAGCAGCCCGAGGGCAGGTCGAGCGCGGTCTGCCAGGACGGCTCCGGCTCGTAGGACGAGCAACCGGAGCCGGTGCCCTCGCCGCCGCCGTCGTTCCACACCGACTCGGTCCAGCCGCGCGAGTTCGAGGCCGTGCTGAGGCTGGTGCCGCCGACCGAGACCACGTTGGGCGAGGTCGACGGGTAGATCACGCCGTAGTCAGAGTCTCCGGCCGAGGCGGTGATGACGTCGCCCGGGTGGTCGAAGTACTCGGAGTCGTAGGTGGTGTCGGTGGAGGACTCGGTCCCGCCCCAGGAGTTGGAGACGTAGCCGGCCAGGCCGGCGGCGGTGTTCTCGGCGATGTAGAGGCCGTCGCCGCTGTCGTTAGTCGCCTCGACCAGGACGATGTTGCACTCGGGGCAGATGGCGGAGGCCATATCCAGGTCGAGTGACTCCTCCAGGGTCCAGTCGTCGTCGGTCGGTGCCGTGGCCGGCAGCGGGGAGGTGGCGCCGTTCTGGTTAACCTGCTCGAAGCTCGGCACGGCGGGCAGGCCCGCGGCCGAACGGTAGGCGGCCAGGTCGCTCGCGGCGGTCGGGTCGTTGTACGCGTCGACCAGCGCGATCGTGCGGCCGGAGCCGTCCGACGCGGAGGCCGAGGTCAGGTTGTACGCCGACTGCAGCTGCGAGGGACCGTAGCCGTACCCAGCTGGGATGGCGTCCGGCGTGGCGCTGGCGGCCGTCGGGTGGATGCCGTCCCGCTTAAGCGCGAGACAGGACTGCTCACCGACGACGATCACGGCAGGGCAGGCGTGACTGAAACCGGTGTTCGACGCCGTCTGGGCCGGCTGCGAGGCGTGTGCGTCGTGCGCCGCCTCGGAGGCGATCAGGGATGCGGCCGCTGAGGGCGTCGGGGTAGCGGCCGTCTCGGCGGCCGATGCGCTTCCGGCCGCTAGCGCGGGGCCGAGAGCGACGGCCAGAACGGCCAGGGGGATACACCATCTTCGCAGCATGCGGGCTCCTCGGGGTGTTGATAGCTGCGTGCTTTTGGTGGCTGCCCCGCACGGCAGATCCTGCCGGCGGGAGGAACGGGGGGAAGAGGTGGAATAGGTCGACTACCGTGCACTACGAGAGAGTAACTTGTGTGTTTATTGCAGTAAAGGTGTAGATTTCCTGAAGAAATGTCATACATAATGAAGGTTTGTCAAGAAAATGTAACGTGCATGGTCAGCGCGACGGTCTAGAGACCGAGACGCGCCGCAGACCACCGTCGCCCTCGGATGGCCACGCCGAACGACCCGTCCACGGCCCAGCGCAGACGCGCGACCGGTCCCCCGAGCCGCGCGTGTGCCCGGTCAGCATGACGTGGCCAGCGCCAGGCTGTAGCTTTCGCCGGCGGCGACGGCGGTGACGCGGGTTCCCTTGGGCAGGCCCACCGGGCCCGGTGTGGGAACGTTGACGCCCGGGTCTTCGGAGTTGAGCCCGTTGCAGATGAGGCCCCATTGGAGGGCCGTGCCGGCCGGCTGCTGGGCGGCCGACGCGGCGGCGGGCGCGGCCAGGCACAGCCCGACGGCCGCGATGGCCGCCAGAGCCGGCCCGGCGGCGCGGGCGAGGCCCTTCCCGGCGCGACCGCACGATCCTCGCGTTGAATGTTTTCCCCCCGCAGATATCAAGCATTAGGACCAATCTCCCTTTGATTGTCTTAAAGCATCCAAATACGACCTGGAACATCTGGGAGAATGCCGTGAATTACCCTTTCCAGCAGACCCAGCCGACGACCCCGATCCCCGATCGCCGTGCATCCTAGTACTTCCCTGCCCAGGTCAACGGCACGACATGCGTTCATCCGCGCCGCGATAGCGCACGTTTCCCTGTACTTGCCGACGCAGGTCAATGGCGCGACAGGCGTTTCATGAGCGCCGCGATAGCACGCGTTTCCCTTCCCCGGATTCCGGCAAAGCGCGGGCAGGGAATTCCGGGACAGCACCGGTGAAAGGGAACCCGCCCCAGGCTGGTAGGCCGCGCAGCCGGATGAACGGGCGGTAACCGCCGGGCCAGGGGGGCCAACGGCGCATCCTGGTATGCAGGATGCCACAGAGGTGATAATGACGTTATGCCTTAAGTTCAGCTTCAGGCATTTCGCCCCTATGAGGCTATCGTGTGTAGTTGCGGTCGTATAGCACCGCAACTACACACGATCATGATGCCTGCCCGAAATGCCTGAATGTAAAGTTCAGGCATTAGCGGTCAACCGTCACGCGCCGGCCCAGTCGGGCGGCATTGGCGCACGGGCAGACGAGGCGGTAACGACTTCTGGTTCACCGGTGGACTGCGGGCCGAGCTCTGCTGGGCACTGTCTCCCGGCTGGCGCGGCCGAGGCGGCGCCAGCCACAGAAGATCTACGTGATTGCCGTGATGTCTTCGCAGCTCACAGGTCCGTAAAGTTCAGCACTAAGAAAAACATGAGCAGAACGACGAGAACGCCCTGCATCTTTGATCTTGGCCGCGCCCTGATCGCCGGCTAACGGCCGACGTCGAGATGCACGACGGCGAGGCCAGGCGGGGCTGTCTGCGGCCGGCTCGCGAATCGCGCTACCGCAGTGCCGGTGATGACGGCTTCCGCGAAATGATCGGTGCCGCCCGGGTGCGCACGGCAGGCATCGCTGCGGACGCGCCGGGTCATCGCGGACACGACCGCGCCGTCGGCCCCCGCGCTGCGTACCGCCTGCTCCAGGCGACGGCGGGCCTCCTGCCGCACCTTCATCAGCAGAGCGGTGTAGGCCGGCACCTCCGCGTTCCCCGTGCGCCAGGGGCCGGAACTGGTGGTCGCCAAGTCGTCGTGCAGCCCGGTTACCGCGATGCCGAGCGCGATCCCGGCGGGCACCCAGCCGGCCATGATCATCGTTGCAACGCCCGGGCCGGACAGGTCGGAGGCGAACGGGCGGCGCAGCGGCGGGCAGCCGCTAGCGCGCACCGCCGTGCCGATCACCGTGAACTCGATGGCGCCGGCGGTGCGGCTATCGGGCGGAATCTCCCTGACCCGCAGCGCCGCGCCCACGATGCCGTGGCCGCCCAGTTCCGCGCACCGGTCGGTCATCCGGTCGATCGCCGTCCGCCGGCCCTCGTACAGCCGCGCGACCTTCGCGGCCGGGCCCGCGAGGCCGGACACGGCCGGGCCGGCCCGGCCGGACACGGCCGGGCCAGACTCAGCGGCGAGGCTTCGCCCTGAGGTTCCCGCCGCCTCAGGCGGGACGTCGTGCAGCAGGGAATCGGCCGAGGTCCCCGGGCAACCTGCTCCGAGCACGGTGCTGAGGTAGTACACGGCCGCCCCGAATACCTGGCCGACCGGCTCGAACCCGACGCTCCTGATCGCCGCGAAGTCGCGGGCCGACAGCGCCGAATCCCAGGCCCCACCGCCGCCCGCCGTCCTGCTTTCGACGCCCATGGCAACCACACTCCCAGAACCTGGCAGCCACAGCACCCTCGGTACGGCGCCCGCCCGGAGCGCGAGCCGGTCCGCCTCCTGCCCGGGCCCAGGGCAGGAGGCGCGGGCAGGAGGCGCGGTTAGGAGGCGGTGGCGGTCAGTACCGCTGCCGGACGCTGCCCCGTAGTGCGGGCGAGAGGACCTCGCCCGCCGCCTCGACCAGCAGCGACATCTCGTAGGAAATCAACTCCGTGTCGCAGTCGGGAGCGGCCAGGACGCAGAGGCTCGATCCGTCACTGATCGCCTTGATGATCATCAAGCCGCCCACCATCTCAACGAACGCCTGGGTCGGCAGCCCCGCCTTGAAGATCCTCGCCGCCCCCGCCATCAGGCTGGCAAGACCGGCGGTGATGGCCGCCAGGTTCTCGGCGAAGTAGTCGGGGATGCCGTCGGACAGGGCCAGTGGCACCCCGTCGGCCGACACAACGGCAGCGTGCGCCACATCGGCGACTCGCGCCGTGAAGTCGCTGATGAGCCAATTCAGATCCTGGCCGTATACCTGACTCAACGTTCGCTTCCTTCTGCTGCACGGGGCGACTGACCCTGCTGGGCCTCCGCCCGCCTGGTCCCGCGCTGGAACCCGGCGAGACGGTTGCGGACCTGGTCCGCTGACCGCTGCGGCAACGGCTGGTCGCCGGTCCGCGCTCCACTTCCCGGTATCGGTCCTCCGCGGGCGGAGTCGGCCCGCTGCGGCAGCCCTGCCTGCGAGTCGGACCCGGCCTCGGAATTCAGATTGGCCCTGGGAGTGCGGACCGGCAGACCAGTGGACGTCAGATCCGTCGCCGGTCCGGTGCGGGCCGGCAGGCCGGCTGACGTTCGATCGTCAAAGGACCGGCTGCGGGGGGCGCTCCAGTTCTCCGCGCTGCCGAGGCCCTCCGAGCCGCTCTCGCGGCTGCGGAACCAGCCCTTCGCGGTACGCGGGCCCTCGGCGTGCGAACCGTGCCCGATCGCGCTGCCGTTCGATGCCAGAGCGACGGCGCCCTCGGGCATCTCCGCTAGCGGCCGACCGCCCGCAACGGGCTGCGCCCCTGACCCGGTGCCGCCGAACTGACTCTGCCAGCCGCTGCCGGGGCCGTAGATGCCGGTCCGCTCGACCACGCCTTCCGGCAGCCAGACCAGGGCGGAGAGCCCCTGAGGGGTAGCCGGCCGGAGCCGGACCCTGACCCGGTGCCGCTCGGCCAGGCGCGCCACGGCGAACAGGCCCATATGCCGGGAGACGGACACATCGATGGTCGGGGGATTGTCAAGGCGCCAGTTCATGTCCGCGAGCCTGGCGTCGGAGACGCCGATGCCCTTGTCCCTGACCTCGATGAGCACGCCGCCGCTGGGCACCTCCTGCATCACGACCTGCACCTGGGTGTCCTTGGGAGAAAAGGTGGTGGCGTTCTCAATCAGCTCGGCCAGCAGGTGCGCGACGTCAGAGACGGCCACGCCCATGACCGCGATGCTCGGCGCCACGTTCAGCGTGATCCGGTTGTACTGCTCGATCTCCGAGATCGCGGCGCGGGCCACGTCGGCCAGCGAGACCGACTCCGACCGCTTGCGCTGGTTCTCGTGCCCGGCCAGCAGCAGCAGGTTCTCCGAGTTGCGGCGCATGCGGGTAACCAGGTGGTCCATCGAGAACAGGGAGCCGAGACGGTCCGGGTCGGCCTCGTTCTGCTCCAGGGTGTCGATCATCCGCGCCAGGCGCTCGATCAGCGACTGGGACCGGCGCGACAGGTTGACGAACATCGCGTTGAAGGTGGAGCGAAGCAGCGCCTGCTCGCCCGCCAGCCGGACCGCCTCGGAGTGGACCTGATCGAAGGCCCGGGCCACCTCACCGATCTCGTCCTTGTAGGGGACGTTGATCGGCGCCACCTCCATGGAGGTGGTCGCGTCGGGCGACTCGGTGAGCAGCCTGACCCGCTCCGGCAGCTGGACCGAGGCGATGTTCAGCGCGCCCGCCCGCAGCCGGCGCAGCGGCAGCACCACGGACCTGGCCACCGCGAGCGCGGCCAGCAGGACGATGAGCAGCACCACCACGGTGATGATGCCGTACGTCAGCGCGGACTTGCTCGCTGCCTGCTGGAGCTGGTCGGCCCGGGCGACGATGTTGCCCGCGATCAGCGTCTCGGTGCTCTGCATGGCGCTGAGCTCGTCGTCGACGCCGGTGTCCCAGGCGATCTGGCCCTGCGCCAGGGGCCGAGCATCCGGGCTCAGCTTCTGGATGCTGGGACTGGTGGGGAGCTGGTACCCCAGCACGCCGCTGCTCGCCCCCGGGTTGGTGGGGCTCGTGCTTGGCGGCGGCCCGGGCGGATAGACCAACGTCTGCACGTTCGGGGCGAGCTGGCTGCCCGGTACGTTCTGGCCGGTGTCGGTGTTGCCGTCGTCGATCAAGTAGTCGCTGTTGACGTTGGCGAACATGTTCTGCTCGAGGCCAAGCGCGATGCCGACGGCCTCGGAACCGAGTTGGTTGGTGAAGTTCACCGCTTCGGCCGGGGTGGCCGCCTGGTAGAACGCGTGCTCGTCGATGAACTCCTGGCCGAGGGCCTGTGAGAGCGCCGCCTCGGAGTTCGGGTCCAGGGTGGCGACCGTGAGGTTGACCGTCGCGGCCTTGCCGCCGGGCGAGTACGAGACGCTGACGCCGGTCGGGCTGCTGAAGGCGTTGTTGAGCAAGCCGCGCTGCTCGGACGCCTGCTCCTTGGCCAGGGCCATCGCGTTGTACGCCTGGACCTCGCTGGCCAGGGTCGAGTCGGAGACACCCTGAGCGATCTGGTCGGCCAGGGCGATCATGTCGTTAATCTCGGCCGCGTAGTTGCCGATGACCGAGAACACGTCCTGTGGTTGTCCGAGGGTCGACTGCAGCACCTGGATGCGCGACGGTTTGATGTCGTCAGTGACGGTGGTGATGTCGTTCTCGATGTTCGCGGGCAGGCCGCCGATCTGTGACGCCTGCTCGACCGCCGCGACCCCGGCTTTGGTGCTGGCAAAGAAGGGCTGCATCGTGTTCAGCCCCCCAGGCTCGGACGCGGTCAGCAGGCTGAGCGTCTCGTCGCGCTCGTTCTGCAGGTCGTTGACCAGGACCGTGAGCTTCTGGCCGAGGTTCGCGAGCTGGGACACGCGGGAGAACTGGGCGGCGCTGCTCTCCGCATCCGCCACCCGCAGCCCGCCGAAGATCACGCCCATCAGCAGCGCCGCCACAATGACCGCGAATAGCCGGCGGGCCACCGGCCAGTCGGACAAATTCAGCCGCTGCCGCCTGGCAGAATTGACAAAAGTCGATACACCGGCGTTTCGGCCGCGCGGGAGGACGCGCGCTCGTGCGCCCGCACCATGGGTTCCCATTAATCAATGTCCTCGCTGGAAAGCGAACCTCTTGCACGTCGCTGTATTTAAGGAGCTGTATTTACCGACAGGGCCCCGATGTGACCTCTCCCGGGACCCATACCGCCCCCCGCGCGGCATCAGGCAGATGGTGCTCAAGTTATTGTAATGCGGCTTCTGGTAAAACTTCGGCCATACGCCCACTAGTGATCATAGAGTTGCCATTCTTCGCTCGGCCGGCTGCCCTACCCGGTTGGTGCGACACGATTGGCACGACACGGTTGGCACGACACGGACACTGAGCTACTGCTGCTTGACCGCGCCGCCGAGGTACAGCTCGCCGATCTCGGGGTGCTCGAGCACCTCGCGGCCGGTGCCGGTCAGCCGCACGGTGCCGTTCTCCATCACGACGCCGCGCTGCGCGAGCTTGAGCCCGGCGCGGGCGTTCTGCTCGACCAGCAGGACCGTCGCGCCGTTGGCGTTCATCTGCCTGGCGGCGTCGAAGACCGACCTGAGCACCAGCGGGGACAGCCCCATCGACGGCTCGTCGAGCAGGATGAGCGCGGGGTCGAGCATCAGCGCGCGCGCGAACTCCACCAGACGCTGCTGGCCACCCGACAGCGACCCGGCCTTCATGGTCGCCCAGGTTCTGACCTGAGGGAACAGGTCGTAGACGGCGTCAATTCGGCTGGCCACCTTCGCCCGGTCCGAGATCAAGTAGCCGCCGAGGTCGATGTTCTCCGCGACCGTCATGTCCTTGAACAGGCTGTGGTTCTGCGGAACCTGGACCACGCCGAGCTTGAGTATCTGCCGGGGCGACTTGCCGATCAGGTTCTCCCCGCGCAGCGTCACCGTGCCGAGGCGGGGCCTGAGCAGGCCGCTGATCACTCGCATCACGGTCGACTTGCCGGCCCCGTTCGGCCCCACCACGCAGGTGATGGACCCCTCAGGCACCGAGAAGCTGACGTCGCGGAGCACGTCGCCGCCGCCGTAGCCGGCCACCACGCCGTCCAAGACGAGGGCGGGCTCGCTCTGCTCGCCCGACCCGCCCGCCCTTTTCACTGGCGTGGTCATCGGGGGTCCTCCTCCAGGTCCGCGCCGAGGTAGGCATCGAGCACGCGCTTGTCGGTCCGGACGATGTCGGGCGGCCCGCTCACCACGTCCTTGCCCGATTCGAGCACGGTGATGGTGGAGCAGAGCCCCATCACGAACTCCATGTTGTGCTCGACCAGCAGGAACGTCGTGCCCTGCTCGGCGTTGAGCTGGCGGATGCGGTCGGTGATGTGGTTGATCAGCGTCGGGTTCACGCCGCCGGCCGGCTCGTCGAGCAGGATAACCGCCGGGTCGGCGACGAGCACGTAGGCGAGCTCGAGGAGCTTGCGCTGGCCATAGGAGAGCGAGCCCGCGAGGATGTCCGCGTGCCGCTCGATGCCGACGAACTCGAGCAGTTCCATCGCGTGCCGCCGGTGGTGCGTCCAGGCGTCGCGGCCGAACCAGGACAGCAGGTTCCTCGGCCCGTCTTTGGCCTGCGCGGCGACCAGCATGTTCTCAAGCACGGTGAGCCGGGCGAAGATCCGGGTGAGCTGGAAGGTCCGGCCGATGCCGGCCGCGAACACCTTGTCGGGCGCGAGGTTGGTGATCGCCCGGTCGCCGAACCAGACCTCACCCGCGTCGGGCCGTTCATAGCCGGTGATGACGTTGAACAGGGTGGTCTTGCCCGAGCCGTTCGGCCCGATCAGGCCGGCCACGGTGCCCGCTTCGACCGCGATCGTCGCGCCGTTGAGCGCCTGGACGCCGCCGTAGGCCTTCATCAGCCCGTCCGTGCGCAGCAGCGCGGTCACCGGCCACCCCCTGAGCTGACTGACGACGGGCCGGACGCGGCCGTGGCTCCGGATGCCAGCGCGGACGAGCCGACGCTGGTGGCCGGGATCACCGCCGGGCGACCCCGGGTCCTGATTCTGGTGATGAGCTCGCCGCCGGTGGTGATGATCCCGCGTGGCAGGAACAGCACCACGATGAGGAAGATGGCGCCGAGCAGTATCTCGCTCAGGTATCCGCTGAACTGGGGCTGGGTGTTCAGCCAGAGCGTCAGCGGCTCGATGATCAGCGCGCCGAGCACCGGTCCTGATATCGACCCGTAGCCGCCGAGGAACGCCATCAGCACCAGCGTGAGGTCGAAGATCGGGTCGAACCCGGTCTGCGGCTCGACCTGGTTGATGTAGTAGAACCAGACCGCCCCGATCATGGCCGTGATCGTGCCCGAGATCAGGAACGCGGAGAGCTTGACCCGCATCGCCTTCACGCCGAGGCCGCGCGCGCGGTCCTCGTCGTCCCTGATCGCCCGGAGCTGGAGGCCGAACCGGGACCGCCGCACCAGCCAGGCGATCGCGATGGCGCCGGCCGCGAAGGCGAGCGCGATGTAGTAGAAGGGCGTGTTGTAGGTCGCCGACGGCCAGTTGAGGAACGGCGACTGCAGCCCGGTCGACCCGCCGGTGAAGCTGAAGTTGAACGCCATCAGCTGGAAGATGAAGAAGAAGGCGATCGTGATGACGATGAACGTGTGCCGCTTGACCCGGAGCGCGATGAGCCCGAACGGAATGGCGATCGCCGCCCCCACCAGGCCGCAGAGCGGGAGCAGCGCGAAGACCGAGTCCCCGGTGATGTTCCAGTCCCGCGCGGCGATGCCCATCGTGTACGCGCCGCTGCCGTAGAACACCGCCTGACCGAGCGAGATGTAGCCGGTGTTGCCGGAGAAGATGTTCCACGCGGTCGCCGCGGTGACGTAGATCAGCGCCAGCACGCCGTAGCTGCTGACCGCCGGATTGCTGTAGACCTGCGGGAAGGCGATCGCGATGGCGATGAGCGCCACCAGCCCGCCGCCCTTGAGCGCGGGCGCGAGCCCGGGCGCGGCGCGCAGCCGCCTGCGTGCATCGCTCATTGGGCACGCACCTCCTTGCGGCCGAAGAAGCCGTTCGGGCGCACCACGAGGACGATGACGAGCGCCGCGTAGAAGACGGCGACCGCCCAGGTGGGCGACCAGATCGTCACCAGCGACTCCACCACCAGCATGAACACGGACGCCGCGAGCGCGCCGCCGATGCTGCCGAGCCCGCCCAGGATGATGATCGCGAGCAGCCGCGAGATCAGGTCGTAGCCGCTGTTGGGGTCGAACTGGTTGGTCGCGCCGAACACCATGCCGCCCGCCGCCGTCACCGCCACGCCGATCCCGAAGGTCACCGCGGCGACCCGGTTCACGTCGATGCCCACCAGCCGGGCGGCGGTCTCGTCCTGCATGGTGGCCCGCACGCTGCGGCCGAACCGGGTCCGGTAGAGCATGGCGTAAATCAGCGCGACGAGCGCGACCGCCAGGATGAACCCGTACACGTAGATCCACGGCAGGTAGAAGCCGAAGATATGGATGCTGGTCCCCGTGTAGGAGGCGGTCAGCCCCACGTCGGTGGCGCCGTAGATCTTGTAGAGGATGCCCTCGATGATCAGCGCCACCGCGTAGGTGACGAGCAGCGTCATCGCGGTCCGCTCGGTGCCGCGCAGCCGCCTGATGAACGCCCAGTGGATCACGATCCCGATGATGAACATCACCGGGATCGTGATCAGCAGCCCCACGAACAGGTCGATGTGCGCCCTGGTGGAGAGCGAGTAGCTGAGGTAGGCGCCCAGGATGACCAGGACACCCTGGGCGATGTTGATGATGTCGAGCACGCCGAAGATAAGCGTCAGGCCCACCGCCATGAGGGCGTACACGCCGCCCACGAGGACCCCGACGATGATTTCCTGCAGAATCTCCTGCGCCATGCCACTCCGTCCTGGTCGGTTAAAGCACCCCGGTGTCGCCTGGGGCGGAAGGGACCTCGGCCCTAGACCGGGCCGGCCCAGGCCGGCTTGACGGCGATGATCGGCGTCTTCGTGCCCGGGTCGCTGACCGGCAGGACCTGGTTGAACACGGTGCCGGACTTGTTCCACTGGAACACGAAGGCGGCCGCGGCCGAGTTCTCGCCGAGCGAGTTGAACAGCACCGCGCCCTGGAC
>Ga0302325_10026770_pt1 | contig 11973 bp, 9 predicted proteins | sample Palsa_T0_2_FD_201948 | JGI IMG/M metagenome (GOLD analysis project Ga0302325, IMG submission 201948) | Peat permafrost microbial communities from Stordalen Mire near Abisko, Sweden - Palsa_T0_2 | ecosystem: Environmental > Terrestrial > Soil > Palsa > Peat permafrost | place: Sweden: Abisko... | reverse complement strand
AGCTTTGATCCATGTCTGGCGCTCTTCTCCGTCCAATGCGAGCGCCTGGTCGAGCAGCGGGCTGAGGAGTCGCCATTCGTCCTTCCACTGAGAAGAAGCCGGTTTCGTCATGGCGCGGATCTCCCGCCGATGCTTTGGTGCAGATAGATGCGGGCCTTTTCCCACTTCCGCTGCACGGTACGCTCTGACATCCCCTGCATCGCGCCGATCTCTGCGAAGGAGAACCCGCAGAAGAACTTGAGGTCGACCAGTGTGGCGAGGTCCGGCTCAACCAGGGTCAGTTCCTCCAGTGCATCGTTGATCAGAGTGAGTTCCCTGGCGCTGACGGGATTTTCCAGGTTATCGAGCGTGACCGCAGTGATGTGATACCGGCCACCTTTTTTCGCGCTGTTGCGGGCACGCGCGTGATCGATGATGAGCCCTCGCATGACGCGCGCAGCATAGGCCATGAAGCGAGCGCGGTCAGGAAACGAGTGGTCGGCACCCTTGGCCATGTTCAGGTAGGCTTCGTGCAGCAAAGTGGTGGCGCCGAGGCGGCCGGGGATAAATTGGCCGCCTAACTGCCGTCTCGCCAATCGGTGCAGTTCGGAATACAACGTGCTGAAGAGCACGTCGCTTTGGGGATGTTTCTCCGGGGAACAGGTTGCTGCCACGATAGACCTCCACGAGCGAGGACGCTTTTGGGCGCGCCTACAGTATAGGCGCGTCCGGCTCCAGCCGCGACGAATCGATTGGGAAACTCTCTTAAAGGGGAAATCGAGAATTGGCGGCAAAAGACGACACCTGCGTTTGGGATTTATGCGGCTACAGGATAGCTATCCCCTGCTGCGCGCTAGAAGAACCGCAATGGGATGCTGTCAGAACCCCAATGTGCGCCGTTCATCAGGGTACTTCAGGACGCGGGTGGGCTTTGGGGCGGAGGCTGATAGATTTTGGCTCTCGACTGGCGTTCTCTTTCCAGTGCTTCCGCAGCCTGCTTCATTGCTGTACGGCGGAGGGCATAAAGTTCTTTCCGTTCCGCCCACCGCATCTGTAATCGGCGAAAGAGAGAGTTGCCCGCCTCGTCCCGGCGCTCTGCGACTAGGGCGAGTTTCTCCTGTTCTGCTTCCTTGCGGCGTAGCGCGCTGAGCTCGGCAAGCAGCTCTCGATGCAATTGCTTTTTGCGGGCAAATTCTTCCGCCAACTGGTCGATCAGCTGGCGTTGATAGCCCACGACATTAAACATGACACCCGTGGTCCAGGCGAAGGTGAAAAGGCCGCTGATCGCCATCATAGGGCCGAGTTCGCGCCATCCAAAGCCGAGCGGCATGCCTCCGTAGCCTAAGGTGGTGTAACTGTTGGCGGTGAAGTAAAGACTGGTCCGGGCATCGGGAATCAGGTCAAGCCGAGTGAGCATGGTGGCCCAGATACTCATGTCGACGATATGCAGGACCAGCATAAGAAGCACCGAGCGGCCAAATCGCAACGATGCCCAGAACGGATGGTTTGCGTGTTCAAGAAGGCGCCTCGCCCCACGATGATAGTCGCGAACGATGCGTCCGAGCACAGAGCCGTGCACGAGCGTGACTCCGACGAGCACGGCTGCGCCGACGGCAAAAACCTCCAACAGCGGGGGGTCCGATCGGACGGGAAAAGTGGGTAGCCACGGGGCTAGCATGCACCAGAATTCTAACCGTTGGCTGCGGATGCGGTGTGCGCCTGAAGTTCTGAGCCGCTGCGAAAATCCGGAGCAAGCCAGCTCAGGGGAATAGGTTTCGTCCCTGCTTCGGCGTTCACCCCTGAGAATCTTGTTTGAGCTGCTCGACGGTAGCCCGCATCGATTTCTTTAGAGTTGGCTCCTTGGCGGCTGCTAAAGCGCGCGTGGCCAAGGCGTACGTCTCGCCGTACGAATCACCTCTGTTTCTTCGGAGGATAGCCCGGCCTCTCAGAATCATAGCCATTTGGTCTCCATGGACTAGGGGATTCTCCCGCCATAACGGTTCTAAAATCGTCTCCGCCTCTTGGCCGGCGTTCTCGGCCTCTTTGAAGCGTTTCGTATTGTTGTAGAGCGCGGCAAGGTTGAACAGTGTGACGACAACGTCAGGCAGGAAGGCGTCTGGGTTGATGCCGGCGAGTGTGCGGCGGATGGAGAGTGCCTCTGCGTATGCCTCTTCCGCCTTATCCATGCGATTTGTTTCGGCGTACAGAAGCCCTAAGTTGGTCAAAACGGTCGCAACAAATGGCTGGTACACGTCTGGACCAACCGCCGAAAGCTCACGATAGATTGAAAGCGCTTCTTCATATGCCCGCTCCGCTTCCAGCCGGCGGTGCATGTCGCAATAAATATTTGCCAAGTTGTTCAACACATCTGCGGCGAATCGCCGGTAAGCTGCCGGGTGAGACTCGGTGAGAGTGCGGTAGGCGTCGAGCGAATCTCGGTATGCTTGCTCCGCCTTATCCATCCGCCGCGTATGTTCGTACAGAAGACCCAGATTATTCAGCGTTCGGGCGACATCGGGCATGTACGCATTTGGATCCAACGTCGCCAGCAGAGTTTGAATATCGAGGGCCTCCCGCAATACTTCGCCTGCCTGCTTGGCGCGTTGTGTGCTGGTGTAGAGCCGACCCAAATTACTGAGTGTCGTGGCGGCCTCGGATAGCACGTATGGATCGCTTTTTGCCGTTTTGCGGCAATAAACAAGAGCCTCTCGGAGGGCTCTTTCCGCTTGCCGCACGCGTTGAGTTTTGACGTACAAACCTGCAAGATTGTTCAGCACCATTGCGACGTCGCTCAGATAGAGACCAGGGTTCGTGCGAGCGAGTTTTCGGTAAATTTGGAGTGCTGCCTGATAGCTCTGTTCTGCCTGACGGAGGCGCTGAGTTTCCTCGTAGACGACTCCCAGAGAGTTCTGAGTATTTGCGCGATCCGATTCGTCCTTGTAGATCGTTAGGAGCTTCTCAAAGGCCCCGATAGCCTCGTCAAATTGATTAAGCCGTCGCGCGGTGCAAGCGAATTGGTAGCCGTACTCTGGATTTTGAGATCCCCGCCAGGCTTCGCGATAGATGGGAAGTGCGCGATTCAAATCGAACTGCAGTTCGTAGAGAATACCAAGTTCAAATAGGTCTCTTGGTAGTTCGCCGGCCTGTTTGCGGCGTTCTTCCACCTGTTTGGACTTTAGACGGACTGCACTGTCGAAATCTCCTTCTTCAAGAAATTTGCCAAACTCTGCCTCAGGAGGCTCGGAAGATCGGGATGCGATATGTTCCTTAATCTTCATAAGTTCCCTCGTGAGGCGCTCAATCTCTTCGTCCTTCTCCCTGATTCTCTGCTCGACAATTCTCCCTTCGTGGACGGCCTTCGCATAAAGAACCTCGACCATCTCGCGGGTCTTGCTGGTGTTCTCGTCAATTCGTGCCAGCAGAGCCCTTTGATAGTCACGAAAGGCGAGCTCCGCCTGGTTCCATGCCATCTTGTATTCATCCGTGACAATGAGGGCGCGGAAATTCTCCTTAAAATGCTCAGGAAGGCGGGTGACGATTCTCGCAATGAGGGGGTCTGGCGCTGAGCGTGTTTGCAAATTCAGGGACTGACTACGCTGCTGAATGGCTTTGCCTTGCGCGTCGAGCCTCTCCATCGTGCTTCGAAAGAGACTTTCCAGATTTTCTTGGTTTAGCTGTTCCGCACGAATTTCAGCGAGATTCAAAGGGACTGAGGTTTTGAGGCAAACGTCCCAATTGGAAAACCACTCCTCGAAGCTGGGATCGCTTTGATTTCGTATCTCACATAGGCTCTGCCGAAGGGCCTGACGATAGGCTGATTGCAAATCGGGGGCGGATTTTTTCAGCCTCTCAATTAGGGATTCAGCTCCGGTGTCGGCGAGTTTTCGGGCGGCTTCTTCACCAATTTTGTCTGTGCAGGTCTTCACCAAGTCAGCAGCGGCGTCACCGAGAACGTTTCCGATGACTCCTCCCAGCGCGCCGCCCAGCGGGCCGGCAAGTGCGACCCCAAGCCCAGCGAAGGCGACTTGAATGGCCGCCTTGGTAAACGGATTGGAACTATCCAAAGACATCCGGATTGAAGCTCCATCGAACTATGAATGACAAGTATGGTAACTGATCCTTTTCGCCAGTTTCTTAGCCTTTTCAAAATCCTTGGGGGCGGAGACAGACGAAACGTCCCCCAAAGCTTGACGAGAAGGGCTTAGGCTCAATGGGCAATTTGCTGTTCAAGTAACGGATTTCGAACGGTAGGCTTGATCCGGAACCAGATGGTATAAAGCGCGGGCAAGAAAATGAGGGTTAGGACCGTCCCGACGGCAGTTCCGCCAATAAGCGTGTAGGCGAGCGATCCCCAGAAGACCGAGAACGTCAGAGGAATGAACGCGAGGACCGCAGCCAGCGCGGTGAGAACAACTGGCCGTGATCGCTGGACCGTAGCCTCCACGACTGCGTGAAAATCATCGAGTCCTTCTTCCTTGTTGGTCTTGATTTGCCCGATGAGGATCAGCGTGTTACGCATCAATATCCCAGCCAGAGCGATCAGGCCGAGGATCGGGTTGAAACCGAACGGCACGTGAAACAGGAGAAGCGTGGGAACAACCCCCGCCAACCCTAAAGGAGCTGTGAGGATTGTCATCGTCAGAGCCGAAAGGGACCGTACCTGAAAGATGATCACGACCAGCATGCAAACGAACATGATGGGGAACACCTTTGCTAGCGCGTCGTTCGCCTTCCCCGATTCCTCGCCATTGGCGCCCCCTTCGATTCTGTATCCGTCTGGCAGCTTGTCGATGATGGGCTGAAGCGTCTTCGCTATCTCGGCTGTAACTTGAGGCGGCTGAAGCGAATCATCGAGATCGCTCTCAACCGTAATCGTGGGCACCCGGTCACGCCGCTTCAGAATCGGATCTTCTTCTTTGATTACGACGTTTCCGATCTGACTGAGTGGAATCAATCTCCCATCGCTGCTGCTCAAGGTCATATTCAGCAGCTTTGTGGGATCAAGGCGATTAGGTCCTGAGGTGCGCACCACCACATCGACGGCACGAATGTCTTCGCGGACCTGGGTCACAGTGACTCCTGTCGTGAGGAACTGAATCTGTTGACCAACATCATTCGATGAGAGACCCATCAGGCGAAGCCTGTCCTGATTGAGGACAAAATGCAAGACTGGCGCACGCTCCGTCCAGTCCTCATTTGCCTGACGCACATGTGGATTGGCCTGCATCTTTGCCAACAACTGATCGGCGATGGTTCGCACCACAATGGGGTCTGGACCCATAACGCGGAAGGCAATCGGCCAAGGGGAATAAGGACCAAAGACAAACCGGCTTGCGCGGAGGCGTGCTTCCGGGGCGAGTCCCGCCGCCACTTGCTGGCGAAAACGAAGGATGAGCTGGTCTCTCTGCTTCGGATTCGGGGTTAAGATGATCATCTTGGCGAAGTTTGGAACCGGCAAATCGGGATTATAGGCAAGCCAGAAGCGCGGCGCACCGCCGCCTATATAGGAACTGACAATCTTTGTCTCAGGCTGCGCACGCAGCCACTTTTCGACTTTCATCACAGTGGCTTGGGTGGTCTCGATACTGGAACCCTGCGGCAGCGTGACGTCAAGCAGTACCTCCGGCCTGTCAGAACGGGGGAAGAACTGTTGCTTGACGAATCCCATGGCAAAAAATGACGCGAAGAAGATGAGAACGACAGCGCCAACCACCTTGAACTTGTTTTCTGCGGACCAGATGATTAGCTTGCGGAATCTCTGATAGTTTGGCGTCTCATAAATGGCTGCGTAACCACCTTGCGTGGTGGGGATGCGGGGAAGAAGCTTCACACCCAGGTATGGAGTAAACGTAACGGCGACAACCCATGATGTCAGCAGAGCGATGCACACAACCCAGAACAGGTTTCCGCAATACTCGCCGACACCTGACTGCGCAAAACCGATGGGCATCAGGCCAATGATCGTCACCAGGGTTCCGGCAAGCATCGGCGCAGCCGTGTGGTTCCACGCATAGCTCGCCGCCTTGATGCGGTCCCAACCTTCTTCGATCTTGACGACCATCGACTCGATCGAGATGATTGCGTCGTCAACCAAAAGGCCGAGAGAAAGAATGAGGGCGCCGAGCGTAATGCGGTCAAACTCTTTCCCGGTCATCAGCATGATGACGAGGGTCGCCGAAAGCGTGATGGGAACCGCGGCGGCGACCACGATGCCGACACGCCAGCCGAGACTTACCAGACCGACAATCATTACCACGAGAAGCGCAACAAAGAATTTTTGTTGGAACTCACCGACCGCTTCTTTGATCACTGCAGACTGATCGATTACTTTTTCAAAGCTCATCCCGAGGGGAAGATGGGCTTGGATTTTCCTTTGCTCAACTTCCAGGGACTTCCCCAGATCCAAGCCGTTGAACCGGTCTTGCATCACAACATTGAGCATGAGCGCCGGTTGACCATTGTGACGGACCAGGAAGGTAGCAGGGTCTTCGTAACCTCGTTCCACGCCCGCAATGTCAGACAGCTTGAGAGTTCTTCCGCCGGCGACAATCGGAGTGTCTCGAATCTTCTGCAAGTCGTTGAATGCGCCATCGAGGCGGATGTACACCTGCTGGCTTTGGGTATCGATGGAACCCGACGGCGTCACAGCATTTTGCCTGACTAGAGCATCGAAGATGTCGCGCGCGCTGACTCCGAGAGTTGCAATCCGGTCATAGGAGAACTGCACGAAAATTCTCTCTGGCCGCTCGCCGAAGATATTGACCTTTTCGACTCCGGAAACATGCAACAGATCCTGGCGCAAGGCTTCCGCTTCTCTGGTCAGGAGCCGAGGCGGTAGTCCTGGCGCTTCCAGCGAGTAGACAGCGAAGACTACGTCTTTGTATTCGTCATTGAGGACGGGCGGCAGGACTCCTTGGGGCAGCTTGGACGCCTCATCCTGAATCTTCTTGCGGCCCTGATAGAACTCTCCTTGAACAGCATCAGGGGGTGCGTAGTCCTTGAGTATGACGGTAAGAAAGGCGAGGCCCGGCCTGGTGTAGGAATCCACATGGTCGTAATATGTGAGCTCTTGCATCCGCTTCTCCAGCGGATCCGCTACCAGGTCCTGCATCTGCTGGGCAGTGGCGCCCGGCCATGCCGCCGTTACGGTAAACACCTTAATCGTAAGGCTGGGATCTTCGGCGCGACCCAGTTTGAAATACGCGAATGCGCCGGCGAGAACGAACGTGACAAGGAAGAAGAGCGTGACAGAGCGCTCCTTGACCGCAAGCGCGGAAAGATTGATTCCTTGTTTTGCAGTTTGCTCCTTTTCAAAACGGGGTTCCTGGATTTCAAAGCGGCTCATCGAATCGCCGCCTTTTCGTCCGCAACACGAACCTGCTGGCCATCGCTGAGTAGATGAGCACCTAGAGCCACGATTTGGTCTCCTGGCCTCACACCATCAGAGAGAGTGGCGTCCTCCTCACCCATGCGCAGAATTTTGACCGGACGAAACGAAACGGTCGAAGACTTTTCGTTGAGAACCCAGACACCGGGACCCTTGCCGCGATCGGTAATCGCCGCAAGAGGAATTTGCAGCGAGCCAATTCCTCCTGATGGAGGCAGTTGAATGGTGACGGTTGCGCCGAGCGGAGCCTCTGTGTCCACGCCTCCGAGAACATATCGAGCCTCAAAGGTACGAGTAGCCGGATCGGCGGCATTGGAGAGTTGTCTCAGCCTGGCCTCGACGCTCTCGGTTTTTCCATATAAGGTCGCGCGCGCAGTGGAACCGAGTGCAGGGCGAATCGTCTCCGGAAGATTGACGGCAGCTTCGCGCGGCCCGGCGTGAGCAAGCTTAATCACTGTCTGCCCCGCAGCCACTACCTGACCCGGTTCGGCGAGAGTCTGCACCACGGTTCCGTCTACGTCGGCGACCAGGACAGAGTAGTCTCCCTCGTCCTTGGCAACCTGTGCCTGCGCTTCGACCGCCGCGAGTTGCGCTCGCGCCGCATCAGAGGCTGCTTTTATCTGGTCGTAGGTTGATGCGGACACCGCGCCAGTGCTGACCAGCCCGCGATATCGCGACTCATCGGCAGCCGCCTGTTGCGACTTAGCCTTTGCGGCCTCTACATTTTGAGTTTGGGTGGTAATGACATGCGCGTAGTCAGTCAGGTCGATGCGCATGAGTGACTGACCAACGCGAACCACTTGCCCGACGTCTACAAAGCGCCTGGTTACCTTGCCCGGAACTCGGAAGCCCAGGTCGCTTTGCACACGAGCGGTGACGACGCCAGTGAACGCAAGGTCTCCCTGAGGAGCGGAACCAACAGTCGCGATGCGCACGAGGTCGGGCTGAGTCCGCGGGTCCTGTTGTTCAGGTGCTTTGCAGCCAACGATACCCGCTATAAGCGAAACGAGGGCCAGTAGAGGGGTGACGGATTTCGAGGTCGCCATGATGAGTTCCACTCCAGAAGAGCAACTGGAGTCGAACTTAAATTACGAGTGAATAAATTGTCAACCCGTAATTAAATATAAGATGTAGTATTGACTTAGGCCGTGAGAGAGCGAATCGCTACGTTGGCAACTGCGAGGGCTTCCTCTTGCTGGCTCTTGCCGGCCTGGGCAAGAAGAGTGGGATGGAAGAACAACTCTGTCATTTTAGCGATGGCGCGGCAGGTTTCTTCGAGCGGTGTCTTGCGCTCAAATTCGCCCGAATCGCGTCCTTGAACGACAATTTTGCGGATCATCTGGAAGACACCCTCCTTGAAGCTGCTTAGGGATCCCCAACCCTCCTCGAACGACGCGCAGACCAGGTCGTGCAATTTTGGCTCTTCGTTCAGCACCTGCCAGCCCCTGTTCTCTAAGCCACTGAAAACACGGCGTAATTTATCAACCGGCGAGTTCGTAGCCGCAATAGATTCCTCGACTTCGGAGAGAACCGCGCCCAGGCAGTGCGAGCATATTGCCTCGCCGATGGACTGCTTGGAGTCGAAGAACTTATAGAGATACGGGGTGGAAAGATCGATTGCCTTAGCGATGTCAGCAAGAGTCGTTTTTCGGTAGCCGTAGAGGCGAAAATGCTCTCCGGCTGCCTGGAGAATCTGCTGTCGACGCTTGTGGTCCGCTGGCCCCCTTTGTCCGGAAACCGCGTTTGCGTCGATGATGATCTCTTGGCCCATAGATTGATGATAGCTTACGGTTCGGCTTGACACAAAGTTATGAGTGACATTATTATTCACTCGTAATGACACAGTTCAAGTCAAAACGCTCGCCCCGCAACGGAACCAGAACCAAGACGGCGGTCTCCGCTCTCTATTTGGCACAGGCGGTCATCGCCTTCCTTGTGGCCGGATGCTCGGTTGGGCCGAGATACAAACAGCCGGTCAGCAAACTTCGGCCCTACCTTAACGCACCCGCAATTGAGTCTCGCTCGCCTGTTCCTCCGGCTCCAACGCTCGACACGTGGTGGACAGGATTCAACGATCCGGCGCTCACGAAAATTGTCGAGCGAGCACTGGCACAGAATCTTGATCTCGGAGCATCATTCGCGCGGGTCGAGCAGGCGCGAGCGGCAGCGCGAGAGGCCGGCGCCAATCGCGAGCCAAATTTCGATTTCGAGGGAAGCGACACGTCCTCGCGCCAGTCCGTTGACACTCCTATAGGACAAGCCGTGGCGGGCCTGATTCCAGGATTCAAGCGCAACGAGAACTATCTCGATCTCGGAATCGGAGCAACCTGGGAGACCGATATCTTCGGCGGCTTGAGACGGGGGGCTGAGGCGGCAAATGCGGAAGCGGAGGCAGCAGAAGCGGAGCGATTGGGCACGCGGGTTTCAGTGGTCGCTGAGGCGGCGGATGCCTACATGCAAATCCGCGGGGCGCAAGTACGCCTGGCATTCGCGAAACAGCAGATCGAGACCGATGAACATCTGCTGCGACTGGTCTCGCAGAGAAGGAACGCGGGTGTTGCTTCGGATCGCGAACTGGCACAAGCGGAAGCGCTCTTGGCACAAGCCAGAGCAACAGTTCCACAACTCAACATCATTCTTGAAGCTCAGCTCAATCGACTGGATGTACTGATGGGCGCGCAACCAGGCACCTACGCCGCTGAGTTGAGTGCAACGGAAGATATTCCGGCGATACCCGGCATCGTCAATACCGTTGACGCTGCCGATCTGCTGCGCCGCCGACCCGATGTCATCGCTGCCGAGAGAAGAATCGCTGCAAGCAATGCGCGCATCGGCCAGGCTCTTGCAGGCTATTATCCAAGCATCTCCCTCGCTGCATTGCTCGGCAGCGAAGCCGAAACTCCAGGAAGCCTATTTCGCGAGACGGGCTTTCAGCCAACGCTGGTTGCCGGACTTCGGTGGCGTTTATTCGATTTCGGGCGTGTCGATGCCGAGGTAAAGCAAGCTCGCGGCGCGAATGCAGAAGCCTTAGTTCAGTACCGCAGCTCCATCCTTCATGCGACCGAGGACGTGGAGGATGCTTTCAGTGCGTTGGCCCAAACGGAGTCTCGGCGTGATGAGATCGCCCGCGAAATTGGTTCTCTTCAACGAGTGAAAGATCTTTCCGAACAGTCATACGAAGCTGGTGTGATCCCGCTGACCGATGTCCTTGATGCCAACCGTGAATTGCTGGTGGCGAAGGATGATCTGGCTTCCACCCGAGAAGGTGCGGCTCGCGCGGCGGTCGCTTCTTTTCGCGCGCTGGGTGGCGGCTGGACACCGAAATAGCCTCTCCCAGTTGGGCAACATGGAAATCCTGGGGAAAGACTGGAGTGGACCCCATCGTCATACCTGCTGTCACAGATGGGATAGACATCCTTGCCGGCGGCCCTTGAACGACAGACGGAACTGACACTCAAGTGAATGCGCTCGTCAGACCTCGGCCACCAGTTGAAATCGGCTGGCCGCCACTGTTACTACCTGCACTTGACCGTGACCTGGGTTCGGTTCCTTTCGCAAAAGCAACATCCCTACTGAATGTAAAGCCTGGACATCACGGTGCACAGCTTTCCGGTCGCGCTGAAGCACCGCCGCCAATTCTGTGATGGAACGAGGTTTTTCCCTTGCCACCTCACAGAGACGGACACGTTTGGGTGTGATGTGCGACAGCATCTCACCCGCAGTGGCGAACGTGATGCGCTTCTCTGAAGGTATGTGCTCCTTACGGTCCAGTTTGCGGGCGCGAGCCAGTTTATGTTCTCTCAATTCAGCAAAGCTCCTTGTACCGATTTTTGTTTTCATGCCTTCTCCTTCAGGGCTTCCACTTCATCGAGGAAACGACGCAGGGTTCGTTCATAGCTGATAAAACCTACTGCTTGCACGCTCCCCATCCAATGACGTTCATGGCGACCGTGAGCGTTGTCGTAACCGAGTACCTGCCGTTGTCCTGCTGGCATAGACCAAGGTGAATGAAGACCAGGTTGTATTTCACCACCACCGCGGCGTCGTCTACATACACCTCTTCGCGGATGATGCCATAGCTTCCTGATTTGCACCGTACCTGATCGATGTCGTCAACAGCTTTGCGGGTTCGTACTCGCTTGGCCACGTTCCAATAATATCACAGGTGTGTTATTACATGACACACCTGCAAAGCTGATGGCGTGTGGGGTTATCCTTCGGCACCCATAAGGGCGGAGATACGGTGACAGCGCACCCTTGCAGTCTTTTCGGCATTTTGTGGCGGTGTGGAAGGTGCCGACCATAGGGTGCAACCACTTCTCAGAACCGTGCCCGTGCTTCTGCAGCACACATCGTGTCCCCTTATCTCTAAAAATTCATGCGTGGGTGAGCAAAATTGAACAGATCCCTCCTTCTAACAAGTGGGATCCTCGAACCAAGAATTAACTACCTAAACCCGCATCCCCAAAAAGAAAGCTTCTATGCCCACCCATCAATCGACCGTCCTGCTTGTAGATGATGACGGTGACCTGCGTGTAGCTTTGGCCGCGCTGTTGGCTCAAGCTGGATATCGAGTGCGAACGGCTTGGGATGGAGTGTCGGCTCTG
>Ga0302325_10026768_pt1 | contig 11974 bp, 13 predicted proteins | sample Palsa_T0_2_FD_201948 | JGI IMG/M metagenome (GOLD analysis project Ga0302325, IMG submission 201948) | Peat permafrost microbial communities from Stordalen Mire near Abisko, Sweden - Palsa_T0_2 | ecosystem: Environmental > Terrestrial > Soil > Palsa > Peat permafrost | place: Sweden: Abisko... | reverse complement strand
GCTCTTTCCGGGCAGCACCATATTGGGCTTGAGGATCACGCCCTCTAGCATCACGCGCTGAGAATGAAGTTGGTTGAAAACCGAGCGAAGGACTTGCTCGGTTACTTCAAAACATCGTTGCAGATCATGCGATCCATCCATAATCACTTCCGGCTCGACGATCGGAACCAGTCCCGCAGCCTGGCAGATCGCGGCGTACCGAGCCAGCGCGTGCGCATTCGCATCGATGCATCCCTCGGTAGGAATACCGGCATCGATGGCAATCACGGCCCGCCACTTGACGAATCGGGCGCCCATCCGGGCATATTCTTGAACACGGGGAATCAATCCATCCAGTCCCTCGGTGACCTTCTCGCCAGGAAAGCCGGCCAGATCTTTCGCGCCGGTATCAACTTTAATGCCCGGAATGATTCCCGCGTCGGATATGACTTTTAGAAACGGGGTGCCATCTTCGGTTGATTGACGGATCGTCTCGTCATAGAGGATCGCGCCGCTGATGAACTCGCCCAAGCCGGGAGTGGTGACGATCAATTCCCGGTAGCGTCGCCGAGCTTCTTCAGTTTGAGGAATCCTAGCCTTTTCAAACCGTTTGTTGCAAGTGGGATTACTCTCGTCCATCGCAAGGAGACCTTTTCCCGGAGCAACCATCGCATTCGCAGTGGCTATGAGCAGTTGTGAATTCATCTCATTTCTCCTTTGCTGCGAGGGCTTCGAAGCCGGATACCACGTCGAAAAGTTCCTCGTCGATGCCGCTCTGGCGGACGCGATGGAATGTCCCGTTGAGGTCAGTGAGCAATTCGTCGATGTTTTTGTCGGCGCGTTGCATCGCCGCGAGGCGGCTGGCGTTCTCGCTGGCGAGGGATTCGGCGCACGCCCGGAAGAGTGAAATGAAAAGATATTCGCGAATTAGCGCGCGCAGCGTCGCGGTGCCACCGCTCATGACTTGCGGCAAGTTCCCGGTTGGCCAGGGGACTTTGGCCAGACCTTGTTGCCATTGCGCATCGAGCGGCAATAACCGCTGGCTCACCGGCTCATAGAGTGCGCCAGACTGCGGGCGGTTATGGAAAACGTAAACACGCGCATATTCGCCTTTGGCTCGATGCGATTCGCTTTCGATTTGAATCTCCGCGACGAGTGGCGTGATTGCGTTGACGGAATTCGGAACGTTGAAAAGTTTCATCAGAGGCAGTCCCGCGTCCGCCAGGCGTGCATGAACGCGCTCACCGACGGCCCAGACTTGAGCTTTGCCGGGAAGAGTCGCGAGTGTCTTAATCGCAAAATCGGCCACGACCTCATTAAACTGTCCCACTAGCCCCTGGTCGGAACCGAACACGATGGCGCCAATCGCACCCGCTTCTATTTTCCCTTTATGTTCCGTCACAGCGGCGGCTGGGTTACCTTGCCGAAAGCACGCGCCCAATCCCAACTCCACGGTGCGGTAGTAGTCGCCCAGAGCGCTCACCGATTTCTCGTATTGTCCGATACTCGATGCGGCCACGGCTTTCATCGTCCGAACAACGGACTGGAGATCGCCAGCACTGGTGAGCTTTCGGCGCAGACTTGCAGTTGTGTCGCTCATAGCTTTTCTCTGGATGTCGGCTTGGGTTTTACTTCCGTTTGGGCCTCCGGCTTTAACTTTGGTTTAGACTGAGTCTCGGATTGGGTCTGCGGTTTGGATTCCGGCTTGGGTTGGAAACCGGTGAGTGCCAGGCGGGCGATTTCGGTGATCGCTTTTCGATCCTCATCATTTAATTTTGCGGCGGTTTCGAATCGCGCGCACACCTCCGCCGGGATTTTCGCCGCTGCTTCACGGACAGCATGCTCTGCGCCGGCCATCTGCTCAATCGGCACCGCGTCGAACAGTTCCGCCGTCAACGCCAGCAGAACTGTGATTTGGTCGCGCACCGACACCGGAGCAGATTGCGGCTGTTTGAGACATGCGCGAATTCGTCGACCGTGCTCGATGATTTTGCGCGTGTTTTCATCCAATCGAGCGCCGAACCGGGCAAAGGTCTCAAGCTCCTCGAACTGCGCGTACGCTAGCTTGAGATCCCCCGCCACCGCGCGGTAGGCCGCCCGTTGCGCCTGGCCGCCGACACGCGATACCGATTTACCAACATCGACCGCCGGCAGCACGCCCAATTCAAAAAGCGACGGCGAGAGATAGATCTGTCCATCCGTGATGGAAATCAGGTTGGTCGGAATATAGGCGGAAATATCCTGCGCTTCGGTCTCGATGACAGGCAGGGCGGTCAGCGAGCCGCCGCCGAGTTCTTTGCGCAAGTGGGTCGCGCGCTCGAGTAATCGCGAGTGGATATAGAAAATGTCGCCGGGAAAAGCTTCGCGGCCGGGCGGTCGGCGGAGCAGGAGGGAAAGCTCGCGATAGGCGCGGGCGTGCTGCGTGAGGTCGTCGTAAACGATGAGCACGTCGCGGCCGGCCTCCATGAAATGCTCCGCGATACTGGTCGCAGCGTAAGGTGTTATGTAGGAAAGGCCAGGTGCATCATTGCCTTCGGCGACAACAACCACGGTGTAATCCATCGCCCCTTTTTCGCGGAGGTTGGCCACGGCCTTGGCTACGGCGGAAGCGCGTTGGCCAATGGCACAATATACGCAGATGACATTCTGGCCCCGCTGGTTCAGGATGGTATCGATTGCAATGGCCGTCTTGCCTGTCTGGCGATCACCCAGAATCAATTCGCGCTGACCGCGCCCGATGGGGATAAGCGCATCGATCACTTTGAGGCCGGTCTGGAGCGGCACGATGACGGGCGCGCGGTCCATGATCGGCGCTGCGGGACGTTCGATGGGCAGGCGGTTGGTGGCGGCTACCGGCCCGTTGCCATCAAGCGGCCGACCGAGCGGGTCGATAACGCGCCCGAGCAATTCATCGCCCACGGCCACGTCCATGACCCGGCTGGTGCGCTCGACTTCGTCGCCCGCGTTTAGATGCCAGTAATCGCCGAGCAGAACAACACCAATTTCATGCTCGTCTACGTTGAACGCGATGCCGAACACATCTCCGGGAAACTTAAGAATCTCCTCGAAGCCGACGCTGGGCAGGCCGGAGACCCTGGCGATGCCTGTGGAAACGTTCGTGATCGTGCCCACTTCGCGCGGTGTAAGGGTTGGCGTGAAGGCTTCCCGCACCTTGCATATTCCAGCGAACGCGCGGTCGAAAACACTCTGCAAGCTTTCGATCGCAGTGTTCATTGGCCTTTCGCGACTGGTTTATTCAACAATTCGCCGACGCCCTTTTCCAGCGACGCAATGTAATCCGCGATGCTCCAGGCGACTTTTTGTCCGTTCGAAGTGAGTTCGATTCCGCTGACCAATTCCGGCGCGGTCTCGAATCGAAGGCGGATTTCAGCCGAAAAGGTTTCGTTGAGGGCATTTTGTATCGCCGCACGCTGTTCCGCAGGCAGTTCAAACGTACTCCGCACGACCGCGGGGTCAGACGCGGACTTCAGGGCTTCGGCGAGGCGCTCCTTCGCCGGCACGTCTATTTCTCGCAAGCGGCGAGTGAACACCTCGCCCATCCGCTCTTCCAAGCTCGTCGTGGCGAGATCCGTCAGCGCTTTTCGCGCGATGGCGAACACTTCCTGCTGAGTCCGGCGACTGATGGCTTGATTCAGATTATGGGCGTCGTTCCTCAGCGTTTCCTGTCGTTTGGCACTTAAGGCGTCGGCCGCCTGCCGCGCTTCATCAAGGAGCCGCTGACGTTCGGATTTCGCGTCGTCCGTCGCCTTACTCAAAAGTGCAGCGCGTTGCTGGTCAAACTCCTGATTCTTATGTTGGAACTCATCCCGCTCTTTTGCGGCTTCGGCTTTCTTGGTGGCCGCATCCGCGAGTTCCGTGGCGATCAACTTCTCGCGCGCATCAATGGCGTGGAGGATGGGCTTGTAAAGAAAACGCTTCATCAACCACACCAGAATGAGGAAGTTGAGCGCTTGCGCACCGACAGTGAACCAATCGATGAGCATGGGTTACTTTCCCGCAGTTTGCGCGATGACGTGGTTCCAAAATGGGTTGGCGAAAATAAGAATCATCGAGATCACGAAACAGTAGATCGCAATGGACTCGATCATTGCCAGACCCACAAACAAGGTGCGCGTGATCGTCGTTGAAGCATCGGGCTGTTGTGCGAGCGAACTCAAAGCCGTCGCAACCGCACGCCCTTCGCCCAGCGCAGGTGCGATACTCCCGATTGCGATCGTCAGACCGGCGGTGACGATTGAGGCGACTGCGATGAGGGTCATGCTATCCATGGGATGTCCTTTGGTAATGTCATTGTTGCGTTAAGTTGTGGGAACTGGCTCCGGCTTGGGTTCGCGAGTGCGTGTGGCGGCCGCGATATAAACCGCGGCCAGGATGCTGAATATGTAGGCTTGCACCATGCCGGTGAGCAGGCCCAGCGCCGTCATAACGATCGGAAAAATGAAGGGAGTGATGGTCAGCAGAATGGCGATAATCATCGCACCACTCATCATGTTGCCGAACAGACGGACGGCCAGTGCCAGCGTGCGCGAAAGTTCACTGATGATGTTAAACGGAAGCATGATAACCGTCGGCTGCACATAGGACTTGAGGTAGCCGCCCATGCCCTGGTCCTCAATGCCGAAAAGCGGCACGGCGAGAAATACGCACAGCGCAAGTGCCGCGGTGGTTGAGAGCGAGCCGGTCGGCGGCTCGTAGTCGGGAATGACGGTGCAGAGGCTCGCCATGGCGACGAACAGGAAAAGCGTGCCGAGAAACCCAATATACTTCTCAGGGTGGCGGAGGCCGACGTCTTCGATTTGTTTCTCGATGCCGGTGACGACGATTTCCAGAAGGTTTTGCCAGCGGGAACGCTTCAGATCCAGGGACAATTTGCGCGTGATGAGTTTTGAGCCGACCGTCAGCACAAGCATGAGTCCCCAAGTTGACGCGATGGTGGCGTTGAGTTTGAGAAACCCGTGTTGCCAGATAATTATCTGATCGGGACTAATGTGCATGGCTGGTCTCCTGTGCAGGGTCGGTTCGGTTTTCTCTTGGCAGCCGCGTCATCCGCGTCACTACCAGTCGTGCCATGACAAATCCAAGAAGACACAGGATTAGGCGTTCCCAATGACCCCGTGCCACAAAATAAAAACCACTTAGGGCTATGCTCATTCGCATCAGCAGGCTGCCGAAGAACCAAAGAGCCGGCTGCTTGGACGACATACCCTTACGAACCGTCCACCAAAGGCCTCCGAAGAAAATCGCGCCAAGCGCCACTCCTGATGCCCACGCCAGTACGAAGGTCAGAGTTTCATTCATCGTGATCCTCCTGTTGCTCTCGCATTGCATTGTCTTCCTTGGCAACCCAATGCCACGCGTTGAAGCAGCCGACCGCGAGCCCGGCAACTAAAAGTGCCAGGGTCCAGGAATGTGTGCCCGAATGGTGTTTGTCTAACCAGATACCGAGTGCTGTGCCAAGCAGCGTCGGTACCGTGACCGACCAGCCGATGAGTCCCATCATGCCTAGGCCGAACCAGACGCCTTGCGCACCGCTACGCCGTGCTTTGAGCTTGCGCGCCGCCTTCGCGCCGATCTGATCAGCGAAGGTCGAGTTGGTCTTCGAGGTTTTCATCGGCTCATCATTCATGCTGAAAAGTCGCCAGGCGACGCAGAAGTCCAGTTTCCAATTTCGCCGTGACGAAGCGCACGCTTCGCTCTTGTTCGTTGAGGTTCAGAAACTCTTGTTCCACCGCATTGCGCAATTGGTGAAGGTCTGTTCCTCCCAGCGCCCGGCGCACGGAAACGAGCACATCCGGTCCGGTTTTGACCAGCACCCCTTTATCCACGGCCACGAACACCTCGCCGTCGTCTTCCGTTTGATATGTCAGAATTCCCGGCACGATCGCCGCCACACAATCGAGTCGGTGTGGCAAGAGTCCAAACGAACCCTCATGCGTTTCCGCCACGATGCGCGACACACCGGTTTTCTCAGCGAAGATCTGAAATGGCAGGAGAACCTTAAGATGCATGAATGGATGCGGCATGGTCGGTCTCCGGTTGAGGCTTCGCTGATTGAGGTTTTTCGCCTGGTTTGGCTTTTTCTTTCGCCTCGTCGACCTTCCCGATCATGTAGAGTGCGCTCTCGGGGAATTCTTTGAATTCATCGCGCAAGATTCGCTCACAGCCGTCGAGCGAATCCTTCAGGCTGACGTCCTTTCCCTTGATACCGCTGAACTGTTCGGTTGCAAAAAACGGTTGAGTCAGAAATCGCTCCAGTCTTCGGGCGCGCCCGACGACGCTCCGGTCGTCCGGAGATAGTTGTTCCATCCCGAGCATGGCGATGATGTCCTTGAGTTCCTCATAGTGCGCTAGCGTCTTGCGGATTTCCTGGGCTAAGAGGTAATGCCGCTCGCCGATGATGGTCGGAGTCGCCATCTTGGAATTGGACTGCAGCAAATCGATCGCGGGGTAAAGCCCTTCACTGGCGCGTTTGCGGGAGAGAACGATCGACGCGGAAAGGTGGGAGAACGTATGCACCGCCGCCGGATCGGTCAGGTCGTCCGCCGGCACATAGACCGCCTGAATCGAGGTAATGGCGCCAGTGTCGGTGTTGGCGATGCGTTCCTCTAGTCCTGATAACTCCGTACCCATCGTCGGTTGATACCCCAGTCGCGACGGCATCTGTCCCATTAAACCGGACACCTCCATACCGGCCTGGATGAAACGAAAAATGTTGTCGATGAGGAGCAGCACGTCGCGGTGCTCGTCGTCCCGGAAATACTCGGCCATGGTCAGCGCCGCCAGACCCACGCGGAACCGCGCGCCGGGCGGCTCATTCATTTGGCCGAACATCATGACCATATGCGGCAGCACACCGGCTTCTTTCATGTCGTGGTAGAGTTCTTCCCCTTCGCGGCAACGCTCGCCGATGCCGCAAAATAGGCTCACACCCTGTTGATGCCCGACCATGTTGTGAATCATTTCGGTGAGCAAAACCGTCTTGCCCACCCCGGCGCCGCCGAAGAGTCCGGCTTTACCGCCGCGCTCCAGCGGCACGAGCACGTCAATCACCTTGATGCCCGTCTCAAAAATCTCGGATTTGGTGGAACGATTGGCCAATGGGGGCGGGTCTCGATGAATGGTGCGCCATTCCACATTGCCTGGCGCCGGCTGGCGGTCGATGGCGTTTCCAAAAACGTCGAACATTCGGGACAGAATGGTTTTGCCGACGGGCACCTTCAATGGCCCTCCAGTGTCTTCCACGGCCATGCCGCGAGCGAGCCCCTGAGTTGGATTCAACGCGATCCCGCGGACGTGATGTGTATCGAGTTGCATCAACACTTCAATGGCGATTCGCCTATGCTCTCCAGCGCGAAGCACGGTGTAGATCGCCGGCAAATGATTATCGAAACGTACGTCCACGACGCTGCCGCGCACCGAGACCACCGCGCCGAGATTCGATGGGCTGATTTCATTGTTCATGTTTCCTTCCTGACCGTCTCGTAGACGTCCTTGGAGGTAGGCGGCGAATGTACTTTCTGTTGCGATGGCGGCTGTTTCCTTTTGCGGGCAAAGCTACCGCTTAGCGTCAGGGTCCGAAGTTCCTCGCGACACACATGGCTGAATTCCGCCAGCGGATCGGCTCGCCCCTGACCTTTTGGACTGACCGCTTTTTCCAGGGCCTTTACCGCCGGCAATTTGGGCCGGGCGTATTCGGCGAATATTTCGTTTATCACTTTCTCGGCGGAGGTCACGACGGTCTCTGAGGAGCTAAGGCGAATGCGGCCCAGCAACGAATAGAGCGGAATCAGCTTGTCAAAGTGGTCGAGGCTGTTGGCTTGCGAATCAACCAGGGCACGCGAGGCCTCGGCAATGAAGTTGGCGTAAAGCGTTTCGCGATCGGCGATCCGCTTGCCAAGCAGTTCGCGCCGATCCTGTTGCTGCTGGGTCAGCCAAGTGCTCGCCAAGGATGTCAGCGCACCCACGAGCGAGCCGCCGAGAACTGACAGAGCACTGGTAAAGGCAGGGTCCATGATAGAAACGGAACTTATGAGATTCAGAGAACAAGCCTGCTGCTTGAGCAGCAGCGCAGCTAGCGCGGTCTATGCCGGTGTGTTTGCATACTTCACACCCCATTTCCAATTGCGAATTTCCGGCAGGTCTTGGCCGTGTTTGTCAATGTAAAGCTTGTGCTCGATGAGTTTGTCCTGAACCATCTGCTTCAAATAGGCGCCCTTGGCACCTAAGTTTGGCAAGCGATCCACGACGTCTTGCACCAGATGAAAGCGGTCCAGATCGTTTTGCACCCGCATGTCAAAGGCCGTCGTGATCGTGCCTTCTTCCTTGTAGCCGCGGACGTGCAGGTTGCGGTTGGTCCTGCGGTAGGTCAGACGGTGGACGAGCCATGGGTATCCATGGAAGCCAAAGATGATGTGTTTGTCTTTGGTGAAGAGCGAGTCGTAATCCGTTTCGCTCAGTCCGTGCGGGTGCTCGCTCTCAGACTGCAGTTTCATCAGATCAACGACATTGATGACGCGGATTTTCAGATCGGGCAGATGCTGGCGCAGAATGGATACGGCGGCCAGAATCTCCAGCGTCGGCGTGTCTCCGCAGCAGGCCATCACAACATCCGGTTCGGCGTCCTGGTCGTTGCTGGCCCATTGCCAGATGCCAATTCCTTCCGTGCAATGCACAACGGCTGCATCCATGGTCAGCCATTGCGGTAGAGCATGTTTGCCGGCGACTACGACGTTCACGTAGTGCCGGCTGCGCAGGCAATGATCGACGACCGAGAGAAGACAGTTCGCATCCGGCGGCAAATAGACGCGAACGATATCCGCCTTCTTGTTGATCACGTGGTCGAGGAACCCCGGATCCTGGTGCGTGAAGCCGTTGTGATCCTGCTGCCAGACATGAGACGCGAGCAGATAATTAAGCGACGCGATCTTCCGACGCCAGGGAAGTTCCAGAGTTACCTTCAGCCATTTGGCGTGCTGGCTGAACATTGAGTCGACGATACGAATGAACGCTTCATAGCTGTTGAACAGTCCGTGCCGTCCGGTCAGTAGATATCCTTCCAACCAACCCTCACACTGGTGCTCGCTGAGCATCGAGTCCAGCACGCCTCCTTCAGGCGCGAGAAATTCATCATTCTGTACTTCCCGAGCGTCCCATTGACGGTTGGTAACTTCAAAGACCGCGCCCAAGAGATTCGAAAGTGTCTCATCGGGTCCGAAGACGCGGAAATTGCGCGGTTCGTGATTCAGCGTGACTACATCGCGCAGGAACTTACCAAGCACCATCGTATCTTGTGCGTTAACGGCACCGGGCGAAGGTACATGCACGGCATGGACGCAAAAGTCCGGCATTCGCAAATCGCGCAGCAAAATGCCACCGTTGGCGTGCGGATTGGCGCCCATTCGCCGGTCGCCCTTCGGCGCCAGGTCGGCCAATTCGGGGATGAGACGGCCATTTGCATCGAACAATTCTTCGGCCCTGTAGCTCCTCATCCAGCTTTCAAGCTGACTGACATGGTCGGGATGCTCGGAATCCACCAAAAGCGGTACCTGATGCGCTCGGAAAGTGCCTTCTACTTGGAGGCCATCAACGACTTTCGGGCCCGTCCAACCCTTGGGTGACCTGAGAACGATCATTGGCCAGCGCGGCCGAGTGGTGTCGTGCTTGTTTCGTGCGTTCGTTTGAATCTGCCGGATGTCCTCAGTGGCTGATTCCAAGGTCGCGGCCATCAGTTGATGCATCTTTTCCGGCTCATCACCTTCGACAAAGTGCGGAGTCCAACCGCAGCCCCGCAAAAATTGCTCCAATTCCTCATGCTCGATGCGCGCCAGCACAGTCGGATTGCTGATCTTGAATCCGTTGAGGTGCAGGATCGGCAGCACCGCTCCGTCAGTAATTGGGTCGAGAAGCTTGTTGGATTGCCATGCGGTCGCCAAGGGACCTGTTTCGGCTTCGCCGTCACCAATGACGCAGGCGACAATCAGATCGGGATTGTCGAAGGCGGCGCCAAACGCGTGGCTGAGCGAATACCCCAGTTCGCCGCCCTCGTGAATCGACCCTGGCGTCGTCGGCGCAACATGGCTGGAAATTCCGCCGGGAAACGAGAACTGCTTGAACAGCTTTTTCATCCCGGCTTCGTCCTGGGTGATATCCGGATATATGTCACTCCAAGTGCCTTCAAGGTAAACATTGCCGACAATCGCCGGGCCGCCGTGACCGGGACCAGCAATGTAGAGCATGTCCAGGTCGTACTTCTTGATGACCCGGTTCAAATGCACATAGATGAAATTCTGGCCTGGTGTCGTGCCCCAGTGTCCAACCACCAGCGGCTTCACATGCGACAGTTTCAGCGGCTCCTTGAGCAGGGGATTGTCGTAGAGATAAATCTGCCCGACCGAAAGATAGTTGGCGGCACGCCAATAGGCGTCGATCTTGCGGAGCAGGTCAGAGGAGAGCGGGACATCGCCTTCAATTGATTCCGGCTCGTAGATGTCAGGCCGAACGTACTCGTCAACAAGTTCGTTTATCATGATTTCCTTCCTAAAAATTGGCCCGAAGCGGTGCTAAGGCATATTTAATTCGGGAGTTGGTGAAATCGCGCGCTTGCCTGGTCGGAGGGACAGGTTATCCGTCACCACATAGACCAAGATCGCAACGAGCATCAGAATTACTACAATCCAGACGCGCCAATCTCGATGCGCATTTTTCCAAAAGTGGTGGCGTGCGTGGACGTGATCCCGTGATTTGGATCCTTCGCCCTCCACATCGTGCCTGTTTGTACTCATTTCGTTTCCATCAAGACCCATGGCGGTCATCTGACTATTTCCGGCTCTTTAGACGGCAGGGATTTCCCATTGGTTGGGCCGTCCTGACCGATTCCCATGGTCAGGGCCGTCAATCCGGCAAGACCTCCGAGTTGCATGCTTTCTACAGCCGTACTGGGAACGATGACGATGGTGGAATTCTGTTTCAAACCTTCATAAAGCATGTTCATGGCCCGTAGATGAAATGCGACCGGATTGTGCTGGTAGCTTTTGGAGGCTTCGGCGAATTTCTCGGCGACCTGTCGCTCAGAATCTCCCAATATCACCCTGGCCTGACGCTCTCTTTCCGCCTGGGCCTGCATCGACATGGCATTCTCCAAAGCCTGCGGGATCAGGACGTCCTTGACCTCCACGGAAATAACGTTGATGCCCCATGGTTCGGTACGCTCGTCAATGATCTTCTGCAGCACGTTGCTGATCTTGTCCCTGCCTTCCAGCATGTCTGAAAGCATGGTTTTGCCGATCACATCGCGCAGGGCTGTTTGTGATGCCCAACTTATGGCGCTCCGATAATCAGCCACGCCCAGGGCGGCCTTTTTCGGGTCAATGACTTTCCAAAACAGCACGGCATCGACATCCACGGGGACCGTGTCTTTAGTGAGGGTTTTTTCCGCTTTGAAACCGGTTGTGATGACGCGGGTGTCGATCCAGTAGGGAATCGCATCGACAACGGGAATTATAAAAAAAAGTCCCGGTCCTTTGAGGGAGTGGAACTGACCCAAGCGCAGAATTACCGCTTTATCCCACTGATCCGCAACCCTGATTGCGCGAGCAAAAACGACAGCGATCACAAAAGCAATGATCCCGATACATATGCTCTTTTCTGGCGCTGCGCCGTTGTAGGCGGCGAATGCCAATCCTCCCCCGATCGCGAGAATTACGAAAAAGATCAGTGCTGCAAAAGGACTGGGTGTTCTCATATTGAGTACCTTTGTGAGTTCGACGTATGTTTTCGCAAAAACAAAAAAGCCGACGCAAGCGAATCCCGAGGTTTCGGGAAACAATTGCGTCGGCTTACTCGTTAACGGGTCTTCCGGCGCTTGGCCGGATTACCCTTTATTTAGTCATCCGAGGATTTCACTATTCTGCCGGAAGTTCATTTCTCGAACCCCCGGGACGTTAGATCGTATCCCTCGGAACCGGCGAAGCAAGGA
>Ga0302325_10026767_pt1 | contig 11974 bp, 9 predicted proteins | sample Palsa_T0_2_FD_201948 | JGI IMG/M metagenome (GOLD analysis project Ga0302325, IMG submission 201948) | Peat permafrost microbial communities from Stordalen Mire near Abisko, Sweden - Palsa_T0_2 | ecosystem: Environmental > Terrestrial > Soil > Palsa > Peat permafrost | place: Sweden: Abisko... | reverse complement strand
TCTTCCAGCCGCATCGCGACATAGGTGAGATCGCCGCCGCGGTTGACGAGCAGCAGCTCGACTTTGCGCCCGGATTTCGCGTCAGCTTCCACCCGCTTTGCCACGTCTTCGGGCGAATGCACCGCCTGGTTCTGCACTTCAACGATGACATCACCCGGTTGGAAATTCTTCTCGCCCGCAGGACTGTCCGGGTCCACGGCGCTGACGACGACACCCTGCACTTCACCGCCGAGGTGATATTTCGCCCGCGCATCGCCATCGATCGTCAGCAGCGACAGACCGAGTTGCGACAGTTTCGACGTCGGCTTGCCAACCGGGACTCTTGCGGTTTTAGGTGCATCCTCGTCGGCGCCGTCCTCAAGCTTTGCAATGGTCACGTGCAAGCTTGCCTTCTTGCCCTTGCGCAGAACCTCGACATCGACCGTCTTGCCGATGGGCGTATCGGCCACCATGCGCGGCAGCGCACGGGAGTCGGATACGGGCTTTCCGTCAAATGCCGTCACCAGGTCGCCGCTTTCCACCCCTCCTCGGGCCGCCGGGCCATTGACGGCAACATCGGCAACAAGCGCGCCTTCTTCGGTAGGTAGCCCGAGACCTTCTGCGATGTCCGTCGTTACCTGCTGGACGCGCACGCCCAGCCAGCCTCGCCGTGCCTGCCCGAACTGCCGGAGCTGATCCACGACTTCGCGGGCCATATTGGCGGGAATGGCAAAACCAATACCCACCGATCCGCCCGACGGCGAAATTATCGTCGAGTTGATACCAACGATGTTGCCAGACATGTCGAACAAGGGTCCGCCGGAATTGCCCCGGTTGATCGGCGCGTCGGTCTGAATGAAGTTGTCGTAAGGACCTGCCGCGATATCGCGGTCGCGAGCGGACACAATGCCGGCAGTAACCGTCGAGCCGAGTCCGTAGGGATTGCCGATCGCGATCACCCAGTCTCCGATGCGCGCTTTGTCCGAATCGCCGAAGTGCGCAGCGGGGAGCGCCGTCTTCGGTTTGACGCGCAACAGCGCCAGATCGGTTTTTTCATCGTGGCCGATCAGCTTCGCCGGCAGGCTCGTCCCGTCGTTCAGCGTCACCGTGATGTCGTCGGCGTTTTCGACCACGTGATTGTTGGTCACGATCAGGCCGGATCCGTCGATGATGAAGCCGGAACCCAGTGACGTGACGTGGCGCGGTATTTTGCTCTGGCTGAGATAGTCCTTGAACATGTCCTGCAGCGGGGAATCGGGCGGCAGGTCGGGAAGCGCCGATTGCGCGGCGCCGGACTTCACGGTCTGCGTCGTGGCAATATTGACTACCGTCGGCAGAAGTTGGTTCGCCAGATCGGCGAAGGAATCCGGAGCCCCACGCGCGCCCGCCGGCGATACCGAAAGCGTGGGCGCCAGCATGACTGCTACGGCGGCGAGGGCGCGTGCAACAGCACGTACAGAGAGCCACGAAGCTAACCGCATGAAGGAAAATCTCCAGGCACGCTGATTACCCCGCTGGCCTGATCCGAAATATTAATACCCCAGAGGTGGCGCAAGTGTTGCCCGGCGTCAATTTTCGAGGACATGGTTTCCGCCCTGCAACAGTGTCCCAAATAGCACAGAGCGCCGGTGCGGCTCCGAGACCCAAATGCGGAATAAATATTCCTAATTGGGTTGAATTAGATCCAATTTGGTACTATAGTTGCCAAATTGGAGAGCGAATGTCGGAGCTACCGTCCGCAATGGCCGCCCGGGAGATGGCTCGCAGAGAAGCGCTGGAGCGCGTGTATCGACTGCCCGAGCCGCGAAATTCCATCCTGATCCAGGAGGGAAAGGCTTCGTTGTCTTCGGCCTTCGCACTGCGCGATCTCCTCCAAGCCATTCAGAGCGCCTCGCGATGAAGACGGAAGAGCTCGACGATTTTGCAGACCGCATCGCGTCAGCTCCACGCGACGATGAAGAGGAGTTGTTCGAAGGGGCGATTACGCTGTTTGGCGACGCGAACGGCAAAAGCGTGGGTTGGCGGGAATGGATTGGTCTCGGCGCCTTCAATGAGCTTGCGGTGGCAATATTCGACAGCACGCAGGCCGAATGCGGATTCCAGTTCGGCGCAGCCCCACGACAGGCAACGCGCAAAATGCCTGGGGGACTGGCCTGCACCTGGCGCGCCGGTGATGCGCATAGCGCCGTCTACCGGGCTGCAACTCCGGCCCTCGCATTGCTTTACGCCGCCGTCGCGGAAGGCGCCAGGCGCGCCGATGCTTTCAAGGCTGCACAATGCTCACGCTGTGGCGGCCTCGGCTGGTTCATGACCTCTGCCAACACCAAGCACGTCTGTCAGCATGACCAAAGCGTTGCTAAAGCCGCGAAGAAAAGGTCCGGAGGTGCAATTCGATGACACGATACACCATCCCGCAGGAATTCCGTTTGCACCAACTTTCGGGTAGGAAGGCGGTACAAGACCCCGTAGCTCAGCAGGATAGAGCGGCAGATTCCTAATCTGTAGGCCGGAGGTTCGAATCCTCTCGGGGTCGCCAGTTTTTCGGTATGTAGGGCATCGCCTCGGGATTTCATTTTCCCTTTGCGCCAACGCGCCGCCGTCGCGCAATCGGCCTTAACCATCTGCCGAGATGCTCTTCTGAGCATGGACGCGCGGCCTCGCCCACCCGGGCCGATCCTGCTATGCTGAGAGCATGAGGGTGGGGGCATCTCTTGCAGTTGGCGTAGTGGCGGCGGTTGCCAGCCAGTGTCCGGCTTATGCCGACGCTATTGTGCGAATTGTCAACGCCTCAAATTTTGCCGTGACGGTCCGCATCGACGGCAGCTTCGGATGCCGTGCGCAGTCCAAGGCGGCCGCCTCGACGGACGAGGATTCCGCAAATCGCTGCACGTTTGGCGCGACGACCGGAGATCACGTGCTTGAACTCGATTTCGATGGCGGGAAGTCATCGAGCAGGCCAGTCAACATTCCTGCGTCCGGCTTTTCGTTGACCCTCACGGGCACAGAATAGCTTTTCCCATCACGACGTCTGCGATCAGAGGGCTCCGCCATGAGCGCTGAACGCATACGCTCATGACGGAGGTCGCGGTGCCCGGAGGGTTCACAGCGGGTACCGCAGCTGTTCGGTCCGCCTGCCATTGCCGGGAACGAACATCTACCCGACGAAGCCCGGGCATGGTTTATTCCGCCGCGCGAACACGAAACCGGTTCGACACATTGCGCCACCCGCTTCGCCAGGAAAATTCGCAAATAACTGCACGCTTCGTGTCGGGCGACTGCCCGCGATCAGTTTGACTGCAAACCTAAACGAGCGGCGACTTGCGCCACATGGAATACATCACCGGACCGTTTTTGATCCTGATTTCTCCGGTCACCTCGAATCCGAAGCTCGCGTAGATGGGGATATTTTTTTCCTTGCTCGATTCCAGATAGGCAGGCAACCGTTGTTCGTCGGCCACCGCAAGCTGATGGCGCATGACAACGCCGCCGAAGCCTTTGCCCTGCTTGTCGGGTTCGGTACCGATGGACTGCAGATACCAATGACGCTCGCGGGGATGAACCTTCTCCATTTGATCGACCACTGACATCACGCGGAGCGCATCCGCGCCGAACAGGCCCAGAAATGCCGGCCCGTTCGCAATGTACTTCCAGAATGAGATGTGCCATTTGCCGGGTGGAAGCCAAACTGTGGCGGCCTCACAGCCAGACGTCACGTCACATGCGCCAAACGGCATGCCCAGCTTCAGCAGCAGCCTGAAGAATTTCGGCAATTTTGCCGCGCGCGCCGATTCGTCCGAAAAGAAATGCATAACCAGGGGGTCGTCGTGAAACGCGCGCGCAAGCATCTGCGCCATCGGCTCCGCGTCGGATGCCGTCGCGCGGCGCGCCACAGTATTGGAGTTTCGCGCGGACTCGGTTTGGGCAGATTCAATCGCTGACATGAGATCCCTGCGGGTTGTTTTATCTTGGCGCCCCATCGGCGCGGGGGGACAATATCGAGTCAAACGACTCCAGAAGCGAGTCATCGGGCTCGAAGACATAGCCGGCGTCTTCTGCCGTCACTGCGCCTGCGCAACCTTCCGCGCGCAAAATGGCGATGGCAGACATCAGTGCGCCGCGAGGACATAGAATTGCACATTCTGTTTGCACGGCCCCTCGCCCCGGTTCCGACAGCACCGACGCGCCAAGCTCATCCGATAGTCTTTTCAGAACCGCCTCCGAGCGAAGGCCGAGTTGCACGCGAAGAACGATCGAAGCTCTTGCGCGCTCCCTGGCCGCCAACCGCGACAGCAGGACTCTTGCCGCTTTCCGGGATTCGACGCTCCATGGTGCCGAAAGGCTCGCCGCGAGGTGGGCCTGACTCTTGAGGATCGTTCCGTCCTTCAGCGTCTTCAACCCGTTCGCGGCCAAGGTGGCGCCCGTCGTGGTAATGTCGACGATCGCTTCAGCGGTGCCGGCGGCGGGCGCTCCTTCCGTGGCACCGAGGCTTTCAACGATCCTGTAGTCCCAGATGCCGGCGCCGGCAAAGAAACTGCGCGTCAGATTCACGAACTTCGTCGCGATGCGCAGACGGCGCCGGTGACGCTGGAAGAACGCGGCGCAGACATCGTCGAGATCGGCCATGGAAGATACATCGATCCATGCATGCGGCACGGCGACGACGACGTCGGCGTAACCGAAGCCGAGCGGTTTCAGAAGCGCGATGCTTGAGCTGAAACTCGGCGTGGCCTCGTGGACGAGATCCTCCCCCGTGATACCCAGATGCACATCACCCGATAGCAGCGATGATGCGATTTCAGAAGCAGACAAAAGCATCACGTCGATTTCGGGAAATCCGGCGAGCGTCGCGCGATAGCCGCGGGCGCCCGCCGCTTGCGCCATGGCAAGGCCCGAGTCCATGAAATATTTCTGCACCTGTTCCTGCAGACGGCCTTTCGACGGTATGGCGAGTGTGAGAGGCCCGCTCATTTCGCCAGCGCCTTTCGCGCGGCAAGAACGCGCTCGGTGCGGATGGTGAACCCGACCGCAGTAACGGGACCGGACGCACCGAGGTGTTCCAGCAGCGTGTCGTAGCGACCACCGCCGGCGATCTGGACGGGCCCCTCCTCATCGCGCGACCACAATTCGAAGACGAAGCCCGTGTAGTATTCCATGTTCCTTCCGAAGCGGGCTGCAAAACTCAGGCGCTCGGGCGACACGCCGAGATCGTTCAATATCTGAAGACGCGCCGCCATGGCGCCAAGGGGTGCATCGAGCCGTACGCCAACCGATTGTGTGAGCGACCGAATCTCCGCGAGCGCTTCTGCGGCCGGCCCCGATACGGCCAACAATTTCGCGATCAGCGCAGCGAGCTTTGGATCGAGCCGGAGCGTGGCAGCCTCGGCGGCCTGTTCGATAAGGCGATCGACGATTTCCTCACGCGAACGGCCGCCCAGCGCCACACCGCCCAGCATGTCCATCAAGCCCTCGAAAGCGGGCCGGGCCTCGGCTTCGTCAAGCGTTCCCAGATGCGCGAGCAAGCGCTGCGCATCGCTTGGCTGTTCCTGCGAAAGTCTTTCCAGCAAGGCTTCGAAGTATCCCGCGCGCCAGAAATGGCGCTTCAGGCGCCCACGCCATTGCGGCGCGATATCCAGCGCATCGATGAACGCGCCAAACAGCGCGAGATCTCCGAGTTTCATTTCGAAGCCGCCGAGCCCCGCCGCCTGCATGGCTTCGACGGTCAGCGTCAGGACCTCCTTCTCGGCCGCGGCGCGATCCTCGAAGCCAAGCAACTCCGCGCCTGCCTGAAAGAACTGCGTCGGACGGTCGGGCTCCGCCGGCTGATGGCGAAACGCCAGACCGTTGTAGCAGAGTCGCGCAGGAAATTTTCCGCCCTGATCCAGATGCATACGGCATGCGGGAATGGTGAGATCGGGACGCAAGCACAGTTCCTGGCCAGCAGGGTCCGTCAGCACGAATGTGCGGCGGCGAATTTCTTCTCCCGCGCGATCCAGAAATATTTCGGCGGGCTGAAGGACAGACGTTTCAACACGATTGTATCCGCGCGCCGCAAAGACCGAGAGAATGGAATCGGCTTGCGCATTCAGGGCGGCGAGGCGCGTGGCATCGTAGGTCGGAAACGCCGGCATGGCGTCAAGCCTTCACGGCAAGCATGGCACGCACTTCAGCAACAAGGTTGGCACGGCCGATGGTCCTCTGCGCCGGCCTGTTGGCCACCCATTCGGCGCGTGACTCAATCGACTTCGCGAGCTCCGTGCCCAGCGCCAGATCTTTCAACGTCACCTTTCCGTTCACGCGCTCGTCGCTGCCTTCGATAACAGCAACCGCGGCGCCGCGGCGGTCGGCATATTTGAGCTGATCGCCGAACTTCTTCGTACCGACATAAGCCTCGGCGCGGATGCCGGCGCGACGCAATTCTGCTGCCATGGCGAAGCTGTTCTGCGCGCCGTCCAGCGCGAGCACAACAACAAGCGGCGTCACCGTCGGCGCCGCGCGGTCCTTCAGGGCATTCATCAGTCGGCTCACGCCGATGGAAATACCTGTGGCCGGAACCTGTTGGCCGGTGAACCGCGCAACGAGATCGTCATACCGGCCGCCGCCGGCGACCGAGCCAAATACAACCGTCTCGCCGGCTTCGTTGGTGACCGGAAACGTGAGCTGCGCTTCGAACACCGCGCCGGTATAATAATCGAGGCCACGCACGATCCCGGAATCAAACCGAACAGCGCCGGAGTATCCGCTGTCCCCCAGTGTATCGAGGATCGCGCCCAATTCCCTGACGCCAACCACGCTCGTGCTATCCCAAGCCTCGTCCGGCGCGATGGTATTCCACCACTTTTGCAGTCCGTCGGAGTCCGTCGCCTGTGGCGACTCGGTTGCAAATCGCGTGATGCGCTCCGCGGCATCCCGTGAAAGTTCCGCACCCTTCGTAAAATCTCCGGACTCGTCCTTCCTTCCCGAGCCCAGCAAGGCGCGCACGCCTTCCTTTCCCAGCCGATCGAGCTTGTCGATCGCCCGCAGCACAATTCCGCGTTTCGAAGAATCGACGGCGGCCGCCTCCAGTACGCCATCGAGCAATTTGCGGCTGTTTATTTTCACAACATACTCGCCGCGCCTGAGGCCCAACGCTTCCAGTGTGTCGCATGTCATCATCAGCAGTTCCGCGTCTGCTGCGGGCGACGCCGATCCCACCGTGTCGGCATCGAACTGCGTGAATTCGCGGAATCGTCCCGGCCCCGGCTTTTCGTTGCGCCAGACCGAACCGACCTGATAGCGGCGAAACGGTTTCGGCAATTCCTGAAAATTCTCCGCAACATAGCGAGCAAGCGGAGCGGTCAGATCGTAGCGCAACGACATCCACTGGCCGTCGTCATCCTTCAGCGAGAACACGCCTTCATTCGGCCTGTCGACATCGGGAAGGAACTTGCCCAGCGCGTCTGTATATTCGAACGCAGGTGTCTCAAGCGGCTCGAAGCCGTAGCTTTCGTAAACGCGCCGGATCGTATCGACGAACGCGCGCTCCGCCGCAATCTCGGGACCGCGGCGGTCCCGAAATCCCCGCGGCAGCCGCGCCTTGGGTCGCAATGACTTCTCTTCGCTCATCGGTGGCACCGGAATGGAGGGGCTTCCATACCGGCTGGACCGCCCGGGGGCAAGAAAGGGCGGTATTCGTCGCTTTCCGGGGCGGAAGCGCCCGATGTTCAGTGAGGCGCGTCTTTGCCCTTCTTCGCATCCCACAGCGCATGCGCCTGCGACAGCACGTATGCGTGGATGGCTTCGACATCATTCTTTGTCAGAATGTCCTTAAACGAAGCCATGCCGCCGTCGGCGAACGCGCCGCCGAGCACGATGCTATCGTACTGGTCCCATATCTCAGGGGGCACCGTTCGCAGATCCGGCACCACGCCTTCGGATTCGGCGAAGAAGCCGTGACAGAAGACGCAGGTGTGGTGATAGGCCTCAAAGCCTTTGGCGACAGTCGCGGCATCGGCAGTCTGCGCCGGCGGTTCATAGGTTGGATTGCCTTCCGGCGTCAGCGGATCGACGTGCTGTTTTCCGCCGAGCTTGAACACGAACAGCCGGCCCTGATTGGTTCCATAGTGCGAGAGCGCCGAATTGGGATCCTTGAACCCGGCAAGTCCCGCCGCACCGCCCCATCCGGCGAGCACGGCGATATATTCCTCGCCGTCCACTTCGTAGCTCATCGGCGGCGCGAGTATCCCTGTGGTCAATTGCATTGACCATAGCTGCTTTCCGGTTTTCGCATCGTATGCGCCGAGATTGCCGTCGGCGCCACCGCCAAAGACCAGACCTCCGGCCGTGGCGAGCAACCCTCCATTCCAGCTGCCGGCCAGCGGCACATGCCACACTTCTTTCTGCGTCACCGGATCCCAGGCCTTGATGTAGCCGAGAGCCGGCGGCGGCGGATGGCCGGCCTTAATGGCATCGAGGATGATTTTGGACATCGTCGCGAAATCTTCGCCTGTATCCCAGGCGCGCGGCTTGTAGACAAACTTCTTGTCGGCCACAAAAATGGCCGACCCGTCCGCGGCGGGGATGTAGACAAGTCCCGTTTGCGGATCGAAAGCCATGGGCTGCCAATTGTGAGCCCCGACGGTCTGCGGCATGACCACCGCCATCTTGTCCTTGTAGCGCGCCGCCGGATTTTCGATCGGCTTGCCCGTCTTCATGTCGATGCCGGTGGCCCAATTCATCACGGCGTAAGGCGCGGCCGAGATCAGTTTCCCCGTGACGCGATCGATTACATAGAAGAAGCCGTTCTTCGGGGCTTGTATGATGACCTTTCGAACTTTCCCGTCGATGGTCAAATCGGCCAGAATCATGTGCGAGGTGGCATCGTAATCCCATGTGTCGCCCGGCGTCGTCTGATAGTGCCAGACGAGTTGTCCCGTTTTGGGATTCAACGCAAGAATCGACGACAGATAAAGATTATCGCCGCCGCCGGTCGAACGCACATTGCGGTTCCACGGGGCGCCATTGCCGGTTCCGACATAGAGCAGATCGAGGTCCGGATCGAAGGCCATCGAGTCCCATGGGGTGCCGCCGCCGCCCATCTTCCACCATTTGAGCTTGCCGCCCTTGGTGGACCAGGTCTTCATTGCAGCGGCCATCGCGGCGTTTTCCGGCTTCACTTTCGGATCGCCGGGCACCGTGTAGAAGCGCCATGCCAATTTGCCGGTGTCGGCGTCATAGGCGGTCACATACCCGCGCACATCGTATTCCGAGCCGCCATTGCCGATGACGACGAGCCCGTCGACAATCCGCGGCGCACCAGTGACGGAATAAGCGTGCTTGCGGTCGATGGTATTGATGTCCCATAGCGGTTTGCCAGACGCCGCATCGAGCTTGACGAGGCGGCCGTCGAACGTGCCGACGTAAACTGCGCCCTTCCAGACCGCGACGCCGCGATTGGCGACGTCACAGCACGCGAACCGTCCCCACGCGCCAGGCACCTGCGGATCGAACTTCCAGAGTTCCTTGCCCGTCTTTGCATCGAGCGCATAGACGAAACCCCACGAACCGGTCGCATACATGACGCCATTGACGACAATGGGCGTGCCTTCCAGCGCCCGAACAGAATGCGTGCGGTATTCCCAAGCGACCCCGAGCTTGTCCACATTCCCGGTATTGACCTGATCGAGCGGCGAGAAGCGCTGCTCGCGATAGTCCCGACCGTTCGAGAGCCACTCGCCGGGCGCCGGTTGCGCGATGCGCGCGCCGTCAACGTTTGCCGCCGGACTCGAACCGGTCTGCGACTGGGCCTGCCCGATGGCCGTGACCGCGCCAAGCAGAAGAGCGCCATTCAGCGCCCATCCGGCCATGCCAAGAATGCGAGATTTCATGTTTCCTGCCCCTATCCCCTCCAGCTCGAGCGAAGGTGGTTGTCGACCTTAAGGTGAATCGCCTTCGAGCGACAATATCGCTGGCCGGGTACTCAGCGGCCGATTGCCGCGAATAGGGTCATGGACATGCGGTGGAGGCATATCGGCTTTTCAGACATGCAAACCCTGTTGCATCCCGCTCGCTGGCGGGCCATTTCGAGCGGCGATGAGCGAAACGACTACAGTTGCCGCGCCGCGGACTGCGGAAGAAACGACGTTTGCAATTCTTTTTGCGGTCAGTTTCTGCCATCTGCTCAACGACATGATGCAGGCGCTGTTGCCGGCGATCTATCCCACGCTGAAGGCCGCCTATCATCTGAACTTCACCCAAATCGGCCTCATCACACTCGCTTTCCAGCTCACCGCGTCGCTGTTGCAGCCGGCGGTCGGGTTCTATGCCGACAAACGGCCGATGCCGTTTTCTTTGCCCGGCGGCATGGTGTTCACGCTCGTGGGCCTGCTGCTGCTTTCCGTCGCGCATTCCTACGCATTGATTCTGGTCTCGGCTGCGACGATCGGCTTGGGCTCATCGGTGTTCCACCCGGAATCCTCGCGCGTCGCGCGTATGGCATCCGGCGGGCGGCATGGCCTCGCGCAGGCGATGTTTCAGACCGGCGGCAGCATCGGTTCCGCGCTGGGCCCGCTCACCGCCGCGGTCATCGTGCTTGCCTACGGGCAGGCGAGCGTCGCCTGGTATTCGGCTGTCGCACTGCTGGCAATCTTCGTGCTGTGGAACGTTGGGGTCTGGTACAAGGCGCATGGGCTCCGACGCATCAAGTCTGCCCACCATCATCACAAGACGGCAGGACTGACGCAGCGAAGAATCGTTGCCTCGATCGTCATCCTGCTGCTGCTCGTCTTTTCGAAATTCTTCTATCTCGCCGGTATTACGAGCTACTACACATTCTATCTGATCCAGCAGTTCCACGTATCGATCAAGAACGCGCAGCTGCACCTGTTTGTTTTTTCCGCCGCGATTGCGGTGGGAACATTCGCCGGCGGTCCACTCGGCGACAGGTTCGGGCGGAAATACGTCATCTGGTTCTCGATTCTCGGTGCCCTGCCCTTCACGCTGATGCTTCCTTATGCAGACCTCTTCTGGACCGGCGTGCTCAGCGTCGTCGTCGGGCTCATCATTTCGTCTGCGTTTTCGGCTATCGTCGTGTTCGGCCAGGAACTCGTACCCGGCAAAGTCGGCATGATCTCCGGCCTGTTCTTCGGATTTTCCTTCGGCATGGGCGGCCTTGGCGCCGCCGCGCTTGGCCGGCTTGCCGACATGACGAGCATTACCTTCGTCTATCAGGTGTGCGCGTTTCTTCCCGCTCTTGGCCTACTCGCGGCCTTCCTTCCGAACATCGAGACGGCACGGCAACGCCTTGCTCGAATGTAAACGTCGTATCTGTCCCTTCCACGCCACCGCTCCGACAATTTGCCGCGCGATTGCTCACGCAACGGCGTTTGCTGAATCAACGGTGTTGTTTGACGGTCAGGAAATCCCGACGCGTTCGCCGCTTCAAAGGCTCCGGCAAATGTATCGTGGTTAAATCGTTAGCCCGCGCCCCAACCTTGAATTAACCAACCTGCCCTACCGTAAGCCACGGCTTTGCGTTTGCGAGCCAGCCGCAACCGGGCACCCAGTGGGGATAGTCGTGATCTTTGGATTCTTTCGTTTTGCTTGGCGAACAGCACGTTCATCCGCCAGGGTTTCCGGCAAAGGCTGGGGCACGGTACTTCCCGGGCTCGTTACCGCGCTTTGTCTGACCGCGCCGGGCGCCGCCCTCGGAATGCCCAGCTATGCGGTTCAAACCGACCAGCCTTGTTCGGCATGCCACATCGGCGCATTCGGGCCACGACTGAATCAATCGGGGCGAAACTTCAAGCTTTACGGATTTACCGCGAACGACACGAAGCAACATACGCTCCCCTTCTCACTGATGGCGAATGGATCATTCGTACATACCGATTCCCCTCAGACTTCCAATGAGTCTGTCGGTTATGCGCCAAATAACAATGTCACGTTTGAAGCGCTGGACGGCTATTACGCAGGCAGGATATTCGGCGCCGTCGGCGCCTTCGTCGAAGTCGATTACGAC
>Ga0302325_10026765_pt1 | contig 11974 bp, 11 predicted proteins | sample Palsa_T0_2_FD_201948 | JGI IMG/M metagenome (GOLD analysis project Ga0302325, IMG submission 201948) | Peat permafrost microbial communities from Stordalen Mire near Abisko, Sweden - Palsa_T0_2 | ecosystem: Environmental > Terrestrial > Soil > Palsa > Peat permafrost | place: Sweden: Abisko... | reverse complement strand
TTCTAATGGGTTCAGGGTCTCGGGCCGAAGCAGGGATAAGGGGAACAATTTTGTGAAGCCAACGATTACCGCGATCGAATCGCGTCTGGATTTTATTCGCAAGGGGAACTGGGTTCCTGGGGATAGCCCCGCGATGGCGAACGATTGGATGCCCGGTCCGTCCTCGAATCCCCCGGCAGAAAGAGAAACAGCGAAAGTGACAGGGCAGGGTTTCGACGGGGTGGTGGAAGCGCGCGAAGACGGGAGCGACAGCAGGTCCCTGGGTCCGGAGTACCGGCCGCGATCGGTTGCGGAGCTGGGGATGCGGCGGTCGATCGTTGAAGACCTGGCGATCAAGACGCTGTATCTGGCGGGCTCGCTTTCTACGCGTGAGCTGGCGCGCCAGATGCGGGTGAGCGTAAACGTCGCGGACGAGCTGGTGAGCCGGATGCGCGCCGGGCAGCTCTGTCAGGTGACGGGGATGACGGGCAACCTGCCGAACATAAGCCTGACGGATCAGGGACGGAAGCGGGGCCTGGATGTGCTGTCGCAGGGGCAGTACGCGGGTGCGGCGCCGGTATCGCTGGAAAGCTATGTGGTGCAGGTGCGGAAGCAGAGCGTGCGCAACATGGTGGTGCGCAAGGCGGATGTAGAGCGGGCGTTCTGCGACCTGATTATCGACACCAAGGTGCTGGGACAGATAGGGACAGGGCTGAATTCGGGGTCGTCGATATTTGTTCATGGACCGGCGGGCGTAGGCAAGACGGCGATTGCGGAGACGATGTCGCGGGTGTTGGCCGAGGATGCTGTCTGGATCCCGCACGCAGTGGAAGTGGACGGGCAGATGATCGCAGTGTTCGACCCGATGATTCACAAGGAAGTGAATGTAGAGGGCGAACACGATGAGCGGTGGGTGCGATGCCATCGGCCGTCGGTGCTGGTGGGCGGCGAGCTGACGATCGAGATGCTGGATCTGCAGTTCAACGCGAACACGAAGTATTACACCGGACCGGTACAGATGAAGGCGAACAACGGGGTGCTGATCCTGGACGATTTTGGGCGGCAGCGGGTGCGGCCGGAGGATCTGCTGAACCGGTGGGTGGTGCCGCTGGATCGCGGGATCGATTTTCTGACGATGGCGGGCGGGAGGAAGATTGAGATTCCTTTCGAGATGCTGGTGGTGTTTTCGACGAACCTGGATCCGGCGGATTTGGTGGATGCGGCGTTTTTGCGGCGAATGCAGACGAAGATTCGGGTGGACACGGCGACGGACGATCAGTTCCGGCAGATTTTCCGGCGGGTAGCGTCACGGCGGGATCTGAGGGTGGATGAAGGCGCGCTGAGCGATCTGATTGGGACGATCCGCGTGGCGCTGAAAGAGGAATTGCGGGCTTGCCAGCCGCGGGACCTGGTGAATCAGGTGTGCTGGGCGGCGCAGTATGAGGATCGTCGGCCGATTCTGGATCGGCGATCTTTGATGGGTGCTGTTGAGGCTTATTTTTTAAGTACTGGGAATAAGCAAGCTGCGGGTTGAGGGGAGTGCTATCCCACCCTGCTCGCGCCAAAAGCGGGCGCGACCAGAATGGGGCACCCGGGATTCTCGCATAGTGAAGAGAAAACCGCGCTGGCATTCTCCGCTTAGAATGAGCGCAGATGCGTTGGGCTTGTGTCTTCGCTTTGCTGTTGTGCTGGGGCGCTGTAGCTTTGCGCGCGCAGGATGCGCCGGCAACTCCAACGAGTGCTGGTGAACAACAATCCAATCCGACAACTTTGACGGTTCGGTCCACTTTGGTGGAGGTGCCGGTGCTCGTCAAGACGAAGGGCGGGCAGGTTGTTTTTGAGCTGACCGCGGATGACTTCGTCGTGACCGACGATGGGGTGCCACAGCAGCTTCGGATCGAAGAGGACACGGATGGGCGGCCGCTGGCGCTGGCGGTGGTGGTGGAAACGGGCGGCGCAGGGACTCGGCATCTGGCGGATTATGCCGCGCTGGACGCGGTGCTCGACGCGCTGATTGGGAATGTGGAGCATCGGGTGATGCTGATCGGCTTCGACAGCGCGCCGCATCTGCTGACGGCGGTCACAGAAAATACCGAGGATGTGTCGAAGCGGTTGTCGCGGCTGAATCCTGGTGATGAGGGCGCAGCGATTCTGGATGGGGTTGCGAAGGCTGTGGAGGAGTTGAATGCGCAGCCGCCCAGGTTCCGGCGGGCGATTTTGCTGCTGAGCGAGACGCGCGACCAGGGGAGCACGACGACGCTCAACGAAGCGCTGAAGTTGATCAGCGACGCGAATATCACGATGTATAGTTTTGGGTTTTCGAGCACAGGGGCGGGGGTGGGGCATGAGGCGTCAAAGTTCAACCAGAGCCAGCCGGGGCCGGCGCATGGGTGTTTCAGCAGAGACGGTGCGGACGCCGAGGCGGACTCGGAGTACCGCGGGCATTACAGCAAGCAGGTGCTGGACTGCATCAGCCAACTGGCACCGCCGCTGCGGCTGGCGACGATGGCGTGGATTGCGGCGAGCGATGGGCTGAAGAAAAACACGGCCGAGTCGATTGCGGGGTTGACGGGCGGGGAGTTTTTTCATTTCAAAGATGCGAAGGATTTGCGGGCGGGGCTGATTCGTGTGTCGAATGATGTGCCGAATTATTATGTGCTGAGTTTTCGGCCTTCGGCGGCGACGCCTGGGCTGCATGCTTTGAAGGTGGAGTTGAAGGGGCGGCCGGGGTTGGTGATGAAGGCGAGAACGGAGTATTGGATTGATTCGGAGTCGGAGCCGTGAAGATCCTTCTGAACCCATGTCTCAGAATCGAGACATGGGGCACCCAGAGTTCGCGCTGATATGCGATCGCATAAATATTCGTTCACGATTGCTTTGACTGGGATCAGCCGGGCGCTTTTGCTGCGGGACCGTTTGATGGGACGTTTGCGGCCGGTGGTGGAGGGGACGGGGCCGGTGGCTTCGGTGGAGCGGCACCAGATTGTTAGCGGTCGGAATGTTCTGGATGCGGTTTGGGTGCGGCCGGTCGGGGGTGTTCCGGTGCGGGCGGTGTTGCTGATCTGTCATGGGATCAGCGAGACGGTCGAGCACTGGGTTCCGGTACAGGAGTTGCTGGCGGCGAACGGGGCGGCTTCGCTGGTGTTCGATTATTCGGGATATGGGTTGAGCTCGGGGCGGATTGAGGCGGCGCAGTGCGAGACGGATGCCGTTGCGGCGTTCGAATTTTTAGAGGGGCTGGTGGCGGGAGCTCAACTTGGCGCGAGCAATGCGGGGGCTGGGATTGCAGTGCTGGGGTTTTCGCTGGGGAGCGGGATTGCGGCGGCCGTGATACGTCGGGTGCGGGCGCGGCGGCTGGTGCTGTGCGCGGGGTTTACTTCGTTTCGGGCGGCGGCGCATTCGGTCGGGATTCCTTTGGGACTGGGACCGCTGGTTCCGCCGTTATGGCATGCGGAGGAGTCGCTGCGCGGATGTTCGCTGCCGATTCTGGTGGTGCATGGGGAGGGGGACCGTATTTTTCCGGTGAAGATGGGGGCGGACCTGGCGGCGTGTTGCGGGGGGGAGACGATTTTCGTGCCGAATTTGCGGCATGCGGAGCCGTATTATCGGCCGCAGGTGGCGTATTGGGGGCCTATTGTGGACTGGATTGCAGGGTGAGGGGGACCAGGATGGGATGCGGATCTACGATCGCAGGATTTGTTCGAGGCGGGTGTCCATTTGCTCTTCCTCAATGAACTCGCCTCGATCAGCCTGTGCGATCCCTTCTTCGACGGCTGCGCGAAAGCTGCTGTCTTCCTGTTTCGGGTGGAAGGGCTCTTCCATGGGTTCATCGTATCCCACCCTGCTCGCGCCAAAAACGCGCGACCAGGATGGGGCACCCGGGGTTCTTGCCGGTGAACGTGTCCTGTCGATTCACGGACCTCAGTCCATGGGAAAGCGTGCGCTCTTGAGCGCTGCGCTGTGGCTGAGGTCCGGAAACTTGTGAGGAGGGCGCTACTCGCGGGGCGACTCGAGGCCTTCGGGCATGAGGAGCTGGGCGAGTTCAGCCTGGGGTCCAATGAGTTCGACCTTGACGGGGGCGAGACCCTGATCGCTGAAGCCTAGAGCGTTTGCGGCTGCCCGGGAGAGGTCGATGACACGGCTCTCGGGGACCGGACCGCGGTCGTTGACGGTGACGATGACCGACTTATTGTTCCGCAGGTTGGTGACCCGAAGCACGGAGCCCAGAGGCAGAGTGCGATGCGCGCAGGTGAGTTGATTCTGGTCGTAGGGCTCGCCGCTGGCTGTGGTGCGTCCCTGGAAAAACTTGCCGTACCAGGAGGCGACGCCAAGCTGGTACCAGTGATGGTGGCTGACGATGATTGCAGGGTTAAGGTGAGTGGCGGGGGAAGCTGCCTGGGCACCGGCGACGCCTAAAAGGATGGCGAGGATTGCTCCGGCAATCGGAAGAAATGGGCGAGGGCGTTTTGCGTTATCTAATCGTGCGATAGCGTTCATAGTCCTCCTCCTGAAATTGTAGGTATCTGGTGCAGGTAAGTCAAACAACCAGAACCATTTAATGCAATATCGACCTTGCGTATCGATGCGTTGTGTGATAGTCCGGAGAGCGTATTTCCGGGTCCACAAAAAGCAACGGTCTTCCTCCGGTGGTCTGGAATGGCAAAGTACCCGGAAGAAAGGCCTGCAAGTACGATGGCAGAAAGGGGCAGCATGCTGCCCGAAAATGAAGGAGGATGGCAGTTTGCGCTCCAAGGGCAACAATGTCAAGGACTTAGCTGAGTCGTCAATAATCGGCAGAGCACTTACCGTTGCGGGTTACGACCCCTCTTCGGGGGCTGGGGTGACGGCCGATCTCGAAGTCTTTGCAGGTCATAGTGTTTCCGGGGTTTCGGCCGTTACAGCGCTGACCGTGCAATCGAGTACGACAGTGCGGAGGGTGGAGCCGGTGAGAGCTGCTTTGTTGCAGGAAACACTGGAGTTATTGGCGCAGGACACGGAGATTACTGGAGTAAAGATCGGAATGCTGGCGACGGCGGAGCTGGTAGGGGTGGTGACCAAATTTCTGGAAATAGCGAGCATTCCGAGAGAGCGAATTGTGCTGGATCCGGTCATTCGGTCGAGCTCGGGGGCGGAGCTGCTTTCGGCTTCGGGAGTGGAGAGGCTGCGTGCGGAGCTGCTGCCGGTGGTTGGGTGGGTGACTCCGAATCTTTTGGAGGCTGGGATTTTGGCGGGGGTCGAAGTGGTTGGGCGGGCGGAGGTGCCGGCGGTGGCGGCTCGGATTCAGGCGTTGGGAACCTCCTCGCCCTGGCGCGCGGAAGAGCACCGCGCACCAGAATGGGGCACACAGCCCGGCGGTTCGGGGCTGAATGTGGTCGTGACCGGCGGGCATCTGGATCCGCCGGATGATTTTCTGCTCACGGATTCAGGGGACGAAGTTTGGGTGCCTGGGGTGCGGGTGCAGGCTGATGGGGTGTATGGGACGCATGGGACGGGGTGCGTGTTTTCTTCTGCTCTGCTTTGTGGGTTGATGTGGGGGGAGGGGGCGGTGGAGGCGGTTCGGGGGGCTAAGGAATTTGTGGTTCGGCGGCTCTCGAGGGATTAGAGATTACGCCGAGATCGATTCGGCTGACTGCATGCTCCGGACCTTCACCTTGACCTCGACGCGCGAGCCCAGACGATTGATGATCGAGACGAGGCGATCCAGAGTGAAGCGTCCGAGGTCGGCATTGCGGATGCGGGAGAAGTCCGCGGCGGCGATGCCGGTGCGTTGGTGAGCAGCCCGCACAGTGAGACCTTCGCGGTCGAGCATCCTGATGATTTCGGCGGCGAGCAAGGCCTTCATCTGTTGCACATCGGGGTTCGGATGTCCGAGATCGCGGAACACGTTGCCGGTGCCGCGCACTACGTCGAGCTGTTTGCTTTTCATTGCAGCATCTCCTTCAGCTTCCTCAGCCGATCGCCGATCAGATCGATTTCGTGTTTCGGAGTTTTGATTCCATGTGTCGACTTCTTCTGGAAGGCGTGAACCACCCAAATCTCGCTGCCGATCTGGACAGCGTAGACGACGCGGAATGCGTTCCCGCGAAAGGGCAACGCGATCTCAAGAACGCCGGAGCCCAGACCCAGCAAGGGTTTGGCAATGTCAGCCTTCCCGCCTTCCGCAGCGATCGTCAGGGCCGTCAGACAGATCGACTGCGCCGCCGCGGGAAATTTCTCAAAGTCCCTGCGAGCGGCTTTGATCCAGGATATGGGCCGAGTTTGTTGCCTCATCAGCGCACGATCGCAATCACTGATCGAGTGTAGTCAAAAATGACAACAAAGGTCAACGGGCTTCGTGCTTCGCTTTGCTCGGGATCCGACCTTTAGTCAGGTGACGCCCGATCAGATTGTCGTCCAGTCCAAAATGACTTTGCCGGTGTTGCCGCTGATCATGGCTTCGAAGCCTTTTTCGTAGTCCTTGTAGTTGAAGCGGTGGGTGATGACGGGGGAGATGTCGACGCCGGCGGTGACGAGGACGGACATCTTGTACCAAGTCTCGTACATTTCGCGGCCGTAGATGCCGCGGATGGTGAGCATGTTGAAGATGATCTTGCGCCAGTCGGTTTGCATGGGTTTGGAGGGGATACCGAGGACGGCGATGCGGCCGCCGTGGCACATGTTGTCGATCATCTCGGTGAAGCCCGCGGGGGATCCGGACATTTCTAATCCGACGTCGAAGCCTTCCTGCATACCGAGTTGTTTCTGGACCTCGGCGACGGGAGTTTCGCGGGGATCGACGGCGAGGGTAGCTCCCATTTTGCGGGCGAGATCGAGACGGAAAGGATTGAGGTCGGTGGCGACGACGTAGCGCGCGCCTGCGTGACGAACGATGGGAATGGCCATGAGGCCGATGGGGCCTGCACCGGAGATGAGGACGTCTTCGCCGAGCACGGGGAAGGCGAGGGCGGTATGGACAGCGTTGCCGAAGGGATCGAAGATGGCGGCGATTTCTTCCGATACTCCCGGGTGGTGACGCCAGATGTTGGTCATGGGGAGGGTGATGAATTCGGCGAAGGCGCCGGGGCGGTTGACGCCGACTCCCGAGGTATAGGCGCAGAGGTGGCGGCGGCCGGCGAGGCAGTTGCGGCAGCGTCCGCAGGTGACGTGGCCTTCGCCGGAGACGAGGTCGCCGACCTTGAAGTCGGAGACGTTGGAGCCAACGGCGGCGATTTCACCGACGAACTCGTGGCCGATGACCATGGGGACGGGGATGGTTTGCTGGGCCCACTCGTCCCACTGATAAATGTGGACGTCGGTGCCGCAGATGCCGGTGCGGCGGACGCGGATGAGGACATCGTTGATACCGTATTCGGGCTCGGGTACATCTTCGAGCCACAGGCCGCGTTCGGCGCGGGCCTTGACGAGTGCTCGCATGGTTCTCCCTGGGTTTAGGCTGTGCCCTCAGGGGCCAAAGCCCCGCGATCTTTTGGGCAGTAACGGCACGGCTGAGCAGCTTGCGGAAAAAGTCCTTATCGTTAGAAAAACCCATCCCTCAGCGGCTAAAGCCGGACTCATCCCGCAGTTCTGACGGCCCGGCCGAAGCCGTGCCCTTTCAAAACTGCAGAGTTTTTCGCAAGCTGTGAAGTCATGCCCGTTCAAAACACTCCTAACAAAAAGTTCCTTTATGAGGGTAAGCCATTTCCGCGCCGACGACGAAATGCTGTCGATGGACCTCGACATTTGCGAGTGTTGTGCTCTGAGTGCGAGGCGATCCGGAGAGCCGATTTGACCAGCGGGGTGCGAGGCGGGGGACTATGATACGTCCTTATGTTCAACAAGCGTGGTGCGGGTTTCTGCGTGCTCGGTATGAGCCTGGTGCTGTTCCTTGTTTGTGCAATGCATGCGCGGTATGCGTTTGCCGCGGGTGGGTCGACTGAGGGGGACGCGGAGAGCAGCGCGAAGCGGGCGCTGGATGCGGCGAAGGTGAGCGCGTTCGATGGAACGCTCGAGTATGTGAGCCAGGAGGTGGTCGAGAAGCCTGTGGGGGGTGCGGATCACGAGATCCTCTACAGGATGGACGGGCCGGGCGCGGGAGTAAAGAGTAGCGTGCAGTATCGGATTTATGGGACGCCTGCGGATGCGAAGGGGCGGGCGAATCCTGTGGGCGCGCAGGTGACGGAGGAAGAGCACCTCGGCGAGATTCCGCAGGGTAAGGGGCAGTTGCGCAACTACCATTCGAACCTGTCGGGGTCCGATTTGGCGAAGAGTGTGCCGGAGACGTTTCACTGCATGGCGCTGGCGGGAGGTAAAGCCGCGTGGTCGCGGTGCTACTACTATCCGGGGGGCGGGTCGGATGTAGTGGTGGTGGGAACGACGAGCTCGTCTGCGGCGAATGAGGCGATTTTGATTACCGCGATGGGTGCGCAGACGCTGGGGGCTGTGAAGCCTTAAAAGCAGGGACCAGGTGTGACCTTTCAACAGGTTGTCGATTCGATCTGGACCGGAGAAGCTGATTGTGACGAGCAATCCAGTTTCAAGGGAGAGATCGAATCGATTTACACAAGAATGCCCGATTGAGATTGTGGATTCGAGAGCGGATAGCCAGAAGTGTGGTGGATCGGAGATGCACGGACTCTTAGCTGCTGCCGCCGCGAATGACGATTCTCAGTTCAGTTCCCTGACCCAGATGTTGCGGAAGCTGATGGGTTCGCTCTTGTCTCCGTGGGCCTGCAGTTTGATGGGAGCGCGGTCGTAGGCCTTGTAGAAGGGCTGGCCGATGTAGAGGGTCTGGCCCTTGAGCTGGAAGTGGTCCTGCACCAGGACTCCGTTGAAGAAGGCCGTGACGTAGGCGGGCGTTTTGAGCGTGCCGTCGGCGTTGAAGGTGGGCGCAGTCCAGACTACGTCGTAGGTCTGCCACTCGCCGGGCTTGCGGTTGGGATTCACCAGCGGCGGGCTCTGCTTATAGATGCTGGCGGCCTGGCCGTTGACGTAGGTGGTGTTGTTGTAGGAGTCGAGGACCTGGAGCTCGTAGCCCGCGTCGCCGGGGCCGAGCGAGGCGAGAAAGACGCCGCTGTTGCCGCGCGCCTGGCCGCTGCCGGTGATGTTGTCGGGAATCTTCCACTCGACGTGGAGCTGGTAGTTTTTGAAGCTGCGCTTCGTCTCGATGTTGCCGGTGCCTTTGGCCACGAGCAGCACGCCGTCGCCGACGGTCCACTTCGCGGGGGTGTGATCCTGCGCGGAGACCCACTCGTCCTCATTCTTGCCATCGAAGAGGATGATGGCGTCGGAGGGCGGGGCGGCGTTGGTCGCGCCGGGCGTGACAATGGCCGGGACCGGCGTCCAGACTTCGGTGTCTTCGGGCTTTGGCTTCGGTGTGTCCTGGGCGAAGGCTGTGGTCGCGAGGAGGGTACAGGCTGAGAGCATCAAAATGGATCTGCGCATAACGCAAGGAGGATAAACCAATCAGCGGTGCGGTGCGCGCGGGTTACGCTGGAGAGGCAGTATCCGCAACAACAACGTGAATATCTTCCCAGAACATCCAGTGGGGATTGAGGGGCCGGGCGCCGAATTTGGCGTAGAGGCCGCGGGCGATGAGGTTCTTCGGCTGGACGTCGATGCAGACGCGCAGAGCTTGCTGTTCGATGAACCAGGCCGCCAGTGTGACGACCATTTGCCCCGCGATCCCGTGTCGGCGGTGCGCCTGGACCACGTCGATCCATTCGAGTTCGCCCTGGCATCTGTGCCGCGTGGTGCGATGGCCGGCGATGAAGCCGACGACCTTGCCATCGAGTTCGGCTACGAAGACGGCGTGCCCTGGCAACGCATGCTGCGCGCCGAGGTTGCCGGCGAGGTAGTTGCCGATGCGACGTTCCCAATACTCCTGGGTCTCCCACTCGGCGGCGCGAATCGCGGCCATGGTGGGGACGTCGCGGTCTTCGGCGGGCCGGAGGATGAGGGAGGGTGCGTTCATCGCGTTGCTATCCATGGAGCTCGCTTATTTTTGCTGCGTGGGTTGTCGTTCGGCCCCGGTTGCATCCTGCTGTGATTGAATCAGAACAGATGCCGCCCCTGTGGAAACCGGAAAGCTGGACCGAGCGCCTGGCTGAGCTCGAGGCGCGATCGGGCGAGGAGAAGGAAGCACCGCTGCGCCGCGATGTGCGCTCGCTGGGGTTGTTGCTGGGGCGCGTGTTGCGCGAACAGGCAGGTGAGAAGCTCTACGCCAAGGTCGAAGAGTTGCGGCAGTCGGCGATTCGGCGGCGCGAGCTCCAGAGCAAGGGGCAAATTCGCGAGGCCGAAGACCTGATGCAGATGGCGGTGCTCGACATCAGCGCAATGCCGGTGGAGCAGGCCGACCAGTTGAGTCGCGCCTTTGCGTTTTATTTTGAGCTGATCAACCTGGCGGAGACGAATCATCGCAAGCGGCGGCGGCTTTCGGTCCAGATAACAGGGGATTCGTCGAAACGCGAGGCGCAGCGGGGCGAGTTGCGCGGCACTCTGCGGGCGATGCGCGAGGCGGGGATTTCTGCGGAGAAGGCGCTGGCGTGGCTGCGGCGGATTCTGGTGATGCCGGTGTTCACGGCGCATCCGACGGAGATTGCGCGGCGCTCGGTGCTGATGAAGCGGCGGCGCATGAGCGAATTTCTCGAGCGACTCGACCGCATCCCCGTTGCCGATGAAGAGCTGATGGCGCTTGAGGAGGCGCTGACGGCGGAGATCACGGCGCTGTGGCAGACCGATGAGGTGCGCAGCCGTCAGCCCGCGGTAGCGGACGAAATTCGCATGGGGCTGGATTACTACGACGTTTCGATTTTCGAGACGCTGCCCGGGCTCTACGAGGAAGTGGCGGGTGCGCTCAAGAGCGAGTACGGCCTTGACGTAGAGATGTCGGATTTGCCGTTGCTGTTGAGGTTCGGTTCATGGATTGGCGGGGATCGCGATGGCAATCCGTTTGTCACGCCGGAGGTGACGCGGCAGGCGATTTTGTCGGCGCGCGCGCGGCTGCTGGATTACTACGATGAGCGACTGCAGCAGGCCATCGATTTGCTGACGACCTCGGCGCAGCAATTGCCGGTGAGCGAAGAGCTGCAGGCGCGTTTGGCAAACTTTCAGGCAGAGCTGCACACGAGCGCGGAGTCGTTCGGTACGCGGTTCGAATTTGAGACGTATCGCCGGTATTTGGTCTGCGTGCGCGCGCGCATTCGACGCATGGCGGGCAAGGCCGACTCCGACCCTGAGCTGCTGGAGTCCGCGCTGGCCGGCCTTTCGGCGTACTGTTCGGCACGTGAGTTTCTTGAGGACCTGAGCATTGTGCGTCGCAGCCTGGCCGCGAATCAGGGAATTCGTTTGGCGGAGACGCTGATCGATCCGCTGCTGCTGACGGTCCGCACCTTCGGACTGCACCTGCACACGCTGGACATTCGCCAGCATGCGGGGATTCATCGCAAGGCGCTCGAAGAAGCTTCGGCGTGGTGCGCGCAGAACGGGGCGACGGCTCCTGGCGCGCTCAGCCCCGAGACGCGCGATGTGATTGAGACCTTCCGCGTGATCGCAGAAATTAAAAAAGGTTGCAGTCCGGAGGCGATTCGCCAATACATCGTGAGCGGCGCTTCGTCGGTGGAGGACGTGACGGCGGTGATCTGGCTCGCGCGGCTGGGCGGGGTGGAAGTCGCTGGTCACGGCGGCGATCCCGGCGTCATGCCCGTGCCACTGTTCGAGTCAATCGAGGACCTGCGCAACGCGGCGGGCATCTGCCGCGAGCTATGGAGCTCGCCGGGCTACAGCAAGCTGCTTGCTTCGTGGGACAACACGCAGGAGGTGATGCTCGGCTACTCCGACTCAAATAAAGACGGCGGGATGCTGACCAGCACCTGGGAAATTTTCTGCGCGCACCGCGCCCTGCACGATGTGGCGCGCGACTGCGGCGTGCGGCTGCGGCTGTTTCATGGGCGGGGCGGCACGGTGGGGCGTGGCGGCGGACCTACGCATCGCGCCATCTATGCGCAGCCGGTGGGCGCGT
>Ga0302325_10026764_pt1 | contig 11974 bp, 13 predicted proteins | sample Palsa_T0_2_FD_201948 | JGI IMG/M metagenome (GOLD analysis project Ga0302325, IMG submission 201948) | Peat permafrost microbial communities from Stordalen Mire near Abisko, Sweden - Palsa_T0_2 | ecosystem: Environmental > Terrestrial > Soil > Palsa > Peat permafrost | place: Sweden: Abisko... | reverse complement strand
AAAGGCGCGGGGAAGGTCGTCGCGGATTTCGCGGATCTGTTCCTCGACGGCGTGAAAGTTATCGATCAGCCATTCGGCCGCGGGCGTAATGGCGCGCTCGTCGCGAGTCGCGACGGCGATCATGCGATAGGTCTCGAGCAGGAAGCGTCCATTTTCGCGCAGACGTTTTGCAAACCGCCGGCCGGTGGTCGGACGCGTCGTGACCGGCTGCGCTGCGGCGAGGCTCTCGGCGTGCTGCTCGAGACGCTCGATACTGAACAGTTCGGCTCGAATCGGCTCTTTCGCCTCCGCGGCGAAAGCCAGCGGCGGGGCTTTCAGAACGCGAAAAAAAACGAGACTCACATTTGCCTTATGGTGCGGTAAGCGCGCCGACGGCTGGGGGCAGGACGATTCATCAGTCGTGTCATCTCACTCCTGGGCGGATCCGAACTATTGCGGTCGAGTTGGCGGGGCATTTGTGCCGGCGCGCGCCCAGCCGCGTCGATAATCGCGCGAATGGCCAAGCGCCCGTTACGGTTGGTCAGGAACTACGGTGGCGTAGTCTCATCCGTCGACCCTGTTTTTCGGCCTCGGTGAGGACTGCCGGGCTCATGCGGGGGCCCGATAAGTCGCACAAACCCGCTCCAGAAGCGTTAGTCGATCGCTGCTCTTCGCAGTTTAACACACTGATCTCGGCCTTGTCCGACGAGATGAGGTGCCGCGGAGCACCGAACCAGACGTTCCGGAATTCGTCAGGATGGCGTGATAGATATGGGCGGGGTAAGGATTGCCTTGACGATCGCGCCAAACGCGAGGTTGCGTTTGTGATACAATCCGAATGCGTTCAACGTGCGACGCTCAATGACGCTTACTCGGTTTGATATTCACCGGATGAGATTCATCAGCGGTACGCCCGAAAAACAAATGCGCCAGTAGTTATCTCACTCGCGCCTGGCACGTCCATTCTCGGAGTTATTTTATGGCCATCGCCGACGTCAGTCTCGAAGAACAATACCATTCGACCCGTGCGGCACTTGTCAGTGCGGGGCTCGATATGAACGGCAGCATCGATGCGCTTTACCGCGATTGGCGCCGGTGGCGCGATAAGTCACCATTGACGCCGCCCAATCGGATCGCGATGAAAAACGCCGATCAATGGTGGGCTCGGCATCTGGCCCAGTTCCGATCCCTGATCGACTCCGTACACGTCACCGCCCGGTCTGTGCGCGCGGACAAGGATGAGAAGCTTCGCGCCCGATAGGCCGAATCAGTAACGGCCAAATCGCCGATCCGACCGAACGACGATCGGCTCACCAAACCCGGGCACTCGGAAGTCCACCTCTCGATCGGCGCTCGACGCCGCGGCGATCGCGCCCGCCAGGGCACGCTGCGGTTCGTCGAAAGCGTCGTCACCGAGAAGAAAGGTGCCGAAATGGATTGCAAGGCTGACCTGCGACTCGACTGTCAGGCCTGCCGCGACGGCTTCGGAGGGGTCGATATGCACCGGCGACATGAACCAGCGCGGCGCATAGGCACCGATCGGAATCAGCGATAGCGTCACCGGACCAAAACGCTCCCTGATGGCCGCGAAGTGAAGTCCATTGCCGGTGTCACCGACGAAGTAGATCGTCCCGGCGGGCGTTTCGAGCACGAACCCGCCCCACAAGGTCGCGTTGAAATCGAGTGGCTTGCGGATGGAAAAATGCTCCGCCGGAACGTAGGTCGCGCGCACGTGGTTGCCGATTTCATGACTCTCCCACCAATCGAACTCGACGATACGATGCGAAGGCACAATTTTACCCACCTTTTTCCCCGTTAAAACTAGCGGAGAGTCGCGGCGCTCCAGGCGGGCAAGCGTCGGCCGATCGAGATGATCGTAATGGCTATGGCTGAGCAATATCGCGTCGATTCCGGGCAAATCGGCGAAGGCGATCGCCGGCGGGCGGATACGCCTCGCGCCGATCCACGGGAGGGGTCCGACACGATGCGACCAGACCGGATCGGTCAGGATGTTTAGTCCGGCCACCTGAAGAAGCACCGTCGCATGCCCAACCATCGTGGCCCGGATTGCGCCGTCGTCGACCCTCTCAACAGGCTTTGGCGCAGGAGAACTCGCAATGTAATCGGGCCGACGCGGACGCTGCCGGGTCATCATCCACCGCAGCATCGCGGCAAAGCCATGCGGCGCCCGTCCACTGAAATTACCGAAACGGCGGCCATCGAAGGGCGCCGGATCGAAGATCGTCGCGGGCAGATCAGCGCTCACGAATGGCGTCCGCCGCGCGGTTTCATACTGCTCCTGCCATATTTGCTTTCATCTTTGCCATGACGCGTGCTAAACCCGGATAAAAGAATCCTATCAAATCTAATGAGGGTTCCAGTCCGGCGTGCGTTGCCGCTGGGACGAAAGTCGAGGGTACCAGAATGAATACCAAACAGGCGCTTTCATTGGACGACGCCAAGCGGATCGCGGTGGCCGCGGCAGCCGAGGCGGTCAAAAACGAGTGGAACGTGACGATCGCCGTAGTCGATGACAGCGGCCATCTGATCTATCTTGAGCGAATGGACGGTGCAGCAAAACCGACGTCAATCGTGGCGAGCGAAAAGGCGCGCACCGCAGCGTGGTTCAAACGTCCGACGCTTAATTTCGAAGAGATGCTGAAGGGCGGGCGATACGGCTTCCTTACACTACCAGGCGTTACTGCGGTAGAAGGCGGTATTCCGTTGATCATTCAGAATGAGTGCGTCGGCGCGGTTGGAGTGTCAGGCGTTCAATCGCCGCAGGACGCCCAGATCGCTCGTGCCGGCGCGGCTGCGATCGGGGCCTAACCTGCTCCGGAAAGCCGGGACGGGTCGTCGCGGGAAGAGTTCTCCTCGCGAGACGATTCCCGAAATGATTCGCTCGGCTTATCGCCAAAGTGCTCCCCACGATCGCCGATCCATCCGTGAGACGGATGGGCAGATCAAAGCCTCGTGCTCGCAACCTCATTAACCGGGCGAAGTATAAGTATGGAGAGATTTTCATGGCTACTCCAGTTCGCGAACACGGATCTATCAAGGCACCGGCCGTCACTCATCATCGCACCACCAAGATCGATGGAGTGAACATCTTCTATCGCGAGGCCGGCCCGGCATACGCGCCCGCCGTGCTGCTGCTTCACGGCTTTCCGACGTCGTCGCACATGTTCCGCAACCTGATTCCCGCCCTGGCGGATTCCTATCACGTGATCGCGCCGGACTATCCGGGATTCGGCCAGAGCGACATGCCGGACCATACCAAGTTCGCCCACACTTTCGACCACTACGCGGAGCTGGTCGACGGTCTTCTCGATCAACTTAAGGTCACGCGTTACGCGATGTACGTAATGGATTACGGCGCACCGGTGGGATGGAGGCTGGCGCTTAAGCATCCCGATCGCGTCACGGGCCTGATCGTCCAGAATGGCAATGCCTATGAAGAGGGATTGAAAGAATTCTGGGATCCGATCAGGGCCTACTGGAGCGATCATTCGGAGGCCCATCGCAAGGCGCTGCACGTGCTCGTAGTTCCCGAGACGACCAAGTTTCAGTACACCGACGGCGTCGTCGACGTCAGCCGCGTCTCGCCCGACAACTGGGTTCATGATCAGGCGCTCCTCGATCGGCCAGGCAATGAAGATATCCAGATGGATCTCTTCTACGACTATCGGACCAACTTGCCGCTCTACCCGGCCGTCCAGGCTTATCTCCGCGAACGCCAACCGCCGACGCTGATTGTCTGGGGCAAGAACGACAAGATATTCCCCGCCGAGGGCGCCCATCCGTACAAGCGCGACCTGCCCGACGTGGAGTTTCATCTTATCGATACCGGCCATTTCGCCCTCGAAGACAAGGCCGATGAGATTTTCCCGTTGATTCGCGATTTCCTCGACCGCAAGGTAGCGCCGCAATGACGAAGCCGGCGATGGCGACTTCGTATTCGAGCGACGTCGCCTTCACTCCGGCGGTCAAGGCGATCCAGATCCATAAGGGATCTAGAGCCGGCTATGCCAGCATGGAAGAGCGTGGATCGTGGGAGACACGTATCACGCCCGATTTGGCCGAGTTCATCGGACTCCAGGTAAGCGTATTTCTTGGAACGGCCAGCGCCGGCGGCCAGCCCTATATCCAGCATCGCGGCGGCCCGCCGGGCTTCTTGAGGGTGCTTGACGACAAGACGCTCGGTTTTGCCGACTTCGCTGGTAATCGGCAGTACATCACCCTTGGCAATCTGACCGAGAATCCGAAGGCCTTCATCTTCCTGATCGACTACACGAATCGCCAGCGGGTGAAGATCTGGGGCGAGGCACGCGTGGTCGAAAATGATTCTGAGTTGCTTAAACGGTTAAAGCCGGAGGGCTATCGCGCACGGGTCGAGCAAGCGATCCTCTTGACCGTCGCGGCGTGGGACTCAAATTGTCCGCAGCATATTCCGCAACGGTTCGAGGCAGCGGACGTAAAGGCGATTGTGGCCGAGCGCGACAAACGAATAGAAGATCTGACGAAAGAACTGGATGAGCTGCGTAAGGTTCGAGGCGCTGGATCGTAACCGCTGTTAACCGAATGTTCGTCGACAGGGAAGCAGATCTATGAACATCGACAAGAATGATACCGCTGTGGTTTTTATCGACCCTCAAAATGAGGTGTTGAGTGAGAAAGGCCTCGCGTGGCCGCTCGTTCATGAAAGTTTGCACGAAAACCACACGATCGAGAACATGGAGCGGATTTTCAAGGCGGCGAAGACCGGCGGATTCGAAGTTTTTATCTCACCTCACTATTTCTATCCAACTGATAAAGGATGGAAATTCAACGGGCCGCTGGAAACCGACGAAGCGGACAATGGGTACTTCGCCCGCAAAGGACCTTACACTCTCGACGGTTTCGAAGGGTCACGCGCCGACTGGCTGGATCGCTTCAAGCCGTATATTCAGGACGGCAAAACGATCGTTGTCGCACCGCATCGCGTATGGGGTCCGGAGACCAACGACCTTGTTCTGCAACTGCGCAAGCGCAAGATCGGCAAGATCATACTCGGGGGGATGCTGGCCAATATGTGCGTCGAATCTCATCTACGCGAACTACTGGAGCAAGGTTTCGAGGTAGCCGTTGCAAAGGACGCAACAGCCGCGCCAAAACATCCTGAGTGGGGATATGGTTACACCGCGGCGCTCATCAATTATTCGTTTCTCGCGCACGCGGTATGGACCACCGACGAAGTCGTGAAAGCGATGGCTCATAGCGGATAGGGACCTGGACGACTCTATTTCCGCGCGATCCAACTCAGCCGGGGCGTTGCGATGACCTTGATGTGCACTTCCTTATCGACCCTGAGCATCAGAATACTCGGGTCCTCGAGGCCCCACGCCACGAAGGGGATTTCGAATTCACTTTCGATATGAACGAGGTCACCGTCCCGACCGATCAGCGCGACGACGCTCATCATGTGGCTCCTCCCATGAAGCAACATGATGCCGCTCACGTCGGCCTTGAAGTCACCCGCTAGTTTCGCGCTCCCATCTGCGGTCATCGGTCTGAATATGATGTCCGGGAAGCGGCTGGTTTCGAGAATACTCGATCGCATCCGCGCGTCGCGCGCGCTCTCGTTGCTGTTGCCGCTCGCAGCGTCGACTATTATTTCGCCGTCAATTCGTCCATTTGTCGGGTCGATATAGATCACTCCGCGCCGGAGCTTGAAGCTTCCTTGCGTATGATGCGGCCATCCGTTCAGCGAATAGTCAATTTCGGTGGTGTTGGGCTCGAACTTAAGCACCGCCATCTTGCCGGCTGGTATGGATTCGTCCGCACGCGCCACCGCAGCCGCGATACATAGAGCAATTACGATCAGCGGGCAGCCATGCAGGCGCAAGCCGGATTTAGTGATTGAACGCAACTGACCCGCGTCGTCACCAGGCGCGACGCGCGACTTCACCGACCAGCCGCAGTTTGGCCTCCTGGGTGGCCTCGCTTATCGGATTGCCGTTGGCTGCAGAAGCGAAACCGCATTGCGGAGAAATCGCCAGTTTCTCGCGCGGAAAGAATTGGCCCGCTTCATCGATTCGTCTGACCAGGTCGTCGGCCGATTCCATCGCGCCGAATTTGGTCGAAACGAGCCCAAGCACGACCTGCTTATCGGGTGGGATGTCGCGCAACGGCTCAAAGGATCCCGATCGCCAATCATCATACTCGAGCAGGAAGATGTCGTAGGCGGTCGCTCGCTTGAAAAGCTGGCGGGAGATTTCTTCATAGCCGCCCTCGGCGAGCCAGTGGCCGCTCAGGTTGCCGCGGCAGGTATGGAGTCCGAATGTCACCCCGGGGCAGTCGGCGAGCGCGTTAAGGATCGCCACGCCCTCGTTGAGCATCCGATCCAGCGTCACGCCGCGCTCGGCGAATTGCCGACTCATGATCGAGTCGCCGATACACTCGGCGTATTCGGGAGCGTCGATTTGGATATATTCGCAACCCATCGCGGCCAGATCGCGAATCTCCTGTCGCAACACATCGGTCGCGTCCCAAAAGAGGCTGAACGGATCGGGATACGCGGCCCGCGAAAGTTTCGGCGACCAGGCGAGCGTCAGCAGGAGCGGACTCGGCAAAGTCACCTTGACAACCTTGTCGGTCCGGCCCCGCGCATAAACATATTCCTCGGTGGTCAGCGAGCGTTTGCGCCTGACCTTGCCCACTATCGAGTAAGGATTCGGCCAATGCAGCTCGCTCTCGGTGCCGCCTTCCTTGCGCTTCCAGTGAAAAGTTTCGCTGGAATCAGAGGCAACGCCCTCGCCCATGTCCATCAGTGGTCCCAGGAAAATCATGCGGCGCATCTCGCCGTCGGTAACCGCGTCGATACCAGCGGCTTCCTGCATGCGGAGAGCCTCCTCGACGCTGCGATCCTCAACCGCCTTGAATCGCGCAGCCGACAGTTGCCCGGCCTCCCATGCTTTGCGGGCCTCCATCAGGTAGGCCGGACGTAGAAGTGAGCCGATAACCTCGGCACGATAAACCTTCGACATATGGTTCTCCATCCCGGGCTCGCCGGAAGCTCCGTTCTAAAAACCAGCACAAATCTGCATCAACGGACGGTCAGCTTCAACCCTCGCGAGCTCGATCGGGGAATCCAGCGGTGAGATCGGTTATCGGGACCGATCGCGATAGACGACGCTGCCGGATATGTGGAAAATCGTTGCCAATGTTTTATCGACGCAACAATTTACAAGACCGATGATCTCTCAAGCCAACATCACAGCGGACACCCCGATGGGCGCGAACCTGATCGTCGGCGGAGCCACCTTCCGCGTTTGGGCGCCCCGCGCCACTGCGGTTTACGTCAACGGCACTTTCGGCGGTACGGCCAAGACCGGGCAGAACGACGATCTGCTGATGACAAACGCTAACGGCTATTGGACTGGGTTCATCGCGGGCGCACAGGACGGCGATAGCTATCACTTCTACGTCGTCGGCCAGGGCTCGTCGGGCTACAAGCGCGACCCCTACGCCCGCGAGATGGCGCCCGATTCCCCGTTTCCGACCTGCGGCTGTCTAATCAGATCCGGCTCGGCCTATCCCTGGCACGACGCCGCGTTTGTCACGCCGGATTTCTCGAACATGATCATCTATCAACTTCACGTCGGCACCTATGCGCCCGCGACGCCTGGCGCGGCTTCAACTTTCCTCGACGTGATCGGCAAAATCGAGTACCTGGTGGCGCTCGGAATCAACGTGCTGCAGCCTTTGCCGATCGACGAGCTCGAAACTTCACCCTCGCTCGGCTATAACGGCGCCGACTACTTTTCGCCGGACTTTCCCTACGTAGTTTCCGATGCCGCAGCTCTCGCCGGTTATCTGGCTACGATCAACCGGCTGCTGACGGCCAGGAATTGCGATCCTATTACCGCAGATGACATCGCCAGCGGACCGGCTCAACTCAAAGCGATGGTCGATCTCTGTCATTTGTACGGCATCGCCGTGAACTTCGACGTGGTATACAACCACGCCGGTGGTTTTCAGGGCGACGATCAGAGTCTTTACTTTTGGGATCGCTATACCAACGGCGATAATAACAACAGTCTCTATTTCACCGACATGGGATGGGCGGGCGGACTGTCGTTCGCGCTTTGGAACGATGACGTCAGGCAGTTCGTCATCAACAGCGCCCTCTTTTATATGAACGAGTTTCACGTCGACGGCTTCCGCTACGACGAGATCAGTGTGCTACTGAATCTCAACGGTGATTCCGGATGGACCTTCTGCAACGATCTTACCGGGACGGTACGTTACACGCGTCCGCGCGCGATTCAGAACGCGGAACACTGGCCCGTTGATCCGATAATAGTCACACCGACCGCCAATGGTGGCGCGGGGTTCGATGTCATCCAGCATGACGCCTTGCGCTCTGCCGTGCGTGCGGCGATCGGTCAAACTTCGGCCGGCGCGACGGCACCTGTCGATCTCGATTCAGTGGCGCAGAATCTCTATCCGCCGGGATTCCCACACGGATGGCAGGCGGTCACCTGCGTTGAGAATCACGACATCGTGAAAGTTGGACAGATGCCGCGGATTCCTAGTCTGGCCGACGGTTCCAACTCACGCTCGTGGTATGCGCGCAGCCGCTCGCGGGTCGCGGCCGGCCTCCTGATGACCGCGCCGGGCATACCACAGCTGTTCATGGGCGAGGAGTTCCTCGAAGACAAGCAATGGGACGACGACCCCAAGGGTCCATCGCTGATCTGGTGGGCTGGCCTCGACTCCGGCGACACCTCGATGACGGACTATCTCCGCTTTACTCAGGACGTCATCCGGCTCAGATGGCGGCAGCCCGCTATGCGGGGCGACAACCTGCGGGTCTTTCATGTGCATGATCAGAACCGCGTAATAGCCTTTCATCGGTGGCTGGATGGAGAAGGGCGTGATGTAATCATTGTTGCGAGTCTCAATGAGTCCACCTGGTATGGATATCAGATTGGTTTCCCTTCCTATGGCCAATGGCTCGAAGTCTTTAACAGTGACGTCTACGACAACTGGGTCAATCCGATCGTCGCAGGCAACGGCGGAGTGATCGAAGCGTCGGGCGGCCCGATGCACGGCTTTACGGCGTCGTGTTCTATAGTCATTCCCGCCAACGGCATCGTGGTATTCGCGCGCGACTCCGGCGATTGAACGAGTGACAAATTGAGAGCTTCGTTGGCTTATCCGGTAATGGAGAAATTGCGATGAACAGGCAGCTACTCACCGAAAAGATCGTGACCCTTAAGGCGACGAAGAAGATCTCATGGAAAACGCTCGCTGAAGCGATCGGACGCTCGCCCGGATTTGCCACCGCCGCCCTCCTCGGTCAGATGTCATTGAGTAAAGAAGAAGCGGAAAGGGCGGGACATCTTCTCGGCCTGAACGAAGAGGAAATTGCTCTCCTGCAGCAGGTTCCATCCCGAGGGTCACTATCCGCGGTTGTTCCGGTCGATCCATTAATCTATCGCTTCTACGAAATTACGCAGGTCTTCGGCACCACGCTCAAGTCGCTGATCGAAGAAGAGTTCGGCGACGGCATCATGAGCGCGATCGATTTCGAGTTGAGCGTCGATCGGATTCCAGACCCGAAAGGAGATCGCGTCAAGGTTACGCTCAACGGGAAATTTCTTCCGTATCGCAAGTACTAGACCGCGCGTGATAGCTCTATTGCTGGCGGGATGAGACCGGCATGGCCGGTCGCAGCAATCTCGTCGGCTGCTCGCACTTTTCATCAGCGACACGAACGCGACCTGCCGGAGGCGTGTGGTTAGAAAATTCGCGGTGCCACTCCTGCTCGCGGCGCTGATTTGTTGCGCCCGACCGGCTATCTCGAGAGGCGCAGGGCCCGAACCAATCAAAATCGGCGCCGTGCTGCCGTTTTCTGGTGGCGTAGAGGTTTACGGACGGCAGGCAAAGCTCGGCCTCGATCTCGCCACTGCGGAAATTAACGCTCACGGCGGCATCCTTGGCCGGCCATTGGAAGTCATCTACCAGGACGACCAGACCGATCCGGTGGTAGCGATCAGAGCAACGCGCACGCTAATCGAGCAAGACGGCGTGTTCGCCGTCGTCGGCCCGATTACTTCAAGAAATCTGATCGCGATGGAGCCGACGATCGAGAGCACGAAGACACCGCTCCTGTATGCCACCAACTATGAAGGCGGCGCATGCAGCCGCTACATTTTCTCGTTCAGCAGCGTTCCGAATCAGGAACTCGCCCCGCTAATACCCTACATGGACGAGAACTTCGGCAATACCTACTTCATGCTTGGCGCCAACCACGCCTGGCCGCAGGCAATGTTCAAGTATGCGCAGCCAGTGATCCTGGCGATGGGTGGCCATGTTCTCGGCAAGGAATTTACTACTGGCGACGAAAAAGATTTCGCCCCGCTGATAGATCATATTTCTGCGACCAAGGCGAAGGTCCTGTTATTTGCGCTGAAGGGCGATGGATTAAGTTTTATCCCGCAAGCCGACGAGATGGGATTTATGAAGACCACTACGATCGCCTTCCTGGGCTTGTCGGAAGCCGACCTTCCTGCTTTTCACGGCAAAGGGCAGAACATGTACGTGGTCGTGCCATTCGTCGCCTCCAGCGACATGCCATCGATCAAGGCGTTTGTCGGCCGGGTCAAGGCTGAAGCCGGAGCCGATACGGTCGTCTCGAACTACGTGATGACCCATTACGACGCCCTGATGGCTATGAGCGCGGCCGTGGAGAGGGCCGGCAAGGTCGACAAGGAAGCGATGATCGACGCAATGGAAGGATTAAAGTTTCAATCACCCGCCGGTCCGATTACGATCGGCAAGAACCATCATACGACGATGAATATGTTTCTCGCCAAGACCAAGGATTCCGAGCTCGTCACTGTCCGCGCGCTTGGTGAAATTGCACCGGACCCTGGTTGCAAGTCGAATGAATAGGCGGCGAAAATTGCTACTCGCCGCACTTGTAGTTTGCGCGCCGACCCTATTCGCTCATCGCGTTCGAGCTGCGCAATTGCCCTATGTGTGTTCGCAACCACCAATTGAGGCAACTTTCGCGGTCGAGGGTGGCCATTACAGCGGGGTCGTGAGTTGCGGAAATCTCTTTCTCCAGCCGGACATTCCGACCGCTCCGATCGTTCGCTGGAGAGGAGCCAGCAAGGCAAAGTTCTATACGCTGATGATGCTCGACTTCGACGGAAATGCCACGGGCTCGTGGCCGGACCCGGTTGCTCCCGGTAAGAATTCCCCCGTGCGGCACTGGATAGTGGGAAACATTCCCGGCGCTCTGCTCCGCGGCAGCGGATACGTCGAAACAGAGGGCAAACCGGGAACTGACGCTATCCGCGTGTTGCAACCGTACCGCTCTCCGCACATTCCGGTGGTTTCAGATCGTTACGGCATTTACCTGTTCGAACAATCGAAGAAGATTGACTTCAAGGAAGTGTCAGGACCGATTACCAACTTCAACGACACCGCCTTCATCGACACTTATAAATTGGGAGCCACGAAAGCTTCCAACTTCTTTGTGGTGATGTACACTTCCGAATCACCATTTTCCGGCAGGCCCTTCCATGGCAATGACGTTTCGGCAGTCTGGCATCATGGTTACGGGACGGGTCAGCTCGCTCCATCCCCCTAAACAAGTCAACCCGCGAGCAGCGTGCCGGTTCCGCTAATCGAAATAAATCAACACTACTATCAGGTTGACCACGAAAAAGGCCGCTGGCAGCCCGATACTACTTATGCGGCGCATGTGGCGCGCGCGGTCGCCCCGCCCCGACCGTCCCACTACGTTGACTGTAGTCAGTTCGATCGAAGTCGCAAAAACGAACAGATAACAGATCAGGAAGAAAACATCGATATGAGTCAGGTACGGCACCTTCGGAAGGTTCGACTGGATTGCAAACGCAAAGGCAATCATTGTCAGAATCGTCGTGACTGAGATTTGCACCTGGCTGCCGAGGTCGTCAGGATCGATCCAGAACACCGT
>Ga0302325_10026763_pt1 | contig 11975 bp, 8 predicted proteins | sample Palsa_T0_2_FD_201948 | JGI IMG/M metagenome (GOLD analysis project Ga0302325, IMG submission 201948) | Peat permafrost microbial communities from Stordalen Mire near Abisko, Sweden - Palsa_T0_2 | ecosystem: Environmental > Terrestrial > Soil > Palsa > Peat permafrost | place: Sweden: Abisko... | reverse complement strand
ATCACTACCCCTCAAGCCCATCATCTCATCACACCTCACAGCAAAACCCTAATCAAACCCTCAAATAAGAGAACCATGCATGTATTCTCTATCTATCAAACCCACCAACGCAAGCGCCTAGCGCAAAGAACAGCAGCTCCCGCCCATCAGGGCATTCACCACCGCCTACAGCATCTCCAATCCGTCCCCAAATCGAAATGAAACCCCTCCCCCTCCAACCCTTCATCTCATATCCGAGCGTATGTTAGGGCTAGATCTAAGACCGCTGAACAACGCACCACCCATTCCCCCACCCGCGCTGAACAACGCACCATCCGTTGCCCCACCCGCGAGCATTCGCCGCCGTCATATTCGTAGCTTGCTTTGCCATTTTTTGCTTTCCTTCTTTCTTTAGTCTGAAGACTTGAGATTTGGTTTGCTTGATGCGTTTTAGAAGTGAAGTTGTGTTTGTGTGGTAGTGCGTACTGGTGTAGAGGAAGTGGATGTTGGGAGGGGAGGGAGAAGGGTATTTATACGTGGGAGGGAGAGAGTGGTTGAGATCGGAGGAGAGGAAAAGGATGGGATGAGACAAGATAAGACGAGACAAGGAAAAGGAGGTAGAAGGAGCGGTGGAAGCTCGGGTCTAGAGCTAGTTTTGCTGAGTTTGTCATGTGGTAGACAAGGGGATCGAGGGGCTGCGGATCCTAACTTATCGGTTAGGTAGAGTTCCTTGTCAAGAAGAAGGGGTGGGGAAGGAGATCTCTTTAGAAGTTGAGACGGTTGGCTTGGAATCGGAAGGCCGAGATGGGGTGGGAAGGTGCCTTGTTGCGAGAGAAAGGAGATAGCTTCTCGAAGCCCCGATGTCCCCTCTTCGACGCTATACCACCTAACCCTCCTCCCCAAGTCTTGCCGGATGAGGCACCATCTCCGGGCCTCGGCGTCGTGAAAGTGTGCGGTTGTCACGGTGTGAAAGGGCCTCCTTCACTCCCACCTAGACGACGAGAGGTGCAGTTCGTGGCGCGTGAAAGGCGTGCTTGATATTGTGTTCGCTATCCCTTGGCCTCGGACTCGAGTATCCGAGACGTGGGTGAAAGAGCGTGTAAGGAAGCTTGAATGGAGAGTGGGGCCACGGGGAAGAATACGAAGCATATTCAAAGATGCCATGAAAGGTGCGGTTAATATTGTTTTGCATCCGAGAGAAAGGAAGAGTAGGAGATATCCTTAATATTGTTCCCCCATCCAGCAAAATAAGCGAGCCCCTTACCATTGTTCTCTTAATATTGTTTTCCCCACAAAGCGCATTCCCCCTCTCCCGTCGTCACCAATCGCATCTCATCTCTTCACTCCCTTATCCCCCTTACTAGCACCATCTCTCTCCCTCGCAATGATTGCGGAATTTAATCAGATTGGCCGCGAAGACAAGAAGTGCGGGAGAAGCGGCGTTCGGAACTTGATCTGAAGCCGAGCCGGAAGAGAGACATACAGGAGTGGGTCTTGCCGGGTTCTAGAAGAGAAGAGATGGGAGAGGAGCTGCCACGTGGTCCCTGCGCTTCTCTGGACGTCGGACACTTGTCAGTCCTCGTTAACTCAAGGGACTTCTCGGAACTAGATCAAGCTCAATTCGTGGCGCAATGGGCGAAGCTCAGCACACTGGGGCTGAAAGAGGCGATGCGCTGCAGTAGAGACGGGCGATTGAAACGCAGAATCTGGTGAAAATTTCACTGGACTTATGCCACAGCCGTAGTGGACATTGGTTCTTGAGACAGAGATCGAGCTTGACAGGAGCGATGAGATGATAGATATAGATATGATATTTCATTCCCACTATCCCCACCACCCACCCAGAAACATAAACACCAAATTATGCAGTAGTAATTGAGATGATAAAGATGGCCGAGCCCACCCAGCGCCGACCCGTGCATACCTTCTGTTTCCTTTCCATCCCGCTGATCAGTTCTGTCCTGTTTATCCAACCGCGTGTCTCCTCAAGTGAGATTCGAGCGTATGTACAGTATAGTACACTCTGCTTGCTAAATCCTATCCTGATCTTACTCCCAATTCCCAATGCAATCTTGAAATGCAATCCATTAAATTCCATCCGTCGAGGTCATTCACACTCATATCTCATGCCGCCATTCATATCCAGATTCGTTTTATCTTGTTTTGATAATTTGAGAGGCGAGGTGAAGGTGAAGGTGGTGGGGGAGTAGCATCACCAAAAAATATGCTTCACCCTCATCCTCTTATCATAATCTCCCTCCCTCGCCCCCCTCGTCCCACACCTTAATGTTGCCTCTCTTCTCTGCATATCGAACAGAATCTCCTTAACCATAACCCTTTTCTCATTTGGCACTGTTTCCATCGGTGCGCGTCCCCACGGCCCCTCCCACGGCAATAAATCCTCTTCCTCGATCTCCATGATCCACTGCGCGACCCTGCCGCTCAATATTGAGTCCCACATCCCTTCTCGTCTCGGACTACTAAGTAACAGTCTAATTGCTTCGCGGCGGAGTTTGCGATCCCGGCATTTAGTGGCGACGACAAAGAGCGGTGGGACGATACCGAGATCGAGCGCGAATGAGGGTTTGATGTGCAAGTAGCCGTCTTCGTGATATGCGCCAGGTTGGTGGGAAGCGAGGCCAGGGAATTGGTGATGCGTCGAGTTCCCGTTTGCTCTATGGCGACAGCTGGTCAAATTCCCACAGCGCTCTTGTGCGAGGAACAGTTCCTCGTCGACGACTACTTCTTTTGCCAGCTCGACGATCTCTTTGCATTGCTCGAGGAAATTGTCGAAATCCATTTCGGTGGTGCTGAAGCCCATGAAGAAGAGAATGGTGGTCATGAGGTGGATCATCTTGAGGACATCGAGGCCTGCGCGTTCGGTGTTTGTTACACCTGGACGGCGGCGTGCTTCTAGGAGGGGCTTGAACGCGGCGGACCATTGCCCTAGTTGCATTTTGAAGCCGTGGCCGGAGGATTGTACGGACTTTGGGAGGATGTTGTTGGGTCCTGGATGGTAGGAGGAGAGGAGTTCGTTGAAGCGTATGATACGCTCACATATGGAATCGAGAGCTTGACGAGCTTCTTGGGAAGTGGTGAAGGTGATGGGGATATGCGCATCGAGGGAGGCTGTTGACGCTGCATCTGATGGCGAAGATGGTGATGTCGGTGAAGAGGGATCCTGTCTTTGAGGGGATAGACGGATCACATATGGATGTGGGAAGTGGAAAGCCATGTCGTAAGATTTGGCCTGGATCGCAAGGCGGGTAAACATCTGCACCAACTCATCCTCCACATCATCTTTGCGCCGTACCAATGGCTGTCTTGACTCCTGCCGTCGCTCTTCCAATAAGCCCAATCCATGTTGGATCTGCGCGATGGCGGCTTTGTGGTCCCCGGTAAACGATTGGAAGCATGTGAAAAGCACAATTGATATCAGAATCGTTCGTTGCGACCGCGTCTCTAGATTCTCTAAACTCTCCCGTAATCGCGTGAGAGCTTTGCCGTATTGCTGTAATGCGAAATTGTAATGACTCGTAGCTGAGTTGGAGGAATTGGTGTCTGGAGATCCTGGCGGTGATTCCGAGGCTTTCTCCAGAGTCTTGTATAAAGCTCCCAATGCGACCACAGCATGCCGTATGGAAGCTTCTGAATGACTCTCTTGAAGCACACTCCTTGTCCAGAATTCCGAGTCGAAGAATCCTGATAACTCACTGGCCGTGCGTTTCTGGAACACCTGGAAATACTGCCCCTCTTGCGCGTTGAACGCTAGCCCGCCCGGCTTATATGTTGTAGGGGATAGGAACGCGACTGTCAAAACTCGAGCCTTCATTCGAACAGATGGTGGTTTCGTAACAAGATTCGATTTCGGCGGCGATGAAGAGGATGAGGATGATGTTGTTGGTGCAAGGGAGGCTGTTGAAGAGCCAGGTCGTGGTGCAATTGGAATCGCAACATCCCCGGTCCTCTTATGCGCCGGATATCCATCGCATTGCCTCCCAGATCGTACGCATTTAATACATTGCGGTCGCGTCTCGTCGCATTTGACTCTGCGATTCCTGGTCAAAGGGCGTAAGCAGAAGCGCGGGAGATCTCCAGGAGTGGCGTCGAGTACTCACTTGCAGTTATTACACCCCGTCTTGACCTTTGGCCGACTGGCCCTCCTCTGCCTCGTCGGTTTCGCGGCGCTGCCAATATCGGACATCTCGAGGGATTGCGTCGTCCGTCTGCATTTCTCGATGGCAATCGCTCGTTCGCACTGTTGTCCTCGCTATGCAAGCCTCGGCGAGTGTGTTTCGGTTCTCGAGCTATGTTCTTACTGTAAGTTGAGCACTGGGGTTAGGATCAGACGAAACGACATGTTATAATGAGCAGATAGCGGCGGCGGCGGCCATGATGAGGCGAGGTACGAAGTACACGATGAGGAGCACTGAGACACGGCGAGCCACCGAGTGACACAGGGCATGCGCAAGATCGCAAATATAGTACAGTAGATTTGCGCCTCGAGATGAATGGAAGGCGCCTGTTGAGGTGAAGGTTGCAGAAGATCGCCGTGCCGGCTCCTTGATTGAAAACGGAACAACGGGTAACTCACCCCGGCGTTCTTTTTAGGCGACGATCTAAGTTCTCATCTCTCTCACCTCTCACCTGTTACCTCTCACTCATCAAGCCATTGCCGCCCGTTGCTGTCTGCGAGATGGGATGGGAAGAATCGGAGATGTACGTACAGTCTAGACAATGTGGGAAATTCCCTGTGGAGATCAACTCTCTCTGTGCAGCGGATGGAACCACTCAAACGACCAGCGGCCGATTGCTCTCTTGCCACTCGCCCAACGTTACACAGGGGTGGGCACACGGGTGCCGAATGTGGTGATACAGTACAGCTAGCTGTCTGCAGCTGCAACGGCCAGGAAAAGGTACGAGGAGAATCAAAGTCTGTGACTGCCCGAGCACAAACAGGAAGAGAATCATCCACGCAAAAGGGGACTGGGGCGACAGAAGCATTTATGTCTTACGCTCTGTCCAAGCCATTCCTGGGTCGCCCACAAAATTTATATTTGTTCTCTAGCCCGGCACGCTCACAGCCCTGATGGCTGCTGCAGCTCAACCCTCCAAGCGCGTCATTATTGGCGGGAAGGATCGATAAACGATTGCGGACCTGCGATAGTGGCAAAGGGGGGATGGTGCCGTAGGGTACGGAATACAGTATTATTACCACAGGGCTGAAAATCCCGCTGAAGCCTGGATGAAATAGGGCTGACGGGGCCCTGAACTCCAATCCCAAGGACCCGCAAGTCACCTCTCTTCAATCTGCACGCCGTGCCTCAGCCAATTGGTTCGGGGTCCCGCGGTGCAGGACTCACCGTCGATGCCTCCTGGAGCATGCCGAGGAAGCTGGCCTTGTTGTCTCATTCGCGACCCTGTGGTGCGGGTGCGGCAGTCTGCGAGGAGGTAAAGCCCAAGGGGGTCTTGAAGACGGTGCAAGCAGTCACTTGGTACGAGATGGCCAACCACGGCATGCTTGAGCAGAGAGAGGGAAACTTCCGGGCGCCACACGTCCTGGCAAGCCAGAGCTCTGTCTCGTTACAGGCGGTTGAAAGTTGAAACATTGCCCCTTCCCGACAGCTTGCCGCGAAAATGACTCGAGGGCAGAACTGACTCTATCTTTGTCTGGCAAGGCTGAGGACTGCTGAGGTATCTGCCTAGACAGCTGGGCATGAGTGGTTGAGATGGGACGAATAGGGGCGTTGTGGCTGTGTGGCTCGAGCCACAGCTCGAGCAGCTGAGGACATTGTAGGCAGTCATGCCGAGGTCTCGAGCTCATGCAAAGACTGCGGATTTCACCGTGACCGAGAATGTTGAGACTATTCATCGTCATGGCCGTGTGACCTGTTCCTTGGATTTATTGCGATGCTTCAAACGCCTTACTAAATCTCCAGATAGTCGGTTCTTGCGAGTGCGTCGCAAACCCTTCCTTTCCGTCCGGGTAAAAAGAGGCCGATTTTGGCGGGTCAGCGAACACCAAAAGCTATACTTATCAACTGTATTTTGGACCAACCATAAGTTGCCTAATATTAAAAAAAGACGTGCGCGAGACCTATTAGATTTAATACGAGCTATTTAGTGCTATAGCAAAAGAAAAAGTTAATTTGTTTCCAAGTAAGTGCTAGATTTTTAGTGTTTGCTGCAAGTGCCGATTTGGGCCGCTTTTTACCCAGACGAAGAGCTCTTCCTCCATTGAGCGCCTTTTCACCGACTTTACACTCTTGAATCCTGTTTATTGATCTCTTCACGTCATAAAAACAAGGATACTATAGTTATTCGACTCTTGGTTCATTTCATTCCATTTCAGTTCTGCTCGTAGAACATGATTCACCAAGTCGCTATGAGTCTGAGGCTTCGAGAAGGTGGTGTCATCGTTGCATGCCGAGTAGCCTTGAAAGCACCTTTGACATCCACTGGCAATCACACTTTCTGCAAGCCATCTCTTAGTCTACAGTATGCGCCTCACTCTTTTCGAAAGCTGCTAATCGACAGAAGCCTCGATGATTTCAATTCGAGCTCGAAGTCAACTGCGAGTGCAGTGATCACGTGATCACGTGATAACGAACACTCCTCACATGAACCCCTCTCCTCTCTACTGTTCCCTAGAGTATAGAACCAGCATCGCTCTTAACAGGTCCGTCTACTCATTTCCATTTTTCTCTTTCTCTCCTTTGTCCTTTTCCTCATAATACCCATGAGCCTTCAACCAATCTACCACATCCTCGCGATCCCGTTCAACCCACGCGGCTTTCCCTCGGATCTCATCTAGACCCTGATCTAAGAATTTATCAAACTTCTAAGAATCATCTCTCGTCAGCTCATCCTTCTCCCAACCCAGCGCGTGCATATCAAAAAAAAAACTCACCTTCGTATCCACCCCCTCAAACCACCTCCTCACCTCCCTCTCCTGCGCCCACGTCGCGAAACCCCTAACACAAATCCCCACCACCATACCCCCCATAATCCCCTTCCCCTCCACCACACTCTCCCAATTCCCCCTCAACCAATCCCAGAGTGCTCGCACGCCATTAGGATGCGTTCCAAGCTTGCTGAACACAGCGCGCCAATCCGTGCTGCTCTGCACCTCTGAACTCGTCGCCAGCGCGATGGTGCGGGAGATGAGGAGAGGAGAGCGCGCAGATGCAAGGGCGTTGAGAGCTTGGGACCGGAGCGTGAGGGAAGCGGAAGTGTGGAAGATTTCAAGGAGGGAGTTATATTTATCCTCCAACTCCTCCTCCTCGTTCTCAGAAAGCACGATGTCGAAAACCGCCTGCCGGATATTCGGGTCCAACGTAGAGGTTTTATCTTCCTCCTCCACAAACCTCTCAAAAAGCTTATTCGCAATTTTCTTCACGGGCGGATAACAACTAGCTGCATTGGCGAACAGCACCGCTTTGAAATTCTGGCTCGTGTAGCTCTCCCCCTTCTCGAAATTCCAGAGCCCGTTCCCTAACTTCTTCAGAATCGGAGCCATGAGACTGGATTGTAGATTTGACAGAGCGGATAGGGTACGCGCGTCTTCGAAGATCCATGCCTGCCTGATTTCGGCCAGGCAAGAGAGGAGTTGGCGCCAGACGAAGTAGTTCGTTTCGTTGCGGAAGGAGAGGAGGAAGGTTAGGAAGGTTGAGGTGAGGGGTGATGAGGAGCCGGATTTGGCGATTGAGAGAACGTCGGAGAGGAGGCCGACGCGGTCGGATGGGGAGAGGAAGGGGAGTTGGTGAGAGAGGGTTTGGAGGCGGGAAAGGGGGTAGGATACGCGGTAAAGTCCTGTTTGAGAAGCGTTGAGCTTGTAGAATTTGAGATTAATGGGAAACTTGATGGTGCGAGTGGAAAGATGGGGTTCGTTGTCGATTCCTTGGTGGGTTCTGGGTTTTAGGTAGATTGGGTAGAGGACTTGATCTTCTTCTGGGAGGGGGGAGCCGGATTGGAGGAAGCGGTGTTGGGTGATGGAAATGCTGTTTGTGGATTCGTCTTCTGTGATCGAGAGGATGGGGTACCCAACTTTTGAAGTCCAGGTCGACATGATGCTTTCCACGTCCTTGCCACTGACCGTACTCAATGAATCCCACAGGTCACTCGTCGTCGCGTTCGCAAACGCATGTCTCTTCAGATGGAGCCGTATACCCTCAATGAAAACTTCAACGCCAAGAAACTCCGCAATCATTCTTAGCACAGAGCAACCTTTCGCATAAGTAATCGCATCGAAGATCTGGGAGATCTGCTCAGCTGTGTTGACAGGGACTTCAATAGCATGACTCCCACGATTCGAATCCAGCGCCAACGCAGCCTGATATGCATTGAACCCTCCTCCCTCCGCCACAAAATTCGACCAGGAATCCCACTCGGGATACATGATTGAGATAGCATTGAACGTCGCCCAATCAGCAAACGACTCATTCAACCAAATCGAATCCCACCACTCCGCCGTAACGATATTCCCAAACCACTGGTGCGCAAGCTCATGGATAATTATGCTGGCTGTTCTTTGCACATCGGCAGCGGAGAGGTCGGAGGGCGAGTGGATCAGGTACTTGTCGTCGTAGATCACGCACCCCCAGTTCTCCATCCCGCCTGCGTGCCCCGGGATGGCGACCATGTCGAGCTTGGGGAGCGGGTATGGTGTCCCGAATGTGTTTTCATGGGCAATCATTGCCTTGGCTCCGATATCGAGTGCAAGTTTCCCGTCGTTGATGTCTTGATCTGGAGGAGTGTATACTCGAACTGGGACCCTGAACTCATTCGATTCGATGAAATTCAGCTCTCCGACGACAAAAGCAACGAGATATGTAGACATCAGAGGCGTCTTGTTGAAGACGACTGTCTTCTTGCCGTTAGGGCGAGAGTGGCTCGATGCAACGTCCATGTTGCTGAGGCACGTGTGTCCTTGGTCTACGATCAAGGTAGCAGAAAACGTCGCCTTCAGCCCTGGCTCATCTGCGCAAGGAAAGATCTGCCGTATACCAGTCGGCTGGCCCTGCGTCGAGGCAATCCATCTCTCCTTGCCATCAACATCCTTATACCTACTCCTCATAAAGCCCGCCATCATCTTGGCGTCATTCAAGCGTCCTTTGAACGTCTGCTGCAGCTTGATACTCCCCCCTATCATCCCGGGTAGTGGAATAAGAACCGTTTGCTGGGATTCATTGTAATGGATTTTCCGGATTAGGAAGGTTGCGTTTGGCAAGATGAGATGTGTGGTGAGGATATCCAGATCCACGGCATTTAGCAGGATGGATGTGGTGTGTTTCAGGATGTTGAGATGGATGGTGACTAAGCCGGTGAACGAGGCATTCTCGAGATCTAGTTCTAATCTGATATCGTAGTGCGTGGGTTTGACGTTTGTGGGGAGCCTTTGCGGTGCATCTTGCGAGCTCGAGTCCCCGAGGAAGGGATTGTACTCTTCCCGCATGACGGCGAATAGCAGGTTTGAACGCAGTTCTCTGCACGGGCAAAATTCAAAGCAGAAATCTCACTTGAGAATTTTCATCGTCTTCGAAAAGCCTGTTATAACGTGAATGGAATTATTTTACGTTTCGTGAAAGCTAAGAGAGACGCAGGCGGGGTTGCCGTAACGAGCCTGGGGTATATTTTCAGGCATTGCAAAACCGAAGTCTACTACTTCACTTCACAAATATACCACAACCATAGATTATTAGGTCTTATAATTCATGCGCACACGATAAATAAAGCCAGGCTATGTTTTAAAGCTCTTTTAGAGCGATTTCGAACATAAGGTTCTTTTCTTAGCGAAATGCCCTAAAAACACGGACTTTTGACCCCTGGCTCGTAAATAGTGGCGCCTAAATTAACTTTACCAAAACGCGCGTTCACAGACGTTTCCAAAATGGACCTGCCTGTTTTAGCGAACGATGCAACGCTTGTGCCGTACGAAGTACCTACCTAGGTAGGAAACCTAAGCGCCGTGTCACAAGACCGAACGCCGTGAATGGACGGATTTGGAACGCCGTCCAACTCCCTGGAAAACGGCGCAATAAACTCTGGATTTTTTTGGATCATTGGCGGTCACGTGTAACGGGGCTGATACCTAGTAGGTATATCGGGGCACGCCACATTCATACACAATCCCTTCTTTGTGAGGTCAATCCTACAGTAGGAGTTAAGATGGCTGCTATCAATACGCCATCCTCATCGTGGATCCTATCCCATTCGTTCCTCATGGCATCTGGCTTCTTTGCGCGCTCGCAAGACTTGCTTTGTTCCCTTCGCGTCCTTCTACAGTAAAAAAAACAATTTCCCCAAATTTAAATTTGTTCGATCGCGAGAGATCGATCGCCCCGCGGCAGGACTAGTAACGGTGGGGGATTACTCGTCGACGCGTGGAGGTGGATACGCTTCTCTGATGCGATTTGTCGCCCTCGTAGATCTGTTTCGCGGACTACTAGACTTGTGGGGTAGAAAAGAAGAGTTTATTTTTCTAACGGAGCCAGGACAGGGTTCCTGAGATGCTGCGCGAGGACGCCTTTCAGATGGATGTGGGCGGCAAGGCCCGTTTGAAACATTGAGCCGTGTGTAAGGTTACGACACTACGACACTAGAGGCGTGCACAAGATTTTTGTTTCATGTTCGGATACTTCGTACGCTGAGGTTGGGAGAATATATCTTTTCGTGGTGTTGGTGATATAGAACATCGGCGATCAGATTGTGCTCCAGCCGTGTTTCACAAAATATGCGTCGTTGTGGCTGACTTGCAGGCCTTTTTGACATAAAGCAATGCTATTTCGATTTCGTCTGGTCATGCCGTGAGAGCAACAATTAATCGGTCAGCACCACTTCCAATCGGATCAAACATGACTCGATACCGGTAGCATCAAGAATTAACATCGGTTTGCTATCTGTTATCGGATGACAGGATTCGCAAGCACGTCCAAGAGCGGCTAACAACCATTAATAGCAGGCTGCAGGTACAGTATTGCTGCAATTCCCGAACCATGGTAGTACCTCACATACGGATGATACCGAGGAGTACCCTATGCAGAAATATGCAGAAGAGAGAGAGTTGATATTCAGGACCATGATAGGACATAACAATCGTTGACGCTCTTTAATGCAAAAGATTCATCTGAGAAATGCGATGAACGATGTCTAGAGCAGGTTGCCTGTACCTGAGGCGGTTAATGCGATTCAGTTAGATCTGTAGGGCTGGATAAAGCTTCAAGCTTCAAACTTCATCCGTCGAACTTTGGGAGCGTGGATCACGTGTATCAGGTCCACGGTCACGGTCCAAAGCAGAGCAGCCCTGGGTGGTGGGCCCCCATTGAAGTGAAGTTCCCACTTTTTCCTCCCAGCCCATGAATGGCCCATGATCCCATCCCACGGCACCTGGCCACATCCTTTCCCTCTCCCATGTCCGGCCTCCCTTCCTCTCGATCCCGTAGATCAGGTTCATCCCAACAGCTGGCCTTGCGCCTTGCGGCTCGGGGTTCGCAGGATCCACATTGCCATTCGCTGGCTGGCACTGCACGTCGCAGCCAATCGCATCATTTGTCCAACAGCTTCTCCACTCGCGAGCATTTCCCAACTTAGAGATCCTCCCACGGCCAATGTTCCATTCGCACGTCGACCACCGCCAACACTCAACCAAACCAGTCCCAGACCGCACATTTGCTCTCTTAACTTTGTAAGCACCGTCTCTGCTGCACACAGCAGCAATGGAACGGGGGCCCACGCTGCCTCGCTCGTGGCCCGCTGCTCCAAATGCCAATGGCTTGCGGCACAAGTTTGAGGCTGGCCTGGCTGCGTGCGCATATAAGGTCAGATGAATTCCTCACCTGCCAGCTGCCCAGAGCTGTGTCCGTCTGTCCGCCTGTCTGCCTGTTTGTCTCTCTGTCCGTCTGGCTGTCTGTCCTTTCTCTCCATTCCTTGCGCTGTTTCATGCATGAATGATAGAATTAATTCCCCGGTCCCCTTGCTACTCGTCCCGAGCCACCGCC
>Ga0302325_10026762_pt1 | contig 11975 bp, 7 predicted proteins | sample Palsa_T0_2_FD_201948 | JGI IMG/M metagenome (GOLD analysis project Ga0302325, IMG submission 201948) | Peat permafrost microbial communities from Stordalen Mire near Abisko, Sweden - Palsa_T0_2 | ecosystem: Environmental > Terrestrial > Soil > Palsa > Peat permafrost | place: Sweden: Abisko... | reverse complement strand
GGTGTTGGTTTTTGCCGTATTTGTCGGGTCGGTTGCGGCCTTGCCGGCGTTCATCGAATTTGTTACCGAGATGCGCAAGCGCAAGGAGCGCATCGATCTAAGTCTGGAAGACGAGGTGGCGAGTTCCCTGCGACCGAGGGTCGCGGGCATGGACGATCTGCTCAGCAGCATCGCAGACCTGATTGACCGCGCCCGAAACCCAGCCGCGTATCAGGACCTGAAAATCGGCAATGAGGTGCTGATTATCGGTCCCAACCAGACCGGCAAAAAGAGCCTGGCGCAGAAGATCGCCCAACTAGCCGGCATGGACCGGGTCGTCACAGTCTTCAATCCCCGAGATAGTGACGCGCTGGCCAAGGCCAAGAGCCTGGTGCGAGGGTACAAATGGCAGAAGGTGATGCTGCTGCTGCCTCGGATTGATCTGGCCTACCAGCAGGGGAACCCGGAGGTCCTTACCGAGCTCGACGCGCTCATCGAAACCACCTCCGAGCGGCAAAATGTTCTGGTTGCTGCCACCACCGTAGCCTTCGAAGCCAACAGCGACCTGGACAACATCTTCGGAATCAAGCTGGTGCTTCCGGGGGCGAAAGTCGGCAAAGCCCATCGCGAGGAGATACCCGAAGACGCCCAGCAGATGCTGGCCCAGGTGACGACCTTCTATCTGAGCGAAGCGAAGCGCCGGGGCTTCATTCTGCAGGGGCTGGACGAGCACTCGTTTTGCGAGCGCATCCTCGAAAACGTGATCAACCCGGCCGAAGTAGAAGACATCGTGGCCCTGTGTGAGACCACCGCGCTTTACCGCAAACGCAGCAAACAAACAACAGAGTTGGTCATTACCCCGGAAATCCTCGATCTGGCCATGGCGCGCGTCGTAGTGGGCTAGCAGGGTTCCGCCCCCAACTGCCCCTGTGGTAACTTGAGGTTTGCTGATCCGCCCCGGTTCGAGACGGACCACAGAAAGCGGCGGAGTTCATTCTTCATGGTTCAAGCGGCCGTAACCAAGACTTCAGTCAGCAGCGATCAGCCCAGCAACTACCGGGCCATGGCGATGGTGACCACCCTGTTCTTTATGTGGGGGTTTCTCACCGCGCTGAACGATATCCTCATTCCCCACCTCAAGGGGATTTTCGATCTGAACTATACCTGGGTGATGTTGATCAACTCCGCGTTCTTCGGCGGTTACTTTCTCTTTGCCATCCCGTCGGGCTGGTTGATTGAGAAGATTGGGTACAAGAAAACGATGGTTGTCGGGCTGCTGGTTATGGCGGTTGGTGCTTTGCTCTTCGTGCCGGCGGCCAATGCACCCTCGTTTGCACTTTTTCTAGCCGCGCTGGTCGTGCTGGCTGCGGGAGTTGCCGCGTTGCAGGTGGCCGCCAATCCATACGTGACCGTGCTTGGCCCGGCGCGCACCGCTTCCAGCCGTCTGAACCTTACCCAGGCTTTCAATTCGCTGGGAACCACGATCGCCCCGGCGGTGGGAGGGTATCTGATTCTCGCCACCCAGCCCGAAGGCGCGACCAAATTGCAGGAAGCCTCTTCCGTCAAGCTGCCTTATATCGGTATCGCTCTTGCGCTCACCGTCCTCGCGCTCGCGATTGCCATGTTCAACTTGCCGAAGATTGAGGCTACCCGGGAATTTCGGCCCATGGGGGAGACCGACGCTGCAGCCAGAAACCTATGGAAGCAGCGCCAGTTGGTTCTTGGTACGCTGGCGATTTTTCTATACGTAGGGGCCGAGGTTGCGATTGGCAGCTTCCTGATTAACTATTTTAGCCAGCCCGAGATCGGCCACATGACTCTGAAGGCTGCTGCCCGCCTGGTCTCTCTTTATTGGTTTGGCGCCATGATTGGCCGCTTTATCGGCGCGGCTGTGCTGCAGAAGCTGCCCACGCGCGCGGTTCTCGGTACGGTCGCGGTGGTGGCCTGTCTGCTGGTAATCACTTCCATGTTGAGCGTGGGATGGCTGGCGATGGGCACCATCATTGCAGTAGGGCTCTTCAACTCCGTGATGTTCCCCAGCATTTTTTCTCTGGGAGTTGAGGGGCTCGGGCCGCTGACGGGAAAGGGTTCCGGTCTGCTGGTGATGGCGATTGTTGGGGGAGCCATTGTCCCGTTAGCGGAGGGTGCGCTGGCCGACCGCATCGGCATTCACCACGCCTTTATTCTGCCCGCGCTCTGCTACATCTACATCGCCTATTACGGCTACAAGGGCTCGGTGCATAAAACGTCTTTGCCGCGCTTGATCGCAAGCTGACGCGAATGTTTTTTTTGGGGTACGTTGGCCGGCAGGATGGGCCGAGCCAACCCGGTCAAAGCAGCCCAGCTTCGAGATAGGGCAGCATAGCCGCTCCCAGCAGTCCGGCATCGGGTCCGGTAGCTGCGGGAACCACGTATGTCTTACCAGCCGTGAAAGGCTCATCAATGCCAGGCTGGGTGAGTCCATAGATGTAACTCAGGCGACGCAACTCCTCGAACATGCGGGGCGCAAACAGATCCCATCCGCTGACCACACCCCCGCCGATGACATAAAGCGGCAGATTGAAAACATTCACCAGCGTAGCCAGTGCCATGCCCAGATATTTTCCCGCGTCGGCAAAGATCTGCCGGGCAACCTCATCTCCATCGCGAGCCAGGCCGGCAAGATCGCGAGCGGTGAATTCTCCCTGCTGCTGGATACGGTGCGCTATCATTTTTGCGATACGCGGGGCACCCCCGCGAGCCGCCGCCAGCGTGGCCGCCCGGCCGATGGCGGTAGCGGAGGCATACTGTTCCAGGCAGCCCCGGCCGCCGCACCCGCACGCGAAGCCATCCTCGACCAGAGGAATATGGCCCCCTTCTCCGCCCATGCCAATCATCCCGTGCCAGACTTTCCGGTCCAGTATGATGCCCGCGCCCACACCAGTACCCAGGGTCAGCATGCACATGGAATCACCAGGCATCTCCTTGCCGACTCCGCTCTTCCACTCGGCCAGAGCCGCCGCATTGGCGTCTTTCTCTACGATGACCGGTGAGTGCAGCTTCGACTCCATCTCCTCTTTAAGGAGGAACCCGTCAAACCCAGGCAGATTTGGCGGGCGATGAAATTTACCCGAAGGCAGCTCGAGCGGCCCGGGAGCTCCGACGCCCACCCCGAATAGCTCGTAATTGGGGCCACATTGCTGGAGCACGCGGCCGATCGCATCGCACATGTCGTTCACAACGGCTGCCGGCCCGTCACCGACGCGGGTGGCCACGTTCACTGAAGCCAGCCGCTTCCATTCCGAGTCGAAGGCGGCGATGCGCAGATTGGTTCCGCCCAGGTCGATGCCAATGGTCAGACGACTTTTGTTTAGGCTTGGTAGTGGTGCTGAATTCTCCGGCCTGATCAACCCGAACCGCCCTCTTGAACTACTTCCTGCATAACGTTAACAAGCCGGAAGGACGCAGGCCGTTGCCCGGGCGAAGAGTCTCCGCATCCCTTGAGTTCTACGATACGTCATCTCTCTTCGTTAGTAAGCTTGAGGTGCTGGCGGATCCAGACAAGAATTTGGGCAAAGCGGAATTCATGCCGGGCTATCGAGCCGTCGACAAAGGCGTGTCCATCTATCCCTTCCACTTCGAGATAGAAACCGTTGCGTCGCAGGAAGACATCGGTGGCAGTGAAGGCGTTATCCTTTTGCACCAAGAAAAATCTTGATTGACCCATCCTATTAAAATAAAAAGGTTTAGGTCCACGAGGAGGTCGAATCAAGCCCGGCCCTTACGCAACCTCCCTGACAGCGTGTAAGCTCTAGAAGACACAACAGTTTAGTCGTGGGCGGCTAGCTCAGCTGGTTAGAGCGCCTGCCTTACAAGCAGGATGTCGGGGGTTCGAGTCCCTCGCTGCCCACCAATCCACGCTCCACGACCAACCCGGTCTGCTCTCCCGAAGCTCCAATGCAAAAGCGCGAAACCGCTAACCCAAGAGCGGCGCCTCTCATTCCAAACCAGCGTTGCAATCGATTTCTCCTTCATGGGGACGGCTGCCGACTTCGGAATTGACTAGATTTAGGTAGGGGGATCGGCGAGGGACTGCATTCGACGGCAAGTCGAGGCGACGGTGCTAGTTCCGCAGTTTGCGGCTTGCGGGCAGCGTCCGGTGTGTTCCATTGTGTCGGTGCGGTTCACCGAGAGGACACATGCCGAACTATAACTTGACGCTCAATAACTTCCAGATCTCCGAGACGCGGTCGTTGCTTGAAGACACGGACTATCTCTCCTTCACACTTCAAATAGGCCTGGCCACGCCCCAAACGCTGGTGAAGTCGATGGGCAGTATCGGTAAGGGGACGCACACGGTCGGGCTGTCTTTTTCCAATGTGTCGCTGGGAGTCACTGATTTTGTCACTCTCAGTTATCTGATTGTGAACTCCGGTCAGAGCCCGCGCGTGACTGTGGAGACGACCCTTGAAAGTGTTGGCGGCTTGTTTTCCAGCGGGGTCGCCCCGGGGTTTATTTTGCCGCCGGAATTTGGTTCCGCGCTGCAAACGGATTCGGATTGGCTGACGGCTGAACTCAAGAGTGTTTTTCATTTGAACTGCGACGGAGCCGTGGCCGCGGAACGGACCGGATTCATGATCAATGACCTGCTTGCCAGACCCGGCGGCCTGCCATTTAACCAAAGTACTCCGCAACCGGGTACGGACTCGGCGACCGGCTGCGGAGGCAACTCGAACTACACGGTCAACTGGCACGTGGAGCAGGTGGGAGCGGTTGTGCCGGATGTTGCCGGAGAGCAACCGGGGACGGCAGAGACGAAGATCCGCGCGGTAGGGCTGGTTCCGCACACCCTGGGGACAGGAAAGCTGGTGGCGAGCCAAAGCCCGAGCGCCGGGGCGCCCGTTCCTTTAGGAAGTGGAGTCACGCTGGTTCTGGGGAACGTGGTCGAATGAGCGACCACGAGGACCATCAGCCCAATCGCGGCAAGGCTAATTCCATACCAGGGTTGCAATCGAGTTCTCCTTCATAGGGACGACTGCCGACTTCAACCCCTGGTAGATTCGAATGGTTCTCGCGCTTCCGGTGTTAGTGAGCACGAGCACCTTCTGTCCCCCCGGATTCTCGACTGCAACGTGACCGAGGGTAGCCGCCTCACTTTGACTCTCGACCCGGCGAGCCCCACGTTTCATGAACCGGGAGAAGTGTGCCAGGGCCCAGTACTGGCCGCTCCGAATGACCTCCTGCGTGTGGGCGTTGATGATCACAATGCCGCCACAGGGGTACGGGCCGATGTTGGGCTTACCGTGCTCATCTGTGGCAACATTCCAGGCTGCGGCTGATCGGCAACCGTTGTTCAACACGTCTGTATACGTGCTACTCCATTTCGTCCAGTCGTCCTTATAGTGCGGGTCGTTGTAATCCGTGCTGCCCTCGGTGAAATACATTTCCACCTCGGGATGCGCAGCTTGTACTTTGCTCATCATGCTGGGCACGCCCACGTACCCGTGCCAGGCGACGGAATTCACATATCTCCTGAAGTCGGGATTATCCAGTTCGGAGATCACCCTGCCCCAATAAACATAGTTGTGATCGAGGATCCATATCTTCGTGGTGGTCCCAGTCTTCTCGAACAAAGGTCCGATATGATCGGTGATGAACTCCGTCTCGCACTCCTGTGACCACGTGCACGCCGGCATCTGGCCATGCTGATCGGTATCTATCTCGTTCTGTGTCGTAATCGCCTGGATAGGAACGCCCTCCGCACCATAAGCCTGTATGAATTTCAACAGGTATTGAGCGTACGACGATAAATACTGACGGCTCATCGAGCCGCCCAGCATCGACTTATTCCACTTCATCCATCCTGGCGGACTCCAGGGCGAGGAAAAGTAAAACACATCGGGATTCATCTCTCGTACCCGCCGCAGAATGGGCAGAACATAAGCCCGGTCATGCTCGATGGAGAAGCGCTTCAACTCAGGATCTGGTTCTCCCTCGTCGTAGCTATAGACCTCGGCCGCAGAGTCGGCGGCGCCGATACAAGTCCGGTTGACACTGAGGTTCATTTCCGACGGATGAAAGAGATCATGCAGGAATTCTTCCCGCCGCTCTGGACCAAGCTGGCTGATCTGGAAACAGGCAGCGTCTGAAAAGCAGCCGCCAAAGCCGAGAATATCCTGAAACTGATTGCCCGTTACCAGGCGAACTGAGTCCGGGGCCGGCGTTTCGGAGGCAGGATGCCAGGCAATCTTTTGCCCGGCCGCGAAGCGTTCCCGATCGTTGGTAGACCACACTGAAATATCGGACTGTGGCGGCAGGGTATTCGCGCCGGCCGCGCCGGCAGTATCGAACGAGGCTGCGGCAGTACTCAGCGCACCCACCGCCAAGGCCGCTTGTTTCATAAATTCTCGCCGTGAACCTGAACTGCTCATTCTCAAAACGACTCCTCCGCGGAAGATAGCCAAGCCGGTTCATCATAAGCGCTTTGACGAGGGATGAAAAGTGTGTCAATTTTTGCTGCCGGTTGGCCCGCGATGTATTCCGCGCGGCCAAACGTCCCCTTGTCTTAAAGGTTTAATCGGGTGAAATATCTTGACTTGGTCCCGTCCGCTCCACTATAAAGCAGGTGTAATAAGCGGTTAGATAATATTGGATATCTCAGCAAGCAGCTCAACCAGCGAGATCAGGAGGACAGTATGGAATGGCAGGCAAAGAAGTTCGGTCGGGCCTTAGTGACATTGGTTTCCCGGGTCCCCGCTTTGATGCTGATCTTCATACTGTCTATCGGAGTTGAGACTGCGCATGCGAGCGTAACTGCAACTATTTCCGGGGTCGTCCGCGACCCAAGCGGTGCCGTGATTCCCGGAGCCCAGGTAATCGCGAGGAACCACGAAACCGGCGTCGCGACCACAGTCCTCACCGACGCGCAGGGCTTTTACTCCTTGCAGGGATTGCCGGTTGACACCTACGACGTGGAAATCAACAAGGGTGGATTTAAGCGATCCATCCAGTCGGGTCTGCTGCTCTCGGTGAACGATGTGCTGAAACTCGATGTGGTGCTCGAGGTTGGCAGCGCCGAGGAAAAGGTCACCGTCTCGGCGGACTCGCTGCATGTGGAAACTACCAGCAGCCAAATGGGCGAAGTCATCAGCGGGCAAACCATGACCGCCGTCCCCCTGGTGTCGCGCAGCTACACAGACCTTTTAGCCCTTCAACCGGGCGTCGCCCCGAGCACTTCCGGTCTGGCGGGTGCGCAGGGAGGCAACTTCAGCGCCACCGGGTTTACCCTCACTCCCATCTCCGGTAGCCTCAACGCCGGTAATCAATCGGTCAACGGCCAGCGCGAGGCGTCCAACGGCTTCCTGCTCAATGGAACCACCGTCCAGGAGTTCGCGTTCTCCGGCACAGGCATCATCCCCAACCTCGATTCCATCGAGGAGTTCCGCATTCTTACCAACAACTTCGATGCCGAATATGGCAACTATGCCGGTGGCCAGATCAACGTAATCACCAAGTCGGGCGGGAACAAATTTCATGGCAGCGTCTTTGAATTTCTGCGAAATACAGACTTCGATGCCAAAAACTACTTTGCCACCACCCGCGACGATCACAAAGAAAACCAGTTCGGAGGCACGATCGGCGGCCCGATCAAGCACGACAAGCTCTTTTTCTTCGGTGACTATCAAGGGGATCGCATCATCATCGGTCAGAGCGCGCTGGGCAGAATCCCGGTGCCCTCGAATGCAGAACGCGCCGGAGATTTCTCCGACCCGTCGCTGGGGCTGGCCGGCAGTGTGAATGGTCCGTACTGGGCGCAGCAGCTGTCAAGCAATCTTGGCTATTCAGTCACCCAGGGAGAGCCTTATTACTTTGCCGGCTGTAACTCCAGCAACTGTGTTTTCCCGGGAGCACAGATTCCCGCCAGTGTCATCACGGTGCCGTCGAAGAATCTCCTGGCTTACGTTCCACCAGCAAACACGACGGATGGCGGAAACACTTACTTCACCCCGAACAGTCTGCCTCAGCGCCTGACGGACGATAAGGCCAGCGGGCGTATCGACCTCAATTCGCACCTGGGACTTCTTACCGCCTACTACTTCTTCGACCAATACGACCAGAACATTCCCAATGCGCTATTGCCAGGGTTTGGCAGTGAAAATACGGGCCGTTCCCAGGTTGTGGATCTCGCGGATACAAAGTCATTGAGCACCGGCGCCATCAATGAGGTGCGCTTCGGTTTCACCCGGCTCAAGTTTGAACTGCACGCGCCTTCGGGCGGCGCGGGTGTCACTCCTGGAACGCTGGGCTTCGCCTATGGTCCCGATACTTTGGGGATCTCGCCTTCGGTGCCCCAATACGCTCACGTTCCGAATATCAATTTCAACACCTTCTCCTTCGGAGCGGCTGGAGCGCCGCTTGGTATCACGGAAAACACAGCCCAGGTCATCGACAACTACAGCAAGATCATCCACACCCACACGCTTACGTTTGGCGGACAGTTCCGCTACAACCAGTTGGTCGAATACAACCTGGGCTCCAACGGTAACTTTGGCTTTGATGGCAGCGAGACAGGTGTGGATTTTGCCGACTTCCTGATTGGCGCACCCACTTCTTACTCCCAGGGACAGGGCTATCCTTCCTATGGGCGGTCCAGGTACATCGGCCTCTTCGCCCAAGACAGCTGGCGCGCCAGGCAAAACCTGACATTCAACTATGGTCTGCGCTGGGATGTGAGCAGGCCCTGGTCAGAGTTGCACAACGAAATCGAAACCCTGGTGCCTGGCCTACAGTCACAAGTGTTCCCAGGATCCCCTGTGGGATGGGTCTTCCCCGGAGATCCCGGAGTGCCGACAACGCTTGCACCCACCCGCTACAACAATTTCGCCCCGCGCATAGGCCTTGCCTATTCGCCCTCGGCCGAAAGCGGCCTGATGAGACAGTTGACCGGCGAACCGGGTCGAAGCAGTGTGCGCGCTGCCTGGGGCCGATTCTATAGCACCTTCGAAGGAGCGACGAACTTCAACGAAATCGGCGATGCGCCTTTCGGCAACTACTACGGTAGCCCCGTCCCACCGGAGTTTGTTACTCCGTTTGTGGATCGCGGCACAGGAAATATCGAAGGCCAGCGTTTCCCGGTTCCGCCTCCGCCGGCCAACTCCTCGCCCAGTCATCCGGATACTTCGATCAACTGGGCGAACTTCCTGCCCATCGGGACTTCTCCAGCTTTCTATTACAAGAACGTGTTGCCGTACGCTGAGGAATATGAGCTGTCTCTGCAGAGACAACTTGGTTCGTCGGTGCTGGTTTCGCTCAGTTATGTGGGCTCGCAGGGGCATCACCTTCTCTCTTCGCTCCAAGCAAACCCGGGCAATGCGGCGCTTTGCCTGAGCGTGAGTCAACTGACAGAGGTCGCGCCGGGTACCTCTACGTGCGGGCCCAACGGTGAGAACGGGGTGTACACCACGACCTCGGGCGCCACCATCAACGGCACGCGAGGGCCTTTCGGAGAGAACTTCACCAGCGAAGGCTATTTCATCACTTCCGGCAACTCCAATTACAACTCCTTGCAGGCAAGTGTGCGCCAACGCATATCGCACCTCAATTACCTGGCCGGCTACACCTACTCAAAGTCGCTGGACAATGCTTCCGGATATGGCGAGCAGATCAATCTCCTCAACCCCGGTCAGTATTCGCTTTCCTCGTTCAACGTCGCTCATAACTTTGTTGTCAGCTACGACTATGAGCTTCCTGTTTACCTCATTGCTGGACCGTCGAGATTGGTGAAGGGGTGGAAGCTGAGTGGCATCACCAGGTTCTCGACTGGCAACCCGGTAACGCTTTATGAGGTGGACGATCGCTCGCTGCTGGGAACGGCCGGTGCTGGCGCCATTTCTCTCCCCATCGACCGGCCGAACTTCGCCAACGGTCCGCTGAGCATCACCAATCCCCGCAAGGGCCAGCCCTACTTCAATACGGCGCTGTTTGCTCCGGAAGACCTGGGGCAGATCGGAACCGCGAACCGGCGATTCTTCGCGGCCCCTGGCCTCAATAACTGGGACGCAGCACTGCTGAAAGATACGGCCATCAAGGAAGGGATGAACCTGGAGTTCCGGGCCGAGGCTTTCAATGCCTTCAACCACGCGCAGTTTGGGCAGCCGGATGGAAACGTAAACAGCGGCACGTTCGGCATCATCAGCACGGCGAATTCACCCCGGATTATGCAGCTTTCGCTGAAGCTGCTGTTTTAGACTTTTTCCTAACGGACTTTGGGGGCCTTTCTCTGATACAGAAATCGTTTGCCGCCTGCCTGGCATGGTTGCTTTACTTCGGCACGGCACACGCCGCGATCCAGAAGCAGACAACCGTCGTGGTCATAAGCCTGGATGGCTTTCCCGCTTATGCGCTTGACGACCCTCGGCTGCCCGTTCCGACGCTACGTAGACTAGCCCGGGAAGGCGCAGCCGCGGCCGCGATGCAGCCCATCAATCCCACCGTCACCTGGCCCAACCACACAACCATGGTTACAGGTGTCAACGCCTCGCACCACCAGGTTCTATTCAATGGCTTGCTGACCCGCAATCTAGGCGCCCGCAACCCTGCCGATGTCCCGATGGCCATCGAGCCCTGGCGCAACAAGGACCTGCTGGTACATGCCGAGACAGTCTATGACGTGGCCTATCAGGCAGGACTTTCCACCGCCCAGGTGGACTGGGTAGCGATTTACGGAGCCAGGACAATCAATTGGTCCTTCGCCGAGCAACCCGACCCCGATGGACTAATCGAGACTGAGCTCATCAAGGCGGGAGTGGTCACCAGGGATCAACTAGCCAACTTTGATGACAGCAGTCCGGCGTGGCAGGACGAAATCAGGACGGACGCCGCGGTGGAGATACTGAAGCGTTACAAGCCCAACCTCATGTTGGTCCATCTTTTGTGTCTCGACGACATCAACCATCAATACGGCCCCATGAGCGACGCAAGCCTGGAAGCCATGGCCTTTCTGGATGATCGAGTCAAACAGATCAGCGACACGCTGACCAGTTCCCACCGGCCGTTCACCCTGTTGATTGTTTCCGATCATGGATTTCGCAAGACGACCCACGCCATCTATCCCAACACTCTGCTGCGCCGGGAAGGGCTGGTGAGGGATGAGCAGGGCAAATCCACCTGGGATGCATGGGTGGTTCCCGACGGAGGTACGGCCATGGTCTACGTGACAGATCCCAATCGTCGAGCAGAGCTGCTTCCCAAACTCAGCACCCTCTTCCGCGGGGTGGAAGGGGTGGAACATGTATATGGGCAGGAGGATTTTGGGAAGCTAGGATTGCCCTCGCCTGGGCAGAGCAACCAGTCACCGGACTTGCTCATCGCTGCCAAGCCAGGGAACGTCTTCGCCAGCGGAGTGCCTGACGGAAAAGGAGAAGCCAATGGAGGCACACACGGATACCTGAATAGCGATCCGCAGATGCAGGCCATCTTCATGGCCTGGGGAAGTGGCATAAAACCTGGGGTTCGCCTGGGCACGATCTCTAACCTGGATGTGGCACCGACGATCGCCGCGCTATTGGGAATTGAATTGACGAAGGCAACGGGCCGCCCGTTAACTGGAATCCTGAGTGATGTACCGCCATCGCTGACTCACTGAGTTTCAAGCTCAACGGAGCTACTTCGACGGCGAAGATAGAGGTCGTCTCGCCAGACGGGACGCAAAGGGCAGAATACAACGTCACGGTGCTAAGATCGGTTACGCCATCGCGCAAGACCGAGAAATGAACCGGCTAAACCGCCTCTGCCTGATCCTTGTCGTCGCCCTGAACACAACTGTGTTCGCGCAGGAAAATACCTATTTCAGCAACTGGCCTGCGGGACTGTCTCCGCAAGACGTGGGCAAGCGGGTTGCGGAACACTTTGTCACCAGTCCTCACCAGTACGGTCCGACCATCCACTACTCTGAGGTGGCCACATGGTATGGCGCGCTCACCTTTGCCTCGCTCACTCATGATGACACCCTGCGCACG
>Ga0302325_10026760_pt1 | contig 11975 bp, 14 predicted proteins | sample Palsa_T0_2_FD_201948 | JGI IMG/M metagenome (GOLD analysis project Ga0302325, IMG submission 201948) | Peat permafrost microbial communities from Stordalen Mire near Abisko, Sweden - Palsa_T0_2 | ecosystem: Environmental > Terrestrial > Soil > Palsa > Peat permafrost | place: Sweden: Abisko... | reverse complement strand
AGTCACCATCCGCGCCACAGACGACGGCGACCTCGTCTCGATCGCCATCGAAGACAACGGCCCCGGCCTCGCCAATCCCGAGAACCTCTTCGTTCCCCTCTACACGACCAAGAAATCCGGCTCCGGAGTCGGCCTCGCCCTCGCCCGCCAAATCGTCGAAGCCCACGGCGGCGTCATCGACCTGCGCAACAAACCCAATCACCAGGGCTGCATCGCCGAAGTCCGCATCCCCATCGCCGAACGCCTCAAAATTTAGTCGCCCTGTGGTTAGCCCGCCTTCAACTCACCACACCGTCGCCTCCCGTGGCAAACGCGCCGTTCCCACAGCAAACAGCACTCCCAGCACCACAACCACCGGAAGAATCGCCCATCGCCCCTCAACCGCATCCATAATCGCGTCCAGAAACTGCACCGACGCGTACAGCACCATCAGTCCCCTCAACGCTCCCCGCGCCCGCAGCCGCAGCATTACCACCAGCAGCACCCCCAGCGCGAGATTCCGCGAGAACAAGTACCCGGCGTATACCCGCACCGCACCGGTGACCACCTCACCTGGAGCCAAAAGCTGCGCGGGACGCAGCACCGCGAGCAGCGCGCCCACCACCATCAGCAGCGCGCCGAGAATCACGACGGCTGTCACCCACCTGGGCGCTCTCGTTTCCAACCTCGCTTCCACCTTCGCAAGCTGCGCCATCGTCCCTCCTCCAGTCCGCAGCGTTCCTGCCGGATGAAGCTCTTACGCGCCGCCCTCGCCTCTGGTTCCGGCGCAGGGCGTACAATTTCCTCGTTCCTCCTTTAACAGGAAGCTCCTGCCCGGTGCGGCCTCCTGCTTACCGCCCGCACCACCGGAGGTACCCATGGAATCAACCAACGCCTTCATCGGCAAACCCGAAAAGCCAACAGACCCGGAAATTCTCGCAGCCCTCGGCCCCAGCGCGGATGCCTGGACGCAGTTCATCGAGTGGATGGCCCAGGAACACTCCGTCACCATCCAGGAATGGAAATCCCTGGCGCCGAAGTACGGCTGGTCCGTTCGCCTCAAGGTCAAGAGCCGCAACATCGTTTACCTCGGACCCTGCACCGGATCCTTCCAGGTCTCTTTTGTCCTCGGAGACAAGGCCATGAACGCCGCCCGCCGCGGTCAATTCCCAAGGGCCGTATCTCAGGTCATCGCCGAAGCGCCCCACTACGCGGAGGGCACCGGCCTGCGCCTCGTGGTCCACGGATCGAAAGACCTCGCGCCCATTCGCAAGCTCGCCGAGATCAAGCTCGCCAATTAATTCTGGCAGAGCCGTGCGCCCCACGCCTCTTCCTCAGCGACACTCATTTCCAGGATCCATCAGCGGTGACGACGCGCTCTCCCTGCACAACTACCACCAAATAGCCATGGGCCAGCAGCCTCCGCTATCGTCACTCTGCTACAATCGAACCACGCTCAGTTGTTTGGTTGTGAGCCGTTCTCGCCTTCATCCGCAAGACCGTCCTCCCGTAATCATCCCAGCCCTCTCAGCGTAATGGCCCCATGCGTCAATATGTTTTGACCGGGCCAGGCTATCGCGCCCCAGGCTCATGCCGGAGCGCAACAGGCCGAAGAGGTGTATGTGGGTCCAATCTTGATCGGCGCGTCGTAAGCGCTACCCCGGATTTTCCCTGCATAGAAAACTTAAGATCCCCTGGCGCAGCTCTGCATTTCAGCCGAGCCCGCTCGAGGAACACCCGGCCACCCAGCCGAATCCCTGGATGAATGAATCGCTGATCGAAAATCAGCTTCCCAGAGGGATTCCAAAGGGCGCGCCGAGCACAGGAATGAATTGAAACTATTTTCTGAACTCAACCTTTCGCCGGCTCTGCAACAGCAGATTGCCGCCGCCAATTTCATCATCCCCACCCCGGTTCAGGCCGGAGCGATCCCGCCGGCCCTTGAAGGCCGCGACGTCATTGCCACCGCCCAAACCGGCACCGGCAAGACCCTCAGCTTCCTCATCCCGCTCATCGAGCGGATGCCGAAGAACGTCAAAGGCGCATCGGCACTCGTCCTGCTACCCACGCGCGAACTGGCCATGCAGGTCCTCGAACACTACCGCCACCTCACCCACGCCAAAGGCACTGCGGCGCTGGTCTGCGGCGGCCTTGCTGAAGGTCCGCAGCTCGACGCTATCCGTCGCGGCGCGCGCCTCATCGTCGCCACTCCCGGCCGCCTCGAAGACTACCTCGACCGCAAGCTGGTCAACCTCAGCGGCATCAGGATCCTGGTCCTCGACGAAGTCGACCGCATGCTCGACATGGGCTTTAAGCCCGCCATTCGCCGCATCGCTCATGCGCTGCCCGTGGATCGCCAGACGCTCTGCTACTCGGCGACCCTCAGCCCCGACATCCGCGAAGTAGCCCGCGACTACCTCAGAGATCCGGTCCGCATCGAAATCGGCTCGGTCCTCAAGCCTTCGCCCAACGTCGAACTCCAGACCTTCGAGGTCACAACCGACAAGAAGCAGGAGCTTCTTGAGCATCTGCTTGGAGAAAACAAAGGCAGCTTCCTCGTCTTCGTGCGCACCAAGCATGGAGCCGATCGCGTCGCTCGCCGCCTCGTTCGCTCCGGCCACTCCGCCACGCAGATTCACGGTGATCGCTCGCAATCGCAGCGCAACGCCGCCCTGCGCAGCTTCGCTCAGGGACACCATCGCGTCCTCGTCGCAACCGACGTCGCCGCCCGTGGCATCGATGTCGCGGACGTGGCGCACGTCGTGAACTACGACATGCCCAAAGAAGCGGAGGACTTCGTCCACCGCGTAGGCCGCACCGGCCGAGCCTCTGCCCACGGCATGGCCTCAACCTTCGCCGCGCCTGACGAAGCCAACGCGCTGCGCAAAATGGAACGGACCCTCGCCATCACAACGAAGAAGTTCCGCGTCCGTCCCCGAACCACGGCAGCCCACGCTTAACATAACCCAATGAAAGGCTGGCCCGGGTCTCGATTTTGAGACCCGGGGATGCCCAAGTCCGCTCCGCATTCCCTTGCTGGGATTTGCGCGAAGCGCGTCCGCCTGGACGGCCAGTCCCTACTTCCGGCCTTCGCGCTTCTGCGCCACTACCAAACCTCGAGGCGTGGGCAGCAGAACCAGCGAGATCAGCCCCTCAGCCTCCATCCGCAGCGCCGCCTCGCGCACGATCCCAGGCTGCGACGCCGCGTCGTGCATCAGGATCAGCCCGTTCGGACTGATCTGCGGCAGGAACCGCCGAATCTCCTGCTCTCGAATCTCCAGATCGCTGTCACTGAAAAACAAATCGATCGTCCCGCTCACCTGCATCTCGAGACTCGAAGCGTTGCGCAGTTCGATCCACTCGCCCAAACCGGATTCCGCAACCTTCTCCTGCGCCTTCGCAAAGACCTTCGGATCGAACTCGCAGCTCACGATCCGCCCAAACCCATTTCTCTGGAGCCCCCGCGCCATCCAAACCGCGCTGACTCCAAGAAACGCTCCGGTCTCCACGATCAGATTCGGCTTGATGGTCGTCACCAGAGTCGCCAGAAACTCCAGCACCTCCGCCTCCGCCGTCATCGAGTCGAACATGCTCCACAACTGCGGGTTCGGACACTCCGGAGTCGCGCGGTGATACTCCGTCAGCAACTCGCCCCCGGCGCGCTCGGCCTGGAGCATCACCTTGTGTTCCTGCTTCAGCTTCTTTCCAAAAAGTCCCAAGCGTTCTCCTCAAACCAAACTCCGATTGTAGAGTCTGCGCCCAAACGCTGTTCCCAGCACCCTGTAACCTGTACCCTGCAACCTGTAACCTGTATCAATGAAAGTTGCCATCCTGGGATTCGGCACTGTCGGCAGCTCCGTCGCGCGCATCCTCTGCGACCTCAAACCCGGCGGCCTCCAACTCTCGCACATCTTTAACCGCTCCGTCGCCCGCAAAAAAGCGGACTGGGTTCCATCGAGCGTGGTCTGGACCGAGGACTTTGATGAGGTCCTCCGCTCCGACGTCGACATCATCGTAGAATTGGTCGGCGGCCTGGAACTCCCCGGCGCCTGGGTTCGCCGCGCCCTGGAAGCCGGCAAATCCGTCGTCACCGGCAACAAGAAGCTCATCGCCAAACATGGCATCGAACTCGACCGCCTCGCCCGCTCCAGGAACGCGCACCTGCTCTACGGTGCGGCCGTTGCCGGAGGAATTCCCGTTATCCCCGGCCTCCAGCAAGGATTGGCCGGCGATCGCATCACCCGCATCGAAGGCATCCTCAACGGCACCTGCAACTACATCCTCAGCCGGATGGAAGCTGGCGCCGCCTTTGCCGACGTACTGCGAGACGCTCAGCAGCTCGGCTATGCCGAATCCAATCCCAGCGAAGATGTGGACGGCTACGATGCCCGCGCCAAGCTCGTCATTCTCTCCCGCATCGCTCTGCACGCCGACCTTGACGTCGACTCCGTCGCCTGCCGCTCCATCACCGAGGTCGACGCCGTCGATCTCGTCTACGCGCGCGACCTCAACTGCACCATCCGCCAGATCGCCAAAGCCGAGCTTCGTCCCGATGGAGTGTCAGCCGCTGTCGGTCCCATGCTTGTGCCCCTGCGCTCACCCTTCGCCTGGTCCCGTGGTACAGAAAACATGGTTCTCGTCAGCGGTCAGTATGGTGGCGACGTCGTCTTCTCTGGCCACGGCGCAGGCGGCAATCCAACCGCCGTCGCTGTCGTCTCCGACCTCATCTCCCTCGCGCATGGTTCAAAAGCAGTCGACCTGCCCAGTCGCGCCGCCCAGGTCAGCGGTGAGTTCGAGCTGCGCCACTACATCCGCTTCATTGTTCAGGATCGCCCCGGCATCGTCGCCGAAATTGCCGGTGCCCTCGCCTCGGAAAAAATTAACATCGACGCGCTCTTCCAGCGCACTGGATACGAGAAAGGCAATCTCCCGTTTGTCGTCACCGTCGAGCCCTGCGCCGCTTCGGCCCTGCGCCGCGCCATCGATCGCATCGCTAACGCCGGCTGGCTCGCCCAACCGCCCCTCGACATGCCGATCCTGGGTGAGTAATGAGGGTGAGTGATCAGGATGCGTGATCTGGGTGAGTAACTACGGAATGTTCGCCACCATCGTCGCAGGCCTCACCACGCTCCTCACCGTCGCCGGGCTTGGCTACTATCTCATCGCCATCTGGAGCGCGCGCGCCTTTCTCCGCCGTCCGCGCTTCCCTGCCGGATTCGCGCCGTCCGTTAGCATCCTGAAGCCGCTCCACGGCCTCGATCCCGGGATGCTCGAAGCTTTCGCCAGCCACTGCCGCCAAAATTATTCCGGAGAATACGAGATTCTCTTCGGAGTCTCTCGCCTCGACGATCCCGCCGCCGCGGTCGTCACCCAACTCCGCGCCGATTTCCCCGACCACGCCATCCGCCTCATCCATACGCCCCAGGTCCTCGGCCCCAACGGCAAAATCAGCAATCTTGCCCAGCTCGTGCCTCACGCTCGCTTCGATCACCTCGTCATCGCTGACTCCGACATTCGCGTGGGCCCGAATTACCTGTCCCATGTCCTCGCGCCGTTTGCTCCTGTCGAAAGCCAACGAGCCGTCGGCCTCGTCACCGCGCTCTATCGCGGGCGCGCCCACGAGACTCTCGGATCCAAACTCGAAGCCCTCGGCATCTCGACCGACTTCGTTCCCGGCGTCCTCACCTCGCGCTTCATCGAACGCGGCCTCCATTTCGGACTTGGCTCAACCCTGGCCGTCTCCCGAACCGCGCTCGACGCGATCGGCGGCCTTGCGCCGCTGGCGGAATATCTTTCCGACGACTACGAACTCGGAGCGCGCATTGATGCGGCCGGGTTCCGCGTCGAACTCACTAACGAAATCGTCGAGACCCATGTCCCCGCCTGGAGTTTCTCCGGCTACCTCCACCATCAGCTACGCTGGTCTCGCGCCATGCGCGATTCACGCCATGCCGGGTACGCCGGCCTCGTCGTTTCCTACGGACTTGCCTGGGCTGTCCTCAACCTCATAGCGTCCGGACTGAGCCTCCCGGCCTTCGCTCTCTTCACTCTGGCGCTCTTGCTGCGCCTATCTCTGGCGCTCGGCGTTGGGGTCGGCATTCTCGACGATCGCCAGGTCCTGCGCGATCTGTGGCTTCTGCTGCCGCGCGATTTCCTCGCCCTCGGCGTCTGGGCCTGGAGCTACGCCTCGGACGCGATTGCGTGGCGGGACGAGCGCTTTCTTCTGAAAGAGGGAAAGTTGGTAAAGCTGGAACCGGCCGTGACGCTAGCCGAGACGCCGCAAGCCAGCATCAAAACATGAGAAGCATTAATGTCCGGACGGCGGCACATATTCCTTCGGCAAGGCAGCGCCCTCGCCAAAGAAAAACTGATCCATCTGCTCGACAAGAAATTCCTGAGCCTGTGGAGTCCAGGGCTGGAGGCGGTATTCGTTCAGCAGCATTTTTTGCCGCTCCACCCACTCCTGCCATGCCTTTTTCGAAACGTTGTTGTAGACCTTGTTGCCAAAGTCGCTGTCAAAGGGAGCCTCATCCAGCCCTTCCATTTCCTGCTTGAAGCGTGAACAAAAAACCATGTGCGCCATCGGTATCAGTCTCTGAGAGTATTGTAACGGCTTCTTTCGAACCTGCGGCGTTCGCTATTGCGCCGCTCTGAGGGATATAAACAAATTTGACGATGAGCGCAATTCGACTGCTCCCCGTCCCACTTCCGGGACCCTTTTTCGTGAAAAACTCAGCCCGCCTGGTAGGCCACCTGCGCCGCATTTTCTCCGCGTCTCTCATTGCCGCCTCGCTTTGTGCCGCCGCGCCGCGTCTCGCCAGAGCGCAATCCGTGGACGAGATTGTCCGCAAGGTCGTGCACAACGAACTCGACGCCGACTCCAATGATCACACTTCCTGGATGTATCGCGACGTCTACAAATCGCCCGAGAAAGACATCGTTAAGCTCGTCATCGAAACACCTCAGGGCAATCTGTCGGAAAACATAGAAGACAGGGGTCGTCCTCCCAGTCCAGAGCAGCATCAGGCTGATTTGGACAAAATGCAACAAATCGTCAGCGATCCCGCATTGCGTGCCCGCATGAAGAAGAATGAGGAGCACGACGGACAGCAGGCTCGCGACATGATGAACATGCTCCCGAATGCCTTCGTCTGGCACGTCATCGATCATGCCAACGGAGACATAACGCTTTCCTTTAGCCCTGCTCCGTCGTTTTCGCCGGACAGCATGAACGCCAAAGTCCTGGCCTCGATGTCCGGAACCCTGGTGGTCGATGAGCACGAGATGCGCCTGAAAAAACTAGCCGGCCGTCTCGATAAAGATGTGGTCTTTGGCTGGGGACTTCTCGGCCGCATCAACTCTGGAGGCACGTTCGAGATCGTCCGTCAGAACGTGGGCTCTGGAAGCTGGCAAATTACTCAGACCCACGTCCACATCTCCGGCCATGCGCTTTTCTTCAAGAGCATCGGGGATCAGGAAGATGAAGTCACCAGCGATTATCACCGCACTCCCGACGGAGTGGATCTAAACAAAGCCGCCGAGATGCTGCGCAACGGCGAAGTCGCGAAAGAACTGCACGTCGAAGCGCACTTTGGCGGCTGACTGTTGCTTCTTGTTTTGCCCGGCTAGTGCATGTGTAAACGCCAGGCCGTGTAGCTCACGATTTCATGCGAAAGCCGCTTGAATCGCTGCTCTTTGGGAATACTGCGGCCAACGGGCCGAGGCGACGTGTAAACCTGGAGTCCATCTTGTTCGCAAATGGCGTGAATGCGGAACAGATGCGTCCCATCGCTGACCACGACAATGTTTTTAAACCCGTTGGTCCGCGCGATCACCGCCAGTCGCTCAGCGGACTGTTCCGTATTGTCGCTCTGCGTCTCGGCAATAATTGCCTTCTCCGGGACGCCGTGCGCCAAAAGATAATCGTGCCCTACGCCGCCCTCGGAGTGCAGGTCGGCCGGATCGCCGCCTCCAAGAGTGATCATCAGAGGAGCAAGCCCGCGCCGGTACAACTCCAGCGCATGATCGAGCCTCGCTCGCAGCACCGGTGACGGCCGCCCGTCATACTCCGCCGCACCGAAAACCGCGATTGCATCTGCAGGCCGCGACTCATCCCGCCGCGCGTAGTACCGGATCTGCCCATTCACCCACAGCACCCAGCCCACTGTTCCGACCACGAGGGTACCGGCGGTCCACAGCAGCAACCGAACCCGGGTTGGCCCGGTCCGCCTGCTGACTGAACGCAGATTGCCCTTCGGTACGATCATCGCTCCTGCAGAGCTAACACGATGGCGTGCGTTGGAATGGCCCCTTCACGCAGAATCTGCCATGTGCCGTCGGGCCCGGACAGATCCACAATGGTCGTTGGGACGCTGCGGCCCGTCGGTCCTCCGTCAATGATCAGAGGAATCCTGTCGCCAATCTGATCTCTGACACACGCCGCGTACGTGCACTCCGGTAGACCGGCAAGGTTGGCAGCCGTCGCCGTAATCGGCAGCCCGAGCGCAGCCACCACCGCACGCGGAATCGCCGCATCGGGAACACGCAACGCAACGTTGCCGGTGTTCGCCGTGCTTCGAAGCGGCAGTCGAGAGCTTGCCTTAACAATCACGGTCAGCGGCCCCGGCCAAAACTTCTCCGCCAGCAGATCGAAACAGGTTCCGCTCTCCCGCGCGAGCTGATACGCCTGATCGAGTCCCGAAACCAAAAGCGAAAGCGGTTTCTGCTTCAGCCGCGTCTTGATCTCGTAAATGCTTTCCACAGCCCGGAGATTGACCGGGTCAACCGCGAGCCCATAAAAGGTATCCGTCGGCATGCCTACCACTTTGCCGTTACGAATGCAGTTCGCGACATACTGAATCCGATCCGGCTCAGGTTCGTCCGGATGGATGCGCAAAATCTCTGCTGACAAGGCCTCTCCCGTCGAGCAATATGTCGGCACAGGCAATCCGTGGTCGAAACCGGCCCTGATCGTGTGTGCCAGGAGAAGGGATTAGAATCCCTCCATGCAAACGGCTTCGGATCGCTCGCGCCTCATCAGCATTGTACAGAGTCGCCAGAATGCCAGGGTCCGTGAGTTGCGCGCCGCCTTCGCCCGGAGTGGCCGCGAGGTACCCGAAGTAATCGGCATCGAAGGCGAGCACCTCCTCGCCGAAGCTCTGCGGAGCGGTCTTCATCCGCGCACGGTGTTTATCCGCAACGATCCGGATCGCCGCAACCTCCGCGTGCTGGAACGTCTTGCCCTCCCGGCACCGGTTCCCATCGTCTCCCTCAATCAAGCCGTCTTTGAGAGCGCGGTTGAAACGGAATCGCCACAAGGCATCGCCGCAATTATTGAGACGCCTCACTTTTCCCTCTCCGAAGCCCTCGCTGGTTCGAACCCGCTGATCGTTCTGGCCGCCGCTTTGCAGGATCCCGGAAATTTTGGCACCCTCGTTCGCTCCGCTGAAGCCTTCGGCGCCACCGGTGTCATCGCGCTTCCTGGCACCGTCAGCGTCTGGAATTCCAAAGCTCTCCGCGCCTCCGCCGGATCGGCCTTTCGCGTCCCAGTGGTTGCCGAAAAACCCGCAGCTGTCCTCGCCGCCCTCGCCGAGCGCCACATCCCCGTCTTCGCCGCCGTTCCCGCATCCGCCGACGCCGATTCGATTCCCTGCTCCAGCGCCGACTTCACCGGTCCCTTCGCGCTGCTGATCGGCAATGAGGGCAGCGGTCTGTCCTCCGATTTGCTGGACCAGGCCACTACCTGCATTTCGATTCCCACTCCGGGCCCAGTCGAGTCCCTCAACGCCGCGATCGCCGCCAGCATCCTCCTCTACGAAGCCGCCCGGCAACGAACCCTTCTATGAGCCTTTTCGCCCCTCCTCCCGGCACGAAGACCACGCCCGTAGCGGCTCCCCTTGCCGAGCGCATGCGGCCCCGTTCCCTCGACGAGTTCCTCGGTCAGGAGCACCTTCTCGGCCCAGGCAAGCCGCTTCGCGTACAGATCGAGCGCGACGATGCGTCGTCGATGATTTTCTGGGGACCTCCCGGTGTCGGCAAGACCACGCTGGCGAAAATCATCGCCGAAACCACACAGGCCACCTTCATCGAATTCTCCGCCGTACTCGCCGGCATAAAAGAAATCAAACAAGTCATGGCCGACGCGGAGAAGGCCGCTTCCTGGGGCACACGCACCATTCTGTTCATCGACGAAATTCATCGCTTCAACCGCGCACAGCAAGACGCCTTCCTTCCGTGGGTCGAGCGCGGTTCCATCCGCCTCATCGGCGCAACCACCGAGAACCCGTCCTTCGAAATCAACTCTGCCCTCCTCTCGCGCTGCCGCGTCTACACACTCCAGCAACTCACCGACGCGCAAATCCTCACCCTCCTCCAGCGTGCCATCGCCGACCCGGACCGCGGCCTGGGCGCGCAACATCTCACTGCAGGCGAAGGTGCCCTCGAACTGCTTGCCTCCTATGCCTCGGGCGACGCGCGCAACGCGCTCAACGCCCTCGAAGTCGCCGCGAAACTCGCAGCCGACGCAACACGCCATGCCATCACCCGCGAAGTCGCCACCGAAGCCCTGCAGCAGCGCGTCCTCATGTACGACAAGCAGGGTGAAGAGCACTACAACCTCATCTCCGCCCTCCACAAATCCATCCGCAACTCCGACCCCGACGCCTCCATGTACTGGCTGGGCCGCATGCTCAAGGCGGGCGAAGACCCCATGTACGTAGCGCGGCGCCTCGTTCGCATGGCGGTCGAGGACATAGGCCTTGCCGCGCCCGAAGCGCTGAACCTAACCCTCTCCGCCCGCGACACCGTCGACTTCCTCGGCTCTCCCGAAGGTGATCTCGCCCTCGCCGAGGCCGCAGTCTATCTAGCCCTCGCGCCCAAATCCAACGCCCTCTACACAGGCTACGGCCAGGTTCTCTCCGACATCGAATCCACCCGCCAGGAACCGGTGCCCCTCCATCTCCGCAACGCCCCAACGAAGCTCATGAAAGAACTCGACTACGGCAAGGGCTATCAGTACGCCCACGACGTCGAGGGCCATGTGGCCGATATGGAATGCCTGCCCGAATCCCTGCACGGACGCCGCTACTACCATCCCACCCAGGAAGGCCGCGAGAAACTGCTCGCTCAGCGCATGGACGAAATCCGGCGAATCCGCGAATCCAAACGCGAAAAGCTCGCGGACGACGAGCCATAAACGAAATCGAGCGAATAGCGAGCGAGGGGCCAGCGAAAAACCAGCGCTCCAGGGTTCCTCGCCGCCCGCTGGCTGTTTGCTCGACTTCCGCTCGCTTCTCGCTGGATTCATGCTCGCATCTCGCTCGTCCCACGTTCGCCTCTCGCTGTTCTCCATGTGCTATATTCCGAATGAGTTCAATGATCTTTTCCCGCGAATACATTGGCTATTTGGCACGCCAGACTGTAAAACACCTCATCGACGCCAAAGCGATCGAGACCACGAAAGCGAAAGCCGTCGAAGAGCGTGTCTACAGCGGCATTCTCGAAGAACTTTCCCTCGAAGACCGCATCAACGAAGAGGTTCGCGTCATCCTGGATGCCTATCAGGATGAAATGCACCGCACCGGCGCCAGCTATTTTGAGATGTTCAAGAAGGTCAAAACCGAACTGGCGCGCAAATACAAGGCGGTCCTTTGAGAATCTCGCGCGACAAACTCAACAAGCTCGCCCACGTGGTCGCAGACACGCTCGCAGAAACGCCGGAGTGCGATTTCCTGGAGGATCGCAACACCGTGCGTCAGGAGGCGCGGAAAGTACTCGAACGGCTGCTTCTGGAAGAGCTGCGCATCGATCAGGCTGCCCGCCAGAAAATCGAGTCCCAGCGCCGCATCATCCCCGAGGGCTCGCAAGAGTGGGATATTCTCTATCGCAAGTACTACAACGAGGAAGTCAAGAAACTCGGCATTTAATGCGCGTGGTACCGCGCGCCGCGGCGACTTCCATTTGTCATAGCTCGGAGCTCTCCATCTCCAATTTGTTGC
>Ga0302325_10026757_pt1 | contig 11977 bp, 9 predicted proteins | sample Palsa_T0_2_FD_201948 | JGI IMG/M metagenome (GOLD analysis project Ga0302325, IMG submission 201948) | Peat permafrost microbial communities from Stordalen Mire near Abisko, Sweden - Palsa_T0_2 | ecosystem: Environmental > Terrestrial > Soil > Palsa > Peat permafrost | place: Sweden: Abisko... | reverse complement strand
GATTGAAAGGTGGCAAAAATCCATCATAAGAAGAATATATATGATAAGGCTGTGCTTCTCTCGATTCTAGCAACGCTATCAGAACTGCAAGTGGCCCTCCTTGCTCTCGCAAGCTCCCCGATGTGTTCAAAGGCCTGCAATGCCAGCTGCAGGCAGACTCGGATTCTGGTATGAGGCTTGATGAGCACTGCCTCACACACGCCCAGCTTCAATACTAATCATAAGCCAACTTATGCAGCATTCCGACATGCATACAGATAACAAGAGAGTTGTGTGAGGGAAAAGAAACTCCCATACACCACTTCATCACGTGATAAAGGGCGAGAGCCACTAAGCGATCTCGTAAGCAGCCCCTTTTTGGGTTGGGTGGGAGGAATTTTGGCTGCCTGGCGCGCAAGGCTTAGTGGTGGAAGGCATGTCTTCCATCATTGGTTGGCGTGCTGTGTTGTGCGAGTAGCCATAAGTGCATAGCCTACCAATCGAAACTCGGGAACAGCTTTATAAGCGAGAAATCCATCCTGAAATTCGCCCCACCGCCCCACTTTCTCCAAACATGCAGATTGGCTCCAAGGCAGAATTCAGCCGCTTGATGCCCCATTGCCTTGGAAATCCTTCGTTGTGAGGCTGAGAGATCGAAAGCTGTACTATACTTAAGGAAAGCAGGCTCTCTATCCATTTTGAACGCTCTGATTATTGAAGTCTTTTGAGGCTTCATACGCAGCGCCATGTGATCTCTATATCTCTGTCGTGTCAATTAGACACGACAGCTAACGTTCGCAGAAGAGCTCATAAACTCCAGAGGCCATACCCTGCAAAAACCGCATTCTCAAGAAACTCGGATCGAAAGCCGTACTGATAGTTGGAAAAGATCATCTTGTTGGCGGCATCCAGCTTGAACTTCAGATCTCGCTGGAGATTTCAACCATTGCTTGACGACTTGACTATCGTAGCGCCCAAGTTGTGAAATGGTCTTGCAGAATGTCAACTTCAAAGCCGGATACCCGCTGCCCAATACCAACTCAGACGTCACTAGACGATACTCAAGGGGATTCACTGTGCAAAGGTACGTCTGCAGAATCGGACCAAGTATCGTAGCCTATTGAACACTGAAAGAATGCTGATCAAAATGCAGGGCTGGTCTGTAACTTTGTACACTCCAACACGACTCGTCGATACCATGCCTCCGTACGTTGAACCTTTCGAACACCTTATGGTTCTCAACTACTTCCTGGCGGAGACTATGAATATGCTGGACGACATGGACACTAGCCCGAAAACAACATCCGCTGCGTGAGGCATTCTCAAAGCTCGACAGCACGATGTGCCTTTCTGGTTACTCTCTGACTTTATACTCCTGCCAAAGAAACGGAAATGGATGCACTAGTATTACTTCTCCAGCATGCGTGTCTCAATCATCCTAGCTCGAGGATAAGCGAAGGCAAGTTGGCCCAAGGACTGCCAGCAGCATCTTCGAGCACACCTACTGCGGCTTCTGATCCCTCATCGATACCACTGGCCGCTCTGATCCTTCAACGATTCCTTAGTTACTGACGTCCACGGCTCAACAATATCGAGATGCCATTAATAGCATGGTTCCTCCCGGGGTAACTCAACAGTCAAACCGCCCCACAACTTATTTTGACTCTTCCTACCGCATGAAATTGAGATGTCTCTACCGATTCAGGTGCCTTGTGCACTTGGATCGGGAGGGATGGGGTTGAGGGAGAGGCACGCATGCCTCTGTCATGGTGTTTCTGTTTTGACTTCGGTTTCGACATGCTACTAGACATCTGCCCAAAGGTCATCTCCGTTTATGGTGTTATCTTCATCGTCGAATTTCCGCCAGTATCACTGAATCAACCTGCCAAAGACCACTCTTCGCCATGTTGGATTTCGACACAGGAAGCTGAAGCGCAACTGCTGTTCGCCCTAGCGGAGACGTGGACACTTTTCGACACCTTCCAGCTAGACTAACCAATAGGCTTGCCTCCATTTTTGATTATGAAGACCAACTGGGAACGAACAAACGAGCTGTTGAACTGACGTCATATCCTCCCGGCTTCCTTTGCCTTCTCGAGCGGCGGCAAGAACAGCATTACACGACGTCCTAGAGAAAATGGCCAACTTGTCACCAACGAACTCGAGGACACTACTCCATCCCGTCCAGTGTTCCATTTTGGTTAATTATCGCAGAGCCCGCGTTGCTCAAGGGCGAAAATATTGTTCGGAAGGCTTTGTTGGGATTTTGGAACTCGTTGATGAAACAAAATGGAGCGAAGAGTCGAAGCTTTGTAAGGGGGGCTTGCGTGGCGGCACGAGAAAATTTCAACCGCTACCGCCACCCGAATCTGCCTGGTGCCTGCGGCAGCCATCTGCAAGCCGGCATCATAACTTAGGCCAACGCTCCTCAGTCTTAATCCGCGCATTACAACGCAACGCTGATTCGCGGATCATCAACCGCTGAGAAGCGGCATAGCTCAACAAGGCGAATCGGATACGAAAATTCTCAATCAAGCCCCGCTTTTGATGTCTACCCAATACGTAACTGAAATGGCGTTCATCGGAAAGCCCGCCGATCTGCGGTGGTGTCCCTGCTTGAATTCGCCCCTCCATAGTGCCAGGGCCGATGATGTAGTGGGACTTCACATGAGTCGAGTTGGTGGTCTCTCCACAACTACAAGCAGCAGCAGAAGAGAACACAAATCTCTTGAACAAATATGCCAAAAAGCTCGGGAAAAGCGAGTTTTCAGGGAGGAAATCGCATCGGGAGCGTTGCTTCCTTCTCTGGTCCTGCGGTAAGGACTGCGAGTTATTGCCACCCTACGGGCATATGCTAAATTTGCTCTAGATCTCAGCCTCCAAACCCTTGAACATCCGCAAGCGTGACTTCGGCGCCTTTAGACCTGATGGGATCGTAGTGAAGCCGGTATGTTTTCCTCTCGCAACGATATTGGACGGCGGTTGATCCGTCTAATAGGATACCTTCTCTGGACGTCCGATGAGTCGGCCTCTAGAGCAGTTGAAGCCACGTCAAAATCTCTTCGACAGCTCGGTCCCTGACGAGAATATCCCAAAGCACAAGGTTCTTGGTGTGGTGAGAGCTTCTCCTGTGGTAAAAGCAGTATGAACAGTTGATCTTGTCAACCACCCGCACGTTACTGACTGACGCGGTAGGATACCATCACTGGCCCTCCAAAGCAGAGGGGCCCACTCGAGCCACTATACACGAGTATGGGCCATCCCAACTCCAAATACGCCGGCCCACTCGAGCCAGTGTACACGAGCATGAGGCCCTCCCAAAGCCAAATACGACGGCCCTTATGATCACCCAAACAACCGCTTCTACAACACCTCACGTCTCAACCATTTGCGCCAGCATTCCTTCTCATTGATCCTTCGGTCCATCTCACATCAGCGTTTTTCAGAGAGAATGGAAATAGGCATACCAAAGGTGTTTGGAGTGAATCTGCGGAGGCTTTGTCATAATAGATGGTAGTTGTTACCTGGCTCGCGCCACAGTGGAAGATGATGTCCAAATGAGTCACGAAAATGGAATCACGTTCAAGACTCAAATGTTCTCGAAGTGCACAATGCAACCAGTGACGAACTAATATTAAAGAAAATTTCTCTCATGAGACGTCATCGGGACTCCAGTCTTTATGTCTTCCGAGTGACGTTGACGCATGTTCTGGTGCCTTGCAGCACTACACGGATCCCACCACCCTTGACCAATACAGTATCAGAAACATCCCTAAGCACCATGCATGAACACGGGCCCTGAATGGATACGTCCGCACGACATCTGCACTACCATCCCAGCTAAGCCAATAAGGACTATAGTAATTACGAATCATGGGGACACCGCAAGCTGCGGCGCTGCCAATGAAAGCTCAAAGGATCAGACCATTGGCCAATATAGCTTGCCTCCTTGAAGTCGCTTGACTCACGAAGCTCACGTTTACTTATTCATAGGTGGTGGGGTAGTGAGACTAAGGCAGCAAAAATTCTGACCCAACGGCGGAAATATATTCCGGCGGGGAATACGCTGATCCAGTAGCAGCGTAGGGACTTTGACTGATTCACACCCACTTCCTGATCTCTGATTTAAAGTATGACTAATGTCTGAAGCAACAGATATCCTCAAATAACCGGCCAATACGTGGGTTTCGTCACGCAAACTATCCCACCCCAACTCTCCCTCCCCTGAATAATTATAAGTGGAGACCTAGGTAACGCCGTCTGAGACCTCGTTAATATCCCTGAAGTATGGAATATCAGGTGCTCTGGGGAGGCATTATTGGCTAAAGATCCTTGATATGGCCCGTGCAGGCGTGGTGTTATATCGTGACTTATGATCATTTAAAGGGGGATAGTATGTTTTAATCAAGGTTGCCGGTAGGTTGGAAAGTACACATAATCTGATGTTGATTTTCTTTAATTCTGTGTGGCCTGAGATGGCGCGTCGAAAGAACACTTTTTTTCCCTTCAAATGTTTACCTCGTTCAGTTACGGTAGTCAGTCGTCTGCTAGAACTCCGCGCGGCCAGTTCCTTCCCACCATTGCCTCAACAACCACGCATCCCCCGAATGTCGGTTCCTAAAGTTATCCGTTACGCTCCGAAAATTATTATAATGCTACCTTTCTCTTCTTCACATACCGTCTTACAAGCAGCACCCACGCCACCCGAAGGGCCCGTTCAACCTTTCCGGAAAAGGGGTCACAAGCGAGATACCAAGTGGGGCGAAAGGGGGTTTACACGCGACAGATCATGTACGTTCTCATTAAAGCAATAATATTGCCAGTATCCAGTGACGTCTATGTGAAGGAGAACCATCTTTTCCAGATGTAGCTATCTCAAGATACTATAGGCTTGGGTCCCACGGGTCTTCCCAGCGCCGCATGCTGAACCCCGCCATCCGCAAGACACAGCAAGAACAGCAGAACATCCCGAGCTTTGATGTCTGGGCCTCCGCCACACCGCAAGAGTCTGGAATCCAACCAACCCTCTCAACCCATTCCTCCAAAGCCTCCTAAAACTCCTCATATCCTTTCATCATACTCAGATATGCATGAGTCCTAGTGTCCAAGTCCTTTCCCGTAGTACCCACTACCACCTTTAAATGCCTCAACGACTTGAATAACTTTGCATCGCAAATCTCTCTCGTATTGAAGAGGCAAGATAAAGGTCACGAGTTCTCTCTTCCCACTTCTCGAGGTTGCGTACGTCCATCTTGAAATCTCGGTATCGATCCTTGAGTTCCTTCTCTTTGGCGCCGTAATTATCTCCATACACAGCACGAAGCAAGAAGGCAGTATAAATGGCGCCCTATCACTCGAACCGATCCTCATAGATCCTGTAGTGGTAGTCGGGTCCCAGAAAATTGCCACATGATATGACATTGGAGTCTCCAATGCCAGAATCTTCCGTTCACGGTACATGTTGGTCCCTGCCACAATCCGGGTTCGGCGAGAACGGCTCAAGGATTAGGTATAGGGAAATCGACGTGAAGCTGAGGGAGGCTGTGGATGTGGACGAGAGCCAAGAGGTTGTGAACCAGGTAGCAAGACCACGAGAAGGAAGCGATGATTTTTAAATTAGGACAATGAATAGACTTTAAATTTGTCTGTAAACCTAGTCTCTTCCCTCGATCTTATCTTTTATTTTTTCGCCTATGATCAAGGATGCCCGACTTGTGTATTAGAGCTCGTATTCCATATGAGAGGAAAACCTTAGAACTGTCAATTACCTTTTCTTCTAAAATACATCTTGCTTTGTGCGACATTAAAATTAGCATCCATTGGTTACGCTGGCGAACGCCTCCAGAGTGTGAAATAAGTCAGTCTAAATAAGCCAGTACTGATAGCTGATAAGTTAGAGGTGGTGTCAGTCAATCAGGTGAGGTTATTAAATTATATAAGTCAATCAGCTGGATATTTCTTAGCTTATAAGCAGCTGATCAGCTGGCAAGACTATTAATATTTTTTGGATTTTGGAGTCATCTTAGGGCTAATCAGCCTGAATTTTAGGGCAAGTATGCTAAATGACAGCACTAGCGTGGCCCGTGGGAGCCTAATTTTAGGATGCCTTGCACTTAAGCCCCCCGAAACCCCGTACTAATATCTTCGCACCTTTAAAATCATGTGGGCCCGTTTATACACCCATTTTTAAGTGAGAACTATAAGTAAGAAAATAAATATAAAGAGATTAAAGGGATAAGTAAATAATAGAGAAAAGAATAAGAAGAAAGTATATATTTAAGATTTTTGCATACTTTACTTTTCATGTGATATTTTACATACAAATATTGCCTGTGCATGGCTTATCAGTAGCTTATAAGCCATATAAGCCATATAAGCCATTGGGTCAATTGGGGAAGCTAGTATAAGCCAATCAGCTGAGGTGTTAACCTCAGCTGATGACTGACTTATTTCACAATCTGAAAGCCTTGCCCGTGAACGTGTTGTATTATCTACCCATTTGCATTGACGACCTCAATATTTGCTCGCCGAATTCAATTGGTAACCTTTCCATCACCTAGACAAGTGTGCTGGAAGATCACTTGAAGCTTGACCTCTCTGAGATGACTTTGAGTGTCATAGATAACTATTTATCGCCTTCCGCATGAGATCATTCAAGGTTGATGGCGTGGGATTGGCAGTACGAGTAAGTGAAAGAGGCCGTTGGATTGAATTCATTTGATTCTTCCTCTGTTGTGTAAAGAATCCTTGAAGATTTGCCAAGGACTTTCGTGGACTGCGATCTGATGGGCTAACAGATTTGGATGCCATTTCTGGTCCGCGGAATGCAGAGATCGCCCGGTCCTCGGCTTTCTTCTTCGGCACAAATGGAGACAACAGGAAAAACGCGGTTGCACATGATCAATACTCTCCAACAGAAGGAATTCTAGACGAGCTTCAATATTATTTGAAAGGGCTGCGCATAGGTCAAAATTACGGCACAAGGAGATTAGCTGCCGAAGAGCGTCCGAGAAAAACATATAGTCAGGTTTTATTAGCAGCTTCCAAAATGCAACCACTCTCCTATTCTCAGTTTCCTCTCTTCAAAACAAGGCTCAGGCAACTACACAACCCCACTATATAGACAATCAGAATTCTCGAGGATTTCGCCAACTCTGGAAAGACAACCGCGATTCTCTGAACTACTACAGCTTCTGGGGCGTCATCTTCTTTGGTGGACTCAGTGTGGCGCTTACCTTATTCTCGCTGGCTGTGAGCGTTGCTTAGACTGTGGCATCTTTCCGAGCACCTGAAGGATCATCGTCGAGTCCGAGTTCTGGATAACGTGCACCCAGAGATGTGTGAAGAGGACATCTATTTCATAAGAAGCTGCTGCGTTTTGATTTTCGACGCATTTCTGCTGCTAGCTACACTTGCATTCATGCCTGTTTTGATGCTTGGACTATTCTTTGTGATCCACAATTATTAAGGTGCCGTGTGCAGTACTTCCTTCCATTTTTAAGCCCCCCCCCCCCCTTTTTTTAGAACACTTCAGCCTCTGTTTCTTTAAACTCTCATTAGAAAAATAAGATGACTCAAGTGGATTGGTGATATTGGCAAATGGAAATTTGATTCAAACGCGCGAAGAATGAGGGAGTTCCTAGTCCCATGTTTGAGCGCTCGATTTGCACAAAATCTGACAATTTTCTGCTGCCATTCTGTTGTCATGGTACGAAAACTTTAGAGCAAAATTTCATCTGACGGAGCGGCGCGGGTATTTATTTTGGGCCAGGGACGGGTACTTTTGCCGTGTTAGGAAATATTCGACTTCATGCAGCTTCCCGCGCTGAATTCACTGACATGGAGCTTCAGCATTGAACCCGGTTTCCTCGAGAATGATATCGCTTTGTATTATTTCTCAATCAACTTCTCCTGACATCACTTGGCCCAAGATGACATTGCATTCGAGCACAACACTAGAGGATGCCGAGGCCTCCGGTCTCTCTGCCACTCACGAAGAACCTCCCCTTCGCTCGCACGCCTGCTGCCATACGAACATATTGAACACGTGCATATGGATTGTGGTGAGATAAGCGGTGGGGAGGCTCTGGTGAGTGTACGACTGTTTGTTACACAACGTTTACGATACAGTGCTGACTATGGAGTGCAGCCTAGATTGATTCCAAGTACGACGACTCAGCTATTGGTGATTTTTCGCTGCTGTGAGTATTTTTTACTCGATTCCGGATGTTGATTGATAGGGGATGGCAGACGCTCTGCAACTTTAGTGCGATCGAGTGTGTACGAATAGGTGGTGAAAAATTGAAGGATATATCATCGATTTAAGGAAGGGAATGGATTGGCAGATAATGAGCTTAGAATAATATCTATGCTGAAACAAGTCGACGCAGACTATGTTATGTTAAATAGTGATGTCAGATGCTTGGCGGAATGTAATATAAACGTTGCTGAAGAGTGTGAAATAGATTAAGCAAGATAGATTGGTACGATATAGGTGATTGTTCGTGGAAACCCTGCTGAGGTTTCCAGATATGCAACATCGTCTTTAGTTTATGACGCTCTACTACCAGTTAATTTAGCTGTGATAAAACCGAATTTGCAAAAAGTTCTGGATATAGGAACTGGAACTGGTGTCTGGGCTATTGATTTTGGACTGGGTTCCCCCCAATCTGTTGATACTTGCTGAAACCTTCCAGCATTTAGATTCCCATCGGCACAAATTATCGGAAATGATCTCAGCCTTATGTCGCCAGACTTGTAAGTGATATTAAGTGGTGGAAGAAGTCTGATGTAGGATAGTGTGCTAGAAAAATGCACTGTCCAATCTGGCGATGTGGAAGATGAGTAGATATACTCTCAGAAATTTGATCTGATACATGTTTACCTGGTTGTTAGCTGTTTCAAAGACCACCGAAGAGTTCTCGAGCGAGCCCTCGATGCATTAGCCCCCGGTGCCTACCTAGAAATGCAAGATGCAGACTTCTCCATGATGTTTATTGACGATAGTATAGTGGGGACGGCGCTGTGAGAATTAAATATGTTGATTCTTGATGAAGCGGAGAAGGCTGGAATACTATGGACTAGGATAAAAGAATACAAGGGCTGGATGAAGGAGATTGGATTCGCGGACGTTGAGAAGATATTGGATTGGCTGATTAATACGTGGCCGAGGGACACACATTTGAATACATTGGGGTTTTAATTTCAGCATGATTTGATCGAAAGACTGAATTCGACTGGAGTGGTTTTAACGAGAGGATTAGGATGGTCAAACGATAAATTGGAAGCTTTTTTGTGGATATGAGGAAAGATATTAGAAATAGAAACGTGCATGCTTATGCGGTGCTGTAAATATTGAAAAATATCGGCTGAAAATATTCTAGCAGGGAATAGACATGTTGTATATGGCAGGAAACCAGAGTAGGGACGACAGCGCGAGAGTGTCCTGCGCAGAGTCCTTTTAGACCTCCGCTTGAAACTTCTTTCATGGATGATGCTTAGATTTGCATAAATATGTTGAAAGATATGCCTAACTGATTTTGAAATTTCAAAGAAACTATCTCTTCATTTCCAATTTATTTCACTTCTCAAAGTACATCTAAAGGTAAGGAGGATGATTTCCAGACTGGATCACGTGATTCTGTGACACCGTCTTTAAGCGTCCCTTCTTTATCTCAATTTAGCCTTGACTCGACTCGACACTAATTCTTACACAGCCCAGAAAGTTCCTTTCCAAAGTGGCCATAAAGGAGAGGCGAGTGTTCTTTCGTCGCATTTGAAAAAAAAAACGCATTCACCTCACGAACCAATTCTTATCTGCACGAACCCATCTCAACACCAACCCGGACCAACCTTATCAACATTCCCTGGATACCTGGATACCCCACCAAAGTTGTTGTCATACAGTTCGAGATGGAGTACGCGTCGCAATTCGGCATCATGCGCCAGAAGGCGGCTGAGGAAAAGCTGTCGTTCATCAAAGTTCTCGATTACTATCGCGATCGTTTGCTGAATCTACACGCAGCAGAGCCCAATATGCAACCCAACATCCAGCAGTTCAGAGCCGAGTATCAGACCTGGAGTTCTTTCTGTGAGCACCTTAGCGCCTGTCTACGTAAGCTAGTGCTGACAAGAGATAGGGCCTGAACAACCTTTCCCAGGAGTAGAACCCGCACCACCAAACCATCCGATGGCCAGTCTATTTCCGATGGCAAGCTCAACTGGGACGCCTTCAATTGCGGGAGAGCTCGAGGTAACCACTGGCATGCACGACATATCCCCACTTGTCGCGTCCAGACAATCCAGTCCTGGTGTCTCTAGACCAAGTCAAGCTTCATTTCCTCAAACCTCCGCCTCAGGAAAGACCGTTGCCCACAAGAACCCGCCCAAGACTCAACAACAAATCATTTCTGAGTCAGTTCAGGACACACGAACATGTGGTGCCTGCTATCAGCCTGGCCACATACTTGCTGACTGCACACGAAAGATTGATAAGTACGGATTTCTCTGCGGCTGTCCCAGATGCAACACCGCAAAGCACAATTTCGATGATTGCGTAGGTATGCCTTGGGGCAAGAAGATGAAGAAGCCCAAGTTAAGCGACTATTGGTATTGGGTGGTAATCAAAAGATTGGGCAAACCACCTTTGAGATCACGATTGGATTTCAGATTCGTGAATGAAGGGAAATGGGCAGCTCTCACCAAGCTGCACCCACAAACATATCAGTTTGCAGCTGCACATCGAAAGCATCAGATCTACCAGGGCATTGATGAGAAGATGGAAGATCCGAGCTGGGAGCATCCTGAGAGCATTGGATCACAAATTCACCCTCTCGATGCACCAGCTCAGCAAGCCTCTAGATTATCCTACCCAGAACCTCCGGCTCCAGGAAGCAGATTTGGCCAAGCATCTACTCACGCACCTCTCCCGTTATCTTTCGGTGCTATCGATGGAGCTACGGCTTCACATGCTGCACCTTCGGCTAAAATCGAACCGCAAGCAAACTCTTTCTGTCAACGAGGTTTTGAGTCTTCTGGGTCAATGGCTAAGGGGTACCAGATTCATCCATTTCGTCAAGATTTAATCTCCAACTTTCAACAACCTGCAGATCAAGAAAGCAACCATGCTGTACCGCCTTCAATTCCTCAATTCTCCGGTACTCCTCAAATGCCTCTAGCTCCACCGCACCACGGCATCGTTTCAACCCCTCGTTCGATGCTTGCCACAGCACAATCAGAAATAAACGACTCTGCTCGAGATGTAGAAGAAAGAGCCATCAAGCTCCAGTATGCCCCTTGGGATGAGCATTCTGAAAATTCTACTCCATGATGGACATCGAACTAGGTAAAGAACGAAATGTTCTTGCTGGGTTTGTGGAGTGTGATTTGCTGGATGGCCAAGATTGCAGAGGAATATCGTTGATGTTTTTATTCGAAACCAGGTTTCAGATGACTGCTAGAGCAGAACAGATGTCTGAGAAATGGCAAGTGCTTTCTGTAATGCATTTGTGATCCGATATTTTGTCCTCGACGGCGTTCACATTGGGTTGATGACCCCGTAAACGCTCGCTTGAGACTTGATCCAACCCTTTCGCGCTCACCCCGTGACACCCTTTCTTTCATTCTTCTCCTTGATAACGCGTATATTTTTGAGTGACTCGGAAATCTAGAAACCATGATATGTAGTTTATACATCACTGAATAGCCTTGACTCGTAGAACGAATTCCAATTAAAATTAACATCCATGACATACCAAGCCTCTGCCCCTGACAGATCGTCTGACAGACTAGTACGGAATACATCATCTCAGCCAGAACTGCCTTCCGTTAGCTTCAAACCAATACATAACCTCGCAAACTGACTCTCCGCCCTCTCCATCGCCGTCGAAGTCTCCCTAAAAGCTTTCTCCACCACTCCTTCAGCACTACTCTCCTCCAACAAACCCGCAATAATCTTCCTAACCTCAACCCAATCCCTAATCATCTCCAGAAACCGCGT
>Ga0302325_10026756_pt1 | contig 11977 bp, 10 predicted proteins | sample Palsa_T0_2_FD_201948 | JGI IMG/M metagenome (GOLD analysis project Ga0302325, IMG submission 201948) | Peat permafrost microbial communities from Stordalen Mire near Abisko, Sweden - Palsa_T0_2 | ecosystem: Environmental > Terrestrial > Soil > Palsa > Peat permafrost | place: Sweden: Abisko... | reverse complement strand
CAGATGGTATTTGCAATCCCACACCGTGTGCCTGCCACGCTTGTAGTCTTCCATCTCTACAAGTCTAGGGCCCATCCGTCGCCTAAAGGCGAGGGGTTTACTGATCCACTATCGGGGACTCTAAAGAGTGTCTCGAAAGTTTTGGGGACTTTGGTACCCGAGGCGACTTCGTTCGTGACGTTTGCGCAGTATTGGGGATAGTGTTGAAGGAAAGCGGAGGTGAAGACAGTGGAACAAGCGGCCTGCTCTTCAATTAAAGATTCGATGATCGAATACTTCCGTTCGATGACGGACGTGATCCAATTGGATCAAGAGTGTGTCGTCACTTTACCGCTCAATACTTTCGATGATCGTTGGGTCGATATATCAGTGAAGGAAAGATCGCCAGGTTACTTTATCGTCGACGATTCTGGAAGAGCTTGGGACGAACTGTTCGTCCAGGGCGTATCGCTTACGGATGTTCTGGCCTCTAGGCTTGCGGCAATCGCGAAGCGTTTTGGAATTCATTTTGAAAAGCGCCGATTCACGGTTGGTTGCAAGCTTGAATTCCTACAGACTTCGATTTGGACAGTGGGACAATGCTCCTCTCTTGCAATGAGCGAACTCATCGGCCATAAACCCGCGGTTGAGGAAGATCCTAAAAGGACCGTCGGTGGGATTATCACGGACTGGGGCCACAGCCGAGGTTTTCAAGTGAAACCTGATTACGTTGTTCGCGGAATAAATACACCACACACCTTCGATTTTATTGCCAGAGATGACAGACATGGGATTGCCGTAAACGTTCTAGCACCGACTTCCGGGGGCTTCGGAAGGGCCGAGAGATATGGGTACCAATGGTACGATCTCGAAAAGCAACCTGAGAGTCGATGGAAAAAAATGGCGATCTTGACTCGTCCTGACAGTTGGAGTCAAGATGCGCGAAATCTTGTAAACAAATTTGCCGACAAGGTAATCGACTTTACCAGTCCAAAGAATGCGCGCGAGCCAATAATTGATTCTCTTGAGGAGCTGAGAGTCGCTTAGCTGTGACGAATTCGCCAAATCAAATAATGCTTAACTTGCGAAGCTCTCTCAGGCGTTAAAGCAACTACTCGCGGTCTCTGGCATTCGCCAACCTCAACCGGATTGCCGTCGCCTCCAAACTTGCCCCCATGGACGAGCGCCATCTCGTGAAGCGGCAAACCACGCCGATTTGTGGGTCCGGGTCATCTTCACATCTTTCGGGATCTCGCAGAAACTGATACCGTTCTTGCGACCATAAGATCTTCAAAACAAAGAATTCACGCCCGCCCACCGAGGGGTACCGACCCGTTCACCATGTTGCTTTTGCCATTCACCCCCCAAATTCCCCATTCGCTGCACCCTCGTTGGATTGACAAGTCCGAGGAGTTACTCTCAAAACTGACGTTTTAGCATCTCGTACCGCCCTCAAGTCCAAAGGGTTAAGTCCAAGGGGTTGCAGCCCAAAGCGCCACACTTTTCAGAGGAGATCGCCACACATGTCGAAAGCCGTCAAGTACGCAGAGAAGGTCGCCGTCTACGCCGCCCAAGGCGCGTGGGTTGTTTATGAGCGCCTCAACCGCATTAGCCCCAACCCCTCCTTCACGCCCAAGTGGTCCGAAAAGCCTCTGCTGAAGTCCTACCAGAAAGAGAAGCCGCCCCTCGGCTGGCCCCGCACCACCGACTCCCTCTGTCCCAAATGCGTGCCCGAAATCCGCCAGCAGATCCTCGACGGCAAGTTGCCCCATGAAGTCCTGCTGAACGAAAAGGTGGGCGAAATCAAGGCCCAGATCATCGAGCGCGACGGCAAAATCCTCATGGTCAAGGATTGCCCCAAGCACGGCCACTTTGAAGACGTCATGTCCATCGACCCGGCCTTCTTCAAGCACCTTGAAGAGAGCTTCCCCGGCCGCGACATCCGCGCCCACGGACAGGGCGACGAAAAGCTCCACCACCACGGCACGTCAACAGTGACTCATGGGCGCGGCTCGGTTCTGACCATCGACCTCACCAACCGCTGCAACATGATGTGCGACCCCTGCTTCATGGACGCCAACCAGGTCGGCTTCGTCCACGAGCTCACGTGGGAAGAGATCAAGACCATGCTCGACAACGCCATCACCGTGAAACCGAAACGGCAGATGAGCGTTCAGTTCTCAGGCGGCGAGCCCACCCTCTCGCCTTACTTCCTTGACGCCGTCGCCTACTCGCGCAAGGTCGGCTACAACTCGGTCCAGGCCGCGTCGAATGGAATTGAATTCGCCAAGTCCAAAGAGCTCTGCCGCGCCGCTGCCGAAGCCGGTCTCCGCTACGTCTACCTCCAGTTCGATGGCATCGGCAACGCCGCCAACTCGCACCGCAAGGTCGGCAACCTCTTCGATGTAAAGCTCCAGGCCATCAATAATCTCCATGAAGCCGGCGTTGAAATCGTTCCCGTCACCACCATCATCAACGGCATTAATAACGAGCAGGTCGGCCGCATCATCGAGTTCGCGCTCGACAATCCCAAGAAAATCAGCTTTCTCTCCTTCCAGCCCGTCAGCTTCACCGGCCGCGACGAGGACATCACCGACGACCGCCGCATCGCCCAGCGCTACACTCTCTCGCACATGGCCCACGACGTCAAGAATCAAGTCGGCATCGGCGTCCCGGCGCGCGACTGGTTCCCCATCTCCTTCATGAGCACCTTCTCCGATTGGGCCGACCTCGTCCACGGGCCCTCCGCCGAGTGGGGCCAGCTCTCCTGCGGATGCCATCCCAACTGCGGCATCGGCATGGCGCTCATGATCGACAAGGAAACCAAGGAAGCCGCTCCCGTCACCGCCTTCCTCAACATGGACAAGGTGGCCAAGGACCTCGCCAAGGTCAATGACGCCGCCCGTGGCAAGTGGATGTCGGTCATCGGCTTCGGTCTTGCGCTCATGCGCAATTACGATCCATTCCAGGCGCCCACCCACTTCAAGATCACTGACATGCTCAAGAAGATGGACAAGACCTTCAACGCCACCGGCAAAAACTACGGCAGCGTCAAGGGCGACCGCACCATCGAAGACATCAAGCTCCGCCGTCAGGACCGCTGGAACTTCCTTTTCATCGCAGGCATGTGGTTCCAGGACCTGTTCAACTACGACTTCCGCCGCACCGAGCAGTGCATCATTCCCTATGCCACCCAGGAAGGCGAAATCAGCTTCTGCGCCTACAACACCGGCGTGGGCTGGCGCAACATCATCGAGAAAATGCACATGACCTCCACCCTCACCAAATGGTATGAGGAGCACGGCCGCCACGAAATCTTTGCCGGCGGCAAAAAGGTCGGCATGTCGCAGGTAGGCCACGAGCTCAAGCTCAACATGGAGCACGTCAACTCCGAAGCCAACCACACGCTCGACAACCTCGGCATCGCCAAGAACGCCCGCGAAGAAAAAATCCGCGCCCGTGACACCAAGATCAAGACGGATGCGGAGAACGCGGCGATGGCCAAGCTCTATCGCGAACACGTCCTCGGCGAAAAACCAATCGAGGGCCTTGTAAGCCTCAGCTCCATCAAGCCCGCGTCCAACAACGCCGCCAGCCCAATCAACCGGCAGCAGCAGAAAGAAACCGACCTCGTCGCCGGGGACTGAGCATTGCATGCAGCAGGGGCGCCTTCGGCGCCAGATCCTCACTACACGTACGGCACCGACCTTGGTTCTCAAGACAGCAAAGGCCGTTCCCTCTCGGGAACGGCCTTTGCGCGTGCATCGTGCTTCAATCAGCATCCCAAGGCTTCCGGATCAAGCAAGGGCCTTCGGCCCTCATTTGATCCGGAAGCCTAAACCCGGTCCTTCGGCTCGGCCGTCCGCTAACGCGGACGACCAAGCCGAAGGACCCGAGCTGCGTTACCCTCGTCTTCAACTTGTCATCCCGAGAAAACGGACGGGAGCCGAAGTAGAGGTGCAGTTGTTTTTGCTTCGCGGAGCGAGCCACATCCTGCCGCCACAAATCAATTAGCATGATCCTCAATTCAATCTCTCACCCGAATTGAGGATCATGACGTTGAAACGACAACTGGCTTTCGTCGCTCTAGGTTTCGCCGTCGTCGCGCCTGCCCTCGCCCAGCCCGCCGCAGACTCCGACGAAAAACTAGCCTCCGACTTCTGGGCATGGCGCGCACGCTACTCCCAGTACACCAGCGATGACATCCCGCGCATGGAGCGCCCACTCGGCGTGATCCGCGATTGGTCGTCTGCGAGCGTAGAAAGCCAGCGAGCATCACTCTCCACATTCGATTCCCGCTGGAAGAATCTCGCCGACCCCAGGGCCTCCGTCCCGCAGCAGGTCGACCATCGCCTCGTCGGGTCGGCGCTGGCACGCGTCCATTGGGAGTTGGACATCCTCAAGCGATGGCAGCGTGACCCAAACTTCTATATCGAGCAGACATTGACGCCCGTAGGCGAAGCGCTCGGTGTGCCCGGTCCCTATAACGAAATGCAAAGCCGGGAGATTCTCTCGCGCCTCAACAACATTCCCAGCATCCTCAAACAGGCGCAGCAAAACCTCCAATCGCCGCCCGCCCCCTTCGCAAAAATGGCGATTGACTCGCTTGCCGGCATTCGACAGAAGCTTGAACAAGTAGCGAACACGTTGCCGCCACAAACCACCATTGCGCCTGAGGAATGGCGAGCCTCCGCCGAGCGCGCCGCGACGGCTCTCGAAGCATACCGCGCAGATCTGCAAAAAGCTCTGCCGACGCTCCCGCAACAGTCCTCGATCGGTCGCGACAACTACCTATGGTTCCTGCGCAACGTGGCGCTCATTCCCTACACGCCCGAAGACATGGTCGCCCGCGCCGAGCAGGAATTCCGCCGCGCCGTCGCCTTCGAAGCATTCGAGGAAAATCGAAATCGTTCCGTCCCGCCCCTGGTCATGGCCGCCACGCTCGACGAGTTCGTAGCGCGCAATCAAAAAGCCGAACTCCAGGTGCGCGCCTTCGTCGACGAACGAAAGATCATCACCTTGGCCGCCTGGCTGCAGCACTTCACCCTTCGCCCCATGCCGCCTTATCTCGCGGCGCTCGGCGACTTCGTCGAGACCGACGACTTCACCGGCCCCTCGCGTCTCGACCAAAACGGAATCCGCTACGTGACCACTCCGTCGCCCACCGCCGGCTACTTCTGGGTTGCCGACGCAAAGGACCCGCGCATTCAAATCGACCATGAAGGCACCGTTGGCCACTACGGGCAGCTTTGCGCTTCATGGAAACATCCCGACCCAATCCGTCGCCACTACTATGACTCGGGCGCGAACGAGGGCATCGGCTTCTATGCCGAAGAGATGATGTTGCAGGCGGGACTTTACGACGACAGCCCGCACACGCGCGAAATCGTCTACAACCAGATGCGCCTGCGCGCGGTTCGCGTGATCGCCGACGTGAAGGTTGCGTTGGGAACATTCACGCCAGAGCAGGCCGTCGATTATCTCGAACGCAATGTCCCGCTCGACGCGAACGATGCCCGCACCGAGGTGATCGAGATGGGCGAGATGCCGGGCCAGAAGATTGCCTACCAGATCGGTAAACTGCAAATCCTCGAGATGCTGGCAGACGCGCGACTAAAACAAGGGGAACACTTCAGCGTGCAGAAGTTTCACGATTACGTTTGGCTCAACGGCAATGTACCTATTGCGTTGCAACGCTGGGAACTTCTCGGCCTGGATGACGAAGTGCGCGATCTGGATGTATCGCACTAGGAGACCTGCACCCAGCAGGTGCCTTTTTCTTCGGTCATCGTCCGTGGCGTGGAGGTCCGTCTTTGGGCCCCAGCAAACGCCTCACCAAACTTCCAGCTCGAAATCCCGATACTCCCGAATCAACTCGAAATCGGCACGATTCGACGTAATCAGCCGCGCCCCATGCACCCGCGCCGTCAACGCAATCAGCACATCGAAATGCAGATCGCGCAACTTCTTCGGCTCGAAGCCGTGGTCGGTCTGCATCCTGGCTAGAATCTGCCCCGACTCAATCCAGTTTCTCTCCGTTGGCGTGAAAATGGCAAAGCTGTCTTCCAGCCATTTCACGCCTTCTCGGTCCGTCTTCGAGGAGGCGCCGCGCCACAGCTCGGCAAGCACCACAGATGAGTTCCGTATCAGCCCTTTGACTCCGTAAGCCAAATCTCCGTGACGTTGAGCGCGCATAAAGTTGATCAGCACCGAAGTATCAAAGATGTAGACTTCACTCATCGCTGTTGGCGAATTCGCCCTTGCCGCCATACTTCTTCAAGAACTTCTTGAATCGGCGCAGCTGAACCGCTTCCTCCAGCGCCTCGTGGATGGCCTCGGTGCGCGACTTGGCCCCCATCAGGCGCACTGCCTCATCCGCCAGCTTCGTGTTCAGGCGAATCGAGGTAGCCTTGCCCGCTGCAGAAGTTGCACTGCGCATATTCCCTCCAAGCGTATATATCCATACTGCTCTTCGTATATACGTGGGTCAAGCGCTCTCGGGCCATTGTTCCCTGGGGTCCCCGAGGTCGCCGCAGACAAATTCTGGTCCGCCGGGGTCGCTGATCCCGGCCCCTGAGACCTAATCCCAGTCTCATTTGCGCATTAGTTCCCCCGACTCCGCTACCCTGAATCCATCCCCGAAAAGTGAACTTCCGTTCGCGTTCCGCGCGAATCGGGCGCCGTTCCGAGCAAAGTCGAACGGGCAGAGATATTAGCCATAACCGATTCATTCCAAATGGATTATCGTAAAATTTACTTCGTAAATCAAATAGAATGAGATATTTCCCCAAAAAAGAGGGGGGCGGAGTCAAGGAGAAACACCATGTACGCCAATGCCGCCCCACCCTGCCTCGTGGAATCGCCCCGCCTGACACGGGAAGCGCCGATCACGGGCATCTGACCACTGACAACTGATCACTGTCCTTCAATCCCCGGCCCCGCAAACACCTCCGGGCTCAACTCGCTGTGCTCCCGCGCCATGGCCGCTGCCATCAACCACCCCGCAGCCACAATCAACACGCTGCCGGCCATCATCCACACCGTGGGCGTCTCGTGCCAGATCAGCCACGTGAGCAGCGCGCCGGTGATGAGTTGCGTGTAATGGCACTGCGACACATGCACCGCCGAAGTGTTCTTGAGCGCGACAAAAAAGCACATGCTCCCGCACGCGCAGAACAGCCCCATCGCCGTGAGTGTCGCCGCCAGCCGCGGCGTCACTGGTTCCGCGTGCCAGGCCATCATCAGCGCCGCGCCCACAATCACCTGCACCACGCCGGCAAACAGCGTCAGGCTCTCCGGCGTCTCGGTACGCATCAACACCCGAGACCAAACCATATTTACCGAGAAACACAGCACGCACACCATGCAGGCGGCGTAGCCGATCCAGTCTCCCTGCCGCGCAGAACCGAAAGGATTCACCGCGATCACCACACCTGCAAATCCGCCCACCACGGCCAGCACCTTGCGCCAGCCCAGCTGCTCGCGCAAAAACACTGCCGAAAGCAGCGCCGTCACCATCGGCGCCAGAAAAACCAATATGTAAAAGAGAGTCAGCGGAAGGTGGCGCAGCGCCACCACGACACACAAGTTATTCCCGAGATCCAATCCCGACCGGACCAGCTGCCGGGACGGACTCTTCGGCAGCAGTCCGCGCGGCCTGCCCTGCAAGAATCCGCGCACCACCAGCGCCACGGCCAGCGCCAGCCCCAGGCACGCAACAATCTCGTAACCAGGCAGCCGCGAGTTGCCGGCCAGCTTCATGCTCGTGTCCGTCAGAACCCAGAACGTGAATCCAGCCAGGGCCAGCCCGATCGCACCGCGATGCGAAATCCGTGACTCCATCAATCGCGTCTACTCAGCGAGCCACTCATAAATACAGCTTAATTGTCGCGACCTGGCTCGCTGATTCAACGCAATCGGCGTTATCATGTTCGCCGGAGTAGATCATGTCTCAATACCTCTATCACTGCCAGGACTGCGACAAGGAATTCACGCAGCAGCACCACATCTCCGACGTCGAAAAGGCAGAAGCAACCTGCCCGCATTGCGGAAGCAAACGCGTGCATCAGCTCGTTGCAGCTTTCTCAGCCGTCACTTCGAAGAAGACCTAGCTGCTGGTCTTCCCGAGCTTAAGTCCGCCGCGGGAACTCCGCTCCAACGGCGATCGCGTATGGATTCTTGCGCTCTTCCTCGTCTTTTGGATCGTTGTGTTCATCGCGGCTTCCGCACCCAATGTGCAATCGAGAAGCCGCTGGCCACTACGCATACGGCGATGAACACCGCCATCGTCCACTCAAACGGTGCCGACTGCGCTACCCGAATCACTGCACGTCCATACTTGATCGCCAGAAGCGCAAGCAGGATGAACCGAAGTGTCCGCGCGAGAAAGTTGATGAGAAGAATCCGCCAAATTGGATAGCCGAGAGCCGCCGTCCCCGCGATCACGGTGGTAAAAGGAAACGGTGGAGGCGCCAATCCGCCCACGGCGACCGCGATACCCGCATGATTCCCGGCATGTTTCTTCAGCCGGTCGTGATACTTCTTGCCGGCGAACTTCGCAAAGCCCTGCTCGCCAAGTTTGCGTGCCACAAGCGCCAGCAAAAGCGCACCAATCGTCGAACCGCAAGCGGCCGTCAGAACATACCAGCCTGCTTGATGAGGGTGCTGGGCCACCAGGCCGACCACGACGAGATCGTTGCCAAAGGGGAGGATCAGGAACGAAGAATCGAGCACGCCCATGAGGAACGGCCCGAAATATCCGAGGTGAAAAATGAAGTGCAGAAATGGCCGTAGAAATCTCACTTGCGGTCAGCTTACCTCGTGATTGCCTACAGGCTAAGATTCACAAACGCACATCGGCGTCTGGCCTCCGGCGTTTACCGACGGATTCTCGGGCGTTCCTTCGTTCCCTCTGCAATCCCATGTCCCTGAACTGCCACCGAAGATTTCTCGCGCCAAATATAGTCACTTAATCTTCGCAAGGATTTATCTCGGCAGCACCAGAAATCACCTGTCGCCCAACTGAGTCCTTGCCTCCCAATTGACCTGCTGCCCACGGAACACAAAAAGGCGCGGTCGGCGCCGCGCCTTCTCGCCTGCTGGATTTTGCTTAGTGAATTGAAGATGCGACGACAATGGAGGCAATCACGCCCGTCGCAACCGCGGCCAGAACATAGTTTCCATCCACAAGGCGCCATTCGTAGCCGCTTGGCGGTCGGCGCAGGTGGTATTGGTGGTAGTCAACCTTTTCGCCGCGATCCCAGTCCTCGTGCTTCATCGAAGCGCCCTTCTTCCATTCTTCGTGCTTCACATACTGGTGGTTGTCATGGTGATCCTCGGCAAAAACGACGCTGCCACACAGGGTCGCAGCGAGGGCCGAGAGAGCTAAAGCCTTGCTGATTAGTTTCATACACACTCCTCTTGTGTTTCGATTCAGTTGCCATCGGCAATGTTGCCTTCCACACCGCTGGTCCCCCGGACCGAGACCTCCTGGGAGCCGCCTTCACCGAGACGAACAACACCGGCTGATCGTTTCAACAGCGGCTCCGATTCGCGAAATTTGCCGAAAGTTGTTTTCCTAAGGCCACACCGACTTGGTTTCGGTCAACTCTGCCACAGGAACTGGCGGGTTGAGCCGCAAAAATCCCACACACCCGCATTCGGGTTTATGATTGAGTCGCGCCATTCCCCGGCCAATCAGGAGCGACTCCCATGAGCGAAATGAACCCGCTTTCGGCCCGCAAGCAAGGCCGCCGCGAATTTCTTAAAGCCGGCGGCGCCGTCACAGCCGCGCTGCTCGCGCCCTCGGCCGCATTGGCCGTCACGCCCAATAAAGAACTGCCAAGCTTGCCTTCAAACCCACGCACGCCTGCGGCCATGCCTACGCGCAACCTCGGTAAGACCGGCTACAAGGTCGGCATCTTTTCTCTCGGCGGCCAGGCTTCGCTCGAACATCCGAACAACTTCGATGTCGCCGTGCCGATCATCGAGCGCGCACTCGACCTCGGCGTGAACTACATCGACACGTCTTCCATCTACGGCGGTCCCGACCGCTGGAGCGAGCAGTACGTCGGCAAAGTGATGGCCAGCCGCCGCAACGAGGCATTTCTCGCTACCAAAACCAAGGAGCGCACACGCGAAGGCTCGATGCGCATGATCGAGAAATCCCTGGAGCTTCTGCACACCGATCACGTCGACCTATGGCAACTGCACGACATCGGCACCATGACCGACGTGAATCAGATCTTTGCCAACGGCGGAGCGATGGAAGCCTTGCTCGAGATGCAGCAACAGAAGGTCGTGCGCTATCTTGGCGTCACCGGGCACTATCGCCCCGACGCGTTGATAGAGGCCATCCATCGCCACGATTTCGACACCATTCTGATGGCGATGAACGCTGCGGATCCGCATCACTACAGCTTCAACGAAGCGCTGTTGCCCTTGGCGGTCGAAAAGCAGATGGGCATCATCGGGATGAAGATTCCCGGCCGCGGCCGCATCCTTTCCACCTGGACGCCGCCGCCGATCGAGCAGCAGAAACATAGCTGGGAAGGCATGACATTCCAGACATCGTCGCCCGGCACGCTGAAGATGCGCGAAGCGATGTACTACACGCTTTCGCGCCCTGTGAGCACGGTCATCATCGGCTGCGACACCATCGCCCAGCTCGAAGAAAATGTGCAGCTCGCTCGCGACTTCACGCCGCTGAACGACACACAGCAAACAGAGCTGGTCGCCCGCGCTGAACCCTGCGCCAAGCCGTCGCTCTTCTTCCGCTTCTACGACCGCCCCTAACCACCTGCCACCTGCGGTGGGGCCAATTGCGCTTGCGCGCGCACTAAAATGAAGAAGGCCGGAGCCCTCGCTTCGGCCTTCTGTTTTTCATTGACTCCTTTTCAGCTGGGGACGTTGAGATAGAGCCGATAGTGCTGATCCTGAATTGCGGTGAACGGGCGCATCGTTAGTTTGTCTGCATCGGTATTCGCCTGCCAATCGGTTGAACCCCTTGAAACCTGGCTTACCGCAAGCAGGTCCTGCTTTCGCATTGCTGGAGTTTCGCCAACCGCGAACAGCGCAAGTGGCCCGTGTACTGCCGCCATCAAATTCGGATGCTGCGGATCGACGGCTTCGAGAACCGTGGGCATGTCGAACTCCACCTCAATCCGGTCGGAGTTCTTCCAGGTGCGCTCGATCGTCGTAAACTTCCCAGGTTCCGGACCCGCAATCTCGCGTTTTCCGTTGATTGCAATCGTCGTCTTCGGCCCGGCCCACGCGGGAATGCGTAGATACACCGGGAACGCTGCCGGGGCGCCCACTGCAACCTCTATCTGCGTAGCTGGATCGTGCGGGTAGTGCGTCGACTGCGTCAGCTCGATTCGTTCGCCGCCACGCGTCCATCGCACCTTCGATGGCACATATAAGTTGACATAAATTCCTTGCCCATCGTTGAAATACGAACTGATCCCATAATCCGCCGTCACCTGCGAAAAAGTCCCCGTGCAGCAGTGCCACTTATACGGGTGATACACCTTCGATCCATCGTTGTTATAGTCCGAGTAATAAAAGCCGTGCCCGTCTTTCTCAATCGGCTTGGCTCCAAGAATGCAGTTATAGAGCACCCGCTCCATGCTGTCGCCGTAGCGGCTATCCTTGGTCGCCCGCAGCAGGTACCGCGTGATCTTAAAATGCGCATACGAGCCGCAAGGAGTCTCAAAGCTCGAATGCGTCTTGGTCAGGCTCTCGCCGATCTCGCCGCCGCCCGGCTCGCGAAATTCTTCGTTTGGCCCCCAGCCTCCCGTCGCAAAACTCTGCGCCCGCACAAAGTCGAAACCATTGCGGGCCGCACGAAGATACTTCTCGCTTCCCAGAACGAAGTACGCCTGCATCGCACTGCTCATGGCATTCACGTGGCTGTAGGCATGCTTCCCAGGCAGCACATTCTGCCCCGCAGCAAGCGGATCCCAATACCAATCGTCGGCAAGATACCGGATCGCAAGAT
>Ga0302325_10026755_pt1 | contig 11977 bp, 11 predicted proteins | sample Palsa_T0_2_FD_201948 | JGI IMG/M metagenome (GOLD analysis project Ga0302325, IMG submission 201948) | Peat permafrost microbial communities from Stordalen Mire near Abisko, Sweden - Palsa_T0_2 | ecosystem: Environmental > Terrestrial > Soil > Palsa > Peat permafrost | place: Sweden: Abisko... | reverse complement strand
GGCCAGAACACGAAAATCGCAAAATATAAATTTGTAAAAACGATTTATACAAGTACTTTATTTTCCCTTAACCTATATTAAATTTATATTTAAAACTATACTGAAACTAAGTACGTCTAGAATAATCAGTTTCTTTAACTTTTTTAATCAAAAATATTATGATTTGGCATATCGCAAAAGAGAGGAGAGAAGAAGAAGAGGAGAGTGGAATTAAGAGGTGAGTGAGGGAAGAGCTTATATAGAGGCCCGCGCAGGAAAAGTGGGCCTCCTCTCTCCCCCTCTCTTAATTTCCTTCTCTTCTTCTTCTCCCTTCTCTTTTACGATACGTCAATTCGTAATATTTTTGAGGAGGAAAAGTATAATATAGTTTTTTAGAAGTAGGGAGAATAATTTTTTATAAAGTGACTTATAGCTCTAGTATAGTTTATAAATAAAATAAAAGTACTTTAACAAATTTATATTTTGCGATTTTCGGATTTTCAGTTTTTATGTTTTGGCCCTTTACCTCCTAAAATCCTGCCGTAAACTGCGGGCTCCTCCGCTCGACCAGCCTCCAGAGCCCCTCGCATCGAGCCGGACACATCGAGGAGAAACCCAACCACGCCCTTGTAGGGTAGGGTAGGGTATGGCAGCTCAGAAAGCGGGTTATTTTTCTTGTCGGTGTCGGCCATATAGGGCAGCATATAGAATACTCAATAAGAAGATGCGTGAGTCCTGCGTGCGGCAAGCTTGAATGGTGAAGGACGAGACAGAAATGCGAAATGGGCGTTGCTATAAAGGTTGGGCGCTCGCAGTCGAGATATACTTGATGCCTAAAGTCGACCCCTCACCCTGCGCCACACAAGCCATAGGTCTACCCCGCGGCCTTAATAAGGCTAAACTAATAGTAAATTCGCCTTCCATTGTAGTCTTTGGGCCCACCTGTGGTAACTATTCAGGAGGGTACTCCATACATTTGACTAGGGAACAGTTTTATGGATCTCAGTTGACGCAAATAATTTCCACTAAAATTGGTCAGAAGAGATAGATTGAGCATTCTTGCTTTCTTAATCTTGATTCTTCACTCTTGAAGGACTAAGCCAGAGTAATTCCTTCTTTTGTCACTACACTGTTGATTTCTTTGCCGTGACCTCAATCTCGATCTTCATGATATCCTCCATTAAGCCAGCTTGAATCATGGTTGCCGCAGGTCTGACATCTCCAAACCACTTTCTCAAGACTGGCCAACACTTCGGAAAGTCCTTTCTCTGTGGGAGGATATATCTCACACGAACGACATCCTTTATAGAACTTCCGGCTTCGATCAATGCGGCTTCAATATTCAGTATTGTCTGTTCGGTCTGCTCAACCACGTCTGGAGATATCTCGCCCGTATCGTAATTGTATCTAAGAGATAGAGTCAGATTTTCTGTGTCCAGCTTGATAAAAGAGCGAAGGGACGGCTACCCAGTGCAACCGGAGACAAAAACGAAGTCACCATCTACGACGGCTCTTGAGTAGCCTATATCTGACTCGAAACTTGAGCCAGAGCTAATAAGTATTCGTGGCATGATTGGTTCACCCTGGCTGCTAACACGATAACCCAAGATTCGAAGTAGAAACAGAAGTGACTTGAAAGGCTTGGGGTTCCAGCTTCACGTGATGCAATATCTGGGTGTCGAGTAGGTAGTATAGAGGCACCTGATGCTTCAATGACAAGGTTGATTGGATCAAATCAGCAAAAGTTTGAAATCTAGGAACTATAGCAGGGAATAAAAGGGCTTCTTGCTGTATGGATTCGGATATGACTCATAGCTCGATTTCTAGATCACCTGACTTTACCCCTTTAAAGCCTCGGCTACTGTAAGCGATATTGAAATATTACCTACATGTACGCCCCTGTACGCCCTGTATGAAGCATGTTAGACTTCTGAATAGCTCCGCACTGGAGTCCCTTTTCCTCAACTGGCGCAAAGGATAGTCTAGACTTAGGAAACGTTGAAGCCAGCTTTGGATTATCATATCAAGTTACGAACCTCGAAGTGGTGTGCCGAACATCAAATAAATTATCTTCTGTAATAACAAACATAATCCCATAAAATTCAAGAAGACACAGACCTAGCTACGGATCTAGTCTTCCTTCTCTGCTCAGCCGCCAGGAATGTGCTCCTTGATTGTGTGCTCACTGCGTGTCACTATTTAAGTGTAGTTGTAGGAAAATAACATCAATCCTATTTCAAATTAGTCTTTCCTCTTGGACAGCGGATCAAATAAGATCTTACCACCGCTCAAACTTGAAGCCGACTCGTTCCATTCTTCCCACTTCTCTAAAGCCCCACCGGACATAATAATCCCTGAGACCTAGGCCAGCATCTCTCCCTTCGTCATCTACAGCCATCACCGCTAACAACTCCCTGATTCTAGTTCGCGGTATTGCCTTTAACAGAACCGACATTAGCTGCGTGCCAATTCCCTTACCACGGTGCTCATGATGCACAAACAATGTCATTTCCGCTGTGTATCTGTAAGCTGATCGCTCTGGCCGCCATGGCGAGATATAAGTGATGCCAATGACTTGATCGGTATTGGTGTCGGTCTGGGGCGACGACCGAGTAGTTGCAACAAAGAAAGGAAATTGATTCTCTTGTGTGATATAACGGAACTTTTGGCGCAGAGCCTCGTCGGTTGGGCCAGTTGTGGCAAATGTCATGACTGTTTTGAGGGCATAATGCGTGAGGATTGCGCTGATACCAGGGAAATCGCGCTCCGCTGCTGGCCTAATGAAGAATTCTGGCTCCATGATGCTGATAGCCTTCCAGATTGAGAGCTTGAGTATGACTCTACCTTCTGTGGCTCCAAGGAAGGACGACGATGTTGGTGCAGGCAGTCAAATAACTAATGCCAGTTCCGACGACTATCACAGAGAATCCAGCTGTCCCCACTTTTGACTTTGTGACTTGGTAGAATCTATCTCAAGATCAAGTTATCAGTCATACCGATTTCGGACGGCCACAACCCGTATCATACCAAAAATGGGCTTTCTGGTCTCCGAGATCGGGAATTTGGATCCTGATGACCCGACTATCACTCTCCGCAACCCCGGTCCCCACTGTTTACGATGTCCGATATCATACTGATATCTGTCCCATCTTCAATTGTGTAAACAGTTCGTTGCATTCCGAAAGTAAAATTTAACCTGCAGCAGCCGAATTCTGGTACACATGCCAGACCGTTACACGAGAAAGTTCAACCGCGGCAGTTGTACAACAAAGAATGAAGTGTCCAAGGTGTAACAAGAAGTAGCAGCGCTTGCATGATAACATGAGAGAGTTCACTTTTGAATGAGAAACAGACCCATAAAATTCCATAAGTTCTCGTGTTCGTCAAAAGCTTACCGGCAGCTCCGTCAGCTGAGGCGCACAGGAACTGTCTTCTGTATTGCCCGAACTTCGAAGGATTGAAGCGAACACGAATCGGTGATACAGAGCTAGTCCAGCTATTTCCAGCTCTCGAGTATATGAGGCAAAAATGTGTTCTCAGACAGAGCTTCTCAAGATCATTCTAACGAAACCCGGAAGTTCACACTCCCCTGACAGTTCTGCGAATACCAAGTCAAATTTGCCAAAATGAAGCACAAACTCACTGCTTTTCTCACCTTCCTCTTCCAAGCCACCTCAGCCCTCACCGTTCCCGGGGCAGACCATCAAGCTCACTGCAACGACCACCCCATCTTTACCCTTCACAACATAACCTATTCCGATGAGACAATTTACTCAACACCAGCTCACCTGGCCGTCGCTGGCGCTTCAATTCAATTCAACCTCACCAATCCCGCCGTTAGTTACACGACAGAATGCAGCGCATATGCCGGTGATTGGGCGTGGCCTACATTCTTCTGGGGGAATGTGGTGTACAACTGTAAGGTGCCTGCAGGCGAAGATGCAGCGCAAGTCAGTACAAATTTCACATATTCGAGCAGTGGGAACATCCAACTTAACTCAACTTGGAGCTGTGGGGAGTGGGGCAAAAAGTAAGCAAATCTTCTACGAAATGGTTCAGGGTTTCAATTAATGCTGATCAATTGATTGCAGGAAGAGTTTTGTGGGTATGGCAAGCGGAGTGGTGAAGCTTGATTGCAATACGACTTCTTGGCAAAACACCAATTGGACTATTGGAGAGCTTTGGTCTACGCGCGACACCACTTGCAAGCCATATACTCTTGACCTTACGCCAAAAGTGAGCCATAGTGATAGGAAACATTAAATTCTGATCTCCTACTCGCCGAAGCAAAGCGTGAAACTAGCTTTCAAGTTCATGGTGAGATGCATCTGTGAATGCACCTTTGTATGGTTATGTCAAGGATTAGAATTCTGAGAGTAATGGTAGTTTCAAGGTCTTAACCGAAGTATGGGCTCATTATAAGTCAGATTTTACCTTGGAATCGTCCAGCTTCCGCATATTCGTGCGATACATGTCTTCTCAAAGTTCTTCGTGATGCAAGTAAATTCGCCTTGGGCAATATATGGGGACTTAATACTCTCACCTTCTCCCACAAAACTTGCATTTCAGATACGCAGCCACCTCCCCTAGTCTCAAATGCGATTTTAAATGCCGCTGCACTTTCGCCGGCTGAGACTAAGACTTCAAAAGTAAACGATGCGAGACTTGAACCGGATAATTGTGTGTAACATGCAAAAGAGTGGCTGTGCATAGAAACGTCATACATTCGATGAGCGTATGTTTGACTGACGTTTGGCGTTCCAGGATGTCCTTGCTAAATATCGATCGTAGCTGCTGATTCAGATGAAGCGCTCGATAATAAGGTTTAGATAGGGTTTCGGCCTCTGCCGAGCGTCGATTGAGATCCACTCCATTAAGCCCTATTTTGACGCTCAACATCGTTTGTGCAGGTAAGGCATGAATCTGATCTGTGTCAGTTGGCGAGTGCTTGCGAGAAAAGGGGGAACACGGCTCGCACGGGTCAAAAAACAGTCGGTGCTGAGTCTAAGCGAGAACCCCAACCTCCTCCACCAATCGGACCTGAGCAAAGAAGGTTTCAATTGTTTGACCTTCAGTCTGTGCACGACTCTCCTCAGTGCCGCTCCAACTAATGGCACATGATTCAACAAGGCATGAACGACAGATTGACGTGTGGCGCCAACTACTGCACTGAAGATGACGCTCTCATCCTTGAGCTTGCGAGAAAGCCCTTCTACCTTTTCCGTTCAATACGTTTTCGTTCACCGCAGCCTCATGAATCTCTTTGTGAGGTCCCTCATGCCTGGGGGCCCGCATATACAGCAGCCCTAATTGCAGATCATTCATGATCTGAAGCATTTCGGGGTCCAAATGATTGGCAGATAGGGCTGAAGTCAAGCATCCTGCAAGCAAGTTGTTCGGAACAGAAGGAATCCTTCAACCCCTGTAGTGATTACGTGTTTCTTATTGATTGACTCCAAGGCAGGTGGCGGGGTAGGTGGGCACAAAGTTAATCCGGACCCCTGGTCCGAAAAAGTATCCTTGATCAAAGCGTGCAGTTCTGAGGACACGGGAGAGATTTAATAGTCCGACGTCCGCTTTTTCCCACCCGCTACAGTTGACGAACCGCTTTTGTGCTTTTTCTTTCTTTTTTTCTGAATTATGGAGGCTCCAGACTTTTCACCGTCAAGTCCAGTCTCTCCTCTGTCCGAACGTGCAAGTGAAACTAATACGCCGGAAAAGAAGATCAGTGGAAATACAAAAAGCTACATCAGCTGTCGAACCTCAACTGGAATTCCAAGGAACTCTTTCATAACGATTTCAAGCCAAAGCATCACGGTTTTTGCAGACATCAAGGATCTTCCAAGCAGGAACGGCAGCCAGCGCAGCAAGGTCGAAGACGAAAATATCAACCTCGAGGTTGACACACCTCAACCAAAAACCAAGAGGCAGAGCTATGAATCAATCAAAACCATTTCCAGCTTCGGGTTTGATGTGACGGCCTCAGAGGCAGTGCATAAGAATAGCGAAACTCTCGATAAAGGTCACACTGACCAGAAAGATCTCGTTCTGGGCTATTCTCCCCGCCAAGCTTTTTTTCAACCAGTTTGGCGCTCAAAAAGTGGTCGCAAAAAGCAGCGCCACCATTACGATACTTCCCCGCGACCTCCAAGTAAAGCACTGATCAACTTTGCAACAGTTTTTCCAGAGATTGCCCATGACAAGCAACCCGTCTCTTTTGAGAAGTCTTTGCCACCACCACCATATCATGTTTTCGAGCCGGAGAAGAAGAAAGGAATAATGTACTTGATGGCTCTTGTGGGTATCTTGACACCTCTGTCATCTTTCATTTACTTTCCAGTACTGGGTGACATTTCCCGAGTAAGCATTTCTCTGGAGGGGTCTAGACTTAGCTAAAATTCTTAGGCCTATCATTTGAGTTCAGAGTTTGTTCTGCTCACTATTGCTGTTCACATGGCTGTTCAGGGTATGGCGCCACTTGTGTTGATGCCAATCGGGGACTACTTTGGCAGGCGATTCGCTCTGATTGCAACCCTGGCTGTTTTTGTGGGCGCAAATGCAGGGCTGCTTTTCTCCAAAAGTTTCATTTCGCTGATGCTTTTGAGAGCACTCCAAGCTTTTGGAAGTGCAAGTTTTCCAATGATAGGTGAGACTACGTCGCTCCTGGTGGCTTACTCTAGACTGACTTGACATGCAGGAGGTGCTGTTATTGGAGACATATCAACCGGACAGGAGAGAGGAGGCTTCATTGGCATTTATGCATCAAGTGAGATATTTCCCTGTTTCTGGACTGAGCCTCGCTGACAGCTGTAAGTACTTACGTTCGGACATGTAATCAGTCCAGTCCTTGGAGGAATCCTCACTCAATTCTTTCATTTCCGGGCAATATTTTGGTTCCAACTTGCCATTGGTGGACTTGCCCTCATCTTGGTAGTTTTGTTTCTTCCCGAGACGCTTCGAAATATCGCCGGCAACGGCACTATCAGACTGAAGCCTTATCAACAACCGCTACTCTCTTGCGTTAGATCCCCCCCGGATGCAAGATTTGATTCCAATCTCGAGAAAATCACGCTGCCCCCAACTTTAACGTCATTTGTGGAACCTTTGCGTCTGTTGTCGCACTTAGACATGCTAGGTTCCATTATCTTTGGAGCTATTGCTTTCGCCACAGCGGTCGTAGTTATCGCAACAACCGCACTTTGTCTAGAATCCTACTATAGCCTCTCAACAATTCTTGTCGGTGCTGCCTTTCTTCCCAGCGGCGCCGGGACTTTGCTCGGGTTCTTCGTCATCAGCTTTCTCCTTGACCGAGACTACAACACTGTCGAAAGCCGCTATAAAGCTAATCACGATATCGAAAAAGATTCAAAACTTAAATTCAAGCACAATTTCGATTTCCCCATTGAGCGTGCAAGACTTAGAAACATGTGGTGGGTCACACTACTCTTTATTGGCGCGACAATCGGCTACGGCTTCTCCCTTCCCAGCAAACACATTGCCATCCCTCTGGCCATGCAATTCTTAGTTGCATTTGGCGCGACTGCTATTCTGCTGACCAACGGAGTCCTGATATCAGATCTGTGTCCTGAGAATTTGGTCTCTGTTACTGCGATCATCAACCTCGTTCGGTATTGCACTGGAGCTTTAGCTGTTGGAGTTGTGCAACTGCTTTTTGTGCGTTTTGATACCAGATATACGTTTTTGATTTTTGCATTGACAACATTGGTGGTCACCCCAATATTGGTAATACAGTGGATGTTTGGCGTAAAGTGGAGGATGGAAGAGAAAAACAAGTCGAAAGATGGGACGGTCTTGGATCGATTGAAAGGCCTTCACGGGACGAAGTTCTTCATACTGCTACCCAAGTGGAGCAATATAAGGGAAAGTTTTAGCACTAAGATAATGGCTGTGAAGGTGAAGAGGCCGTGGGCTAAAGTCAATCCACGAGAGGATATAGGAGGGGGATGATGTGTTTCTTTCGGGGAGGAGCTTTAGGACTCGAGTTCCTGATTGAAAAGATATTTGGCGAAGGCTGACTTTGAAACAGTGACCAGACAGCTTTTAATAGCTTACAGCGTTTTTGCTTAGACCCTAATGTTTGTATAAGCAAACTTCAAGCTCTATCCTTTGCTTGATACCGCTAAGCCTGGATTTAGAACAGCTCATAAAATTGAATATATTGTTGATTGTCCCAAAACAAATTGAAGGCGGCAGAAGACAAGAACGGTCTACCAATCGATTTATCCACTTAAGCGATCTCTCGTTCAAAGAAATCTGTGAAGAGGCACTCTAACCAGGTGAGTTGTGACGATCAAAACTCTGTCAACTCTCATCACATGAGATTTAAGTGGACATTCCATGCCGGAGTTTCTCAATTATCAACTCACGAGGCATAATAGAACATAATCAAGGTTTATTTTTATTTTATTTTTTGGCAAGTTTCGTCTCGAAATTATTCGCTATAAGTGTTTTTCATCCCTCGGAACTCCTGATGTGACTATTTACAAGTGAATCGCCGAAGCACCTCATCTAATTTTTTTACGCTTGCGTCAGTAGCCATGCATCGTATCTCGGACCAAAGTGACCAGATCGCAGCTCGGGTGGTTTGTATGGCGCCAGAGACGTTTCTGCCTTTACCCCCTTGGGTCTCGCCTCCTAGAGAATATTAGCAGAGTACTTCAACTACTGCGAAGATTCACCTACTCGTTCTCTGTTCGACTTCTGTCTCAATTTGGCCTCTGTGAGCCAGTGGATCTTGGGCAAGCGTTCGTCCAAATCATCAATCTCCTGACCTCCCACTTCATTGCTCGCACTTCCCTCTGATTGACGTTGATTCTCCGCGTTCTCCCTCTCAAGTCTAGATCGCCACGCTGCTTCCAAGTTCTCCACTTCAACCTCCATGCGCCAATCAACCCATCTTGGGATCTCAAGAAAGAGTGTCTTCAGTCTCTCATAAGTAGCCAATTCAACCAAGATCTTGCGGCGTGCACAGGATGTGCCCAGAGCCAGATGGCGAATATTTTCCTTCAGATCTCCGCCGAGTCCTGATTTTTCAAAGTCACTGTAGCCACCGCAGAAGGATTCCAGAGCGAAGCTGTCTTTCATGTAGAGTGTGTCGCTTTGAAAGTTGAAATATATTGGTCGAGCTCTGAGTTGGGTTGCAAATGCCAGTTGGTATGTCTTTAAGCCAAGACTTCGAGATTCGGCGCATACATGGAGAACGCACGGCACAGTTTGGGCATTGTGGCCAGCACGAAAATTTCTGACAGGAGACATCCTCTCATCATACGTGACGAACTCCCTGGATGTGACCATTATGGCGCGTGGTTTAGGGAGAGCCAGCGTCCATATGATCTTCCGCAACTCAAAGGGAAGTTTTGGGAAAAGCGTAAAAGTTGGGGGTTCTCGAGGAATTGGCTTTTTTGATATCTTTACCATTTGGGCAGATTTGCGGAAACTTGAAAGCTGTTCTCAATGTGTCAGCCCCGAAACAGAACATTGATGTCAAGGCTTCGGCACACAAGCTGGAGCGGATATTCGCGTGGAAGTAGAAGTTGAGAAGGAATACTACCTTAGTTTTCGGCATGTTGTTGAAAGATACAACGGAGGATGCGGACACGATGTTTCGAGAAGGTTGGTTGCAGAGTTTTGTCGGTGGTGGATGAATCTTGCAAAGTTGTTGATTGCAAATCGACGAGACAATAGCTCGCAACAATAGTTCGCGACAATCGCAACAACTCGGCTGTCCAGTTCACAACACAATACGAACGCCACGCATTGTTCCAAATTCTGGATTTACATATTTACAGTTTACATTTACTTGATAGTACTCAGGATGAATTTTTCTTTTTCTCTAGCATAAGATTGTAAAGGATGTGGGTTGTCGCACAATGAAGTGGTTGGCGGTGCTCTAGATGGAGATTTCTACTATTTATTATTATTCTGTCATCATGTAGCGTAATCTTAGAGTGAATCACAATTTCAACCTTCATTGTTCATGGAAGTATCTTTTAATAGCATTTCATAGAGAAAGGATTGTTCATTGTGGATGTTTGATGCATCAAGTGATGTGGAGATGCCTTGTAGCGGGAGGAGAAACTCGCCTTTGCTATTGCGGACATTCGGCAAGTACATTCTCGTTTCAGCTGCTCGTTATAAGTTCTATTTTACTTGAGCAGATGAGCGTTTCCATACCTTTGTATGATATGTTGCGAACAGCTTGGCTCAAGATTAGGTTCGGATACAGTAAAACCTGGAAAGCAATTTTCACCAAAATCTTCGTCCTGTGACCCCACTGTTTGGCAGTGGGTATTGCATCTTGTTACTTGACAGTTTTGCAAGGCAAGACTTGACGGGCAAACACGATGAAGCAGAGCGATCAAAACCACGTACCAAATTAGAAATTTCTTGGTTCTGGTTGAAGTTATGAGACACTTCTATCTGCATTAAGAAATATCACTGGCTTAAAACCTGTTTCAATGCATTTAAAGTAATTCAGAACTGTACTTCGATGTTGTTGTCGAACCTTTCGTGGATTTTGATTGCTGTATTCCGTTACATGCCTGGCACGTTCTCCCAAGTCTGTTCTGCGACCACATACCGCAACAAGGTATCACGACTACAGCCGTGGATTTAAAAGGCTTTTTAAAATATCTAAGAATTTCGCTTTCAGAGTACTGCTGTCACGTCGCTTGATTGAGCCATGTCAAAAAGCCCTTAAATCACAGACTTCTTCCTTACTCCATCCTTCGTCAACATTGGTCTCCAGACTTGATTTCTTCTCAAAAGCACCCCGTCCGATTTTTTTTTTTTTTGGGAAAATCAGATACGTGTCTAAATATTTCTTTGCATCATTTCATCATCCGGCCTGACTTTCCAAGAATAATCCTTCTAGAGGTTCTCCGCATAAGAAAGGGTCATCCCACAATGGGCTCTCTTCCCCACATACACAAGGGCAAGAACAAAGCTAGCCAACTGAAGGAGTTCAGGCTCTTCTCCAACCTGCCTCCAGAGCTTCGTATACTTGTTTGGCAGTTCGCGAGCCAGGAAATACGCGTCATCACAGTCAAAAACTCTTCACAGACCACTCGTGGGGAGGATCTCAAGGCCACTCACGATGCTGAAACTGTACCAAGTATTCTCCATACTTGTCAAGAGTCTCGAGCTATCAGTCAAAACTACTATAAACTTCGTCTTGGTGCAACTTTTCACCAAAAGCCCATATACTTCAGCTACGATCATGATGTTCTGCATTTCCCCCAGATCCAGGATCTGGTTGTTCTCTACCGCCTCGCAAAGCGCAACCAGGAGAGCTGGGTTGAGTGGTTTAAGTTGAAGGATAACCTGAAGACTATGATTATTGGCTCCGACTTTTCTTTTCTCGTAAACGTAAAAACCCATCGATTTTGGAAAGTTGAGAACTTCTACATTCAAGATCTCGACGCTCTCCGGCGAGAAAGCCTATTATGGCCCTTGGGACTTGAAATTCTTGAGACTCGGTGGAAGACTCAAAGTACTGCGGCGGGTCCCAACCATCTGCGTGGAGGAATGGTCCCGGAACTGAAATCGATTTCGGGGAGCAGGCTGGAGTACCTGATGAAGAGAGAAAGGGTAAGATACACCCGATAAATTCTTCGATAAAAGTTGACCGCGGACATAGAACAAAAGTGCTGAGCCCAAGAGAGGAGTTTCGGTGAAGGCGCTGATTGACGATATGCTGCCTCTCCGACTTCAAGACTGAGTGATGGACTTATGAAAATGGGGATTATTGACTCTTTTCATCTGAGATTTACTTTCGATTTTTCTCGCAATTTACTTTGCCTTATTTGAGAATCGAGTAGATATTTGCGTGAGAACGTAGTTGGCGAATAGCTTTCTTTTGCACTTCCTTGGCTGTATCTGAAATCAGGGCGATAATTCGGCCAGGACATACTTCATCTGGTGTTACTTGATATTAGACACATGATAATTAACTTAGTGATCTTTCAAGTATTTGCAT
>Ga0302325_10026754_pt1 | contig 11977 bp, 12 predicted proteins | sample Palsa_T0_2_FD_201948 | JGI IMG/M metagenome (GOLD analysis project Ga0302325, IMG submission 201948) | Peat permafrost microbial communities from Stordalen Mire near Abisko, Sweden - Palsa_T0_2 | ecosystem: Environmental > Terrestrial > Soil > Palsa > Peat permafrost | place: Sweden: Abisko... | reverse complement strand
TTTGGTTTGCTATTTAATAGGAATTACAGTCGGCGTAATGGTTGAACAGGTGACTGAGAGGCGTTAGGCAAAATAATCAGCACTAATGCTGCTGCAAAGACAAGGGCAGATAGTTCCGCTGGATCGAACCAGCCCGTACGAGTTCTCGTCGAATGTCGTAGTCAGCGATTTCCGGCACGACGATATGGCACCCTGCGTGAGTAAGGTCTGCAATCCATTTAAGGCACACATCTACGGCCGACGATTTTCCATGTTTCTGAGTGACAAGTCCGAGCGGAGTGGTGTCGAGAACTATTATGCGCGGCATTATCGGCTGCGCACCGGAAACGTCAGGCGTGCCGCCTCGACATTCGCCATAAACTCGGCTGTCTCCCTGTCGCGGCGCGCTAGCTCCTCCAAATTATCCGTGCTGTCTTCCTCAGCCCATTGGGATAGAAGGGTCAGAGTTTGGTCATCAACGGGCGAGGTGCTTGATCTCAGATCTGCAGACAACAGGTCATGAGCAATCTGCGCGGCACTCGTGCCTTTCGCTGACGCCAGTGTCATTAGGTGCTCAGCTTCCGTATCCAAAAGTTCGACCAAGAGTTCCATACTTGGCCCCTCCCTAAAACAATGTGTGACTATTTGAGGGCGTGAAGCAATCAAATTCCCACCTGTTGAATTATACACTGGCATCGGCAACAAATCACTGTTTGGGGAACTTGGCGCTTCAGGTAGCGCGGATGAGACGGATGCGTCCGGTTTACGCCGCTAGGTTATTACATAAGGTGCTGGATTGCATGCTGTAGGTCAATCCATGCCATTCCGGCTGAGGTCGACGGATCGATTTGAGCATGGCAAACGGAAGCGCAAAGCAGAAGCGCAAGAAAAGCTGATAGTCTCGAAATCGACCCCCTGCCTCAGGGCACCGTTTAGTGAAACGCGCTTCGATTTAATTTGGACAGTGGATGCCGCTGCGATTACCAAGCCCACCGCAATCGCAGTCGTAAGCAGCGCAGGAGAATATGCGAGCGCGGTTACGCTCGTCGACATACTATCCATGTTCGGGATGAGATCCCACGCGAGCGCGAGCGCCTCCACAACGGAGACGGCAGGCAACGCACCAGACGCAATTAGCAGGATGGCGGTAGACGTTAGCTTCATTGGACTTAGACAATATATCCTTCAGGGCACAACCTGGCAACACAGCGACGCGGTTCGCACGCTAGAAACCGAGCACGACAGGATATACATATCCACTCGCCGAACGAAACATACATGGAACCAGAAACACAGCAGCCGATTAGTTTCGACTCACTGAAGACTGCGGCCGAATCCATTCTCGCGCAATACCATGAAAGTTCGGTCGGCATCGAAAACCCTGCTCTGCTTACCGATCCGAGACGCAGGAACCGAATTTGGAGATGTAATCTTCGTTCGAGCGCGCCCAGCGTACCTGAAACCGCAATCATCAAGCAGGTAAATCCGGACGGTTACGATCCTGCGAACCCGGAATCCAACGCGACCTGGCGGCTTTTCAACGATTGGGCCGGCGCGCAGTTTCTTAGCCAGGTAGCAAGTAAAGACCCACATGCGCCCGCGTTCTATGGCGGTAATCTTGAACAGGGCTTCGTCATTCTGGAGGATTTGGGCGAACATAGCAGCCTTGTCGAACAACTGCTCGGAACCGATGCGGACTCAGCGACCGAAGCGCTTATCGCTCTTGCATCCCGCTTAGGGCGAATGCATGCCAGCACGATGGGCAAAAAGGAGGAGTTCTTCCACATCAAGCGCCGGATAAGCCCGGCGTGGGCAGATCAGGACACGAAGTCTTCGGACAATACGGATCTATCCATTGCGAAACAGATCGCGCAGTTTGCTGAGGCATGCGAGCGGCTTACCGTTAAACCTTCCGATGCGGCGATAGAAGAGTTCGGCGGTGCTCTGCACATTTTGGCCGAACCAGGGCCGTTCGAGGCCTATGTCCACTGCGATCCCTGCCCGGACAACACCTTCTATCATCCTCCTAATTTGAGATTGATCGATTTTGAGTTTTCCTGTTTTGGGCATGCCTTGACCGATGGGCTCTACGGCAGGCTGGCGTTCCCCACGTGTTGGTGTGCGAATAGCGTCCCGAATGAGATTGTACATCAGATGGAAGACACTTACCGACGAGAGCTATCCGTCGCCTGTCCTGAGGTTATGGACAATGCGCGCTTTGAACGGGGGGCGGCTGCAGTTACCGCGAATTGGGCGTTTACAAGCACGCGATGGGGCGTCGAAGATCTCATGGAGCGCGACGAAGAGTGGGGTATCGCTAGCATCCGGGCGCGTATAATCAAAAGAGTTGAGGTGTTTCTCGACACAGCGGGACGCGCAAAGCACATTCCGGCGCTTTCAGATACGTTCACCAGGATCCTTGGAGAACTGAAGAACCGGTGGCCGGAATCAGAGGCGCTGCCATTCTATCCGGCATTTCGAGATCCAACGGAGTAGGCGTTTGGTGTTGGGTGTTAGGCGCTTCGCGCGGTGTTAGGGCTACGCCCGGCGTTAGGGCTGCGCCCGGTGTTCGCTTCGCGGCGTTAGGCGCTGGGGCGGAGTGCATTGTTTGACGCGTCGATGCTGCCGATGCTATACTTCAGCGCGAATACAGGTCCGCTGTGCGGTTGTATCGCGGCTTCTATCGCAAAATTTCTCTGTATTGTAACAATGGAAAAGAGGCTGTCGATGCCGACCGAACGAACTTTTATAATGATCAAGCCGGACGCCGTGCAGCGGAGGTTAGTTGCGGAGATTCTCAGGCGATTCGAGATGCGTGGGCTGAGGCTGGTGGGTATGAAGCTGGTCCAGCCGAGTAAAACGCTCGCGGAGGCGCACTACGCCGTTCATAGGGATCGTCCCTTCTACGAGGGTCTGGTTTCGTTTCTTACTTCGGGACCTGTAGTGGCGACCGTTTGGGAGGGTACGGATGCTATTAAGATCGGCCGCAACATGATCGGCGCACTGAAGCCAACGGAGGCTGAATCGGGAACTATTCGGGGTGACTTTACCACAGAGGTGCAGACAAATCTGGTGCATGGTTCGGATGCGCCTGAAACGGCTGCATACGAAGTTGGGCTCTGGTTTGAGCCGCCAGAGCTGTTGCCGCCACTCTAACGGGCGGCGAACTGCTCGTAGACTCGATCGCACAGCGCGGCGGCAGTTGCGCCGTCCGCAGCGGTTGCGATTGCCGGCTGCAGCCCGCGAACAGCATCTGCAAAGTTTGCAATTGCACGCTCAAATCGATTCGGACCGCCCTCATCGCGGTTTCGCCATACCGGTTGGTCTGCCGTTAAATATCGGAGCGTACCTGCGTCGTAATCAATTACGCAACTGCCCGCCGTACCGTAAACCTCCAGCACGTTTCGGCCCCCCGGCGAACTCCAGCACGTTTCAACCACGCCAATAGCGCCGCTCTTTGCGGTCAGAAGCAAAGCCACCGTGTCCTCAACATCAAGGTCTACATTGGCAGTGTTTAGCCTTCCCACTATGTCTCTAACATCTCCACAAAGGTACCGGAACAGATCGATTGCGTGAACGGCAGTCGAACGCAGCGCGCCCACACCGGAAACGGACCTGTCTGACGACGCATCATCCCAAAAGCCGCTGAACCGGCATCGAAACATGGTAGGCTTACCGAGTTCATCGTTATCGATCAGGTCTTTGGCAAACAACACAGGTGGGTGAAATCTGTGACAGAAGTTTGGCGCCAACAGCCTTTCACGTCCCTCAGCCAGCCGCAGGAGCTTGTCGGCGGAGTCACCATTGAGCGTGAACGGTGTTTCACACAGAACGTTTGATCCACTATTTAGAGCGGCCCTAACAACTTCGAATTGAGCGGCAGCCGAAGTACATACGTCGACTATATCAAACGTCTGAGACTTGAGGAGCGGTTTCAAATCCTGAAATGCTGCCGCGCCGGGATACTGCGCCGCTGCGTGAGCTGCAGCCGAAGCATTTGAATCACACACCGCTGCTATGCGAACTCCGCTCAGGTTCTTCCAACACTGGAGGTGCACACCACCAACTGCGCCGCATCCGATGAGGGCTACGTTCAGCTCAGGCATCGCTGATCAATCACTTTCCATTCCTATCTAACTCGTCCGATCTTTCACAACTATTCGCATATCAATCACCCACCGCCAGCAGCTCCAACGCTTCACGATGCGTGTTGCACTCCATCGCGATCAGTTTGCGCAGAGACGCGACGCCTGGGGCCGCCTGGTTCGCTGGAGCACACAAGTCGACAATGGCCTGGGCTGGATTGGTCTGCCGGTGTGCCACTGCCTGCACAATACCAACAGCCTCCTCGTCGGTAACGCGAGTCGAATACCCATTTGCGTTCAAGAAAGAAAGTACCGCAACAAGCGCTGTACGAATATTTCCGGATGCAAACGGCGCCCTGAACAGCAAGCTGGAGAATAGATTGGCTGCTTGCGCAGGAACATCCCGGCTATCACCATAGCTGTACTGACCCGCCATTGCAGCTTCCAACGTTACGTAGTTGTACGGCTCTGCCGAACCTGTGATGGTAGTGTTGATCCAAACAAGATCGTGAGTTGTCAAATACTCCATAGATGCAGGGTCTCTCCAATAGTGTATGTCAGCCGGTAGAATTGCAAACTCCCTATCCTACCTGGCGGCACTTGCTGTCTGAGCGTACCTGCTTGTGATGTGAATTGTCAATTGAAACTGGTCGACCGGTTTTTCTACAGCACCTCAATCTGCAGCAGATCTCCGGCTGCCAGCGTGAGAGGTGATGTAAAGGTTATCAGCAGGGTGCCTGACGGCTCAAGCCTATACGTGCAGCCAATAGGATTAAGCCCAAGGCTAACGTGGACATCGATAAGTCTGACACCCTGTTTCGGGTTGCCCGGCACCGTTGGCGCCACGAAATATGCCGGCGGCGGACCGGCAATGCGCATCGTTCGAATAGTAAGCTCGGGACCACCAGTGGCTCCGGCTCTATGCCGATAAGTCCTGACGGGGCTAAGAGTAATTGTTCGGTCGATACGAAGCGTAAGCGTGCCACCGTGTGCGGTAGGCTTGAATTCGACGCGGCCAACAAACGTTGCCGAAAAGACAGGGGCGCTCAGCGAACGCCAGGTTCCAGGTATCGGTGTGTAGAGGTTAAGCTCGCCGCTCTGAAGATCGATACCGTAACCCTCAAGCTTTTCAAGAATCTCCCAGCCGGCAGCTTGCTTCAACCCATCACTCTCAGTCGAAAGCAACAATTGAGAAGCCGGAGAACCTGGAGTGGGCGACACCGCCTGCGGCACGGCGCCGCGTTTGCCGATCTCATCTTCTAATTTCGTAATTGCCGATTCGCATCTCTCTGAGAACTGCTGCTCCGTTGCGATTTCGATCAGACCGCCCGGAGATGTACCAAGCGGACCTGCAGGCACCGCCCACTCAAATGCGTGGTCTTCCGCAATCGTCGCGAGGCGACGTGCTGAACGAAGCGCTGTCTGCCATTCAGCCAGTATTGCGTCCGGAAGTTCATGAAGTGTCGATGACCCTGAAATTGGATGAAATGCTTCGTCATGATCCAGAAACACTTGCACAAGGGATCGAATGTTCCTCATGGCGTGGTTCAGAAACATGAGGTCTCCTGATGCAGCAACGAGTTTATCTGCTTGAAGCACATATTCGGATGTATCGGCACGCGCGGCAAGATCGGTTTGTGGAGGACCAGCATTACTGCGCGGATGCTGAGGCGCCGATGCCGGGAGATCGATGGGGTTGCCCTCTTCCGACTCCGTTGGATCCTCTGGAGACATTGCGGGACCGAGGCGCCCGGCCCAGTCGGGAGCCGAAGTTGAAAACACGCCGTCTTTCATTCTGCCTGCCAGTAGGTTGACCATCTCTTGGGCGTAAAGTTGTGGGAACAAGGCTAGCAACAGACCTGCGACATATCGCCGCTGCTGAAGATAGGCATCGCTGTGCTCACTGCTTCCGCGCAGTACAGCTTCCGGGCCGGCAAACAGCGTGAACCGTCCATCTCGGGCCAAAATACTGTTAGATACCAGCGTAGAGACGCTGTTCTCAATCGCGCCATCCATTTCGGCAGGCATTGCTGAAGAAGTGATCCGCTTCTGCCACTCTTCGGTCAGGGCCAGCAGGGGCTGCCAGTCGTCCAGCATTGCTCGCGCGACGTAAGTCGAATTCGGAAACTCGGCCGCATAGTAATGCCCGTAATCGTCCCCACCTGGACTCTGCATTCGGGGCGAATACCAGGCAATACACATTGGTACATCGATCGATTCATGCGGCTTTAGTACAAGTTGGACGGCAACTACTCCCGCAGGATTTACTTTGCCCTGGATTCCACGTGGTGCGCTGCCGCTTACTACACCTTCGCTGGCAAATGTATCCCACCAGCCCGGTTTAGAATCCCGGGAGTTCCAACCCGCAGTGGTCACCACGGCGCTGTTGCGAGATGGGTGCGTCATCAGCGTCATATTGCTTGAGCTGCCGCTTGCGACCGTTACTCCCCCCGCTCCCGTTTGTCCGTTCAAGGGCTCCGGCCCGGCAAAGCTCAGTCCGAAAAAGCCGTCCGAATCCGGAATCGAGGCGACGGTGTCGCCAGTGTGATTCTTCGACACTTCGCCCGTCTGTGTCTGGCCAACTCCTAACGTGTTTTCCCAGGAAAGCGCCACGGCCACAGAAATGGGAGACAAAGAGAGGTTAACAATGTGGAACACAAATGCTGCGACAGGCAAGGATGAGTTGCGCAGATCACCGGGGATAAACGGGGAAAACGCATTGAGAGTAACGTCGGCATCCGGAAACGAACCCTCAGCGCAGTGGAGCTTTGCCTGTGGAAACGCACCGGTGTAATCGATACCCATGGGCGCAGGCAGACAGTACACGTTATGCTGGGAGACAACGCGCGCCGCTGACTGACTGCCGGATCGCACGCTTACCGCCCCAAAGCATCCTGAGAATATATCTGTTGGGTGAAGCCAGTTGTTATTTATGGTTGCATGGCCGATTGAACCATCACTCATTACTTTGATGCAGCCGGCGCCAATACCGCCCAATGGTACGCCTGTAATATCCTTTGCAGCGGCGGTCTTCGGCGCTGTAGGGTTCGCCTGCTTGCCGGCGGCACTAAACGACCCTGCTGAGCTCAAACAAACAATAGTGATTAGCAGCCCACAAACAGCACCGGAATTGGATAAGGCAGAGAGCATCAAGAGCGATCCTGAGTACAACCGAGATACAACACACCCCATCTGCCGCACTCCTCAAAACCCAGCTTTCGATACAGGGCCCCGGCGATTGGATTCTCATAAAACAGAACGGGGAGTTTGCCGTCGCGCTGAATATCTGCGGCCAATGCAGAGACGCATGCGGCGGCATAGCCCTTGTTCCTTGCGGCAGGCATCGTGTATACTCCACCGATCAGGCCGGCGTCGGTGCCTTCCGGGCTTAACAGTGCGCAGGCTGCGATCCGTGCTGCACGCCTGCCAAGCGCAGGCTCTTCAACAACGAATACCCGGGATTCCGCGAGTTTTGAAGCCACGTTGGGTCGGCTCCGATACATCGTGCCAGCATCCTGATATAGTTGTGCCAGCATGTCCAGATCCCTGATCGACGCTCTGCGCGCAATCGCGATACGTTCATGCGTACAGGCGGGCGGGCGCGTAAGCTTCATGAGATAGCTATCCTCCCACTCGGCTGCGCGGTAGCGCCGGATGCCCAGGCGAAGTCCACTTACAAGCTCTGCCGTGCCGCGAATTCCAGCGATTCCAAGTTCACTATCAATTACTTTACAGAACGACGCCGAGCAAGCCCCATCCGCATCGACTGCTATCATTGTGTTGTTTAATCGAAACAGCAGTCCCAGCATTATTCCGCGAGTAGATGATCCCTCTGAGCCAAATGCACCCCACGCATGCAATACGGGTCCGTCAAATCCGTAAGTTTCAACGTTTAGTCGGGGCGTTATAAAACGTGTTTGGTGCCGTGAGCAGAGGTCCAGAAACGCCGGCATGTCGGAACCGGCGAGCGGGCGAACATGCGGGGTAAGAGTTACGACAGGTTCCTGCTTCGATGTTGTAATCATCGTATCAGCAATTTCGGCCCCGACATCAGATAGTCCTGCCCACACATATTCACGATTACCATGATGGGTACAAGCCGACAGATAGACCTGCCCACACATATTCACGTTCTGCGTGATGGGTACAAGCCGACAGGTACTTCTGCCCACTTAATTTCAGATTTACCATGGTGGGTACAATAGGTACATGGTTTCACAGGTAGACCGCTCAATGCCCAGTAGAAGGGAAGCGAAATTGCGCGAAACCCGGGAAGTGGATCTTGAAACCGTTCAGGGTGGTCTGGTGATTGTTCTTCGAGGCGAACGAGTTGCCCGTTACGAAGTGGGGGCTTCTCCGGGATTTCGAAGCATTCACGTTGCGGATCGCTTGCTTACATCCACCGGAATCGGCGATTTCGGTACAGGACAGACACTCTCGCATGGAAACATTAGCGGAGTGAGATTTGGAGCTGCCTCAAATTCGGCCGGCAGCGCGCCAGCAGGAACTGTTATAACCAACTCCCTTGTAGCTCGCCGAGGGTCGCAATCCGTTGGCTTCAGACACGATATGGATTGGCAGGACCCGGCGGGCAACACGCTTATCGAGGTTGGCCTGGTAGCCCGAGCCTCTACAGGTCCAAGCCGCGGCACGGCACTGGACATTAGCTTGAGGTTCAGCGCGGGGGAGCAGGACGAGGTGGAAATAGGCGTTACGAGAGACTCGCTGCTGCATCTTCAACTAAACAGTCGACTCTTCCCAGATTCCGGGGGCCATGTCCGAAACGCCCTGGGCGACTTTGACGAAAATAACATGGACGGGCGCAGATTCCCATGGTTCGGCTGTCTTGGTGTGATTGAAGCGGAGACGGTAGGCCTCGCGCTGATCGACCATCCAGATAACCCTACGTATCCAACATCGTGGCGAATTGGTAATAACGGACTCGTATCCATCTCGCCGTTTGAAACCTGTTCTGTAACACTCATGTCCAATGAGAGTATAACCCTGAGATTTCGGCTTCAGACCCACGATGGCTACGTGGACGAGGGCTGGACATCCGCACGCGCTGCGGATTTTGCCAGAGAACCAGTCAGATTCTGATGCGGCGTTTGGTGTTAGGCGCTCCGCGCCGGTGTTGGGTGTTAGGCGCTCCGCGCCGGTGTTGGGTGTTAGGCGCTCCGCGCCGGCGTTGGGTGTTAGGCGCTCCGCGCCGGTGTTGGGTGTTAGGCGCTTCGCGCCGGTGTTGCGTGTTAGGCGCTTCGCGAGCATACGCTCCCGTATGGGCCGGTGTTGGGTGTTAGGCGCTTCGCGCCGGTGTTGGGTGTTCGGTGTTCGGAATACAGACTAACCACGGGCCACCGATCACCCACCTTTTGCCGCCGCCCAAAGGAGGAACTGTGCCTGCTCCCCTGTTAATGGTTGACGATCTGCAGACAGAGTTTCATACGCCAGGCGGCATCGTCCGGGCGAACCGTGGAGTTTCGTTTGCGCTTGAGCGCGGCGAAACCGTTGGAATTGTGGGTGAATCCGGATCAGGAAAGAGCGTAATGGCTCTCTCACTGATGGGCTTGATCCCTTCTCCGCCGGGGCGTATTGTGGGCGGATCGATCAAACTTGATGGGGAGGAGTTGGTTGGTAAGTCCGACCACAGCATGCGCCACCTTAGAGGATCAAAGATGGCAATGGTTTTTCAGGATCCGTTCTCCTCTCTTAACCCTACCATGACGTTAGGAGAGCAGGTTGCCGAGCCTATCCGACTGCACACGGGCGCGAGCCGATCAGAGGCGAAACAGCAGGTTTTGAAGCTTTTTCAGGCGGTTCGAATTCCTGAGCCCGCTGCTCGATACCGGCAGTATCCCCATCAGGTATCGGGTGGTCAGCGTCAGCGGATAATGATTGCAATCGCTTTTGCATGCAAACCGGATCTGCTCATAGCAGATGAGCCTACGACAGCCCTCGACGTGACGGTGCAAGCACAAGTACTCTCACTTATGGCGGACATGCAGAAGAAAACGAACGCTGGCGTCCTTATTATCACGCACGACCTCGGTGTGGTAGCCGAGATTTGCGATCGAGTTCTGGTAATGTATGCCGGAATGGTGGTGGAGAGCGGCAACGTGGATCAGATCTTTCACTCGCCGAAGCACCCATACACGCGTGGGCTGCTGGCGTCGCTGCCCCGCATAGACGCAGATCGGAGCCAAAAGCTACCCAGTATTCCCGGCCAGCCCCCGGATCTGGCGAGACTTCCGCAGGGATGCCCATTCTTCGAAAGGTGTGCAGAGAGGATAGCGGACGTTTGCACCGCGTCCGAGCCGCCACTATCAACACCTGAGACAGACCATACCGTGCGGTGCTTCCATTATGGCGGCACAAACCTGTAACTGATGGCCTGCCGATGGATTCGAGTCTACCAGTTTGTCGCAAGAGCTGCAACGAAGGAGTTGTGACATGAAGATACCAAGGTTCTTTCTGCGCAAACGCACCGCAAGGTTTGCGCAATTGGCGCAGAGGGATGACATTCGGGTAGTTGGTCCGCTTGCAGAGGCGCTTCGATCTTGGGACAGCGAGTCTCAGCAGATTGCCGAGGCGGCCCTCATCAGGCTGCTGCCCAGGCTTCGAGCAGAGCATGACGTGTTGCTGACGCCGGATCAGCGTAAGATCCTCCACAGGGCTTTGCGCGGCAAGAATGAACCCCTGGCGATGGCGATATTGAGAGCGCTTAAGCATATTGGCGACTCGGAATCCCTGATATGCGTTACGCGTATGGTCTATGAGCGTTCGCGCTCCGGAATCGACAGCAGATTACAGGAAGCGGCAATCGAGTCTCTGCCTCTGCTGCGCGAGCGCGTTGAAGAGCAGAAGGCGGTAGCCACTTTGCTTCGCGCCTCGGAGCCAACTCGCCTTCCGGACGAACATCTTCGCCCGTCAGACGCGCCGGGAGTTCCGATGTCGTCTCTCAGGGATTCAGAGACGAGCACAGTATCAGCATCTGATGGAAGCCGGCTGGCGCCAAAGCTGCAGTTCGCATGCACATTCTAGACAGAGTCGATGAAGCTAACACTTGAGATAGTTACCGTTGGAAAACGTTATCCGCTTACGATCAGCCGCGGCACCAGCACGGGATCGGATAATCTCATTCTCAGGCTCGATTACGGCGATATCGAAGGCGTGGGCGAGATGGCTCCAACATCGGGTGGCGCAGTGGCTGAGACCGCACTGGGCGCCGAGGCTGCGTTTTGCCGATGGATAGACCTACTGGACGGCCTCGGACCATGGGATTCGCAGGAAATCGAGCGGCGCCTCAATGAGTCCGATGGGCGCCGTACGGATCTGGCGGCGCGAGCAGCGCTCGATATGGCAATATGGGATTGGAAGGGCAAGTTCGCGGGCGTGCCGCTATGGAAGCTGCTCGGGCTGAACCGAGATCGAATTCCTGCAACGTCCGTAACCATCGGCATTAATCCGCCGGAAGTTGTGCGCAGCAGAGTACAGGATATCCTCCGCCGAACGGGAGCACGACATCTCAAAGTGAAGCTGGGCAACCCGGACGGCCCCGAAAGCGATAAGACTATGTTTGCTGCCGCGCAGCAGGCGGCCACAGAAATTGAGTCCGAGATAACTTGCGCTCCTACCTGGCGTGTCGACGCAAACGGCGGTTGGAGCCTTGAGAAGGCAGTAGGAATGATTGAGTGGCTGGCGGCGCGAGGCGTAGAGTATGTCGAGCAGCCGCTGCTGCGCGGTCGTGAGCGCGATCTTCCGGAGCTGCACCGCTGTTCCCCACTTCCGATCTATGCAGACGAAAGCGTATGCCTATCCGATGATATTCCGCCTATTGCTGAACACATTGATGGCGTCAATCTCAAGCTGATGAAGTGCGGGGGAATAACCGAGGCAATTCGCATCATTCACAC
>Ga0302325_10026753_pt1 | contig 11977 bp, 8 predicted proteins | sample Palsa_T0_2_FD_201948 | JGI IMG/M metagenome (GOLD analysis project Ga0302325, IMG submission 201948) | Peat permafrost microbial communities from Stordalen Mire near Abisko, Sweden - Palsa_T0_2 | ecosystem: Environmental > Terrestrial > Soil > Palsa > Peat permafrost | place: Sweden: Abisko... | reverse complement strand
TGCTGCGCGCCTGGCTACCGATGGAGACGACTCGCGCACAGAATGGCTTCCGTCAATTGCCCGAGGAATCCTTTCAGGTCCGCGAGGCATTCGTCGCCCTCGACCGCGTTGCCCCACCCAATGCAGTCGTTAGCTTCAATCCGATCGATCGGACCATTGGCCAGAAAACTGAGGTGATGACGCCGGATGAATACTTTCAAAGGATGCTTGTGATGAATGCCGGCAGGCAAATACTGAACGCTGAAAGAATATGTGCAACTCATTTTGGCGGAAACCCGTCAGAGTGTTCGCCGATACAGAATGCAACCGTGCAACTGTATGCACTTCCGACTCCGAGCGCGCAATGGGCACACGAATATTGCAGCCGGTTTGGGGTTCAATACCTGTTGGTCAGCAATCGCGACCCGGCTTGGAGAAGTGATGCAGGATGGCCGGTAATGCTTCCGGTTATAGCGCAGGAACCCGCACTCAGAATTTTGCAGTGCAGCAAATGAGGCTGCTCCAGGCCACGCAGCTCCATTGAGAGCCCTGATATAGGGGTGAACGAGTTCCACTTAAAGCAATTTGCCGCGCCACTCTTTTGTTAAGAATGTGTTAAGCCTTTCGACCAGATAATTTCGAATGTCTTCCTTTCGTTCGCAAAACGCTTGCACGATTGAACTTATGGAATGAATCAAAATAAGCACCAGTAAAGAAGAACCCTGACGAGGAAATGAGTTGCGATATACTGCGCACAGAATCAAGCAAGCAAGGACGACGCTAGCCATTAAAAAGCTAAGCAACAACCTCAACCCAGAGCTGAGGCTGTATAGGCGTACCGGTCGACTCGCCAGAGTGCTGAGGCCGTTCGAAAGCCTGACCGCATTTTTGGGCGCTTCTGTCCTGATCGCACTCCTTATTCGCCTCATCGTCGTCTTCTTCGTCGTCCACGACTCCAGCCACACCATCAACGATACAAATTTCGGATGGGAGAGCTGGGAAATGGGCTGGACTGCCCGCAGTATCTTCCTCGGGCGGGGTTTCAGCTCGCCTTTCCTTCCCATCACCGGCCCCACCGCTCTGGTTCCACCGCTCTACCCCTATCTCATCGCCACGGCCTTCCGTTTTTTCGGCATGTATACCTCCGGCTCGGCCTTCGCTGTACTTAGCTTTAATAGCCTCTGCTCCGCGCTCACCTGCATCCCGCTTTACTATCTTGTGCGCAACTCGCTCAAGGAGAGCGTGGCCCGCATCGCATCCTTTGCCTGGGCCGTTTATCCCTTCGCCATCTATTTTTCCGCAGACCGCGTATGGGACTATGCTCTCACCGGCCTGCTCTTCACCTGCTGCCTGCTCGCTGCGCAAAAGCTGCACCTGCGCGGAAAGCTCGGATGGGCCGGCTTCGGCCTCCTCTATGGAGTCGCCGTACTCTCAAACCCTTCCATCGTCACACTGCTGCCGTTCTTTCTGATCATCGCGATCTACCGGCTCTGGCGCACACATAGCCCATGGTTCAGCAAGGCTCTGGTTGCCTCCGTTGCCTTCATCCTTGTCTGCACTCCCTGGACCATCCGTAACGAGCGCGTGATGCACGCCAACTTCTTTATCCGCGATGGCTTCTGGCTGGAGTTCTACGCTGGCAACAATGGCGATACTACTGCTTCCAACTCGGCCGTCAAGCATCCTGCCAGCAACCCGGCGGAGATGGAAAAGTATCAGCAGATGGGCGAGACCGCCTACATGGCGCAGAAACACGACCTGGCGGTCGATTTCGTCAAGCATCACCCCGGCTTTTTCGCTGTGGCCACGCTGCGCCGCATTGTTCGCTTTTGGACGGGCTACTGGTCCTTCAGCCCCACCTATCTCAAATTCGAACCGTTCGATCTTCCCAACGTACCCTTCTGCCTCTTCCTGATGTTTTTCATGGTCAAGGGAATCCTGCGTTGGCGTCGCTATGACCGCGGCGCTCTGCTTCCCTACATGATGGCGCTGCTGGTCTTTCCCCTGCCCTACTACATCACGCACAGCTCCATGGACTACCGCCAGCCCATCGAGCCCATCATCATCGTTCTGGTCAGCATTGGCCTCTTCGGCACCGGCAAGAAGTTGATTTCCCCAGAGCCAACCGTTGAAAACTCACTCGTCTTTGAAGAAGCCTGCGAGACGGAACCCGAGCCCGAAGGCGTCCTGGTTTAGACCGCCTCCACCCAACTAAAACTCAGTCGTCGTCATCTTTCTTCTTTGGCAGCTTCACCAGTAACATCGCCGGAGGAGGCTGGCTTCCCATCGAGTCCTGCCACAGGATCAGGTTGAGCTTCTGCGAATCCGCACGGTCAGCGTGGCTGAAGTCCATCTTTAATGAAGCACGCGCACCCGGTGCGCTCGCCTTGTTCGCCGTGTAGATCAGCTTATTGTCGCGGTTGGTTGTATCCGCTGTGTATGCTGGCTGATCGCCCGGTCCCGTAAACAGCGTCGAGATCAGCGAAGCAAACGCATCGTTATTGTTCATTGGAGGCACGCCCAGCAGCGTCTCCATGGTGCGCACTACGCTCACCGTGGAATAGAACCGGCTGTCGACGACTGCACTCGCGCCTGGCTTCGAATGCGGTGCATACTTGCTCACCACAATCGCCAGCGAGCGGTGTGCGTCCACATGGTCGGCGCCGTTCTGAGCATCGTCCTCGAGGATAAAGAACGCCGTGCTGTCCCAAAAACCGGAGTGCGTGATGGCCTCAACCGCGCGGCCAATCGCCAGATCGTTATCGGAGACAGAAGCCTTCGGTGAGGGCCCGCCCGGCCGTGTACCTTCGGTGTGATCGTTCGGGAGCCGCAGCTGAATAAAGTTCGGCATGGCGTCATGCCCGGCCGCAAGCTCTTTCTTCCACTGCTCCAGGTGCCGCAGGAACACCTGTACCCGGATCTGGTCCGGAACTCGCAGGTTGAAATCCGGGGACTCGGGTGCGAAGTGCCCGACCAGTTCCGGCTTGGTCGCAACATTCCCTGCCAGCCGCGGAATCGCCCATGGCCACAGGTTCGTGCCACCGCCCCACTCCGCCGGCAGCGCTTCACCGGGTTTGATCGTATCGCTTGGGCACGCCGTTACGCTTCCGGACATCGCACCTTGCGTCGGGTCGGTTGACCTGGGCGCGCTCTTGTCACCGCAGAAGATCGAATTGATGTATTCGGCAAAGTGATAGACGGTCTTCCCGTGCGCAGCCATGTTCGTCCACAGATACCCGCTGGTGGGCTCATTCACATCCGGAATGTGCTGCAACAGCGGGTACCCATTCGCCACCATGCCTTCGTAGTCATAGGTGTGCGCATCGCCGCGATAGTTAATCTGCCACGTCTTCTCCAGGTAATCCGTACCCATCGCCGCGTTCGACCAAACGTGCCCCTCACCCGAAACCTCGCCCGAATCGTAGAAGTTATCCAGCACACCAAATTGCAGAGCCAGCTTGTGCTGATTCGGTGTTACGTCCGCTCCATACATCGCCAACGACTTGTCGCCGTTGCCCACCGGCCTGCCGTCTTTGCTCAGGTCGCCCAGCACCTGATCGTAGGTGCGATTTTCTTTGATGATGTAGATCACATGCTTGATCGGGCTGCCGCCTTTCGCAAACTGGATCCTCTCCCTCGCGGCCTTCATCCGGTTCGACTCCAGCACGACCTCAGTCGAAGCCTTCAATCCCTGAACGATCCCGCCTTCATCCAACACCGCCAGCGACCCATATAGCAGCGTCGGTGCATAGGTAAACCCACGCGTTCCATGGATGCCGTTCTTGTCCGTCTTCAGCGGCTGTTGTGGAAAGTTATTCGGCCCAGTTCCGTTGCCCTTGCCGGTCGCCACGTACAGCTTTCCGCCGCTCATAGCCAGCGCCATGGGCATAAACTCCGTCGGCACAAACCCGGCCGGCTCCACCATTCCCTTGGCCTTGGCGAGCGACTTCAGTTTGCGCGTATCGAGCACCGCCACCGCATCCGAGCCCATGTTTGCTACATACAGCCGCGAGCCATCGGTGTTCAATGCCAGTGCATTTGGGACGGCCCCAAAGTAGCTCTGTCCCGGCAGCCGCGTATCGAAATAGCCATACACCGTGAGCTGCGGCTCACTCTTCTTGCCGATCTTCACCGCCGCAACGGCATCACGGTTGGCCAGTGCTACAAAGAGCAGCCCTGCATTCTCATCCAGCTCGAGCGCACACGGATGCGTTCCCGGTGCGATGTCAGACTTCGGCTTCATCAGAGCTACATGCCGCACTACGTTGCCGCTCACCAGGTCGAGCTCCGCAACCTGGCTCGCGTTCCACAGTGCGACAAACGCTCGTCTGCCGTCCTTCGTTACGGCCAGCGCAATCGGGTAGGTCGACGGCACAGCATTATTTTCTGAAAGATCGAACGTCTTTTCGACCTTCCCCGTCGCCGTATTCAGCACCACGGCAGAGTCAGAAAGATCCTCAGCCACCAAGAGCCGCTCATCCCCGCTTCCATTCTCCGCTGGCAACACAACGATCGCTGCAGGATAGGCAACACCCAGGCTGGCATCGCTATTCTTGCGTACCTCCGTATGCCTGCCCGCCGCCAGTGTCACATCCGGCAGCTTCAAAAAGCTCTGTGGAGTCAGCTCGCCGCCCGCAAACTTATAGACGACAATCCCGCTTCCGGTTTTCGCAACTCCATCAGCTGCGTCCACTGACGCCAGGCTCGCATACACTTTCGTTCCATCTTTGCTGAATGCTATACCCGAAAAGAAGGTCTGAGAGGCACGCTCGCCTACGCGGTCGTCCGGAAAGTCCTTCACCCCTCCGCTCTTTGTATCCAATACCGAGATCGATTGCTTGTACTGCGATTCATAGGTTCCATAGCCGGTATTCAGCGAGACGACCCAGCGGTCATCAGGAGACACTGCCAGCGCAGTCGGCAGGCTATTCACCCGTCGCGGATCGCCAGGTGCCGGCGCCAGCAGCTGTTTGCTGCTCGGCAGATTCACAGTCGTTGCCGTGCTCTGTGCCTGCGCTACGTTCGCAACCGCCGCCATCGCCACCGCGCCAGCCAACCCAATCCACAAATCAGTCTTCACAGCAACCCTCTTTCGGGTACCAAAGTTTCTTCGCCAAGTCCGCATACAAAAGTCTTACACACGCAGTTCGGTACTGCCTGTACCGTTGACATAGTAGCCAAAAGGATCGAGATACACGATGAACACAGCATTATCACAGATCGAAGAAACTCCAGTTCAAATCCCCACTCCCACCGAGGCCAAGCCGGCCCCGCTGGAAGCGGTCAAGCTGGTCGCCCAGAAAATCAAGCAGGATCTGCGCATGGGCCGCGAGCACCAGGAAGGCCGCATCAACTGGATAACCACCATCTTCATGGGTGCCTTCCACGTCGGCGCCGTAGCCGCGCTATTCTTCTTTTCCTGGAAGAACCTCGCTGTCTTCGTTGTGATGTATTTCTTCGCCATTAATGTGGGTATCGGCATGGCTTACCATCGCCTGCTCACCCACCGTGGCTATCGCGTGCCCAAATGGCTGGAGTACTTTGTCACCGCCTGCGGCACCATGGCGCTCGAGGGCGGACCGATCTTCTGGGTCGCCACCCATCGCGTCCATCATCAGAACTCTGACCACGAAGGCGATCCACATACTCCGCATGACGGCACCTGGTGGGCGCACGCCGGCTGGATCCTCTCCGGTCGCGCTCTGCATTCTGAGACCGCTCTGCTCGGCCGCTATGCTCCGGACCTCACCCAGGATCGCGTGCACGTCTGGCTCTCCAAGTACCACTGGTTGCCGCTGACCATCACCGGCATTCTGCAGGTCGTTCTTGGCGCTCTGCTCTCGCCCGCCCATCCCATTCATGGTGCGATCGGCATGCTGCTCTGGGGAACATTCCTGCGCGTCACGCTCGGTCTGCACGCCACATGGCTCGTCAACTCCGCGACTCACCTCTGGGGAGCACGACGCTTTGAGACCACAGACGATTCCCGCAACAACTGGTGGGTTGCCCTGCTCACCGGCGGCGAAGGCTGGCACAACAATCACCATGCTCATCCGGTAAGTGCGCGCCACGGCCTCACCTGGTATGAGTTTGACGTCAACTACTACGGCATCTGGGTGATGGAAAAACTTGGCTTGGCCCGCAAGGTCCAGATCGCCAAATTTGATCCCCAAGACCCCAAGCCTGCCGGCGTCGCTTAAGACAGCCACTAACTAGCTTTCACGGAAGGCCGCCTCAACCGAGGCGGCCTTCATTTTCTCTACTCCTACTCTCTATCCTCTACACTCTTCTTTAGCCGATGAACCTTACTCGCCGTCGCGGAGCCATAGCGTTCTTCATTGTCATGGGCGTGTGCCTGATCGGACTGCTCGTCTACCTCAACATCACCTGGATCCATCTCTCCGGCCGCCGTTTTGCCATCGGCTTTGTCGGCTTCATCCTATTCGTGATCCTCATCGCCGGCGTTGTGCTCAATACCGTCTTTCTCGTTCGTGAAATCCGCCGCAACGAGCGCCAGGACTCCTTCCTCAACGCCGTCACGCACGAACTCAAAACTCCTATCGCCAGCATCCGTCTCTATCTCGATACGCTCTCCCGCCATCCCGGAGACGAAACTCATCGCCAGCATTTCTACAGCATCATGCGCTCGGATACTGACCGCCTGCTCTCCACAGTAGAGTCTGTACTCAAGGCCGGCGAGCTCGGCCAGCGCACCCGCGTCGAGCAGCGCACCCGCATCGAGTTTTATCCGCTCGTCGCTGACTGTGTCGCCACCGTGCGCGCCCGTCACCATCTTCCGCCGGAGGCAATCGAACTCACCGAGATCGCCGGCGGTGTGCGCCTGCACGTATTGGGCAACCTGGAAGACCTGCGCACCGCCGTCCTCAACCTGCTTGATAACGCCGTCAAATATTCTCCCAACGGCGTGCACATCCAATGCAGCATTAATATTGAGCGCTATACCTACGCCGTGCTCTCCATCACGGACTCTGGCCTAGGTATCCCGCCCCGCGAGCTCAAGCGCATCTTCAAGCGCTTCTACCGTGCGCCCTCCAACGACCGCGTCAAAATCAAGGGCACCGGCCTCGGCCTCTTCCTGGTGCGCACCATCGCTCGCCAGCACGGCGGCGATGTTCGCGCCACCAGCGAAGGCCCGGGCAAAGGCTCTACCATGTTCCTCAAACTCCCGCTGGCCATCGGCAATTCCATGACCGGCATCGAAAGCTAGCAATGGACGTAACTAACAAGCCCCTGATCACAGTCGTCGAAGATGAAGAGCACCTTGCCCAGGGCTTGCTCTACAACCTCGCTGCTGAAGGCTTTCGCACCCACCATGAAGCCGATGGCGACAGCGCTCTCGCGTGGCTGCTCGCCGAGCACCCAACAGATGAAGCTCCCGCCGCTATTCTGCTCGACGTTATGCTGCCCGGTCGTGATGGTTTTTCCATCGTGCGTGCTCTGCGCGAAGCCGGCATCTACACACCCGTGCTCATGCTCACCGCGCGCGGCCGTATAGAAGACATCGTCGAAGGCTTTGCCGCCGGCGCCGACGACTATCTAGCCAAACCCTTCGACCTCGACGTTCTGCTCGCTCGCCTCACTGCTCTTCTTCGCCGCATGCATTGGGCCGGCCCACTGCAAACCAAGCCTCCCACCCCGACGGCCGTGCCCATGCCTCCGTACACGCTGGCTGGCCACGTTATTGATTTCGACGCGCTTGAGATCCGCACCCCGGCCTCCAAGGATGCTCCCGCCGCCACAGTCCATCTCACCCTGATGGAGAGCGACCTGCTGCGCTACCTCATCGAGCGCCCTAACAAAATCGTCGCTCGCAAAGAGCTGCTCGAGAAGGTCTGGCGAGTACATGAAGACACCGATACGCGTGCCATCGACAATTTTATTGTCCGCCTGCGTCGCTACATTGAGCCCTCGCCCTCCAAGCCCGTCCATCTGGTCGCGGTACGAGGCGTCGGTTATCGTTTCGTACCCGAGCCCAGCGACTAAATCGATCCGCGAGCATCTAACCGGCATGGCAATCCTCACCCTGCGTATCGAGAACATGCACTGCGGCTCCTGCATCCGCCGTGTCACGCAGACCCTCAACGCTCTGCCCGGCACCCATGCGGCGGAGGTTCACGTGGGCAGCGCGCGTGTACATACCTCTGTACCTCCTGATGCAATTCAGCGCTCTCTGTCCGCCGTTGGGTATCCGAGTCTCGTAGAATTCAGTTCGGAAACCTAATGGACGCTTTGAACGCCCCGGAGACTGAGCACGATCTCCAAATTCACGGCATGACCTGCGCTGCGTGCCAATCGCACGTAGAGCGCGCCCTTGCGTCTGTGCCCGGCGTCAGCTCAGCCAGCGTCAATCTGATGGCCCACACAGCTCACGTCGTCACAACATCCCCTGTCCCTGCCGATTCCCTGATCGCGGCCGTCCGCTCGTCCGGATATGATGCCTCGGTTCCCACCGGCAAAGCGGGTATGAATCACATGGAAATGTCCGAGCCCTCTCGCCTCGGTCTGCGCGCTCTACTTTCCCTTATCGCAGGCATTTTCGCGATGGTCCTTTCCATGGTCAGCTCCTCCGCCGGCTCGAGATGGTTCCTCTGCCTGCTTTCGCTGGCAGTCATGACCTTTGCCGCGCCTGAAATTTATACCGCCGCCTGGCGTGCTGCTCGCCACCGCTCCACCAACATGAACACTCTTGTCGCTCTGGGCACCATCGCCGCCTTCGTCTCCTCGTTCGCTACCACCATCGCTCCTTCAGCCCTCGCCCGCCATGGCATCGCCTCCAGCGTCTACTATGAGGCCGTCATCCTCATCCTTGCGTTCCTGCTCAGCGGCCGCTGGCTGGAGGCTCGTGCCCGCGCCTCCGCCACCAGCGCGCTGCGTGGCTTCGCGCACCTTGAATCGTCTGATGCTCGTCTGCTCTCACCGCAAACCACCGATTACGCCACTGCAGATGAAACCCTCCTACCGCTCGATGCCATCACTCCCGGGGACCACATCCGTATTCTGCCAGGCGACCGCATCCCGCTGGACGGAGTAATCATCTACGGCCGTAGCTCTGTTGACGAGTCCATGCTCACTGGAGAGCCGTTGCCGGTCACGCGCGCTACCGGCGATTACGCATCCGCCGGTACCCTCAACCTCGATGGCGTGCTGGTTCTTCGCGCTACCGCTGTCGGTGCGGACTCCACGCTCGCGCAGATGCAGCGGCTGCTCGAGCAGGCGCAGTCCAGCCGCGCTCCCATGCAGCGTCTGGCTGATCGTGCCAGCGCCATCTTTGTGCCCACCGTTCTCGTACTTGCCCTTATCACCTTCATCGTCTGGTGCATTTACGATTCGCCCGCGCGCGCGCTCAGCGTTGCCATCGCCGTACTCATCATCGCCTGCCCGTGCGCTATGGGACTCGCTGTGCCTGCAGCCATAACCGTCTCCATCGGCGGCGCCGCGCAGCATGGCTTGCTCATTAAAGGTGGTGAATCTTTAGAGCGCCTCGCAACCATCGATACCCTCGCACTCGACAAGACCGGAACCCTCACCGAAGGCCGTCCGCGCATTGCAAAATTTATCCCGTCGCCCCATGCCCAGCTCGATACCGCGACCCTGCTCTCTTACGCCGTCGCTGCCGAGCGCCTCTCCACCCATCCGCTCGCGCAGGCTGTCGTTGAGTTCGCTGAAAACCATCTCACGCTCCCAACCCCTCCACTTATTGAAGACCTCAGCATCGTTCCTGGAACCGGTCTCACGGCCACCGTCGCCGGCCACCGGCTAGCTATCGGCAATGCCTCGCTGCTCGAAGCGGAGGTCCCTCCCGAGCTCATCGCTTCCGTCAGTTTCTCGCACGCCACGCCGCTGTATTTGCTCTATGACAGTCAGCCCCAGGCTGTGTTTTTTGCGACCGACGAACTGCGCCCGCACACCCGTGCAGCCATCGCCAGTCTGCGCGCTTTGCATGTGCATCCCATCATGCTTACAGGAGACACGTTTACCTCTGCCAACGCCATGGCCCATGAAGCCGGCATCGACGATGCAGAGGACATCCACGCGCATCTTCTTCCCGCCGATAAACTCGCGTTCATCCAGTCCCTGCAAGCCCAGAAGAAAAAGGTCGGCATGGCCGGCGATGGCATCAATGACGCTGCGGCGCTCGCTCAGGCCGACGCCGGCCTAGCCCTTGCCGCCGGCTCTGACCTCGCCCGCGAAGCCGGAGACATCCTTCTGCTGCACAACGATCTGCGCCTCATCCCCGCGGCCATCGCCCTCGCTCGCCGCACCACCCGCATCATGCGCGAGAACCTTGCCTGGGCACTGATCTACAACGTCATCGGCCTTCCCATCGCCGCCGGCGTACTCTACCCCCGCTTCCACCTGCTGCTGAATCCGGTTCTCGCCAGCGCCGCCATGGCCCTCAGCTCGGTCAGTGTCCTTTTGAACTCCCTGCGGCTTCGCCGCTTCCCACCCGTCTAACCTGCAGCACCAGCTACACTCTAAAAGGACTTCGCAGGCCCCAGACCAACGTGCGCATCTTTACCCGCTACATCCTTCGCGAGATTTCCGGCTATGCCTTCCTAGGCGGCGTACTGTTCACGTTCATCCTGTTCATGCGCTGGCTGCTCCTGTTGATGGAACTCGCCGTGCGCGGCATCGCCACTCCGGCCGATATCGTTCGCCTGGTCGCCTATCTTCTGCCCAGCTTCATCAACTTCACTCTGCCGATGGCTGTGCTCGTCGGCATTTTGCTCGGCCTTAGCCGTCTGGCGGCTGATAGTGAAGTGACTGCCATGCGCGCCAGTGGTGTCGGCGTGCTCTCTTTCGTGCGGATTGTCAGCATTATCACCGTACTTTGCTGGGGCGTTGGCCTGTTGAATTCGCTTTATATCGCCCCGCGCGCGGCTCAGGCCCTGTTGCACTATGAGTCGGACAGCAAAAGCACCCAGGCCACCATTGCGGTCGAGCCGCATGTCTTTTACGAAGGCATCAAAAACCAGGTGCTCTATGTGCAGGACGTCGTCCCTGGTCCTAACGGAACCGCCCTCTGGAAACACGTCTTCCTCGCTGACCTCTCCAAGCCGGCATCGCCGCGCATCATCTCCGCAAATGAGGCAGTCGTCGTCAGCTACGGCCCTCAGCAACTGCGCATGGACCTCGCTGATGGTTCCCGCCATGACACAGTTGCTACGAACCCCGATGAGTACGACATCTCCACCTTCCGCACCACTGAGCTGCCTATCCAGACCGGCCAGCAGGAAGAAGATACCCACCTCTCCCGCCGCGATACTCCGACGCACGCCCTCCCGTTCAATCAGCTTCGCGCACTCGCAAATACCGGATCGCCCGCCGACGAACGCCCCTACCAGATTGAAATCTACTCGCGCTTTGCCGGCCCCACCGCATGTCTGGTGCTCATGCTGGTCGGTGTCCCGCTCGGCCTCTCCTCGCGACGCGGCGGAAAGGGCAGCGGATTCGTCCTCACGCTGCTCCTTGTCTTCCTCTATTACATTCTTTCGGCCAGCGGTATCCAGCTCGCGCGCCAGGGAAAGCTTTCCACGCTGCTCGGCGTCTGGGGCGCAAACATAATCTTTGGCGCAGCTGGTCTGTTGCTCATTCAGCAGATGGCGCGTGGCGGTTTCGCAATTAATTTCATCAGCGGGATTGGCGCATGGATCACCCGGCTCTTTAATCGCCTCCTCTACAGTAGACAATCCTCCGCCGCCGCGCGCGTCCATTCCAGCAAAACCTCTCAGCGCCTGCGCCGCGCACTGCACATTCGCTTCCCGCTCATCCTTGATGAGTACGTCATGGGCAGCGCCTTCCGCAATTTTCTGCTGGTGATTTCGTCCCTCGTCGTGCTCTTCATCATCTTTACCTTCTTTGAGCTCATCGGCGACATCATCAAGAACCGCACTCCTCTTGTCACCGTCGGTGAATATCTCTTCAACCTCATTCCCTTCATCCTCTATAACGTCACGCCGTGATCCACGCTCATCGC
>Ga0302325_10026752_pt1 | contig 11977 bp, 13 predicted proteins | sample Palsa_T0_2_FD_201948 | JGI IMG/M metagenome (GOLD analysis project Ga0302325, IMG submission 201948) | Peat permafrost microbial communities from Stordalen Mire near Abisko, Sweden - Palsa_T0_2 | ecosystem: Environmental > Terrestrial > Soil > Palsa > Peat permafrost | place: Sweden: Abisko... | reverse complement strand
GGCGGTCGAATGTGAACACGACAGCGCCGAAGGGGCGCAGCAGGCCGCAGAGTTGTCGCGCGACGGAGGCCTGCATGTATTGGCAGTGGAGGGGCTCGCCAGAGAGAGTGCGAACGACTGCGCCGTTCGATGTGATGAGCGGCATGTCGGCGGGCAGGCTGAGGCCTTCAAGAATTGGGACGGTATAAGCGTAGCGGCGGCCCGTGGCGACGGCGATGGTGATGCCGGCGTCGTGCGCGGCGCACAGAGCGGCGAGGACGCGCGGGGAGAGCTTCTGCGCGAAGGTCGGCAGCAGCGTTCCATCCATATCGATCGCTGCGAGCCGAACGGGGGGGTGCATGGTTTAAGTGTAGCGGGCGGGTGAGGTGGGGGTGTGAGTGTGAGTGCTGGATCGAGTGCGAGTGCGAGTGCGGGCGTGAGTGTGAGTGCGGGAACGAGTGGGAGTGCGAGTGTGGGTGTGAGGCGCCCGCCCATTTCGCATCTTTTCCTCGCAAGGCTGCGAAATGGATGGGGCACGGGGCGAAGCCGATCATATGGAGTGTCCGCGGCTAAAGCCGGGACATTTTGTGGGCCGGGTTTCAGGGACCTGAAGGCCCCTGCTCCCTCCGCCCTCGGCTAGACTTAGAGCATGGAACGGATGTGCAGCAATTGTCATGCGGTGATGGGCGCGGAGATGGAAGGGGACTGGTGTCCGGCGTGCGGGGGCGCGGTGATAGAGCGGAAGGGCGATGGGGCGGTGGAAAAGGCGGCTGGTGCGAAGGCGGAGATCGATCATCGAGGAATTATGCTGCCGCGGCGGCATGCGTTGGGCGGGGTGATTACGCCGCAGTAGGTTTTCTTCTTTTTTGGCGATTCCGTTTTTTCTCCGCGTCGAGTGCTTCCTCTTCTTCGGTGAAGGGCCAAGGTTTGGCCGGAACGAAATGGGCGACAACGCGCCTGTAATGGAGCAGCTCAACTGTCTCTCCGGCTCTCAGCCATGCCTCCAACTGGTCGAGGCATTTGGAGACTCGGAGCTGGCTGAAGGTGATGGAGTGCATTGGGCGATTATCGGATCGAATTGAATAGTGGATCAGAAAAGGGGAGTTGGCGTAGACACGGTCGTTCCCAAAGGGGATGTAGGTTCCTAAGGTGTCTAGTTGTTGAGTGTGCGGGGGATGATCCCAGGTCCCCAAGTGCTAGGGACCTGGGGCACCCGGCGAATTCAACTTGAGGCCCGTTTTTCGTACCTGCTTGAGCGATCCGACAAGTCCATCTTTGTGGCGGCATCGCGAAGAGCGAACCAGAACTCCCTGCTAGCCTCGTGGTCCATTGCGTAAGCCTCAAGCATGTCGCAGGCCAGCTCGAGTTCATTTTGGTCGATGTACTCTTGGTATCCCCGGATGGTCGCATCACTCGCGGCATCATCTGGCAACATATTCCGCGCACGCTTAAGGTCCGCGTTGATCAACGCCCAGAGGTTGCGAAGTTCACTCATATCGGCTCACTCGTACCGCAGCGCTTCGGCGGGGAGGATGCGGGCGGCGGCTGAGGAGGGGTAGAGGGTGGCGAGGAGCGAGACGCCGATGGAGACGCCGGCGACGATGAGGCCGTCGACGAGGCGCGGGGCGAAGGGGAGCGTGTCGATGGAGTAGACGTCGGCGGGGAGATGGATGAAGTGGTAGTGTGCTCCGGCCCAGGCGGCGAGGTAGCCGAGCGCGAGGCCGAGGGCGGTGCCGCAGAGCGAGATGAGGAAGCCCTGCAGCAGGAAGATGCGGCGGATCTGTGCGGGCTCAACGCCGAAGCTCATCATGACGGCAATGTCGCGGGTCTTTTCCATCACCATCATGGTGAGGGCGATGAGGATGTTGAGGGCGGCCACGAGAACGATGAGAGCGATGACGATGAAGGTGACCACCTGCTCGAGCTTGAGGGCGCGGAAGAGCTCGCGATTCTGCTCCATCCAGTTGGTTGTCATGAAGCCGGGTCCCGCGGCGCGCTCGATTTCGCTGCCGATCTCGGCGGCGCGGTTGAGATCGTCGACTTTGAAGCTGATGACGCTGACGACGTCGGGCTCGCTGAAGAGGGTTTGGGCGTCGGCGAGGCGAAGAAAGCCGGTCTGCGAATCGTATTGATAGAAGCCCGAGTGGAAGGTTCCGGCGAGGCGGAAGGGAACATATTTGGGGACGATGCCGTAGGGAGTGAGCTCGCCCTGAGGGCTGATGATCATCACGCGATCGCCGACGGCTGCGCCAACGTCATCTGCAAGGCCCGCGCCGAGCACAATGGGCGGAAAGGCGGTGTTTTCGGGCGGCGTGGGCTCTGTGACGGGCGCGAGTTGAGCGGCTGAGCCCGGCGTGGCGAATTGCAGCAGGTCGCTGACGGTCTGCTCTTGAGTGGGAATGATGCCCTCGAGAAGTGCGCCGCCTGAACGCGCGCCACGAGCGACGAGGACCTGCTCGTAGAGGCCTGGTGAAGCGGCGGTGACGTGGGGCAGTTGGCGAAGGCGGGCCACGAGTGGACGCCAGTCGCGAATGCCGTCGGCCTGGACGCGCATGAGCTGGACATGGGCGCTGGAGCCGAGGAGGCGATCCTGAATATCTAGGCGCATGCCGTTGGTGATGGCGAGAGCGACGATGAGCGCGGCTACTCCGGCGGCGATGCCGGCGACAGAGATGGCAGTGACCACGCCAACCACAGCCTGACGGCGTTTGGCCCTGAGGTATCGCGCGGCTAGGAAGAGCTCAAAATGCATGAAGGCAGTGGTTAGTGATTAGTAGTTAGAAAAACGGTGAACAAGTGAACAAGTGAAACGGTGAATCAGTGATTAGTGAGTAGGGGGAATCGAAAACGTGGTTTTGGCGACGCCGATGTTGTCGTGGCGGTCCCAGGCGCGGACGGTGATCAGGTGCTCGCCGGGCTTGAGCGGTGGATCGGGCGAGGGGATGGTGACGTCATAGTGCTCGCGGCGAGAGTCGGAGATATTGCCGACGGGCTCGATGTATTGCCAGGGGCCGGCGTCAATGGAGTACTCGGCGCGGGCTATGGGCGAGAACGCGTCTTCAGCTTCGAAGGAGACGTGGATTGATGGAGGGCAGATCCCCGCGCAGGTAAGGGCCTTTTGGAGTTTTGCTTCAAGGCCGCCGACTGTAGGCGGAGTGGTATCGATCTCGAACCGCTCGCTTTCTTTTTCGGCGGTGAGCGCTTCGGCGGGAGTGTGCGAGGGCGAGTCGGAGGCGACAAGCTTGATGCGATAACCGCCGTCGGGGATGAGTGTGGCGTCGAAGCTGTAAGCCTTTTCGGTGAGCTCGTCCTTGAGCAGACGCCAGCTCTTTTCGCCGTCACCTTGCAGGTAGAGGGAGAACTTGAGGTCGTCGCCGTTGTCGTCGTGCGCGGCCCAGCGGACGGTGACGGCGGTGCGATCTTTCAGGGCCTGAAGTGGCTGCGATGAAGTTCCATCAAAACCGGCAGCTGCATTGGCCGAGGGGAAGTTGATTTGGACTGTTGGCGGTTGCGGCACGATGTTCATCGGATTGAGGCGAGCGCCGGGAGCGACGACGAGATCGTCGATGACGGGAGCGGCGTTGATGGGCAGATAGTTGACGCCGACACTGCCGAGGGTTCCTCCGTCGCGGAGAAAGGCCTTCCACTGGAAGAAACGGCCTGCTGGCGAAGCGATCTGGTTATCGTTGAGCTTCGTCCAGTCGGACCAGCCACGCACGGGCTGCTCGACGTTGCCGGAGCGGGTGAAGAGCTCGTAGGTTTGAGAGCCGGGCTCGACTTCGATGCGGCCGAAGCGCGAGAGGCCGCCTGCGTCGAGCACGTCGCTCGCGTATTCATGTTTCCCCGACTGAGAGGCCAGGCGGTAGAGTTTGCCGGTGTTGCCGGTGCCGATGAGCAGGTCGGCTGCGGAGTCGGCTGGGGCGTTTTGCTGCTCGGCGAGGGCGAGTGCCTGCTGGGCCTCAAGATGGGCGACATCGGAGAAGCTGCCGTCGTCGGCGATCTGAAAGATGTGTCCGCGATTGCCGGTGAGGGCCAGCAGTCCCTCTTTGCGGGCGGCGAGGGCGTAGACAACCTCGTCCTTGGTGGACCAGATTTTGCGCGGGGCCTGCCCTTCGGTGAGGAGGTAGATCTCGCTGCCTTCGGGGACGGATGCGCTGGTGTTGGCGGTGGAGAGCGACGGAGGCTGAACGATGGTGATGCTGATGGAGCCGGCGCCCTGCACGGGAAGCGGCGGCAGCGGGTTGTGGCTCTTGTCGCCGACGCTTGCGGCGTAGATTTGGCCGGTGGGCGCGATGGCGAGGGAGGTGATCTCGCGGCGTGGCGCTTCGAAGAGGACGTAGCCTTTGCCTGCGGAATCGATGCGATAGATGAGGCCGGAGCCGTCGGTGCCGGCGATGAGATCGCCTTTCGAGTCCCACGCGAGACAGCGGATGTGCTGCTCGTCTGATTTGAAGAAGAGCTCGGGCGTGGACTTGGGCGCGGCGAGGTTGACGCGATAGATGGCGGCGGGCCCGCCTGTAGCAATGTAAAGGCGGCCCTGTGCGTCGAAGGTCAGATCCCAGATAAAGTGGGAGCCGTCAGGCTTGGAGTCGTCGGACTTGGCGGGGACTGTTTTCGCGTCGGGTTTGACGTCAGATTTAAAGTCGGAGGGTCTGGATTCGGTGGATTTTGCGTCAGGGGCCTTGGCGGAGTCGAAAACGAGCTGGGCAGTGGATTCGTCCTGCGTGGTGGCTGCGTCGAGCTTGAGGCGGTAGACCTTTCCACCGGGCAGAGTGGCTGCATAGAGGGAGCCGTCAGGCGCGAGGCGCACAACCTGGACGGTGAGGTCTTTGGTTTCGAAGAGCTTGAAGATTTTGCCGTCTTTGCCAACGCGTAGGACAGTGGCCGGCGAAGCGGTGCCAAGGAATGCGGTGCCGTGAGCGTCGACGGCAACTGACCAGACGAAAGTGGAGGGGGTGGTGACGACTTCAGTTGCGCCGGGGCCTTCAAGCAGTCGTCCGTCGCTGGTGATTGCGACGCCTTGCGGAGTTCCTTTTTCGAATTCTTCGAGGCGGGACTGGGTCCATAGGTGCGTGCCCTGTGCGTGGGCGTGCGGCGCTGCGAAGGCGGGGACGAGCGTCGCGGCCATGGCTGCGGCGGCGCGCAAGGAGCGGGTGAGGTGATTGCGTGGGGCGATGGAAACAAACATGCTTCCGTTGAGTCTACTAAAGTTGACGGCCAGCGCGGGCGTGTTCCGGCGATCGCGCGGCTATGAGAGGCTTAGGAGATTGGACGAGGAATTGAGATGAAGGTATGGTTCCTGTCGCTTTGCACCGCTGGGATGATGGTGGGCACGGCACCTGCGCTGGCTGTTTGCTCACCAATCCCGGGTGCCGGGCAAATCTGGTCGCGTACGCCGGTACGTTGGGTCTTTGTGGGAGAGTTGCACGGTTCGAATGAGGCTCCAGCGGCATTTCTTGACCTTGTTTGCGATGCACTGGCGGGGGGGAAGAGTGTGACTGTAGCACTTGAGAGGCCGACCAGCGAGCAATCGGCACTTGAGGGAATGCTCGATGGCAAAGACGTTGATGCGGCGAAGAAGGAGTTACTTGGCCTGCCAGGTTGGAAAAATGGCATGGATGGAAGAGCTAGCGGGGCGATGCTGCGGTTGCTGGTGGCGCTGCGTGAGCTTCGCGATGCAAATCCGAACCTAAGCGTTGCGGCGTTTGATGCGCCTACGGCCGGAGACGCGGCTGGCGCACGAGACGAAGCTATGGGCAAGGCGCTGCTTGCGCTGGGGAAGGCTGAGCCGGCGAATCTAATTCTGATTCTGACGGGAAATGTTCATGGCATGCAGGCGCCACTCTTTGGATATGATTTTGCAGCAATGTATCTGCCTCCAGATCAGAAGCTGAGTCTTGAAGTCACCGACGAAGGCGGAAAATCATGGACGGATTCCAAAGTCGGGTGCGGCCCGATGTGGGGTGGAGTTGGTGACAAAGGAGCGAAGCGGCCGCGTGGCATTTATCTTGAGCCAACGCTCGCGCCCTACGGAAAGGTGGATGGAGTGCTTGCATTGGGCGTGCCGTTGACGGCATCGGAACCGGCTGCGGGGATTCCGTCACCGGTGCCGGTCTGCCGCGCCACGTTTCTTGAATAGCATCGGCCCTGAGGGGCGGAAATGAAGATTCATGCGGCGGTTGCGTTGTTGGGATGCTCGGTATTGCTTGCCGGGGCGCAGGAGCTTCCTGCGCCGACGCTGAGCACCCAGACCAATGTGGTGCTGGTTCCGGCGCTGGTGCAAAATGCCAAGGGCGAGCCGGTGTTTACGCTCAAGGCCAGCGATTTCACGGTGACGGACGACGGGATTCCGCAGGCTTTGACGCTGGACGAGGAGACGGGGAGCGAGCCGTTGGCGCTGGTGATTGCTGTGCAGACGGGCGGCGCGGGCAGAGACAAAATGGAGACCTACCGCAACCTGGGAACGCAGCTTGACGCGGTAGTGGGCGGTGTGCAGCATGTAATAGCGGTGGTGGCGTTTGACGACGCGCCAACGGTAGTACAGGGGTTTACACCTGACGTGGATGCGGCAGCCGGGGCGCTGAATCGCCTGGAACCGGGCGACAAGAATGCAGCGGTGCTGGATGGGCTGAAGTTTTCAATTGATTTGCTGCGCAATGCGCCCAAGGGGTATCGGCGGGTGGTCTTGCTGATCTCAGAGACAGTGGACCGGAGCAGCCAGGCAAAGTTGGACGAGGTGCTGCAGGCGCTGAGCAATACGAATACGTCCATCTACTCGCTGGCGTTCTCAAGCGGAAAATCGGCGGCGGCGGACTACGCGTATCACGAGCTGCCGGTGCAAAAAACTCCCCAAGGGACAGAGCTGGGGGACAACGTGCATCAGGGGCCGCCGCACGGGTGCATGGCCAAGAATCCCGACCCGGAGGCAACGCAGAATAAGGCGGACCAGGCGTTCGACTGCGCGGGACTGCTGTTTCCGCCGCTGGCGCTGGCGAAGATGGCAGCGATTCGAATGGCCGATGGTTTGCGCAAGAATGTGCCGGAGACAGTAGCGGATCTGACCGGCGGCGAGTACTTCAAATTTGAGAAAAGCAAGGAAGTGGTGCGCGATTTGCTCACCATCGCAGACCATCTGCCCAATCGGTATGTGCTCAGCTTTGTGCCGCTGAACCCGCATGTGGGGTTTCATGCTGTGGAGCTGAAGCTCAAGGGCTATTCGGGATTGAGTGTGACGGCGCGGAGCGGGTACTGGGTCGACGTTGATGCAGTGAAGAAGTGAACGAGTGAACAAAGGACAGGGAACAGGGGCTGAGAACTAGTTGCCGCTGCGATCGACGGGAGCCATGCATGCGCCGCAGAGCTTGGCTTGAGGTGTGCGCAAGGGTTTGCCGCAGGATTTGCAGGGTGGCCCGTACTGCGCAAGCCGATGGTGAAGAATGGCGAGGTGATTGGCCTCTTTGTAGCCGGTCATGCGCTCGTACGCTTCACGAAGTGGGCGAAAACGCTCGTAGCGGTTGAATTCACCGAGCGTGAGGCCGAACCGCTGGCGATATTCTTTCGTGGCATTCATTCCCTCACCGTAGAGGCGAGAAACTTCGGCGTACTCGGCTTCGTCGAGCATGGGCATTTCGGATTTGCAGCGCCAACACCAGAGTGTCTTCATTGCGGCCTATTTGACGCGTCCAAACGCGTGCTCGTGTATTGATGGGTCGAATTATAAGGCTGACGGGCCGCAACGATTCAGGTTGAGCTTTAAGACCATCCGCAGATCCTTCGACTGCGCATTCCGCAAAGAACGCGAAATGCTTCGCTCAGGATGACACGTGTTGAGAAGATAAGCTTCGATCGGCTGCCGTTGGACATTGCAAGCGAGATGCGGCCGCGGAACGGACTGATGCGGCATGCGGTCGCGGAATTAAGGAAGCCGCGCCAAAACGAAGGGCTGGTAAGAGCGGGTCTCGTCGGGAGTGAACCAGCGTATCTCCGTGAATCCGGCGGCTTCCAACGCGGCCGATAGCTCACTGCGCAGGAGGCAGCGGTATTCCGAGACGAAGTGAAGAGCCCTCCAACCTTGCGCCGACTCGATCGTGATGTAGAGATGCACGCGGTATCCGGGGTCGGGGCTCGTGGTGTCGGCCCAGTCCCAGATTTGATGGACAATACGCCTACTGCCGGGCTCGCCGCAAAACGCTGGGGGCAGCGAAGCGGGCCGCTCAACGATGAGTGCGTCGTAGTCGCGGATGCCGCCGATAAACAGGCCGTTGGGACGAAGTTTGCGGGCGATCGCTGCCGCGGCTTGCTTGAGTTGAGATGGATCGAGATGCGGCAAGGCGTTGTCGAGAGTGACAACGGCGTCGAAGCCGCTCTGCTCGATTTCTTTCAGCTGGGTCATGTCCGAGACAAAGAATTGAATCGACAACCCTCTTTGCCAGGCTTCTTTCTCGGCACGACGGACGGCTGCGGCGCTCAGGTCGGAAGCGACGACATGGTGTCCGAGCTGGGCAAGACCGATGGCCTGCGTGCCGATTCCGCAGGCGCAGTCGAGGACATTCAGCGGCCCGGCGCCTAATTGCCGGGCGAGAAGTCCACCAAGGATCGTGGCCTGACGCGCGATCGAACGATCCCAATCTTCGAAGATCAGGTGGTAGTAATCGGCGAGCTCGTCGTAAAAGGCAGAGGGGTCTTCGGCCATCGCAGTATCTTATCCTCTGCCGCGGAATTGGATAATGTGGCGGCGGTCACGCTTGGAGGGGCGATGCGTGGGGATGGGCGCGAACTCCTGCATGGCCTTGCGCTCGGCAGCGACGCGGGCGCGGGCTTCTTTGCTGGCTTCGGTTTCGGCGTAGAGGGTTTGCGCCTGGGCGGCAGGGCCACGCATTTCGCTGAGGGCGAGGACCTGAATATGGAATTCGCCGCCTTCATTGCGAATGCGGAGCATGTCGCCGACGCGGACGTCGCGCGCGGGCTTGGCCTGAATTTCGTTTGAATGGATGCGGCCGAGATCGCAGGCCTTGGAGGCAAGCGCGCGGGTCTTGAAGAAGCGCGCTGCCCAGAGCCATTTGTCGATGCGGACGGACATACGAGGATTTAGGGTCTCGGGTCTGGGGTCTGGGTCGGGAGATCAGTGATGATCTGAACGAGTGAAGAAGTGAACTAGTGAGTGAAGCAGCGAAGCGGTGAACGAGTGAAGAAGCAAAACAGTGAACGAGTGAAAAAGTGCAATTGCGCGGCGAGGGAGCTAGGTGCTGGGGACTGGTGCGGCGACCGGCTCGACCTTCCATACGTAGAGGTAGTCTTCGTCGCTGGAGGTGGCCACTTCCAATCCCTTGGCGTGGGTGGCGCGATTCAGAGCGGATCGGATGTTTTCCTTGGTGTCGGGCAGGGCGGAGAGGGGAATCTTGAGCGCGGTGCCGGGCACGAGCTGGTTGATGTCGCTCAACAGTCGCGTCACGATCCGCTTGTGCTTTCCATCCCGGCCCTTCGGCACATCCAGTTGAAGAATGGATTGGAAACTCTTCGGTTCAGAATCTGAAACTGGATCCGATGTCATGTCGTGAGTCCCCTTCTTGCGTCCGGATTCGTAGATCAACGGACCTTAGCTTAACGTACGCCTAAATTACCGTAAAGCTATCCTTGTGCTGAGAGCATACTCATCCCGCTCTCAATGAGCAAGCTAATAACCGCGATTTCGTGAATTCCTGCGGAAGAATTCACATTTACCAAATGCCCGGTATAAATATCAGATTGTAAAGACTTTGAACGTAATGTAAAGAGTTAACCCGTATTCCAGAGAGGCTGCTAGGTTCGATTCAGGTGATCGATTTCCGGCATCGGTTAGGTTGCATTCCTTTGCGGACCGTCCCGGTGGTCTTGCCACCCATCCCCGGGAATGCGCCCGGATTTGAACAAAGGTTGAGTTGTTTTGGGAGAAATCCATGGAAGAGAAATGTTTTATGAACGAGGGGTCAGATCCGGCCTTCTGCGGCGCACACAAAGTGCCGCTGGTGCGGCAGATGGTTCCGATTGATGCAAATGCGCCCTGGCTCGGACGGATTTCCTGTTTTCTCTGTCCTGTCGGCCGAATTGTGGTGGAAATGAAGGGGGGATCGCATGCACCAAAGAAGCTCTGATCGGATCATCGGGACCCATGGCGACCTGACGACGAATTTCTTGATCGTGCCGATTGAAGAGGTACCAGCTCCAAAGCCATCGGATGCTGCAAGCGACCAACGTCCTATGGTTCTCGTGGTCGCTCGCAAGCCTGAGGTAGCCGATGAGTTGACAGAAACACTCAATGGGGACGGTTATGCAGCGATAGCGACCTACGACGCGGAGACAGCGCTTGAAACCGCGCTGCTAATGCCACCCGACCTGGCCGTCATTGATGCCCGGCTCGCGGGATCGAGTGGCATCGGTCTGGCAGCTCCCCTGCGGGAAAATCTTCCAGAGTGCAGGATTGTGATGTTTGATGGGGATGATTCGAGTTCCGAGGTGCATGCGTCAGTCAACGCGGCCATGAACAGTTGGCAGTGAACAGTGAGGAAGTGAACGAGTGAACCAGTGAAGAAGTGAACGATTGATCGGTCGACGGGGGCCAGGGGCCAGAAAACAGCTCAAGCTAGTTGGCTAGGACCGCGCGATAGCGGACCTTGTTCTTTTTGACTTTCTCGATGGCTTCGTTGGCTTTGGCCATGGGGAAGGCTTCAGTGGTTGCTTTGACGCCGTGGCGGGCGGCGACGTCGATCATCTCGCGGAGCTGGTAGGGGCTGCCGATGGGGCTGCCGCTGATGGAGCGCAGGCCGCTGACCAGGGGGAATACCTGGAAGCTGACCGCGGACGGCGGAACCCCGACGAAGCAGAGAGTTCCTGTGGGGCGCAGAGCCTGGAGATAGACGCCCCAATCCTGGTCGGCGTTGATGGTGGAAAGAATAAAGTCCAGGGTGCCGGCGGTCTCTTTGAGCGCCTTGCTTTCGCGGCTGTTGACAAAGTGGTGTGCGCCGAGAGTGCGTGCTTCTTCTTCCTTGTCGGCCGAGGTTGAGAATGCGGTGACTTCAGCGCCGAAGGCTCGAGCAAACTGGATGGCCATGTGGCCGAGTCCGCCGATGCCGATGACCCCCACGCGCGAGGATGGGTTGACGCCGTGATTGCGCAGCGGGTTGTAGACGGTGATGCCGCCGCAGAGCAGCGGCGCGGCATGCTCGCTTTCGATGGCGTCCGGGATGGGGATGACGAAGCGCGAGTTGGCGCGGACGCGTTCGGCGTAGCCGCCGTTGCGATGGACGCAAGTGCCTTCCGAGGCTGGACAAAGGTTTTCCATGCCCCGGGTGCACCACTCGCAAACGCCGCAGGAGTTGGACTGCCAGCCGAGACCGACGCGTTGGCCGACGGTCAGCAGCTTGACCTCAGCGCCGACAGCCGCAACTTTGCCGATAATCTCGTGGCCAGGGATGAAGGGATACTGGCTGATACCCCAGTCGTTGGAGATCAGATGGATGTCGCTGTAACAGATGCCGCAGTGGGAGACGGCGATGTCGACATCCTGGGGCCCGATTTTGCCCGGATCGTACTTGAAGGGCAATAGCTCGGCGCCCGCTGCATGGACTGCCAGTCCTTGAATATGAGCCATGAGCGTTCTAGCGTCCTCTTTGGGGGGTTATAAGGAGCCCGGCAGTGAAAGGTCAACCGGAAACGAAGGTTTGCCGGCAAGGAATATCCGCACAATTAGTTTAAACCGCCGCCCCCATCTATGTGCAGGTTGAGGATCTGGAAACCGCTGACGACCCCGGCGACGGGAATCTCGGCGGACACGGCGGCAGACTCGCCGTTGAGGCTTACTTCCTGGGCGCCGCGCATGGGCTCAAGGGCGTTCGCCATTGAAAGCGGGACGCTTGTAAGCGTACGGCCCTCGACGCCGGCCTGGGTTTCCGGGACGAGGAGGCTGACGTAAAGGCGGTCGGCGGGGTGTTTTGCGCGAGCCTGCGCGAGAACCGTTTGCAGG